>Ga0194111_10007095_pt1 | contig 12602 bp, 11 predicted proteins | sample TA2KigC300mmetaG_FD_146194 | JGI IMG/M metagenome (GOLD analysis project Ga0194111, IMG submission 146194) | Freshwater microbial communities from Lake Tanganyika, Tanzania - TA2015033 Kigoma Deep Cast 300m | ecosystem: Environmental > Aquatic > Freshwater > Lake | place: Tanzania: Lake... | reverse complement strand
TCAGGGGTTGGTGTTCGTGGAGATCCTGGTGTTCGTAGGTCTCTTGGCGGTTGGCTTCGTTTACGCGTGGCGCAGAAGAGTGTTCCGATGGCATTAGAGCGGGCGGACCGTGCGCTGGCGAAGAACGTGCTTCCGGACAACGTGCTGGTGACGAGACTGGACGCGCTGGCCAGCTGGTTTCGCAAGAACAGCCTGTGGCCGATGCCGTTCGCGACGGCCTGTTGTGGGATCGAGTTGATGGCGACAGGCGCGAGCCGCCACGATCTGGCGCGATTTGGCGCGGAAGCCATGCGGTTCAGCCCGCGGCAAAGCGATCTGATGATTGTCGCGGGTCGCGTGGTGATGAAGATGTTGCCGGTGCTGCAGCGGATATGGCTGCAGATGAACGAGCCGAAGTGGTGCATTTCGATGGGGGCATGTGCCAGCACGGGCGGCGTGTTCGACACGTACGCCGTCGTGCAGGGCGTCGACCGCTTTCTGCCGGTTGACATGTACGTGCCGGGTTGCCCGCCGCGTCCCGAGCAGCTCTTGCAGGCCATCATTGACTTGCAGGAGAAGATCCAGCGTGAGGGGACCGTGGCGGGGAAGGAGTTTCTCAGGCGGGCACCCGTGCGAGCGCTGGTCGACCCGGCGAAGCTCCCGGAGTGACCTCGTGCACGGGGCGCGGGCAGGTTATCGGTTCGCCCCCCAAGGGAGCCCTGGGAATTCGGTCGGATTGCGAGTTTCGAAGTTTGGCGTCGTGATTCAAACTGCAGCCGCACGTGGCGATGGGGGACGACAGGTTGGCTGATCTGAGCGACGTGACCGAAGGTCTGAAGGCTCGTTTTGCGGGCGTGGTCATCAGCGAGTTTCGCGGGGACGCGCGCGCGGTGATTCGTCGCGCCGATCTCCGTGACGCGCTCGCGTTTCTCCGCGACCGGTGCGGGTTCGACATGCTGGTGGACATCACGTGTGTCGATTACCTGCACTATCGCAACGCGACGGACCGGTTCGCAGTGGTGTACTTGTTGGCCGACACCAGGGCGAATCGGCGATTGACCGTCCGCGCGATGCTCAACGAACCGGACCTGGAGCTTCCTTCCGCGACTTCCTTGTGGGAGGGTGCCAACTGGCTGGAGCGCGAGGTGTGGGACATGTTCGGGATCCGGTTCACGGGTCATCCGGATCCGCGGAGGATTCTGCTGCCGCCGGACTTCACGGCTCATCCCTTGCGCAAGGACTACCCGTTGCAGGGCAAGGGCGAGCGGCACAATTTCGCGGCGATCACGCGCGACGCGTCGTGAGGTCGTCGTGAGGTCGTCGTGAGGTCGTCGTGAGGTCGTCGTTCTTTTCGTCCGGTGGCGGCCTTGAGTGATTGACAACCGATGATACGCCAGCAGGAATTCTTCTGGACGCTGAATTTCGGGCCTCAGCATCCCGCGACCCACACGACGTTGCGCCTGTTGGTGAAGCTCGACGGCGAGCGGGTGGTGGATGCGGAGCCGGACATCGGCTACCTTCACTCCGGATTCGAGAAGATTGGGGAGAGTCTGAACTTCAATCAGTACGTCGTGGTCACCGATCGGATGAACTACATCTCGCCGGTGGCCAACAACGTGGCGTGGCACCATGCCGTCGAGAAGTTGCTGGGGGTGGAGCTGCCGCGGCGTTGTCAGTATCTGCGCGTGATCGTATCCGAGTTAGCGCGGATCAGCGACCATCTGTTGAGCGTGGGCGCGATGGGGCTGGACGTGGGTGCCTTGACGTTTTTCCTCTACGGGTTTCAAGCGCGAGAGACGATTTACGACATTCTCGAGTCGCTGTGCGGCGCGCGGTTCACCAACAGTTACACGCGGGTGGGCGGCGTGAGTCACGACGTGACGGACGTGACGATCGGGATGATTCGAGATTTCGTCAAGGCGTTCCCCACGACTCTTGGCGACATGGAACGGCTGCTGACGCGGAACCGGATCTTCATCGATCGGATGCAGGGTGTCGGCGTGTTGACGGCGGAAGAGGCGATCAATCGGAGCGTATCGGGTCCGGTGGCTCGCGCGTCGGGAGTGACCCGCGACCTGCGGAAGGACGAACCGTATCTGGCGTACGAGGATTTCGATTTCTCCGTCTGTTGCGCCCAGGCCGGTGACTGTTATGCCCGCTACCTGGTGCGGGTCCACGAGATGCGCGAGAGTCTGAAGATCGTGCGGCAGGCGATCGAGAATCTGCCCGCCGGTCCGGTCCGCCTGGGGGAAGCGGAGCGGACCGCGTTGCCGGGCAAGCAGGTTGTCTACCAGACGATCGAGGGAACGATCAGCCATTTCGAACTCCTCATGGCGAACCGCGGGATCAAGGTGCCCTGCGAGGAGGTCTACGGGGCGGTGGAGGCACCCAACGGGGAGTTGGGGTTTTACATCGTGGGTGACGGGAGCGACACGGCCTATCGCGCCCGCTGTCGGCCGCCTTCGTTTCTGCACTTCGCACTGTTCCCGCACCTCGTGCGCGGGCACACGCTCAGTGACATCGTGGCGATCCTGGGGAGTTTGAACATCATTGCGGCGGAGCTAGATCGGTGAGTCAGGGGCAACGGCTGTTAAGCGACGAGATTCTTGCCGAGATCCGGGCGTTCTTTCCGCGGTATCCCACGCGGCAGGCCGTGGTGCTGCCCGCGCTACACGTCGTTCACGAGCGGTTGCGGCACGTGCCGCGGCAGGCGGTCGTCGAAATCGCCGACCTGCTGGGCCTGATACCGGCACAGGTGCAGGACACGCTGACTTTCTACGGTTTCTTCAAGCAGGACGAGCCGCACGGCCGGCACCGGATCTGGCTGTGCCGCTCGATCAGCTGCCACTTGCGCGGGTCGGACGAGCTGTTGGCGCACCTGCGTGCGAGGACTGGCGTGGGTCCCGGCGAGACGACGGCGGACGGCAGACTGACGATTGAATGCGCGGAGTGCCTGGGGGCGTGCGAGCAAGCCCCGTGCATGCTCGCCGGCGACACGCTGTGCTCGTGGTTGACGGAAGACAAGTTGAATGAAATCCTGGATTCTCTGGACTAGGCCGTGACAGCATTTGAACCCGTCCTGCTCGCGAACATCGCGAACCGTGAAGGCCCCACGTTGCGGTCGTACGAGGCGACCGGCGGTTATGAAGCCTTGCGCGAAATGCTCGCCAGGCATTCACCCGACCACGTCAAGGACCTCGTCAGGGCCAGCGGCCTGCGGGGCCGCGGCGGCGCGGGTTTTCCCACCGGGCTGAAATGGACGTTTCTCCCGCAGGACCATCCGGGCCCCGTCTATTTCTGCCTGAACGCGGACGAGAGCGAGCCGGGGACGTTTAACAACCGCGTCTTGATGGAGGGCGATCCGCACCAGGTCCTGGAGGGCCTGATCCTCAGTTGTTACGCAACGTCGGCCACGACGGCGTACATCTACCTGCGTTACGAGTATCCGTTGGCGCTGCGGCGGATGCAGGCGGCGATCGACGAGTGTTATGCGGCCGGCTACCTGGGCCGCGGGATCCTGGGCACCGGTTTCTCGCTGAACGTCTACCTGCACCGCGGCGCCGCCGCCTATGTGTGCGGCGAGGAGACGGGTCTGATTGAGAGCCTCGAGGGCAAACGCGCATGGCCGCGCATCAAGCCGCCGTTTCCCGCCGTGGAGGGCGTGTTTCGCAAGCCGACCGTGGTCAACAACGTCGAGACGATGGCTTGTGTGAAACAGATCTGTCGCCGAGGCGTGGACTGGTTTCGCTCGCTGGGCGTGCCCCCGGATCCGAACGATCCGCGCGACCCGGGCAGCCTCGGGCCGAAGCTGTATTGCCTGAGCGGGCACGTCGAACGGCCGGGTTGCTATGAGGCACCCCTGGGCCTGACCGTCCGAGCGTTGATCGAGGATTTCGGCGGCGGGGTTTGGAAAGGCCGCAAAGCCAAGGCCGCGATTCCCGGCGGCATCAGCACCGGGTTGCTGCGAAGCGACGAGTTCGACTGCCGGCTCGACTTCACCGATCCCGTCCGACACGGCTGCCTGGGCCTGGGCACGGCGGCGGTCGTCGTGTTGGATGAAACGGTCTCGATGGTCGACTTCCTGCACAACAGCTGCCAGTTCTTCGCGCACGAAAGCTGCGGGCAGTGCACGCCGTGCCGCGAAGGAACGACCTGGGCCCTGAAAATGCTCCGACGCATCCGGGCCGGCCGCGGCCGCTGGAAGGACCTTGACCTGCTGCTGGAGATCGCCGATTCGATCGGCATCATCCCCGGCTCCACCATCTGCGGCCTGGCTGACGGAGCGGCCTGGCCGATCAAAAACGCCATCCGCAAGTTTCGAGGTGAATTCGAGGACACCATTCGGGACAGCAATCCGCACGGCTACGGCCAAACGGCACCGGTTCCCGCCCTGGACGCCGTGGAAAGCACCTGACAACCGCCGGAGATATCCGGCCTCCGAACCGTGCCGCGCACATTTCGCCTGGCACCGACCATTCAACAAGGAGTCCCGCGGTGAACACCGTCTCCCCGGAGAACCCGGCGACACGCCGTGGAAGCGGTCGTGCCGCGGTCGTGCAAGGCATCGACGCCGAACTCCCCGGCGTTCCCAGGCAACCAAGAGCGAGCAATCATGGGCAAGGTACTTGTTGACGGGCACGAGATCGAGATCTCGGACGGCGAACGCCTCAACGGCATCGAAGTGGCCAGGCGCGCCGGCATCAAGATCCCGCACTACTGCTGGCACCCGGGCTTGTCGGTCGTGGCAAGCTGCCGCATCTGCCTGGTCGAAACCGGGCGACGCAACCCAAAAACAGGCGCGATCGAAATGCTCCCGAAACTGGTCCCCGCCTGCCAGACGCCGGCCACGGACGGGACGGTCTTCGTCACCAACAGCGAGAAAGTCGTGAGGGCCCGCGCCATGGTGGAAGAGGACCTGCTGCTGCGGCATCCGATCGATTGCCCGATCTGCGACAAGGCCGGCGAGTGCAAACTGCAGGACTACTACCAGGATTACGGCCAGGCCGAGCGCCGCGCGGATATTAAACCCTTCACCAGCCGGCGGCGATCGCTGGGCAACACCGTGACGCTGTTCGTCGATCGGTGCATCATGTGCAGCCGCTGCGTTCGGTTCTGCCGGGAGGTGACTGGGACCGGCGAGCTGATGATTGCCCACCGCGGAACGCACGAGGAAATCGATGTCTTCCCGGGTTACCCTTTGGACAATCCGCTGGCGGGAAACGTCGTCGACCTGTGCCCGGTGGGCGCGTTGTGTGACAAGGACTTCCTGTATCGCCAGCGGGTCTGGTTCTTGGCGAGCCACCCGCACGTGTGCACCGGATGTTCCACCGGTTGCTCGATCCTGGTGGAAGAGAACCAGGATCGCGTCTATCGTCTGAAACCGCGCAAGAACCCGCGCGTCAATCGCTGGTGGATGTGCGACGAGGGGCGGTACGGATGGAAGCACGCGTTTGACGAGCGTCGGTGCCTGCAGCCTCGCTTCCGCAAGGACGGTGTCGGGACAGCCGTCGAGTGGACCGAGGTGATTGTTGAGCTCGATCGGGCCGTGCGTGCCGCCAAGCGACTGGCCATCGTGCTTTCGCCGCATCTCACGGTGGAGGAGGCCTACCTGTTGGCCACCTACGCGCGGCAAGTCAACTCGGACGCGACCCTGGCGTTGGGGCCGGTGCCGCAGCGCGGCGAGGATCGGGCCTTTGACGAGGGACGATTCGTGATCCGTCGCGAGAAATGCCCGAACCGGCGCGGCGTCGAGCACCTGCTCACGCACTTCTCCGGCCGCGTGCTGGATTGGGAGGACGTCCTGCGGCGGACGCGGGCAGTGGATGCTCCCGATGCCGTCTGGATCGCCGGCGGGTACTGCACGGAATGGAACGACGCGCAGGTGGCGGGCCAATTCGCCGGCGTCCGCCTGCTGGTGGTCCAGGATCTGTTTTCTTCGCCGATGATGGAGCGCGCGGACTGGCAGCTGCCGGCGACGGCTTCTTTCGAACGAGCCGGATCGTTCGTGAACGGCGCGGACCGCCTGCAGTCGTTTTCCTGGGCCGTCAGGCCGCCGCTGGGAGTGATGCCCGAAGGGCCGTTGGTGTGGCGGCTGCTCGAGCGGAGCGGGCTGTACGATCCGGGGCAGGTATTGCGCGAGATGGCGTCCGCGGTGAGCTGCTTCGCGGCGGCGGCTCAACCCGTGCCGGACGAGGGCGTGGACCTGTCGAACCCGTCGCGGGAGGTTGGCACACGATGAGCAACGCGCAGGTCCTGGAAATCCTGGTGAAAACGGCGATTCTGCTTGGCGGAATGGCGACCGCGGGGGCCTATCTCGTGCTGTTGGAGCGCAAGATGGCGGCCTGGACCCAGGATCGGCTTGGTCCGAACCGCGTGGGCATTCCCTTTTCGCGCCTGCGGCTGTTCGGGTTAGGTCAGCCGCTGGCCGACGGCGCGAAGATCGTGTTGAAGGAGGACTTCACGCCGCGGCAAGCGGACAGGACGCTGTTTTCGCTGGCGCCGGCGATCTTTCTCACGGCCGGTTTCGCCGCCTTTGCGGTGATTCCGTTCGGCAGTGTGCTGCCGAGCGTTTCCGGCGGCGATCCGATTCGCCTTGTGGTGGCTCCCGGCATGAATGTGGGCGTGATTTACCTTTTCGCCGTTTCCAGCATCGCCGTGTACGGTGTGATTCTCGGCGGGTGGGCCAGCAACAGCAAATACAGTTTCCTGGGCGGTCTGCGATCGAGCGCTCAACTGATCGCCTACGAATTGCCGCTCGGGTTGGGTCTGTTGGGCGTGGTGGCAATTGCAGGTTCTCTCGACTTCGACGAGATCATCGCGGCCCAGACACGAGCGGGCTGGTTCGGGTTGACGCAGCCGCTTGGGTTCCTGGTGTTCGTCATTGCCGCGTTTGCCGAGGCGGCCCGGTTGCCGTTTGATCTTCCCGAGTGTGAGCAGGAGTTGGTGGGTGGTTACCACACGGAGTACTCGGGCATGCGTCTGCTGATGTTCCTGATGACGGAGTTCCTGCACCTGATCACGGCCGCGATGTTGATTGTGATCCTGTACTTGGGCGGCTGGCATCTGCCCGGTCTGACGGGCGTTTCCGAGGAAGTCGGCTGGTTCGGCGCTCTGCTGCGCGTGTTTGTGCTGACATCGAAAGTGCTGATGGTCATACTGTTTTTCATGCTCGTTCGCTGGACATGGCCGCGGTTCCGGTACGATCAGCTCATGGCCCTGGGCTGGAAGGTCCTGTTGCCGCTGGGGCTGGTGAATTTCGTGGCGGTGGCGGTGCTGGATCAGATTCAGACGACTTGGGATTTGCGGGGAGGCTGGTGGGGCGCCGCGTTCGCGGCGGTGTCCTGGTTGGTTCTGGCGTGTTCCCTGTTGGCAGTGGCCGTTTGCGCGCCGCGCGAGGCGGACAATCGGCCGCGCGTGGCCGGTGTTTGACGACAAGCGTGCCGCGGCGCCGAGCGGCGAACCGGGCGTTCTGCTGCTGAGTGCACCTTTTGTGGAAGAGAGAAGGCGATGAAAGCGGACGATCCCGGCATCCGATGGCTGGGGCCAGCCAGGCTGACCCTGGCCGAGAAGCTCTATCTTCCTCTGTTCGTCCACGGCTTGACGACCACGCTGCGACACCTGGTCAAGACCGTGTGCGGCAGGTCGGTGACGGTCAGCTATCCGGAAGAGGAGCCTGAGATCGCGAATCCGCTGATCTATCGCGGCGTGCACCGCTTGAACCGCGACTCGCAGGGGCGGGTGAAGTGCGTGGCCTGTTTCCTGTGCGCGACGGCCTGTCCGGCGCATTGCATCGACATCGTCGCGGCGGAAAGCCCCTGGCCGGATCGCGAAAAGTACCCTGAGCAGTTCACAATCGACGAACTGCGGTGTATTTTCTGTGGTATGTGCGAGGAAGCCTGCCCGGTGGATGCGATCGAACTGACCAGTCTTTACAACTTGACCGGCCGCAGTCGAGAGGAGATGGTGTTCGACAAGGAGAAGCTGCTCAGTGTCTACGACATGACGAAGGACAAGGAACCGATGCAGTCGTCGCGGTTGGGAGGCACGTTATGAATGGCGCGCCGGCATCGTGGTGCTTCGTGCTGATGGGGCAACAGCAGGCGGCCGCGGAGCTGCTGGCCGACAGTGGTCGGTCCGGTGGGGCGAACCTGGCGACGTCGCCCTTGCTGGGCGCGGCGGTGACGGGCATCGCGGCGTTGATATTGCTGCTGCCTCGCGCGACGCGTGCCAGCCGGCGCGTGGGCGCGGTAATGGGCACGTTGAGCCTGCTGCTGCTGTTCGGCGGCGTGATGGTTCCCTTGGCGGGCATGTCGAGCCAGATCGTGTTCTGGGCATTGGCCGCGGTGACGATCGTGTCGGCGGTCGCGGCGGTGGCGACGCCCAGTCCGATCTACACGGCCATCTGGTTCGCGCTGTCGTTGCTGGGTACGGCGGGGCTGCTGCTGTACCAGGGGGCCCAGTTCTTGAGCGTCGCGACCGTGGCCGTGTACGCGGGTGCGATTGTCGTGACGTTTCTCTTCGTGCTCATGCTGGCGCAGCCGGAAGGGCACGAGGTGTACGACCGTGTGAGTTGGGGGTGGTACACGAAACCCATGTCGGCCGTGGTGGCCGCGCTGCTGGTGGCGCTCCTGTCGTTTTCGCTGCCGGCCATGCCCGGTCCGGCCGCGAGGATGGGAGACCGCGCGGACCAGGTGCTGCACCCCGATCACATGGCGCGGTTCGGCGACACGTTGTTCGGGAAGCACCTGTTGAGTATTGAGATCGCAGGCGCCTTGCTGCTGGTGGCGCTGGTGGGAGCGATCGCTATCATGATCCAGGCCGGGCATCTGCGAGCCGAGCGGGCCGAGGGCCAATCCGATGAATGACGTCAACGAGGCGGCCTTGCTTCACAACTACCTGCTCGTGGGCATGGTGCTGTTTGTAATCGGCATGACCGGATTCCTGATCCGCCGGAACTTGATTGTCATGTTTCTGTGCGTCGAGATGATGTTGCAGGGGATCTCGCTGAGCCTGGCTGCTTGGGGCCGTTACCACAACGACTGGGGCGGCCAGATGATGATCCTTTTCATCATTGCCGTCGCGTCCTGCGAGGCGGCCATCGCGCTCACGCTCGTGCTGGTGGTCTCGCGGCGGACGGGGAACTTGGACGTGGCGGTTTGGCAGGATCTGCGCGAGGAAGGAGAACTCCCGTTCGTGGATCGGGAACTGCCCGAGGAGACGACCGAACGGCCACAATCTCCCGTCCTTCCCCCGGCTGGGCGTCAGCCGGATGTTGACGAAGACGAACTGATGCACCGCAGTCACGTGTGACATGAACGATACGATCGTGATCCTGATGATCCTGGTTCCCGCGCTGCCGCTGGCCGCCGCCATCCTGGCCGCGGTGTTGGGCCCGCGGATCCTGCGATCCCGCGCGCACTGGCCGGTGGTGGCCGCTTTCGCGGCCTCCTTTCTCTGCAGCCTCTCGCTGCTGGTGCATGCGTGGCGGCAACCACCGGGGTACGAGCGCGTCGAGTCGCTGTGGGTCTGGGCCGACATCGAGGGCGCGTACGCGCAGCGGCACTCTCCCGGCGGCGCCGACCAGGCCGATTCCGCCGGTGTCATGCGGCATTTCACGCTGGACGTCACCTTGCGGATCGACACGCTGACCGGCGTCATGCTGGCGACCGTGACGTTCATCTCGTTGCTGGTGGCGATCTATTCGGTCGGTTACATGCGAGGGGACCCGGGCTATTGGCGGTTCTTCGCCTACATCGGCCTGTTCGTCTTCTCGATGACCATGCTCGTCTCGGTCAGCAACTTCCTGCTGCTGTTCGTCTTCTGGGAGGCGGTCGGCGTCTGCAGCTATCTCTTGATTGGATTCTGGTACCGGAAGCCGGCGGCGGCGGCGGCGGGCACGAAGGCGTTTCTGGTCAACCGGATCGGTGACTTCGGGTTCATGTTGGGCGTGTTTCTTATCTGGACGACTTACGGCACGCTCAACTACCACGACACGGCAGCGGGATGGCCGAGCGTTTCAGCGCGGGCGGGGACGGAACGTCCGGTGTTTGTCGACCTGGGTCGTGCGGCAGCGGGGGAACCGGGCGAGGTCGTGGGCGTATTGAGTGTGAAGCGGGAATCCGTCGGCGGTTGGCGCGGTGGAGGAGTGGGGCTGGCGATCTGCCTGTTGCTGCTGTTGGGCGCGTGTGGCAAGAGCGCTCAATTCCCGCTGCACGTGTGGCTGCCCGATGCGATGGAAGGTCCGACGCCGGTCAGTGCGCTCATTCACGCGGCAACGATGGTGACGGCGGGCGTCTACATGATCGCACGCTGCGCGCCGCTGTTCGTGGCGTCGCCGGACGGGCTGTTGGTCGTGGCGGGTGTTGGCACGTTCACCGCGCTGTTGGCCGCATCGATCGCGCTGACGCAGTTTGATTTGAAGCGTGTGCTGGCCTACTCCACGATCAGCCAGTTGGGATACATGTTTCTCGGGTTGGGCACGGGGACGCTGGCCGGCATGTCGGCGGGCATGTTTCATCTGTTCACGCACGCGTTCTTCAAGGCGCTGCTGTTCCTGGGGGCGGGCAGCGTGATGCATGCGATGGGGAACGTCATCGACATGCGGCGATTTGGCGGCCTGCGGCGTCGGCTGCCGCACACGTACCGCACGTTCCTCGTGGGGTGCCTGGCACTGGCCGGGATCATCCCGTTGTCCGGATTCTGGAGCAAGGATTCCGTCCTTTTCTCCGTGCATGCCCGGGCTCACGAAATGCAGGTGCATTGGGCGCGGCGGCAAGCGGCCGAGGAGCGTGTTTCTTCGGGCACCGCGGGGTCTTTGCCCGCGGCCGGGCATGCGGCACGGGGCGAGGTGGAGGCCGGCAGCGGGATGTCGGACGGCGAGCTGGCGCGCGCGGCGCGGCTGTACGCGTGGATGTACTACGGCGCGCTCCTCACCGCCTTCCTCACGGCCTTTTATGCCTTTCGCGCGCTGTTCCTCACGTTCTTCGGCGACGAACGGTTGCCTGGTGAGGCTGCCGATCACGGCCATGAATCGCCGGGCGTGATGGTCTGGCCTCTGGCGATCCTGGCGTTCTTTGCCGCGTGCGTGGGCCTGGCGTTCGACCAAAGCTGGCTCAACGGAACGCATCCGTTCGCCGAGGTCCTGGCGGACACACCGTCGCTGTCCGGGGCCGTGGCCCGCACCGAGACGCTCGGCTCGTTCCACTTCAGCGTCGCGGTCATCAGCACGATCTGCGCCGTGGCGGGTGCACTGCTGGCATCCTGCTTCTACCTCGGCGACCGGCGTGCGGCTGCCTGGTTCCAGGCAGTCATGGATTTTCGGGTGCTCAAGAGCGCCGATGACGGGGCACGGATTGCGCGCGTGGGCCAACAGCCGTGGATTCAGGCCATCGATCGCGCGGCGCGGCGGGTTGGTCTGCCGTGGCTGACGCGATTGGCCGGCGACCTGCTGATCTTCACAATGCTCGTCATCACGGCGCCTCTGCTGCTGATCCGGTTCGTCTCGCCGTACCGCCTCTCATTTGGAAAGTTCTTTCTCGACGAGACCTACTCACTCCTCGTCGTGCGGCCTCTCCGGGGACTGGCGTGGCTGTTGGACGCGGTCGACCGATGGCTGGTGGACGGCCTCGTGGACCTGGTCGGTCAACTGCCGTCGCGCCTCGGGGCTCTGCTGCGGACGATGCAGACCGGGCTCGTTCCCTTTTACGCCATGGCGATGATCCTGGGCGGACTCATCATGCTCCTGACGATGAACCAGCAGTTCTCTGAACAGGTCATGTTGTACTTGCACAGACTTCTGGGAGGCATGACGCCCTGACAGCACTCGTTCACGACGCGGCCCGCGGCCGCAACCAAACGTAGGACGGGCACTCCTGCCCGTCCCGAACGCCCGGACGGGCACGAGTGCCCGTCCTCCAAGATCAGTCGCACGACGTCCCCTCTTACCGAGAGGCAGCGACTCGTTGCAAGAGATGAGTATGCCGATGGACCTGGGCCGAACTCTGATACTGACGATCTTCCTTCCGCTGGCGGGGGCCATTCTGATGTGGCCTCTGTCCGTGCTCGGGCGCTCGTACGTGCGTTGGGGAGCACTGCTGATCGCGGTACTGACCCTGGTGCTGGCCGTCGTGATTCTGAGCGCGTATCCGGCGCACGGCGAGGTCGGGGACGGGTTCTGTGTGGTGGACGTGCCGTGGTTGGGCGTGCACTCGGAATGGGACGTTCGATTCAGCGTGGGACTCGACGGATTGGGGTTGTGGTTGTTCGGCTTGTCGGCGTTGTTGCTGGTGACGTGCGTCCTGGTGAGTTGGGAGGCGATCGACCGGAACGAGCCGCTGTTTTACGCGATGCTGCTGTTGCTGGAGTGCGGATGCCTGGGCGTGTTCGCGGCTCGGGACATCATTTTGTTTTACGTGTTCTTTGAGTTCACGCTGATCCCGTTGTTCTTTCTGATCGGCGTTTGGGGCAGCGAACAGCGGCAGCTCGCGGCGCGTAAGTTCTTCTTGTTCACGTTGGTGGGCAGTGTCCTGACATTCCTGTCGCTGCTGGCCATCGTGTTGTGGGACTATCGGCACACGGCGGAGTTGACGTTTTCGATACCCGAGTTGACGCGGTCGTTGCAGGTC
>Ga0194111_10007086_pt1 | contig 12609 bp, 10 predicted proteins | sample TA2KigC300mmetaG_FD_146194 | JGI IMG/M metagenome (GOLD analysis project Ga0194111, IMG submission 146194) | Freshwater microbial communities from Lake Tanganyika, Tanzania - TA2015033 Kigoma Deep Cast 300m | ecosystem: Environmental > Aquatic > Freshwater > Lake | place: Tanzania: Lake... | reverse complement strand
GCTCGGCCCGCCAGCGGTCCGCTTCTGGCAGCGTCGCCCCGGGCGCAGGCGGAGCCCGGTCGGGTTCCGCTCCCAGACCCGGCGCAGCCGACAGGCACAGCCACAGCGCCAATCTGCAGTGGAAGGAGGTCTTCATAGGCACGGCGCCCATTAAGCGGGTTTGGCGCCGGATCTGCAACAGGAAGCTGGTCGTGATCGTTAAGGGTTGCAAAATGGAAATACCACCTCCAGACTTTAATGCATGAATATCCGGCGTAAAGCGCTCGAGAGGGTGCGCGAGCTCGCCTCGCGGTTCCCGGTCGTCGCCGTCCTCGGGCCGCGCCAGTGCGGTAAGACCACGCTGGCCCGCCGTGGACTTGACTATCCCTATTTCGATCTCGAGAAGCCCTCGGATTACCGCGTTTTCGCCGACGATCCGGAGCTTGCCCTACGGAGCTTCGCGCCGCCTCTCATCCTCGATGAAGTGCAGCGACTGCCGCAGGTCTTCCCGGTGCTGCGCGGGAAGATCGACGCGGACAGACGGAAGACGGGGCAGTACTTCCTGCTCGGGTCCGTGAACCCGGCGTTGATACGGGACGTTTCGGAGTCGTTGGCGGGGCGGGTGGGTGTGATAGAACTCACGCCGTTTCTGGCGGTGGAAGTGCTGCAGATAGGCCTCGAGACGCTTTGGCATCGCGGCGGCTTCCCGGACGCTGCCCTGGCGGGAAGCGATGCGGTGTGGGACGACTGGCAGGATCAGTACGTCCGGACCTTCGTCGAGCGCGACCTGGCGCGGTTCGGGACGCGCCAATCGCCGGTGCAGCTTCGCGATCTGCTGACGATGCTGGCGGGACAGCAGGGCGGGCTGCTCAATGCTTCGAGCTTGGGCCGGGCGCTGGGGATCACGCACCACACGGTGCAGAGCACGCTCGATCTGCTGGAGGGGCATTTCCTGGTGCGCCGGCTGCGCCCTTACCACGCGAATGTTGGAAAGCGGCTGGTCAAGGCGCCCAAGTTGTATGTGCGTGATAGCGGCCTCTTGCATCACCTGCTGGGGGTCCGCGATGCCGAGGCGCTGAAACGGACGGCGGCTCGAGGCAATTCATGGGAGGGATTCGTCGTCGAGAACCTGATCGCCCTCGAGTTGTTGGCGAGGCCGTCGAGCCGGTTCTGGTTCCATCGCACCCATTCCGGGTCCGAGGTGGATCTGATTGTCGACCGTGGGAATCGGCGGATTGGTTTCGAGGTGAAGCTGGCGGCGGCAGTGGGCTCGCGGGATGCCGCCGGGCTGATCCAGGCCCGTGCCGACGGTGTCATCGACGAGGGCGTGCTGTTGTACCACGGGGAAAGAAGTGTCCCGCTGGCGGAGGGCGTTCAGGCGTTGCCGGCGGGACCAGTGTTGCGGGGTGGGTTGTGGGAGGAGACAGGTTGCGCAGCCGTGGGCGATGCCCCGCCAGCAAGCCCATGAATCCCCCATCCCATTCTGGGACACTTCCCCGCTTGGAAACCGATGCAGCAGGTAGGGCGGCCAGTCCCCTGGCCGCCGTCGGCGGGCGAGGGACTGCGCGGCCTGCCAGTGTGCCGGAGAACGGGTAGCCTCCGCAATCGGACCGCACTGAGGCCGATTTGGAGGTCCGCATTCGAAGGCAATGCAGATCGCCCACTAGGTTGACCAGCCGAAGGTCAACCCGCCCAGCGTCCGCTGCCGGCAGCGTTGCCCGAGGCGGAATCCCGTTGGGTAGGCTTCGAGCTGTGGGGGTGGCGGTTTCGCGCGTGCATCGGCTGGGCGGGGTCTGGTAGGGTGGAGCTGCAACGCATGAGTACGCTCAACACGGATGCCATCATGGCGGTGTTTCTCGATCTGGAGAACATCGCGCGCGGGGCGCAAGACGCCCGCTATCCCGCCTTCAACATTCAGAAAGTCCTCGAGCGGCTCTTGCTCAAGGGCCACATCGTGGTCAAGAAGGCCTACTGCGATTTCGACCGCTACAAAGCCTTCAAACGCGACCTGCACGAGGCCGCGTTCGAGCTCATCGAGATCCCCCACGTGCGGCAATCCGGCAAGAACTCGGCCGACATCCGCATGGTCGTCGACGCGCTGGACCTCTGTTACACCAAGGGCCACGTCGACTCGTTCGTCATCGTCAGCGGCGACTCGGACTTCTCGCCCCTGGTCAGCAAACTGCGCGAGAACGATAAGACAGTCATCGGCGTGGGGGTCAAAAACTCGACCTCGGACCTGTTCATCAACAACTGCGACGAGTTCATCTACTACGACGACTTGGTGCGGGCGGAGCAGGCCAAGACCCGGCAGCGCGCAGTCGCCAGCACCGCCGCCCCCAAGCAGGCCGCGGTCGAGCACAAGGGCCCAGAACTGACCGACGCCCTCGATCTGGTGGTCGAGACCCTCGAGGCCATCACGGGCGAACGCGGCACCGACGAGCCCATTTGGGGCTCGATGATCAAGCAGGCGATTAAACGCCGTCACCCGGGATTCAACGAGCGCGCCTATGGAATCCGCTCCTTTAACGAAGTCCTGCTCGAAGCGCAGCGGCGCAACTTGATCAAGCTCAAAGCCGACGCGAAATCTGGCGGTTACACCGTCGAAGCGGTCGAGTGACGCCCACGCTCGCCGCGCGCACCTGCGCGTGCCAAAAGACCGAGCCCAGGCAGATCCCTCCGCCTGGGCTCGCCGTTTAGTCCGCTAACCCAAACTCGAGTTTACCAGCCGCGCGCCCACGGCGGCGGTCCAAATCCCGCCCTCGGTCCAGGCCCTTGCAGTTGACCGCCACGCCCCCGCCCTTGGAACCCAGGCGCCCAGGCCCCGCCCCGACCTTGACCTTGACCAGGGCCCTGGCCGAGTGGGCCCAGATCGGCGCCGCCGCGCGGCCCTCGGGGACCGAGGGCTCGCGGACCGATCCCTTGACGCTGACCCTGGCCGCGACCCGGTTGGACCCAGCGTGGCCCCGGACGGTTCGCGTCGTTCCGCCACGCCTGCGGTCCACCCGGCCGGCCGCAGGTGGGGCAGACGCCGACCTGAGGCCCGCGCCCTTGTGGGCCAACGGCAGGCCCGCGCCCTTGCGGGCCAACCGCAGCACCACGCCCTTGCGGGCCAACGGCAGGACCGCGTCTTTGTGGGCCAACTGCGGGACCACGCCCTTGCAGACCAAGCGCGGGTCGGCGAGCCGCGGGTGGATCCGACGGTCGAACCTGAGAGTCATCCGCCTCGGCTCGTTCGCGCTGTCTGGGCCGGGCCCATTGGTCGGGTCGGCCTTCGTCGGGCCGGCCCCGTTCGGTTTCGCGCGCCTCGGGCCGTTCGGGTCGGCGTCCCTCTTCGCGCTCGGCTGCGGGAGCACCGCGGCGGAGTGGAGCGTCGCCGCGTCGGGGGGTGTCGTTGGTTTCTTGGGCTAGGTTCGTCAGCGCGGACAAACTGAGTGTCAGCGCGGGAATGATCCAGCGTGCGTTCATAGTTTTTCTTGTTGGTACGGGCCCACACTCGCAGCCTGCGCCCGCACCGCCTCGGTGGGGTCAAATCCACGCCGGTTGCGAGTGGACACCGTTGGTTTGTGGATGGGACAGCGCTCTGGTTGACGCGGCAGCACGATCGCCCGGGCCCTGGGTCTGTCCAGGGCATCGTCAGGTTGCGGCGCCCGGAGCCAGCGGGTCGCTGCCGAGGCCGTGAACCTGACGTTGGGTGATGTCGCTGCGGTCTTCATGGCGCTTCCGTAAGAGTAGACGCCACCGATGTAAACCTCCGGTGTCGATTCCGCCGAAGAATTGTTAAGGAAGAGTAAAACCCACCCGCCGCAGCGACGGGTGGAACAGGCTCTTTCTCTACGGGCGTTCCCCGCGGGCCAGACGAGCGTTGATGTCGTCCAGGAGGGCCGGCACATCCCCGATGCCATCGACCACGTAATGGGCGCCGGTCTGGCGCATCCGGCGGTTGGCGACCGTGAGTTTGGCAGTCAGAGTGGCCGAGTCGAGTTTGGCGATCTCGGCTTCGTTGAGCCCGAGTTCGTTGCCGGTCTTGGCCAGGCCCACCGTCCACATGCCCGCGTTGAGGCCCTCCTCGATGTCCGGCAGGGTGTCCCCGACCTTGACGATGGCTTCCATGGGGTAGACGCCCAGGCGCATCGCATTCTGGAGGCACATCCACGGCTCGGGCCGACCCGCCGGCACGTCCGTCGCGCACACGGTCGCGTCCGGTTCGTACCCGCGCCGCTTGGCCTCGGCGACCAGCAGCTTCATCATCTCGCCCGTGTAACCCGTCGTGGAACCGATCTTGAGACCGCGCCGGCGAAAGTCCTCGAGCGCCTCGAGGGTGCCCGGCACGAGGTCGGCGTAGTCCGCCAGACAGGCCAATTGGAGGGGGATGAAATCCTGGAACATGGCCTCGACGTCGTCCTCTGTGGGGGGGCGCCCATGTTGCGCGAGCCACCGTTGCGCGACGGCTTCGAGCTGCGAGATCTTGCGAATGTGCACCTTCTTGTGCGCACCCATCGGAACCCGAGCCTCCGCAATCGAAATGGGCACGCCCTTGCGCCGGTAAACGTCCACAAATACCACCGCCGGCGCGTAGCAGCCATAGTCCATCGTCGTGCCTGCCCAGTCCAGAATGACGGCCTGCAATGGCCCCCGATACGTGCGGTGAAATACAAAGTTCATCGTGTCGGCAATCGAGTGCGCCTGTGTCTGTGTACGCCGGAAACGCCGCGCACCGGCGCGTGTGCGCGTTGTGCGTGTGCGTGTGGGCGCACGACGCGAGGCGGATGATCTCGTGCTCCCTGACTCAATGCAAGCCTTACGGGCCTGACGGACTCGAGGTGCCGACCGACGACCGCCTTGGCAGCCTGCGTTTTATTTTGCCCCGGTCCAGCTCGGTGTGCATATCTAACGCATGGCGATGCGACGCGCTGCCGCACTCCTGTTCCTGCCCGGTTTACTCGGCCTGGCGCAGGTTCTGCCCCTGCCGCCGCGCGCGGCCAGCGCACCGGGCGGGCGAGAGTTCGCCGCCGGTCTGCGCTCGTTGTCTCTCCGGGAGCGCGAGCAAGCCATCTATGAGCAAATACTGGGCGGCAATGTGCCAGCGGGTAGCCGACGGTTGGTGCCGGTTCACGTCACGGCCCAGTCGGCAGGAACGACCCGTCGCGCCACGTTTTGGGTCAGCCCCGATTACCTGGCGGTGGGGTCCGAACCGGACTACTTCCTGGCGCCGCTTAGCCCAGCCACCGCCCAACGCATCGCCGAGCGCCTCGGGTGCATCTTGCCAACGCGCCGCATGGTGGACGCCATCTATGGCGCCGCCGAAGTGAAGCTCGCGCCCGACCCCATCCCGCCGTCCGCTGCGATGACCACCGTGCCGGTCTTTGCCGCCCACAACGACCTGGTGTGGATCCAGCGTTCGGCCCGGCTCGAGACCTACCCCTGGGGCGCCCTTGTGGCTGGGCACAAGAAAGACCTGGTCCTCTCGCCGCGCCTGGCCGATGCGCCGGGGAAGGTCGCCATCTACGGTTGGCACCGGACCAACGGCGTGCCCATTCAACCGCTCTACCTCGGACACACCTCGATTTATGTGGACTACAGCCACGGCGTTCGGTTGGTGCAGCAAGACCTCGTCCTCGACGGTGTCGCCACGACCGTGGCTCGGGTCCTCGCCGATCCTGCCTGCGCGGGTGTATTGAGCGACGAGGGCCCCATCGCTCAGCCGCGTTATCCCATGCCTGACCAGGCCCCGAGTCCATGAGCCAACCGGCGAAGCAGCACGCCGCGTATTGACGGGGGCGACGCAGGCGGATTCCAGATGCGTCACCGGCACAACTCCACGAGCGGCCCGTTGGGCGAGGTTGCGACCGTGTTCCTCAAGCTCGGCGCTATCGCCTTCGGCGGGCCGGCGGCGCACCTTGCGCTCATGGAAGATGAGGTGGTGCACCGGCGCAACTGGGTGACGCGCGCCGAGTTCCTCGACCTGGTGGGGGCTACGAATCTCATCCCCGGGCCGAACTCGACGGAACTGGCGATTTACCTCGGGCACCGGCGAGCGGGTTGGGCGGGGTTATGTGTGGCCGGGGCGAGTTTCATTCTGCCGGCGGCGTTCTTGGTGACGGTACTGGCCTGGGCTTATGTGCGCTGGGGCAGTCTACCCTCGGCGACGGGCCTGCTTTACGGGGTCAAGCCGGTCATCATTGCCGTGATTGCCCAAGCCCTGTGGCGCTTGGGCCAGACTGCCCTCAAGACCAAGGGCCTGGGCGCCGTTGGCCTGGCGGCTGCAGCGCTCAACCTGTGGGGCTGGCACGAACTCGTCGTGCTCTTCGGCGCCGGCCTCCTGGTCGCGGGCACTCGCACCGTCGAGCGGTGGCAGAACCGGTTCGGTTGCGCTGGCCTCGCATTGGGACTCGTGCCGGGAACGCCTTGGGCCGCGAGTGTGGCGGGAGCGGCCGCAGTCACGGCGACGACCACGGCGACGCCGTTCGGCCTTGGGGCGTTGTTTTGGTTCTTCCTGAAGGTCGGGGCGGTGTTATTCGGGAGCGGCTATGTCCTGTTGGCGTTCTTGCGGGCGGACCTGGTCGAGCGCTGGGCCTGGCTGACGGAGAGCCAACTGCTGGATGCCATTGCCGTTGGGCAGGTGACGCCGGGACCCCTGTTCACCACGGCCACCTTTGTCGGCTACCTGCTGGGCGGTCCCCTGGCGGCGCTGCTAGCCACGGTCGGCATCTTCCTGCCGGCGTTCATCTTCGTGGCTGTCAGTGGCCCGCTCCTGCCGCGGTTGCGCGCCTCGCGCGTGGCTAGCGCGTTTCTGGACGGGCTCAACGTCGCTTCCTTGGCGCTGATGGCCGTGGTCACGTGGCGCCTGGGGGCGACGGCGTTGGTGGATGGCCCGACCGTGGCGCTGACCTTGGTGGCGGCGGTCTTACTGTTGTGCTACCGGGTGAACTCGGCCTGGTTGGTCTTGGGGGGTGCGGCTGTGGGCTTGCTGGCCGCGGTGGTCCGCACGTGAGTGAGTGAGTGAGGGGGCAAGAAACTCGTAGGAAGAGGCTTGAGTCAGTACATCCTCACTGGTTTAAAGTTGTTGACAGGGCGGCACCGCTATGCGAAGAGGATGGCGCGCTTCAAGCTTAAGGTTGGTCGGCCGTTCTCGTACGGCCCCTGTGGGGTGTCGTCGCGGTCATGGCTGGCGGTCAACACTTCTGCGATGGGCGATGGCTTCGCCTGATCTCCCATTCGGTTCCCGCCTCCCGTCTCCCGCCTCCGCCGATCCGTTTCGGTAGCGTTACCGCATTGGACTGGGTGAGCTGGAGGGTTGGTGGGGTGCGGTGGTTGCGGGGGGGCGGCGGTCGCGGCGGCGGTCGCGGCTTGCATTTGGGTGAAGTGGCCCCCTAAAGTCACAGGTAAAACCTATGAGCAAAGTCTATTTCGGCATCAATTTGGAGTTCGTCCGGCACGCCGATAAGTCGTTCGAGTGGGGGGTGGCTAAGGCGGCGGAACTAGGGTACACGCATGTTGAACCGATGGTTCACTTGGGTCGCGAGTTGTTGAGCGAGGCGGGGTATTTCCATAGCGTGTCCATGTGGGACGATCCGTTGCGGATCAAGCGGGCCTGCGAGCAGCACAAGGTGCGGTTGTCCGGGTTGTCCGGCCACACCCCGATCACCAAGCCGGACATCGGGGTCGAGTACCTCAAGCAGGCGATCCGGTTTGCCGCCGAGTGCGGCGCGCCGGTGGTCAATAGCGACGAGGGACCCAAGCAGAAGTGGACGACGGAGGAGGAGGATTTTGTTTTGATGCGCTACACCTTGATGGAGGCGGCCAAGGTGGCGGAGCCGCGCGGGATCCTGATCGGGTTGGAATGCCATCAGCAGTATAGCAAACACCCGGAGGGCCTGGACCGGATCTACAAGTTGGTCAAGAGCCCGGCCATCGGGATCAACTTCGACACGGGCAACGCCTTTCTGTGCGGGCACGATCCGTACAAGTGGCTCAAGCGGGTGGTGAAGCGTTTGGTGCACCTGCACGCCAAGGACATCTCCGTCGAGCACGGGGAAGCGGAGCGCGGTAAGGTGACCGGCACGCCGGTGGGTTGTGCGTGTGGCGACGGGGTGATCGACTGGGGTAAGGTGATCGAGATCGTGCGCGCGGGGTGTCCGCGCGACATCGTCCTGTCGGTCGAGTGCGGCACGATCGAGCAAGCGGCGCGTTCGATTGAGCACCTGTCGAGCTTAGTGTGAGCCGGGCGAGTGGACGAGGGCTTTGGGAACTTGGGAGGCGCTTATGGCTGAAGACAAATCGGTGGTCCAAGCGATCGAGGCACCGCCGCTCAAACCGCTGATGCTGGGCGTTCGCCTTGCGCCGACTCCTCGCACACCGCCGCAGTATGCGGTGACGGTCAAGAATCTGGCCGGGCAAGAGGTGGTGTTGGCCGACCCGCGCGCCACGCGGGCGTTGGTGGCGTTGATGAACGTGCACGCGGTCAACGGTGGGGCGGCCTGTCATTGGGGTGGGCCGGCCGCGTTTGCGGAGTTGGTGGCGGCAGTTCACGGTCTGATGTTTGCGGTGGAGGGGCGGGAGTGGCATGCGGCCTTCAATTTCGTCAACGACGCCGGTCACACCGAGAATGGCATTTACGCGCTGCGGGCCAATTACGGTTTCGATGGTTTAACCTTCGAGGACTTGAAAGGCTTTCGGAGCCTGACGAGCAAGCTGACCGGCCATGGCGAGTCGCATCTGAATCCGGAAGGGGTGTTGTTGAGCAACGGGCCGCTGGGGTCGGCGTTGCCGCAGGCGCAGGGTTTGGCGTTGGCCGACCGATTGACGGGCAACGACCGGGTGACGGTGGTGATGCTATCGGATGGGGCGGCGATGGAGGGCGAGGCCAAGGAGGCCTTGGCGGCCATTCCGGGTTTGGCGGCGAAGGGCCGGCTCAATCCGTTGGTGTTGGTGGTGTCCGACAACGACACGAAGCTTTCGGGCCGAATCACCCGCGACGCCTTCAGCATGGCGGGCACGTTTCGGTCGCTGGCCGTGTTAGGGTGGTCGGTGATCGAGGTGGCGCAGGGGCACGATTTGCAGGGAGTGTATCAGGCGCTCGAGCGGGGTTTAGCCCAAGCGCGAGCTCATTCGGCGCAACCGGTCTGTCTGTGGGTCAAGACCATTAAGGGGTACGGCGTGAAGGCGACCGCCGAGAGCGCTTCGGGTGGACACGGGTTCCCGTTGGGCAGCGGCGAGAAGATCGTCGAGTTTGTCCGGGAGATTTACGGGGGCGATGTGCCGGGGGAGTTGGCGGCTTGGGCGGCCGAGTTACGGGCGGATTGGGAAGCCCGAGAGGCGGCCAAGAAATCCAAAGCGGCGCCCGTGACGGCCGTGATCAAGAAGGACAAAGTCCAGAGTGGCTTGGCCAAGGGCGCCATGCGGGCGGCCCAGGCGGGCTACCCGGTCTTCTCGGTTTCGGCGGATGTGCAAGGTTCGACGGGGATCAGCCAGTTCCAGAAGAGTCTTCCGGACCGGTTCATCGAGGTGGGGGTGGCCGAAGCGAACATGGTGAGCGTGGGGGCGGGTTTGGCCAAGCTCGGCTACATCCCTATCGTCGACACCTTCGGCCAGTTTGGCGTCACCAAGGGGAACCTGCCGCTGACGATGGCGGCGTTGTCTCAGGCGCCAGTGATCGCGATCTTCTCGCATGTCGGTTTCCAGGACGCGGCCGACGGCGCGTCGCACCAGGCGACGACCTATTTTGCGGCGGTGAGTGCCATTCCGCGCACGGTGGTGGTGGCGTGTTCCTGTGCGGAGGAGGCGGACGCGTTCATGTTCGAGGCGATTCGGCGGTTGGCGGACGCGCGCCTGCGGGGCGACGACGGCGAGTCGGTCGTGTTTTTCGTTGGGCGCGAGAACTACCCGTTGCGCTGGGTGGACCAACCGCGGTACGAGTGGGGTCGGGCCCAGGTGTTGGCCGAGGGCAGCGATGTGGTGTTGGTGGCTTGTGGCACGTTGGTGGGGGCGGCGCTCGAGGCGGGCCGTAGTCTGCGGGAGGAGGGGCTGCGTGCCAGCGTGGTGAATTTGCCGTTTGTGAACCGCGTGGATGTGGGGACGTTGGGCCCGTTGGTGCAAGCCGCTCAGGGCCGGGTGGTCACCATCGAAGATCACCAGGTCCAATGCGGCCTGGGAGCGCAGGTGGCGCACGCCTTAGCGACCGCGGGGGTGTTGCGCCGGATGAAGTCGCTGGGGATCCAGGGCGAGTTTGGGCAATCGGCCTATGTGGCGGCGCACTTGTACGAGAAGCACGGCTTGACGGCGGCGGGAATTGGCCGGGCGGCGCGCGAGTTGCTCGCCGGCGAAGTCAAGGGATAGGCACGCGTTCCGGCACGGCGCGGAAGAACCGGCTCAAGTCGCGGTCGGTGTTGGCGACGGCGGGCTGGCGGACGGTCCAGAGGTTCAGGCTGGCGATGCGGGCGGTGTTGGGCTCGCGCCAGCGCCAATGCTCGGCGTGTCCGTCCGCGAAGCTGAGCGTGCCGCCGAAGTTATGGCGGGTGGCAGGGAAGCTGATCCAGGACCAGAGCGGGTCGCCGAAGATTTGCCAGCGGTTTGGGGCGTTCAGGCCGAAAGCGCTCTGCTGGATGCTCTTCTCGTTCTCATCCACGAAGACGAGCGCCTGGGCGGGGTTAGGGGTGCGGATGGCGCCGAGCTTGTGCCAGCAGTAGTCGTAGAGGTCGGTGTAACCGGTCCGGGTGTCCGGGACGAAGTTCATGTAGACGCTCATCGAATAGCTGCGGTTGCGCGGTTGGCGGCCCTGATCGCGCACGGTCGAGCGGTCGCTCGGGCAGCGGTAGATGTCGAGACTTTGATGGTAGGGGAACAGGACGCCGGCGAGGAGGTTCGAGGGGGTGCCATCCGTCCACGCATTGCCTTTGAGCCAGGAGTCGCCCACGACTTGCCAGGCCTCGCGTGAGGTCGCGCTGCCGCTGGCGTTGAAGGCCCCATTCGCGGGTAGGGTATCCTGGTGGTCATGGGCGTACATGAGCCAGCAGAAGTTGAGTTGCTTCAGGTTGCTCAGGCAGCCGATGCCTTGGGCTTTGCTTTTGGCTCGGCCGAGAGCCGGCAACAACAGGCTAGCCAGGATGGCGATGATGGCGATCACCACCAACAATTCGATTAGGGTGAAGGCGCGGGGCCGACATTCGTTTGCAGAGGTCGACCGCGGCGAGCCGGCGTGCGGGGCGCCTGCGCTCAAAGACGGCATGGCCGAGGGCTGCTGCAAGCGTGGGGAGGCTAACGGGGCAACGCCGGGAATACAACTCCCAAATTGCGTGCCATGAAACTAGTTATTGACACGTAACCTGATCCGGCTGCGGCGGTTGGGTTGGGGCGTAGGCCGTCCACCGTCCACTGGGTCGGGGACCTCGTCAAGCGGTTGCCGTTACCGGACGGGTCCGGGTTGGGTTTCGGACGGTTCACGGTGCACGGTTCGGGGGCTTGGCTGGCCTGGCAACTGCAACCGGTGGCGTGGGCGTAGGGTGCCTTCTTCCCATCCATCCATCCGGGCACTTCCCATCTTGGTCGAGGGTGGCTAGACTCCTGCCCATGCCGATTTACGAGTTTCATTGTTCAGCTTGCGACAAAGAGAGCGAAGTGTTGGTTCGGTCGACGGAATGGCAAGGCACGCGATGCCCGCACTGCGGTTCGCCCAGGCTGGTGAAGAAACTGTCTGTGTTCGCCTCGACCGGGGGTGGCGCTGAAGAGCCGCCAGGGTGCACGGGCAATCCTAGTTCGTGCGGGATGTGCTGCGCGGGGCGGCCGCACTCGCACTAGCCTGAATTCGGCCCGGCGAGGTATGCCATGGCCAAGGCCTCAGGCGCATACCGCCTCGGCGCTGAGGTGGCTTAAGTCCTCGACCAACCAGTCGGGTCGATGGTGGACAAGTTGGTCGCGGGTGGCGCCGCCGGTGCCGACGGCCAGCACGCGGGCGCCGATGGCGCGGCCGCAGCGGATGTCGTGGGGCGTATCGCCGACGACGAGCACTTCGGGGCCGGCGAGGGAGCGGCCGAGCCACTGGCTGCCCCGGTGGCGGGCGACGCGAGCGAGTTGGTCGCGGTCTTCGTGGTCATCGCCGAAGGCGCCCAGGACAAAGTGTTCCCAGAGTTGGTAATGGCGCAGTTTGATTTCGGCGCCGAGCCGGATATTGCCGGTGAGGAGGCCGATGAGGGGTGGTTGGGGTAGGGCTTTGAGGGCGCCGATGAAAGTACGGACGCCGCGGCAGGCGCCGCCTTTACCTTGAGGCAGATAGTGTTCGAGCAAGAAGACGTAGCGCGCGAAGAAGCGATCGAAGTTGGCCTGGGTAGGTTCGAGGCGGTGGGAGGTGAAGAACTCGCGGACGAGGGAGGTGTCGGTGCGGCCGGCGAACTTCATGTGGCCGGTTCCGTTTTCGATGTGGAATTCGGTGGCGCAGGTGCGCTCGAAGGCGCGCACGCCTGCGCCGCCGGTGCGGATGAGGGTGCCGTCGATGTCGAACAGGGCTAACCGAATCATGGCGGGAGGGTAACCGCGCGGGTGGTGTAAAGGGAAGCGCGAGGCGCGGGCGAGGGTTGGGGTTGGGGAAGGGGCGGGTCGGTTGGCGGTTGGTTGGTCTGGCTGCGGGGGGGCGGC
>Ga0194111_10007076_pt1 | contig 12634 bp, 12 predicted proteins | sample TA2KigC300mmetaG_FD_146194 | JGI IMG/M metagenome (GOLD analysis project Ga0194111, IMG submission 146194) | Freshwater microbial communities from Lake Tanganyika, Tanzania - TA2015033 Kigoma Deep Cast 300m | ecosystem: Environmental > Aquatic > Freshwater > Lake | place: Tanzania: Lake... | reverse complement strand
CAGCGCGGACGTCCGCGGCAAGGAGTATTTCTCGGGCAGCAAGTGACGTGGAGGAGCGTTCGGCGGTGCGGAGGCATCGAGCTTGACGATCGACACCTTGTACCTGCGCGACGTGGCGCCGTCGTTCAGACCGGGAGCGGTGAGCGTGAACCGCCCCATCGAATCGGTGGAGGCCGATAGCGGCGTTCCGGAGGCTCCGTCGCTTGGCTGAAACACGACCCTGGCGCCCTCCACCGGTGCCCCGTTGCACGTCACCCTGCCTTGGGCACGCAGCGGGACCGGCCACTCTGCCGGCTTCTCCAGCTCCGAAGCGGTCACCACGGCCTTCGGCGCGGCTGGCGGCGACACCGGCCCGCCGGCCCGAGACAGTTCCCAAGGCGAAACCGGTTCGCCGCCGGCACGAGTGAACAGGGCCTTGTACGTGGCCGCATCGAGTCCGCCCGGGATGGCCTGCACGCTCCCGTCGGTGAGACACGCCAGGAACCGGCCGGCTCGTAGGCCGATGAGTCCGGCCGAAGGGTCCTTTTCGTCCGGCGTGAAGTCCTCCGGCTTGGTCCACGGCACGGCCCGCTCGTCGCTCACCTCGACGACCATGATCGTGTTCGAGGTTCCGTCAGGGAACTCGGCGATACGCCGGCCCTTCTCCTTGGCGAACGCGTACTGGTCACCCACCACTGCCAAATAGTTGGTCTTGCCCTCCCCTACCGCCTTGCTGCCCGGGGCCTTAAAGACGGCCGGCATGGTGGCCGCCAACTTTTTGTTGTGCTCGCTGTCCCAGGGCTCGTCGAACCGGTATTGATCATAGAGTGCCGCCTGTTCGACATACGGCAGAATCAGCACGCGCCAACTCACGGGCGGCTGGCCGGGCTTTCGGTCCCCGGGCCGCGGCCCGGCCGAGGCCGGGAACCCACGATACACGTCGTGGTAGTTGTGCAGTCCCAAAGCGATCTGTTTCATGTTGTTGATCGACCGGTTTTGTCCCGTCGGTGGTGGGCCGACGCGCCACGGCAACATCGGTCCGACGCCGAATAGCAACTGAGCGGCCATCAGGCCGCCGCCTCCGCCGGGCAGCGTTTGGCGCGTTTCGATCACCACACCCATTTTCGTGCGGCGCACGGCGGTCACGGTCGGCTGCAGGTGTCGGAGGAACGACGGCGCTGAAGGCAGCAACGAGATGTCAAGATCAATCCCGTTGCGTTGGAACTCGCTGGACGCGTATTGAGCGACCATCTGGATCACGGGATAGAACAACCTGAACAGGCCGGGTGTGTCGCAATAGCCCACGGCCATGGGAGCCACGCCGCCGGCGAATAACTCGGCAGTTTCCGGCACATCGGCTAATGAGTCGCCGGCCGAGCCGCGGCTCAGATACGCCCGCACGTTCTGCGGATAGAGGGCCACCACCAGTTCACGCTCCGTGATGCACCACGACGGCGCGAAAGGCATCGGCTCACCGATCAAGCTCATCGTGAAAATCGTCTGCTCGCCAAACTTGGCGTGGCTGATCCGCGGGCCGCGGCGCGGCCCGTTCTCGTCGGAAAACCCCCGAGCGGCCCCGCCCAGCAACGAGCTGAAAATCAGCTTGCCATTGGCCGCCACGAGCCGGTCGCGGTCGCGCAGATCGACCACGGCGGTGAGGCCCGTCACCACCAAGCCCCCTTCGCCCGGTGAGTTGTAGACGCGCCAGACGTCCCCGACCGCCGCGAAGATGTCCTGGGAGATGCTGACCTTCATCTGCTCTTCGAATTGCCCCACGGCGCCCAGCATCCCTTCCCGCTCGCGAGGCTCAATGCGGCCGACCACTTCGAGCAGTTCGTCGTACGCCTTGGCCAAATCGAAACGCGCGGCCGCGGCCAGCGTGGCATCCTGCGGGATCACCGCCAAATGCTCCTTCGCCAAGGAACCGCCGGAAAACACTGACAACAGTCCCGTGAATGGGCCGTCCACGGCCAGCTGCGTCTTGCTGACGCAGCCGTCGTCGTCCAGACCGGTGACGCTGGCCACCGACTGAATCTGCTTCAACCCCAGAGCGCTCATGATCCGCCGGTCATCGGGTGACATCTGCGCATCGACAAGTTCGAGTATCCTGGCCACGTTCACGTAGACCAAGCTGGCCAGGCGCGGAACCGCCACCTGCTGGCGCAACTCGGCCAGCCACGCGGGCGACTCTTGCTCCCGCCGCGCCAGGATTCTGTCCGCCTCGCCCTCACCCACGCCGACGATCAGATGGGTCTGCTTGACCGCCCACTGGACGATCGGGCCGTCCGGTTCCAGCGGAAACTCGTGCCAGTCCGCCGGCCCGGCCGGCCGTTTGGCTGTTTCTTCGCTCAACACGTCTTCGATGGTCGCCAAGGCTTGCGCGATGGCCTCGGCCCGCTCTCCGAGATTTACCAACGCGCCGCCACGGATGTCCGGTCGCGGGTCACGCGGGTCAAATCGCGAAACGAATATCGCCGCGGGACTGGTTGCCACGGCCTTGACCACCGTCACAATCGGCTCGACGATCGCCGCCGCTTGCTCGTCGCGTTCCGTTCCGCGTTTCAGAGCGCCCATGACCCGCTGTTCCAACTGCGACAGGCACTCCTGGATTTCTTGCTCCGCCAGTAGCTGTTCCGTCTGGTTAGTACCGGTGGGGTCTGGCTGGGCCGTGCCCGCCCAACTCATGTAAAACAGGCATTCCTCGGGAGCGACACGGCTGACGACGGGGTCTTCCGGCCCGGGAGGAATTCCCAGCGGCAGGCCCACGCTACCCCCGATGCCCAAGATCAATATCAGCGGCACGAGCTGGAAAATACTTGCCACCACCATGAGTCGGCCCCCCTTGTCAACCCACGACACAATCGCGCACCAGAGCACGCGCGCCACGCGCTAACGGAAATTCTGACTCGCACGGCGCCGGGGAAAAGGGGAGTAGTACATTTTTTGCGGCAAGGAAGGCTGTTTAGGCATGGTGACGCGTGGTTTGCAGCGTCGAAGTGCGCCGGGGGATGCGTGTCGGTTTCACAGACACGTCGCTGCGTCGAGCGGCGATGGCAGCACGTTTGCCCCCCGCGTTGACTCGCGTTAACAGATAGGACCAATACGACCAATAGGACTAATAGGACCAAGGATCGATGGGTTTCGGACGTTCCTCATTCCGAATTCCCCGTTCCTCATTTCTCGTTTGCCCTGCGGTTCAGGTGCCTTGCCCAAAAAACTAGACTCAAATGCACGGAATGCCGCCCCAAAAAGGGGCGCTAATCCTTGCGCTCTTTGCCAGGCTTTTGTTTGGGCAACCGCTTTACGTCGGCCAGTGCTCGGCGCAGCACGAACTCGATCTGTCCGTTGAGGCTGCGCAGTTCATCATCCGCCCAACGGCGCATGGCGTCGAGAATGTCCGGATCAATGCGGAGGAGGAATGGCTTGCGATCCACCAATATAGACACCTCTCGCGACGTCGTTGGGTCAGCAATCAGCTGTCAGCAATCAGCTGTCAGCAATCAGCAATCAGCAATCAGCAATCAGCAATCAGCAATCAGCAATCAGCAATCAGCAATCAGCAATCAGCAATCGCTGCGCGGAATGGCCGCGAAATCCAAGCGGGCGGCTGACCGCTGACCGCTGACCGCTACTAATGATAAATGCTACCGGCGTTGATTACGGGTTGTGTGTGCCGGTCGCTGCAGAGGACGGCGAGCAAGTTCGAGACCATGGCGGCCTTGCGCTCTTCGTCCAGATGGACAACCTCCTTTTTCGCCAGCTGTTCCAAGGCCATCTCGACCATACCCACGGCGCCTTCGACGATCTTGGACCGCGCGGCGACGACGGCTTGTGCCTGCTGCCGCTGCAGCATGGCGGCCGCAATTTCCGGTGCGTAGGAAAGATTGCTCAGCCGCGCCTCGATGACTTCCACGCCGGCCTTGTGCAGTCGCTCTTGGATGTCGTGCTGCAGTTGTTCGCAGATCTGCGGCGTGTTGCCGCGCAAGGAGATGTCGTCGTCGTGGCTGTCGTACGGATGGCGGCTGGCCAGGTTCCGCAAGGCCGCCTCGCTCTGAACCGCGACGAAGTCCTCGTAGTCGTCAACTTCAAACAGCGCTTCGGCCGTGTTCACCACGCGCCAGACCACGATCGCGGAGATCTCGATCGGATTCCCGTCCCGGTCGTTGACCTTCGACGGCCGTCCGGCCGAGCGGCTCTTGTGCTGAACCACGTGCCCGGTGGCGTCCTTCTTTTCGGGAGTCGTGATCGCGCCGGTTTCGAAGTTGCGCACGCGAAGCGTGATCTTGCGTTTCGAGAAGAACGGGTTCACCCAGTAGAAACCGGATTCGGTCACCGAGCCTCGATACTCGCCAAACAACAGCAATACCCGCGCGTCATTGGGAGCGACCGCCTGGAAGCCGAACAGCATAAGAAAACCTGCCAGAAGGCCCACAATTCCGCCAGGGATCAGAAGCCAGGCCAGCAAGGGGGATTGAGCTGCCAGGATCCCGCCGGTCACGATGCTCGCCGGCCCCGCCAAATGCAGCCCCAACGAAACCACCAACGGAAACCAACCGGACATCGGTTTGAACACGACTTCTTTCATGGCACGGGCTCCAAATTGTCTTGAGGACGGGACGCTTTCAACATGATATCACGACGGTATCTTCGTTGCCAGCCGTCGAATATTGGAGTGCCGGGCAAGGATTGGGGTGCGGGCCTGTCGGCCGTTCCGACCTGGCTGTTGTCGGCGGACCCGGACGGCTGTCTTGAACTCGGGCTGGGTGAGGGCCCGTCGCAGGGTGTGTTGATGTGTGGTGTGTGGCCTGTGCCAGGCTCGCCGGAAAACGACCCTCCCATGACAGAGAATTCTCCGGCGAGGGCCGGCACACGACGAGTGGCAATGCGTATGGCGGCGCCTGGACTGGACTCCCGCGCGCGTTTGACCGCAATCCCGGAGCACGGATGGTGGATCAACCACCGGCATCAACGTCTCCTGATCGCCGCCGCTTTCAGCAGGCCGGGTGACGCGGCGGCGAGTCCGATCGTGACGAAGCCGCCCATGCTGTGGCCGTAGGCGGCGACGCGTTTGGCGTCCACCTGGGGCAGCTTGGCCAGCAACTCAATGCAGGTGCGCGCGCGGCGGAGGTTTTCCTCACTCGCGCCATAGGTGGCGTATTGCGGATTGGCGCGCGGTCCGCCCGCGCCCGCCTTCTGCGCGTCTTTCGCGGCTCCACCTTTGGTTGCGTCTTTGCTGCCGCCAGGACGTTGCCCGCCCATGAACTTCGCGCTGTGTGTGTAGTCCGGTGCGATGCAGACGAAGCCCCATGTCACCATCTCTCGCGCCTTGCTGAGTCCGAAACTTTCCGCGCTGCCGCCAAGTCCGTGGCTGATGAGCACGGCGGGAAACGGCCCACTGCCCTCGGGCGTGAGCAGGATGCCGCTCATCACGAACGGGCCGTCGCGATACGTCCAGCGTTCGCCGTTGAGATGGAAACCCTGCGGAGCGCGAGCCTCGGCGGGGGCGGTGGATGGCGTGGGTGCGGCTGTCGTTGCGGGCTTCGATGGCGCGCTGGCCGCGCCGCTGGCCGCAGACGCAGCGGAAGCAAACACGCGCCGGTAAAACTCCCAGTTTTTGTCCCCGATGCCTTCGTAGAGCGGGCCGGGTGAATGCGGCGCGTCGGGGACGGCGTGAAACTCGTTCGTCACGCCGAGGCGGGTGAGCAGTTCACTGAACTCCTTGTTGAGTCCGCCAAGTCCCGCCGTGCGCGTGACGATGCGGACGGGTGTGCGGCCTTTGACCTTGTCCGCGTTCTTCTCCGCGAGATTCCACGGGTTGCTGGCCTCGAAGTAATCCCGGCTGCCGCCGTAGATCGTCTGAAAGGAATCCGCCAGGCGTCCGCTCGTGGCGTCGCCCGGCTTGTGCAGCGCGCCGTCAATGATCGAGATCGCGCCAAAGAGTTCGGGATGTTTGAAGCCCCACTTCGCCGCGCCTCCTCCGCCCATCGAGAAGCCCTCGATCATCCTGCCCGCACGCGTGGCGAGGGTGCGATACGTGGCGTCCACATGCGGGATGAGTTCCTTAATCGCAACCGACTCGACCGGGGATTTGCCATCGGCGGAATCCACCCAACTGCCGCGGATCATGCCGTTGACGAACACCATGATGAGCGGCGGCATCTTGCCCGCGTTGATGGCCTCGGTCATGCGCGCCGTCATGCCTGGTACGCCCTGCTGCGAACCGCCGATGCCGTGCAGCCAGTACACGACCGGATATCGTTTCCGGCCGGATGCCTCGTAACCCGGCGGCAGGTAGAGCAGGTAACTGACCTTCTGCCCGGCGAGTTTGCTGTCGAACGTCTTGTAGTGGAGGTTTGCGCCTTCGACCGGCGGCATCAGCCAGCTCGGTTCCGTGTCACGCGCGCGGCCGGCGGGTGCGGCACCCTTCTTCTGTGCGCTCGTTTGGGCGGTTCTTTGCGGTTGCCCGGGAGCCACTGAGATAGGAGCGGGTCGCGCCGTTGCCACACCGCCTCCGCCCAGCGTGCGCGCGCCGTGAGCGAGCGCCGCGGCGAACTCCGGATCGTAGTTCGGCTGGCCCTTGGTGCCCTTGAGCACGTCAATCGGATACGGCAACAGGTAGTGCGCGTTCACGCGGTTTGCGGCGTCCACGATTTCGCGCAACGTGCCAAGCGGCTTCTGGCCATACTGTGTCGTGATGCCCGCGTCGCCGAGCGTCTCGAACACAAGGCGCGTCTGCTTCGACCATTTCAGAAACGCGGTCTTGCGTCCGCTGTCCTCGATGTAACTCGCGCCGTGGAGGCCGTTCTGGCCGACGTAAAATCCGCGCTCCACGGCGTATTGACCGATCTCAACCGAATAGTCCTTGCGTGCATCACCGAGGTTCAGCGTGCCGACATTGAGCGTCACCACGAGCGGGAGCTGCTCAAATATCTTGTCCGTCGCGTCAATCCACTCGCGCACCGTGGCGAGCCAGAGTTCATCCGAGTATTTGCGGCCGTCGCTCGCGGGCGTGGCGGCGTATTGGTCCTTGAACTCCGGTGTGCGCTGGTTGAAGGCGACGAAGCGATATGGATTCGTTTCCGCGCCGGGCGTCACGTCGAAGAATAGCACGTTCGTGTTGCCGTCATAGCGCTCCGCCAGCGCGGCGAGGAAGGCGAACGCGCGCTGCTGGTAAACAGGATCCCAGATCAGCGGAATCTCCGTGCCCGACTCGGCGTGCTTCACAAACTTCGCGCCATCAGCCCACACAGATTGCGGCGTTGCCACGCGCGCGGCGGGATTGCGCCAGTAGCCGCTGCCGATCCAGTACACGCGGAAGGCGACCTTTTTTCCCGCGTCCACCCAGGGCTTCATGCGCGATTCGATGAGGCTCCAGTCGTAGCGGCCCTTCTCCTTCTCGATCTCGCTCCAGTAGAACTGCACCCAGTTGCCGAGCACATCCGGATTGGCGACGGGCGTGAAGTTCGCATCGTAGCCTTCCTTCGCGTAAAAAAAGATACCGCCGCCCGGATCACGCGGCGCGCGCTTCGCTGGTGCGGCGAGCAATACCAGGGTGCCCAGCAGCGCGATGAACGTCGCGAGCTTGAGGGAGTGACGGGGTGTTCTGGTTTTCATGGGCTACGCTTTCAAAGGCTGGGCCGTTTCACTCACAGTCCTGTTTAGTCTGTGCGCCGTCACGGTTGCGGTCAAGCCGCTCGAACAGCGCGGGCGATCCCTTGAACTTGTCGCGAAGCACGCGGCCGTCGTCGGTAACGCCTTCGCGTGTGCGGACCTGTCTTCCGGGAATTAGAATTCCTATCAGTATCAGTCGGCGGCAGTCGAAACGAATGCGTTTCCCGGATTAATTTTCGCGCGAAAAAAAACATGCCCGGAGTAGGCGACTCGCGCTTAATCAAAGGGGTCAGGCCTCTTTTCTGACGCGGCTGTGGGAACGGTGGGTGGTTGCAGGGCCGGAGCGAGCGGCAGGGGTACGCGGTCAGCCATCAGGTACTCGCTTCCGGCGGTCGCTGGCGGGTCTCGGAGAGATAGGCAAGGGAATTGCCGGCAGGGGAATGTACAGCAGGAGGATCGATGGCATGATCCCGCAGTTTATGTGTATCCGTATTCTGGTCCCGTGACGACGAATTCCCTTGCCCGCAATTCCCTTGCCTGATCAATGCATCGGGTGAGCGTGACGAATTGGATGGTGGCGTGATTCAGGTTCAGCCACTGCAGGGCAGCCAACGGCGTGAGGGCCAGGAGTTTGCGGAGGCAGATCTCGTGGGACGCCAGGCCGGTGGTGTACGGGTGAGGTGTCAGGAACTCATATCTGTCTGTTTGCAAAGGCGAAGGGGACGGGCACCATGTGTGCCAAGCACCCTCCGGGCCGCTGCGCGGCAAATGGTGCCAGTCCCCGCCAGAAAATCTGGCCGCACGCAGAAGGGGAACGGGCTTGACTTTTCGCATGGGGCCGTGTACGCTTTGAATGTGTACATCAGAGGAGGAAGACGATGCCCCGATCCGCCGTAAACGAGAACAGCCGCCTGGCCCTGCGGATCCGGCCCGCCGACAAGGCCGTCCTCCTGCGCGCCGTTGCGCTGGAAGGAACCGACCTGACCGATTTCGTCCTGCGGACGGCGTTGCGGGAAGCCCAAGCGGTCATCGAAGAGCACGAGCAGGTCAAGCTCAGCAAGCGAGACAGCCTCCGGGTCTTGGAGCTTCTGGAGAACCCGCCGGCCCCGAACGCGAAGTTGCGCAAGGCTGCCCGGGCCATGCCGGAGCGACCATGACGCCGCCGGATTCGACGCTGCCCGACTGGCATGAAGAGCCCATTGGCAAGAGGCATGATCGCGATTCGTTCGACTGCGGCGAGCCGGCGCTCAACGATTTCCTGCGGCGGCACGCGCGGCAAAGTCATGAGAAGGGCGCCGCCAAAACATTCCTGGCGGTTTCCAACTCAAGCCGTGCGATCTTGGGGTTCTACACGCTTTGCCCCGGCTCGCTCGTGTACGCCCGCACCCCGGAGACCGTTCGCAAGGGCCTGGCCCGCCACGACGTGCCCGTCTTTCGGCTCGGGCGCTTGGCGGTGGGAAGGTCCGTCCAGGGAAAGGGATTGGGCGGGCAACTGCTGCTGGCAGGAGGGCGGCGATGCCTCTTGGCGGCGGCGGAAGTCGGCGGCGTCGCGCTGCTCATCGATGCCAAGAACGAGCGGGTGGCGAACTGGTATTCGTCCTACGGTGCGATTCCCTTGGACGACGCGCCGCTCGTGCTGCTGTTGCCGTTGACGACCATTCAGCAAGCGCTCAAGGCCGCCCGAAAACTGTGAAGCAGCGGCAGGCAGGAGTGACAGGCGGACAAGAAAAGGCAAGAAAAGACGGGGGTCTTTTTCGAAGACGCGACCGGGGGCAGCGCCGAGGAAATTGCCAGAGCCTCCGCACACCGTACGCGTCCAACGCCTCGTCGGCACTCGCAATGGCGAAGTTCTCGATTGTCGCCTGGGCGACCAGTCACCGATCGCAGGGGTCCCCGTAATGCAACGGCGGCGTGGTGAGCAGGCTGGTGTGTCGGGGCTCGATGGGCACAACCCCGAAGTCGTTACCGGCGACACCGCGATGCATGAGGCGGGAACAAAGGGGTCAGGAATCGTTTCTCACCACTACGGGAACGGAGGGTGGTTGTGAGGCCGGAGCGAGCGGCAGGGGTACGCGGTCAGCCATCAGGTACTCGCTTCCGGCGGTCGCTGGCGGGTCTTGGAGAGATAGGCAAGGGAATTGCCGGCAGGGGAATGTGAAGCAGGAGGATCGATGGCATGATCCCGGAGTTTATGTGTAAACGTATTCTGGTCCCGTAACGACGAATTCCCTTGCCCGCAATTCCCTTGCCCCACTCCTCCAGGCGGACAATGGCGAGTGGTACATTTTCCCGGCGAAAGGGGCCGTGGCAGTCGGTCGCACCCCGGTGCACAAACTCCAGCCATGGAAAATCATCCAGGTGCCCGCGCTCGCACGTCGCCAGGAAGCGCGCCGGTACGACCAGTGGCGGTCGCCCCTGCGTCGTGCAGTTGTGGACGTAACAGGCCCGGTCCGGCCGATAGGGAAACACCTTCGGCTCGAACAGGCCGGATTTGAGCGGAGCCAGCAGGCGGCAGCGTGAGCAGACCATCCAGCGGGGAAACGGAGCCACCGGCACGCCGATCTGACGCGACTCGTCGAACCAGTTGGTCTGGGCTCCCACCGACTCCGGCCCGCGCGGCGGCGTCAAGAACCGGCTCACTTGCTTTCCGAGGATCGACTGGGCGGACGACAGCAGCCGCTCTTCAGCAATCTCGGTGGAGTGTGAGATCGGCCAATCATCCAGGCCCATCACGATCACCGACATGTTGGGCAGATCGACCAGGGCGCCGATCCCGAACGTCGTGAGCGTCTGGCTGGGTCACACTTCGCCCACTTCGGATTTCCGCATCTGCGAGGAAGAGGCAGTCGTCATCGCTGGGGGATACCGTCAATCGTTTGACGAAGATCGGCGAGTTGTCGATGCCCTGCACGATCAGCTGCGGCTGGAAGATGTGATACTCATCCTTGGGACGCCCTTCTTCCTGTGCGTTGACCAGGAACAGCGTGACCACGAAGTGCGTGTCGCGATGGCGGATCTGTCCCTGCACGTAGATGTCGGGGAACTCAGGGTCGGGTGCGGTTGTCTTGACCGCGCCGTCCTTGAGCGGCACCTCGATCGTTCCCCCGCGCGTGTATCGCTGCCAGACCCGCGTCGGCTTCCCCGAGCGTTCCTCGATGCGGTCTTCACGCACCTCGCGCTTGTACTGGCCCCAGGCGGCCGTCACCCTGATCGACCAGCCGGTCCCAGCAGATCCCCCAGCACCATCGCCTCCAACTCGGCGCGCAGCTTCTGTGGCAATGGGACCGGCACCAGAGCGGATTGGCTCATGATTCCCTCCAGTTGGGGTTCGTTTGACAACTGTGCAGAGCCAACACGGAATAGTCCTGCCGTGACCCTCGCTCGCCATGTGGTGAGCTGGTCACCTTGTGTGGTGAGCTCGGACCACTGTGTGGTGAGCTCGGACCACTGTGTGGTGAGCTACCGGCGTTATGTGGTGAGCTGCGATCCGACATGCCATGTTCCAGCACCGTTATGTCCGGAGTCACGGACCTATGTCCGGAGTTCAGCGCCATTATGTCCGGAGTTCCCCCAGCGTTATGTCTGGAGTCCGCCACTCTCGTCGCGGGCCAGTCCGACGCCGACCGTGCTGCGCGCCGGCAGCTGAAAGTCCGCTGGGAATCAACGGGTGATTCAGTTGGGCGATACCGGCCGTGCGGCCGGAGACCCTTAACTGTCTGTCCAGCAACGGTGTGCCGAGAGCAGTCCGGACAAGCTTGTCGGAAGGACGAGCGCGAAATGGCAAGCTCATACTCCAGTGGGCGGCTGCAGATATTTCATTGGTGCCTTGTTTCCAGGCGGCCAGTCGTTTAGGTCGCCGATACTATGGCTGACAATCGAGATTCTCGCCGTAAGTACCTCGCGCTGCAAGCAGTTAACCCCGTTGACGGCAGCCTGTGCGAGGTCATGATTTCGTACGATCGGATGCGGGCCGCCGGACGGCGAAGCATGGGCCACGCCAAGGAATGCGGGATTATTGTCCCGGCGATCCTGCAGCACCCAACTGCGGTTTTTGAGGGCCTGCGTCAGGACGAAGACGAGGATCGTCGGGGATACGGGTGGCGCTGCTATTGCGGGATTCCCAAACACGCCTATCATTCCGACGGCACTGCACGATCGCCTTATCCCGGCCAAGTGTATCTGGTTTTCGTCAACGACGAGCACGTAGCTTACAATTGGAGGTGGAAGAAAGCTGCCGACGACGATCCGAACCTGCCGGTGGGTCACGAAGCACGATTCAGGAAAAGACTGTTATGAGCGCCATTGCCAATGATGAATTTGCCAAGCGGATGATGTTGTTGGCGCAGCCAGCCGAGCAGTTCAAGCCGACGGCGACGTACGATCCTGACGGCGACTGCATCGAGTTCCTGGCCAAGCCCGATGCGTTCTTTGCGGAGCGCGTCGACGATCTGGTGACCGTCTATTACAGCCAAGAAACGGGCGAGGTCATCGGGTCTTTGATCAAAGATGTCTCGGCCTTCTGTCGCGACATGTTCGAGCGATTCCCGGGATTCCGGATTGAGATCCAGGCCGGTCGGGTCAGTCTGCAGCACATCTTCCTCGCTCGGCTGTGGACCGAGCGGTTCGCGCGCGACGATCTTACCACACTGACCTACCGAAAGCTGATCGAAGTTTCCGGCGAAACGCCGATCGAAGGCGAACTCTCCTGCGTCTGAGTGCGCCGCTGCCGCGGGAACATTCTGGTCGGTCGTGCCATCGTCGGCCGTGTCGCTTCCGCCTTCCGCCAGTTCATCCGGGATCAGTGGCGTGTCCTCGTCCGGCTCTTCCTCATCGCGAACAGAGTCAACAGCCGCACCGGATCGACTAGGAGCCAGCACGCCCACAAGGTAGCGGTCCCGCACGTTGCGTTCGACGAGTTCTTCGCTTTCGCCGCCAGCCGGTCCCAGCAGATCCCCCAGCACCATCGCTTCGAGTTCAGCCCGAAGCTGGTGTTGCGAGGGAATCAGGGTGTTTTGGCTCATGCTGGCTCCTTCGTCGTGTAGGC
>Ga0194111_10007071_pt1 | contig 12638 bp, 12 predicted proteins | sample TA2KigC300mmetaG_FD_146194 | JGI IMG/M metagenome (GOLD analysis project Ga0194111, IMG submission 146194) | Freshwater microbial communities from Lake Tanganyika, Tanzania - TA2015033 Kigoma Deep Cast 300m | ecosystem: Environmental > Aquatic > Freshwater > Lake | place: Tanzania: Lake... | reverse complement strand
AAGTGGATGAGTTCAGCGAGGGCTGGCAGCGTGAGCGCGCAGATTTCAGCAATTACCGTAAACGGGTGCTCAGGGATCAGGAAGCGGAGAAATCCAACAGCCGGATCGAGATCATCAAGAAGTACCTCGAGATCCATGATGACCTGGAGCGGGCGCTGAAGAATTTACCGGAGGTGATCTCGGAGTTAACATGGATCGATGGCATCCGGTTGATAGACCAGAAGCTGAATGGCGTGCTGGAAAGCGAAGGTGTCCAGCCAATATTGGCTGAGGGTCAGGAATTCAATCCTGAACTGCACGAAGCGATTTCCAATGAAGACCATGAGGAAATCGAAAGTGGAAAAATCATTGAAGTAGTCCAAAAGGGCTACACTCTCGGCGACCGGGTCATTCGCCCGGCTCGAGTGAGAGTATCAAAATAGGAGGCAACAATGGGAAGAATTATTGGTATTGACTTAGGAACTACAAACTCGGTTGTGGCAGTAATGTCAGGCGGTGAGCCAATGGTAATCCCCACAGCGGAAGGAGAAAGATTATGCCCGTCTGTGGTAGCGTTCAATAAGAACGGCGAGCGTATCGTCGGGCGTGCGGCACGCAACCAGGCAATTGTTAACCCTGAAAATACGGTGTTTTCTATCAAGCGTTTTATGGGACGCAAGTATGACGACCCTGAGGTGCAGCGCACAATCAGCCGAATACCATACAAGGTAGCCAAGGCAGCCAACGGAGATGTACGTGTGGTGTTGGGAGGTAAGGAGTATTCTCCTCCAGAAATCTCCGCCATGATCCTGGCAAAACTCAAACAAGATGCAGAGGCATACTTGGGAGAAACGATCACCCAGGCAGTGATCACCGTGCCGGCATATTTTAACGACGCACAGCGTAATGCGACCAAGGACGCCGGCAAGATTGCTGGTCTTGAGGTACTGCGCATCATCAACGAACCGACCGCTTCATCTCTGGCATACGGCCTGGATAAGAAAAAGAATGAGACGATCGCGGTATATGACCTTGGCGGCGGCACCTTTGATATTTCTGTGCTGGAAGTTGGGGATGGTGTTTTCCAGGTCAAATCGACCAGCGGGGATACTTTCCTCGGTGGCGACGATTATGACCAGCGAGTGATGGATTACCTCATTGAGGAATTCAAGAAAACCCAGGGAATGGACCTTCGTGGAGACCGTCAGGCGCTGCAGCGTTTGAAGGAGGCAGCGGAGAAAGCCAAGATTGAACTTTCGACGGTTATGGAAACAGAAATCAACCTGCCCTATCTAACTGCAGACGCCAGTGGACCAAAGCATATGGTAATGAAACTGACACGCTCCAAGCTGGAGCAGCTGACCAATGACTTGACCGAAAAAACCATCGGGCCGGTGCGTCAAGCACTTAAGGATGCTGGATTGAAACCCACGGAAGTCAACGAAGTCGTGATGGTGGGCGGTATGACACGCATGCCAGCAGTAATGGAAGTGGTGCGCAAAGAATTCAGCAAAGAACCCCACAAGGGTGTCAATCCCGATGAGGTGGTGGCGGTCGGCGCAGCCATCCAGGCAGGTGTTCTGGGTGGAGATGTGAAGGATATCCTCCTGCTGGATGTTACCCCGCTGACCCTGTCCATTGAGACGCTTGGTGGTGTGGCAACATCACTGATTGAACGCAACACCACTATTCCTACCAGAAAGAGCCAAATTTTTTCAACCGCCAGCGACAGCCAGACGCAGGTGGAGATCAACGTACTGCAGGGAGAACGCCCAATGGCGATGGACAATAAGTCACTGGGGAAATTCATCCTGGACGGTATTCCTCCTGCTCCACGCGGTGTACCTCAGATCGATGTGACCTTTGATATAGACGCCAACGGTATCCTGAACGTCACTGCGTCAGACAAAGCCACAGGGCGCAGCCAGAAGATCACCATCACCGCATCTAGTGGTTTGAAAGAAGAGGAAATCGAGCGCATGAAGCGCGAAGCTGAGGAGCATGCCGAAGAGGACAAGAGACGCAAAGAGCTGATTGAATCGCGCAACAATGCTGACAATGCCATCTATACCGGAGAAAAACTCCTGCGTGAAAGCGGCGATAAAATGGATGAGGGTTCCAAGAAGGATCTGCAGGACCTCTGCAATAAACTGCGCGAGACGATGGAGGGTGAAGATACTTCAGCCATCCGCAGCCAGACGGAAGAACTCGGACAGCTCATCCAGAAGGTCGGTGCCAGCATGTATCAGCAAACACAAGGCGCAAAGGAATCAGGCGCAGAAGATGCCGAAGGTGGTGCAAGCGATACGTCTAGCGGACCGGACGAAGATGTTGTGGATGGCGAATTCAAGAATGTGTAACGAGTCTATAATATTATTCTGAAAACAAGAGGCGTATATCAGGCGGTTCCTGCCTCAAGATCATACGCCTCTTTTTGAAAATTGGAATAATGAATATGGCAAAAAAGGATTATTACGAAGTACTTGGTGTCAGTAAATCGTGCAGCAAGGAAGAGTTGAAAAGCGCATTCCGAAAACTTGCCCGCCAGTACCATCCGGATGTGAACAATTCGCCAGACGCTGAAGAACACTTCAAGGAGATTAATGAAGCGTTCATGGTGCTTTCCGATGACGAAAAACGTTCCATTTATGACCGCTTTGGTCATGAGGGTTTGCGCAGTGCCGGTGGTATGCCGGATTGGAATACCATGGATCCGTTTGATATCTTTGAGCAATTCTTTGGCAGTTTCGGCGGATTTGGCACCCGCCAGCGCCGCAACGTGCCGCGTCGCGGCGAAGACCTATATTATTCCATCAGCTTGGATTTTGATGAGGCTGCGTTTGGCGCCGACCAGGAGATTGAAATCACTCGCAGTGAGGAATGCGAACGCTGCAAAGGCAGCGGCTCTGAACCGGGCAGCGGACCGGAGACATGTTCATCCTGCCAGGGACGTGGAGAAGTGCGCCAGGTGCGCCAGACCTTTTTGGGTTCCATGGTTCAGGTCACCACCTGCCCGGAATGCGGAGGAATGGGTCGTGTAATCTCACATCGCTGCAAGTCCTGCAGTGGTAGCGGTTATGAACGTAAATCCATTAAAAAGGTAGTGCCGATTCCCGCCGGTGTTTTCACCGGCACCCAGATCCGTCTCGCGGGTGAAGGCCAGCCCGGCTCAAACGGTGGCCCGCGCGGAAACCTGTATATCGAGATCAAGGTCAAACCGCATAAATATTTTCGACGCCGTGAGGATGATGTTCTACTCGATCTCAACATCAATATCGCACAGGCAGTACTGGGTGCGGAAGTCCAGGTTCCCACTCTGGAAGGGGATGTGAAGCTGGTTATCCCACCGGGCACCCAGCCCGGCAAGGTCTTCAGACTACGCGGAAAGGGAATCTCCCATCTGCGCGGAAGCGGAAAAGGTGATCAGCTGGTGGTAGTTAATGTGGACATCCCCAACCGGCTAACTAGTGAACAGCGCCAGTTATTCGAAAAATTGGCAGGCACGCTGGGCAGCGAGGTGCTCCCCCAGGAACGCGGTTTCTTTGATATTCTGAAGGATGTCCTGGGTGGGTGAGGTACCGTGGATCGAGATTTCTCTGGTCGTCACCGCCGAACAGGCTGAAGCAGTCGCAGAAATACTCGGGCGCTTCACACGTGAGGGGGTCGTGATCGAACAATTAGCCGATCAAACCTACCGGGGGGAAGGGATCCTCTTACAGCCGAACGTAAAAGTATATGGCTATCTCTTTGCAGATGACAGTTTAGGTGAACGTCGTAAACGCCTGGAGGAAGCGCTTTGGTACCTTGGTCGCATTCAGCCACTTCCGCGTTCAGAATATAAACCTCTTCCCGATGAGGACTGGTTGGAAGCATGGAAACGGAATTACCATCCTATACAGATTGGTAAAAATCTGGCTGTAATTCCGGCATGGGTGGAACAGAAATTTCCTGGAAAGTTGCCTATTTACATCCATCCAGGGCTTGCTTTTGGTACTGGCACCCACCCCACCACCCAGCTTTGTCTGGAATATCTAGAGTCGCTGGTGCCACCTAGTATGCAGGTGTTCGACATCGGCTGCGGCTCAGGGATCCTTTCCATCGCTGCCGCCCGGTTGGGTGCAAAGAAAGTTGTTGCGGTAGATATCGATCCCGCTTCAGTGCGCTCCACCCTGGAAAATTCCCAACTGAACGGCGTAGAAAAGTTGGTTGCAATCGGTCAGGGTTCCATCGCGCTGATCCAGAGCGGGTATTTTGGAGAGACCCAGGCGCCAATAGTGGTCGCGAACATTCTGGCTTCTGTGATCATCACCTTGCTCGACCTAGGGATGGCTCAGTTAGTGGAACACGGCGGCAGCCTGCTGCTTTCTGGCATCCTGGAGGAACAGGTTGAAGAAGTCACGCACAAGGCAAGTGAATACGGGCTTGTACAGAGCGGGATTAGGAAAATGGAGGACTGGGCAGCTGTTCTGTTTCGCAGTCAATAAAAAAGCACGGTAATATCCCCACAACCCTTCTATCTATTATTTATCTCTCAATCAGATAATCCCACGTGATTTTTGCTTTTCCTTTCAGTGTCGCAGCCACCGAGCAGTATTTCTCCTCTGATAAACAGATGGCTGTTTCCACATGTCCGGGTTCCAGCCCTTCACCCGCCAGGATATATTTCAGATGAAACTGGGTGAAGGCCCAGGGTGGATCCGCCTCCTGTTCAGCGCTCACCTCCACCTCCAATTTACGCAGGGCAATCCTGCGTTTTTCCAGAATAGAGACCACATCATAGGAACTGCAGGTTGCCAGCGCGACCAGCAGCAGTTCTGATGCCTTCATGCCGATGTTCTCTTTCGGTGAGGATATCAGAACCGCGTGATTGGTCGAATCCACGCCAATGAATGTGCGGTCGCTGACCCATTTCACTCTCGCTTTTGCCATAAGTATTCCTCCATTTAAGGGGATAGTAGAATTATACAAATTACCCAAGTTTTCTTATCAAAATCCCAAAAAAAACCTCTTGACACAGAACACATGTTCGTGTATAGTATAGTACAAATGTCCGATTAATCGTCTATATTCTAAGGAGGCAGCTATGCCGCGAAAAAGGGAAGGTCTTAGTAATCGTCACAAGAAAATTATTCAATTTCTGGCTGAATTCCAAGAGAAGAATGGCTATTCCCCTTCTATTCGGGAAATTGGCGAGAGCATTGATGTACGCTCCACATCGCTGGTGGATTATTATCTCAATCAACTGGAGGAAAAAGGATTCATTTCCCGGGAACAACACATCTCGCGCAGCATTTGCTTGGTTCAACCACCGGAAGGTCATAAAAGCCCGGCTCAGCGTATTTCCGAAGGCATCCAGCAGGCAAGCAGCGCGATCAACGACCTGCTGAGCATCCCCGTGCTGGGGCGCATTGCTGCCAGCGAGCCGCTGCCAATGCCGCCCACCGACCTGGGGTATTTTGATTCTGAAAGCAGCATCGAGATCGCACGCAGTTTGCTGCCCGCAAAGGAAAAGCCAGAAGAGCTCTTTGCGCTGGAGGTTCAGGGAGATTCCATGATTGACGCAATGGTCAACGACGGGGACATAGTGGTGATGAAACGGGCGCAGCAAGCCCAGAACGGTGATATGGTAGCGGTCTGGCTGGATGGCAAGGATGAGACCACCCTGAAGTATTTTTACCGCGAGGATAAACGCATCCGCCTTCAACCCGCCAATCCCAATATGAACCCGATCTACGTGGACGATCCTTCCAGTTTGCGCGTAATGGGCAAAGTGTTTATGGTCATCCGCCAGGTACAGAGCATGGCGGTGTAAAGCAAAAGCCCCGTCTGATGGCGGGGCTTTTTTATTTAAGAGCAACAGCGATTAATTGCTCAGATATCTGTCAGAACTTCTCCTGCAGCGCCTTATCCGTAGCCAAGTCAGAGGCGGGTTTTTCCTGCATACGGCTGAAATATTTTCCGCTGATCCCTTCCACCTCTGGCGATACCGCCAGATAGACGGATGCCTGCGCACCCTCCACCACATCAGCCCCCTGAATATCATTACTTTTATGCAGCAGTTTGGTATCGATCACACCAGGATGCAAACCGTTGGCTGTGACCACCGTGCCTTGCAACCGTCTGGCTAGCGCGTTGGTGAACAGGATGTTGCCGAGTTTGGAAAGCGCAAAAGCATCGTATCCGTTGTAATTCTTCTCCCACTGCAGATTATTAAAATCAATCTCACTGAGATTGCGATGTGCGCCTGAAGCGACGGTTACAATGCGTGAAGGCGCGCTGCTTTTCATCAGGTCAAGCAGCTCCATAGTCAATTGGAAGGGCGCGAGATGGTTGACAGCCAGGGTCATTTCCAATCCATCCGAAGATATTTCCCGTTCCTTATAAAAATTCCCGGCATTATTGATGAGCACATCCAGGCGGGATTGTTCACGTTTGATCTCTTCCGCTATGCGCATCACCTCACGCAGTGAAGCGTAATCTGCCAGAACCAGTTCCAGGTCTTCATTACGGGATTCTCTATAGATCATCTGCAGTGCGCGGACGCCTTTATCTTTACTGCGTGTGTGGATGAGCATATGATGTCCCATTCGCGCGAGCTCCTGGGCTGTCTTCAGGCCAATACTGTCGCATGCCCCTGTTACCAGTATGGTTTTTTTCTCCATGATTGGTTCACATTATTGAATGAGTTGAAATGCCTCGGCTATGACGCGCACTTCAGCAATATCTGGACCAAAAGAATATACAAACAGGGAGAAATTTATTTTCCCATCCGCTCCTTCCGCCAATTCAAGCTCTGCGCGCCGAACGCCGATGAGATTGCCAACCCGGTCAAAAGCCACAGCCGCTACCCAGACTGCCGATCTGGCTTCCTCTGAAACCTCCACAGTCACTTCCCCGGACACCACAGCCATCTTTCCCTCTATAACGACCTGCTTTTGGGTAATTTCCACAGGCAGAAATGTATACCCAAACCCATCGACAGGTTGGGCGGTCACCAGTTTTGCGGAAATGGTAAAGGTGTTTGCGGGTTTTTTCGCAAAATACGCTGCCAGAGGGATGCGTTCTCCTGGATGGATACGGTTGAGGAGTGATGGGACAGTCAGCCGCTGTAAAATCTCTCCACTCGCATCATGGAGTTCAAACACGGCTGTGATATTGACGGCTGCCCGCTCCAGAGGGTTCTCGACCTCGGCAAGACACCACAGACCATCTTCCACCGTTTCCCGGCAAGCTGGTTCGGAAAGTACCAGGGGGAGCGGCTCAAGTGCAATGCCGCCAATTGGTTCTTCAGCAGAAAAGGGGATAACCAATTCCATCCCAACTGTCATGGCGTTCGGATCCACATCCGGGTTCGCCTCCCGAATAGCCGCCATTTCCACACCATAGCGCAGCGCTAGGGAAGATATAGTTTCCCCCAACGCAACTGTGTGAATGAAAGGGGTTGGGATCACAGTAGCGGTCGGAGTTTCGTCAAGTGAGGTTGTCTGGATGGGTTGATGGGTAGAAACCATCGCAGTGATCACGGTGATATAAGGGGTCAGCTCCACATTCTCGTTCCTCGTTGACATTGAGTTGGGCACACAGGCAAACAAAAGTACAGTATAGAAAAAATACCACCACCTAATCTTCATCAATCGAAATTATACTTGCTCACGTCTGGCTAGAAGAAACCATCGTTGATTCATGATATATTCAATACAGGTGGAACCATTCCTTATGGAGTCAGATAACAGGATGCCCGAAAAAGCATTTGCTCTGCCAGACTGGAGCGCGGAACGGCAGTATTTAGGCCGATTCTACCTCTCTCAGGGATTCCAGGGGGAAAGAGATATTACCAATGACTGCGGCCCAACCAGTTTGGCAATGGTGTTGAACATGCTGATATTTCAAGCCAATCCAGGCACCTCGCAGATTGGGAAAAACGCCATCATCCGCTCCTCAGGTTTGATGTTCTGGGACCGTCTGCCAGGCTGGATGCCAAAGGTGGGCGGGGCAACCGCACCCTGGGGTCTGGTCAAGGCTTTCAATCACTGGGCAGAAAAAATGGGTCTGGATTGGCGAGCAGAGAGGAAAAGCCGCGCACGTCGGGCGCATATTCTGGAAAATTTGATGACCGGCAAACCTGTCACCGCACTGAAGATATGGAAAAATAGAGGGGCACATTGGATTAATATGGTGCGCTACTCCGCGGAAAAAGACCGCGTCTATTTTCTTGATCCTAACCCCTATCTTGAATATCTGCCGGAGGAAAAACGCATCCAGTCGCAATCCTGGCAGGAATTTGAAACCGACTGGAGCCGCAGGAACTGGTGGGCTGTACTTCTTGGGATACGCAATGAGCTGGTACTTTACACGCGCAGGAATTAGGTTCCGGCATCTGTTTCACTTTTAAGCGGCTGGCATAATTCTGCGTAATCGCGATTGAAATACAGCAGTGGACTGCTCTTTTCATTGAAATCGCCGGCAACCACCTCGCCGATGAACACCACTGAGTTGGGCAGTTCGCAGCGGTCATATACTCTGCAGTCCAGATGGCTGACACCTCCCTTAATCAGCGGCACCCCGCTTTCCATAGTGAAGGTATCGATCACGGAAAAACGGTCCTGGATGCATTTTCCAAAGCCTGTGAAAAGGTTGGATATTTCCTGCTGATGTTCATTCAGAACAGAGATGCCAAAATAACCACTATGTCCTATCATGGTCTGTGTGGGATTTTCCTTCGTAAGGTTGATCAAAATGAACGGAGGTTCCAATGAAAGAGAAGCAAAAAGAGCTGATAGTAGTTCCGCTTTTTGCGGAAATACATCTGCTTGTGACCACCGCAACTCCGGAAGCCCAATTACGCATCACATGTTTAAGGATTTCTCCCTTGTTTTCTGTTATGCTTACGTTTTCCATCCATTATTATTAAACAGGATTAAACGGTAGGATGCTGTGACTTTTGTCTCAACAGAAAATACATAGAAAATCCAAGGTATATTTATCCTTAGCAAGAGATTGGTATAATTTTCTGATTCATTTTTACACTTTCCGGAGCATTAATGCCTAATCCAATGTACTTCCAATCCATTATGATGGCGCTGCAAAAATTCTGGGCAGAAAAGGGTTGCCTAATCTGGCAGCCATATTATTCCCAGGTTGGCGCAGGGACGATGAACCCGGCCACGTTTCTGCGAGTTCTCGGTCCAGAGCCATGGAATGTGGGGTATGTGGAACCCTCCATCCGACCGGATGACGGTCGTTATGGAGACAACCCCTACCGTTTACAGCAGCACTACCAATTTCAGGTGATCCTGAAACCGGACCCTGGAAATCCACAGGAGCTCTATCTTCAGTCCCTGCAGGCTCTGGGAATCCAGCCACAGGAACACGATATCCGCTTTGTGGAGGATAACTGGGAATCGCCCGCTTTGGGCGCCTGGGGATTGGGCTGGGAGGTTTGGCTGGATGGCCAGGAAATAACCCAATTCACGTATTTCCAGCAAGCTGGTGGGATCAACCTGGAGCCGGTTTCTGTGGAGCTCACTTACGGGCTGGAGCGTATCGCCATGGCGCTGCAAGGCAACTACCATTTCCGCAATATCCTCTGGAATCCAGATTACACCTACGGAGACGTTAATTATCAGGCGGAAAAGGAACACAGCACATATTATTTCGAAAAAGCCGACATTGAGCGCGTGCGCGAGATGTTCAGACTTTTTGAAGAAGAAGCCAACCTCGCGCTTGATATGGGGCTGGTGCTGCCCGCACACGATTACATCCTTAAATGCTCACATACTTTCAACATCCTTGACACGCGTGGATCGGTGGGGGTAACCGAAAGGCAGGCGCTCTTTGGACGCATGCGCGATCTCTCGCGCAGAACAGCTGAAGTATATATCCAGCAGCGTGAATCGCTGGGCTATCCCTGGCTGGAAAAACCATCGCTTGCACCCTCTGCAAAGCAGCCCGAATCAACCATGCCACAGTTGGCCTTACCTCCAGCTGAAGAAGAAGCAACAAGCGCGGACTTTCTGCTGGAAATCGGCACAGAGGAGCTGCCCGCCGGTGACCTGAAGAGCGCCCTGGAACAGCTTCATCACTTGGCACCGTCACTCTTTGAGGATTTGCATCTTCCTTATGAAAGTCTTGAAATCTCCGGCACTCCCCGGCGTCTGACACTGCAGGTGAAGAACCTGGCATCGCGCCAGGAAGACCAGACTGTCCAGGTAAAAGGTCCTCCAGCTGATCACGCGTATGATCAAAACGATAAACCCAGCCAGGCAGTGATCGGATTTGCTCGCAGCAAGGGTGTGCAGGTAGAAGACCTGCAAAAGGCAGAGATGGAAAATGGGGTTTACTTGGTCGCTCAAGTCCATCATCCTGGAAGTTCTATATTTACTGTGCTTCCAGAGAAATTGGCTGCGTTAATCGCCGAACTCCATTTTGAAAAATCCATGCGCTGGAACGCAAGTGGTGTTTCCTTCTCCAGACCCATCCGCTGGCTAATTGCGTTATTTGGCAGCCGTGTTATACCCTTCCACTACGCCGGTTTGGATTCCGGAAGAATCACACATGGTCTTCGCTTTAGTCAGAATGAGACCGTTGAACTTGGCAGTGTTACAGATTACGCCCCCTATCTTGCCAGCCAGGGTATCATCACAGATCCAAAAGTTCGACGCGAGCATATCAGAGAGCAGGTAGCTAATCTGCTGGCTTCGCTGAAATCGTCAGAGGAAATTGATGAAACTCTGTTGGATGAGGTTACCAACTTGGTAGAGGCGCCAACCGCCCTGCTCGGTCATTTTGACAAATCCCATCTGCAGCTTCCCGCAGAGATCCTGGTCGGTGTGATGAAAAAGCACCAGCGCTATTTCCCGGTAAGAAGCCTGAACGGCAGTTTGATGCCCTATTTCATCACTGTACGCAACGGTGGTAAGGCGCATCTGGATTCCGTAGCCAGAGGTAACGAAGAGGTGATTGGAGCACGCTTTGCGGATGCGGCGTTCTTCATGCAGGATGACAGCAAACATAAACTTGAAGATTTCCTCCCCCGTCTGGACACGTTAATCTTTCACCCCAAGTTGGGCTCTATGTTGAATAAAACCCGCCGCATTGTCGCGCTCACAGGCAAGCTGGCGGAACAGATACAATTATCCCCAGACCAGAGAGCCATCGCTCTGGAAGCTGCAGAGCTATGCAAGGCGGACCTGCCTACCAAAATGGTTGTGGAAATGACCTCCCTTCAGGGGATCATCGGCAAGTATTACGCGCTGCGCGATGGCAAAAACGAAGAAACCGCGCAGGCGATCCAGGACCACTATCTGCCGCGAGGAGCAGGCGACGGCTCTCCGCAGGGGATGCCTGCCCTTGTGGTGGGTCTGGCAGACCGGCTGGACTCGATCACCGGGTTGTTCGCGGCGGGTATGGCGCCAAGCGGTGCGAAAGATCCTTTCGGTCTGCGTCGGGCGGCAATCAGTTTGGTGCAGAATCTGATTGATCGTGAAGTGGAGATCGACCTGCGGGAAAGTATTTCCCATACATCCGATCTGCTACCGGTAAAAACCTCTGCGCAGGACCACAACGCCTGCCTGGAGTTCATCCGTCTGCGGCTGGAGAACCTGCTGCTGGAACAGGGCTATCGCCACGATGTGGTTAGAGCCGTTCTGGCAGAGCAGGGTCACAATCCCGTCCAGGCAGTGTGTAATATCCGCGAACTCACCCAATGGGTTGCTGACGAAAACTGGGCGCTGGTGCTGGCTGCCTACGCACGCTGTGTACGCATTACCCGCGATCAGAAAGAATGCTTCCCGGTGGTGATTGACAGGTTAATTGAACCACAGGAAAAATCGCTTTATAAGGCGGCGCAAAAAGTACGTAGCGAAATCGGAGATTCCCGCGGAGTGGATGTGTTCCTGTCTGCCTTCAGCAAAATGATCCCGCAAATCGACAGATTCTTTGATACTGTGCTTGTAATGGACGAGAACATTGAAATCCGCCAGAACCGCCTGGGTCTGCTGCAGGAAATCGTCCATCTGGCTGATGGCAAAGCGGATTTTTCCAAATTGGAAGGGTTTTAAAAAAGAGAGGTAAAAAAAATGGCATCCTTTCGAATGCAAAAGACCTACGATAGCAAATCGGACCAGGAGGTGTATGAGGCTGCCCTGAAAGCATTCCCAATCGCAGGTTTTGAGGTCTGGAAGAAGCGTGAACTGGCCAGACTAGTGCTTGGCAAAGGCGAAGAGGACGGGAAGGAGTTTCGCAGCAACATCATCGTTAATATGGTGGATGCCAGCGCCACAATCACTGCCGAATCCGACGACCTTCCCGAGTCAGTCCTGCAATCCATCGTGGAAAAGATTGGGACTGAGCTGGATCATCTGCTGGTGTAGCCATTTCTTTTAACTTGCAGGATTTTTATTTTTCCATTAAAGTAGGTTCATCGAAAGATGGCGTTGTCGGTTTAAATCTATCCCATGAATGCGATTGAAGAAATCAAAAATCAGGTGGACATTGTTGACCTCATATCTGAGGATGTCAAACTGCGCCGAAGCGGCAAAAATTACACCGGCTTCTGCCCATTCCATGCCAATACCCGCACACCGGCTTTTGTGGTATTTCCGGATTCCGGGACCTGGCGCTGTTTTGGCGAATGCAATGAGGGTGGAGATATTTTCCGT
>Ga0194111_10007063_pt1 | contig 12643 bp, 9 predicted proteins | sample TA2KigC300mmetaG_FD_146194 | JGI IMG/M metagenome (GOLD analysis project Ga0194111, IMG submission 146194) | Freshwater microbial communities from Lake Tanganyika, Tanzania - TA2015033 Kigoma Deep Cast 300m | ecosystem: Environmental > Aquatic > Freshwater > Lake | place: Tanzania: Lake... | reverse complement strand
CATTCTCGGTTCACAAGTATTTTTGGGGTACAAAGAAGGGCAATCAGCAATCGAATATTTAGTGCAAACCTACGGACGTGATAAACTGGCAAATATACTGCAGGAACTCAAGCACAGCCGAACAAAAAGCCTTGATGACGCATTCAAAAACACAATTGGAACGGATGTTCAAAAATTTGATAAAGATTGGCAGCACTCCATCAAAAGGAAGTATTGGCCAATGATTCAATACAAAAAGATGCCAGATGAAATTGCGACTCAACTGACCGGCAAGAAAAGCGAGGCGAATAACTTTAAACCTGTATGGTCGGTAAGCGGAGATTTGATCGCGTATATCACTAGCGAATATGGTTATGATGAGATTCGGATTATCTCTGCCAAAGATGGCAAGCTAATAGAACGTATCAGCAAAGGTTTTTATCAGGATGGTTACGAGGATATTCGCTCTGAAGGTTCAGGAATAGCCTGGTCGCCAGATGGAGATAAACTCGCTTTTATCGCTAAGGACAAAAAGAAAGAATATCTCTTCGTGCTGAATATTATCACCGGAAAAATTCAACATAAGATACTGCTTCCTTTCGACTCTAACTATTCTCCAACATGGGCGCCTGATAACAATCGCATCGCTTTTGTCGCACTCAAGGACGGCAAAACGGATATCTATCTTATTGCTCTTGATAAAGCGGCAAGAGGGCAAGATGGATTGTCGATTGATGATTGTCGATTGTCGATTGAAAAAACAATCAACAATCAACAATCAACAATCATCAATCAGTTGACTGATGACCCGTTTGATGACAACCACCCAAGCTGGCATCCTGTCCTGGATAAGATTGTCTATTCATCTGAAAGAGAAGGGAAATATAAGCTATTCACAATCGACTTGGAGAATCAAACGCAAACGCAATTGACTCATGAACAGCAAAACGCAGTAAGCCCATCATGGTCTCGTAATGGCACGCAGATTATATTCTGTTCCGACCTAAATGGCATCTATGATGTCTACAGCATGGACAACGATGGGAATAATTTTACCCGTTTGACCGACATTATGACGGGTTGTTCCAATCCCAGCTTATCACCCGACAAAAGAAAAATCCTGTTTTCAGCTTATGATGATGGCAGACAAAACATATTTGTCATGGATATGGACAAAGCCGTAAACGAAAAGATAGATATGCCACTAAATAAGGAAACGGTGGTGATAACCGCCGCGCCGGACGAAGCGGAGCATAGACTACTCCTCGGACGCAAAAAGTATTCAACGAGTTTGGTTTTGGATGCAATCTTCACCGACTTTCAGTATTCCGCCGATGGACTATTGCAAAACACAACACAACTTATTGCCAGTGATATGATGGGCAACCACCGCATTGGTTTAAGTGTAGCTGCAAATCAGTCCGGTTTTCTCACGCCTGATTTTATCGCGTCTTATTTCTATCTCGCTCGACGCACTGACTACGGCGCTGCTTTTTTCAACTACCATGACTATTATGTTACCATTGACCGCTATCTTCTTGCACAACGCAATACCGGATTGATAGGCTTTCTTTCCTATCCGTTAGACCGATATCGTAGAATAGAATTACAAACCCTCATCTATTCTACGCCCTTCGATTACAAGTATTATACTGATTTAGACGCTCCAAGAGGCACTATCATTTCCTCAGAAATATCCTATATCAAAGATACAACTATGTGGAATGAATTTGGCCCTTATGCCGGAACGCGGTATATACTTGATGTGGAGCATTCGTTTCCATCATTAGGCAGTGACCTGGAAATGACCAATGTGATACTGGACTCGCGTAAGTATTTCCGACTGGGGAAACGTACCTGCCTTGCAACGCGGATGCTTTTGGGCGGGAGCTTCGGCACCGACCATGCTCTTTTTTATATCGGCGGCATCGACACCATGCGCGGTTATGGCTATGAAGACCTCGCCGGAACGAGAGTGGGCTTGCTCAACCTGGAACTCAGGATTCCCTTCATTGATGAACTCAGGTTCGGCTGGCCTTTTGCCTGGTCGATTAGCGGCATCAGAGGCATTTTGTTCACCGATTTTGGTACGGTATGGTCAAAGTGGCAATTTGGTCCTGAAAACCGATACAAAGCATTAATAAGAACAGGTAATAAGATTCAATTAGTGGATGTCAAAAATTCCGTTGGGATAGGATTAAGATTGAAACTTGGTTTCTTTGATTTAAACTTTGATATCGCTAAACGCACCGATTTATCGAAAATTTACCCCAAAACACGATTTCATTTTGGTTTGGGACAGGAGTTTTGATTGATGATTGATGATTGATGATTGATGATGGTTCAATCGACAATCAACAATCAACAATCGACAATCCATAGGTGGTTTTTATGGAAAAAGACAGAGATGTAGAACGAAAAATTGTGGCGATTTTAAACATTTTGAAAGATTCCCCAAAACCGTTAGGCTCTCGAATTATTTCCCGCAAGCTTAAAGAACAGGGATTTGACCTCACTGAACGAGCAGTGCGCTATCATTTGCGTATAATGGACGAAAGAGGCCTGACCGAATCCCACGGAATAGCCGGGAGGATTGTAACAGCAGAAGGTATAGAGGAAGCGAACAATGCTCTGGTCTCCGATAAAGTTGGAATGATTATCAGCAAAGTCGATGCGTTGTCTCATCTAACGACTTTCGATCTTAACACCCGAAGCGGCGACATCATCCTGAATGTTTCTTTAATTCCAAAAGAACATTTAGAAAAAGCATTGGAAATTGTCGCGGAAACTTTCAAAGCAAAACTCGGATTTACTAACCTGTTAGCTATCGCTCATGAAGGCGAAACTTTAGGCGGATTGACCATTCCTGAAGAAATGGCAGGAGTAGGTACAGTTTGCAGTTTGACTATCAATGGGATATTGCTCAATAATTGCATTCCTTTATACTCAAAGTTCAGCGGCATTCTAAAAATGGAAAATTCTCAACATAAGCGTTTCATAGAGCTAATCTACTATGACGCTTCCTCTTTAGACCCAGCAGAAGTATTCATCAAGAGTAAAATGACCGATGTTCGAAGCGCTATTGAAAGTGGTAGCGGGAAAGTTTTGGCGGGATTTCGAGAATTCCCGGCAGTATGTCTAAATAATGTTTTGGAAATTGTAGAAAAGCTTGAAAAAATCGGGATGTCGGGGGTTACTGCTATTGGTAAGCCCGGTCAACCTGTTCTTGAGATGCCGGTCAGTGCTGGGTGTGTGGGAATGGTGGTCCTCGGAGGCCTAAATCCTTTAGCGGCAGTAGAGGAATCGGGAATAAAAACAGAAAACAAGGCGCTATGCGCTATGGTGAATTTTAATGTATTGGGTAATTTGGGTACAGTCAACACCTGAACACTGATTTATATGGAACTGCTGCTTCGATATCTTCAGTTTCTGTTGTCAAAAGGAGCAAAGTTATGTTCACTTCGTTCACCAACGACTTTGTCTTATGGTTTAAAAAATTGTGCATAATAGCACTGCCGGTGCTGGCTGTGTGTGTATTTCTTTTGCCATTTATTATTGGCAGTATCGCCAAAGGGCAAAATGATAAAGTGATTGAAATTGAACCAGGCAAGCCTCAGACTGCAAAAGCTGCGATGAAAGTGGCTTACGTGAAGCATTTTGATGAAGAAGATTTTAACGCGGCAATTACAGCATATCAGCGGGTAATTTCTGACTTTCCAGACAGTCCAGAGGCTACTGAAGCCCAATTCAGGATTGCCAATGTCTATCACTGGAACATTTTCGAACCAGAAAAAGCGATAGCGGAATACCAGAAGGTGATAGATAACTATCCGAATACGGATTATGCCATTGAATCGTTGATTCGGATGGGTGAGGCGTATGTGAGGTTGAAGAAACTTGATAAAGCGTTGGAGGCTTTTCGCAAGGTGATTGATAACTATAAAGAAAATAAGTATGCACCTCAAGCTAAATCAGCCCTGGCCAGGACATTGCTTCATGAATTATATAAAGATAATGAAGCAGAAAGCGTTTATAAGGATATTTTAGAACACCACCCAACTACAGAGTTCGCCGATGATGCAAAACTATGGTTAATTTACATTTATCAAAAGAAGCGTGCAATCTCGGTAGAAGAGGCTTTGAAAGCATATAAAGCTTTGACAGAAGATATGAATGTCGGCTATCATAGGCGAGCTTCGGCACAATATATGATAGCATTTAATTACTGTTCCAAACAGGACTTAGACCGGGCTATATCTGAATTTAAGAAACTACTGAATGATTACTCAGAGGCTTACGACGACTTGAAAGCCGAAACCTATTACTTCATAGGTCACATCTATGAACAGCAAGAAAAGTATGAACTGGCAAAGGAAAATTATAAGTCAGGCCTGGAGCTTTATCCCAAAAGTATCTGGGCAAATCATCTGAATAGAAGGATAGAAAGAGTTGAAGGAAAGCAGGCTATGGCTCTCAATTCGTTAGTATATACAAAGGATACCGTAGATTATCATCACTACCTAAAAACAATGGAAAATCCTGACCCAGATGTATATGGCGAAGCTATAGATATAATAGGCGCTGAAATTGATAAGAGAAATGATGTTGTGATAGATTTGCTGATAGAAGCGCTTCAAAGTCCATCGGAAAATGTTCGGAGATTATCAGCCTCGCTTCTAGCACGTGTTACATACTTTTCGGAAGAAGATTTGCCTGCGAAAGCAAGGGCAGAGAAAGTATTTCATGCGCTAAAAGCCGCTTTGAACACAGAAACACGTGTTGTAATCAAAGGTGGGATTGCCGTGTCACTCGGAGCAGTAGGAGTACCAGCCGCAATTCCCATTTTGAAGCAACTCGTTCTTAATGCTGAAATCGAACGGATGAAAGCCATCGCAACACATCAGGAAAGCGATGTTCCAGACAAAGGCATTGATGCTGTGCCAATGGGCGCTATACGAGGTTTATGCTGGTTTGCAAGGCTCCGGCAGAGATACACAGCGGAAATAGTGTTATTTTTAATGGACGAGACAAGAAAAAGGTTACAGGAAGGCAACCCGAGACAACGAGACATAACTTCAACTCTACTTCATGAACTTGGCCAATTGAACGATAGACGAGGATTAGATGTGATAATTGAGGCAAGTTTGCATAATGATGAATATGTTCGATATGCAGCAGTAGGAGCTCTGGAAAGTTTCGCTTTCATAGATAGATATCCTTCTGAAGAACCAGGATATCCTGATATAGCAGAAGTCTACCGGGTCAAACAGGAAGACAGACAAAGAGCGGAGGAAAAACTCTTTGATTTGACCAATGACAAGGACATATATGTTCGCGAAGAAGCAGAGAAAGCACTTAACGCTATCAGAGATGCAGATGACCAATGGCAGAAAGATGAACAACAGGAACGCTCAAAGAAATAGGTACAGCTTATCGGTTATCCCCAAAATGCCCCCAATTGTGTGTTCTTCGATTTCTGTTTTTCTGATAGTTTTTTCTGCGCTCAGTTGTATAGCAAGAACAGCAATAGAGGATTTTCCTGTCAAGTTTCCTCCCCTAAGAACCGGAGCAGATTTTGAAGCGCACGCACAACTCAAAGCGGATAGGAAACTCACCTCCGAAGAAATAGAAAAGCGCGACCTTCTGATTCAGCTCCTACTGGATAAGGATGCAACGAAAATCCCTTTGCCAGAATGGCAGGAGAAAGACAATTATCGCTGGGATTTCGTCATCTTCCGAAGACAATACGCCGCAGAATTGCTTGGCTCCAGGATAGCTCATAAATCAGCAATTCCTATTCTGGTTAAAGTGGCTAAGAATCAGAAAAAACAGCAATATTTTCTGGGAGAGCATAAATATAGTCAGAGAGAGCAGGAAGTGTTACAAAAATATATTCAGGAGAGGGAAGTATCTATTCGGATTGCAAGCTTGCAAGCGTTGAGTCGCATTGCAGACAAAGCGATAATCCCCCACCTGATTGATTTTTTGGCTACCGATTTACATGGACATGCTATTCGATATCTTCAGTTTCTGTTGGACGAAGCGTTACAAAAACAGTATCAGAATGCAAGTCAAAGTAGAACCGTAAGTGGATTTTTCGGTTACCAAACTGACCAGAGCGCCGTAGAGCGCCAGAAGGTAATCCAACGCTTAAAAGTATGGTGGCAAGAAAATCAGAAAAATATTGTGATTGTTCGTTCCAAAACCCTCCCTGAACGTTGAGCCAGCGGGAACAATCATTCACAAAGGGTCTTTAACATAGGCGCATCTGACTGTCAAAGGGCAAAATTTGCTTTGCTTCAAGCCTTGAACGATAAAGAGCCTGAAGTGCGAGAAGCGGCTGCGAGATGGTTGGAAAAAATTCACGAAGAGGATGCTTTGAATAATACAGTGCCTAAATGACGCCTATCGTTCCAATAAGTTGATGACACTAAGCTGATAGCACAATTGTTCATGCCAGAATGTCAAAAAAAGATTTAAAACACAAAAAGAGAAAATCCTTGAGGCTGGAAACGAAAAAGACTCCTCAAGGATTTATTTTCTACGAAAGGAGTGAAAAAAATGAAAAGGCGTTTAAGCCTACTGCTTCTTATTCTTTTCTTTATTTTGTCACAAGGTATTGCATTTTCTTCACCTATCGACGTTAGACAGGGAGAGCAGGTTACCTTGACGCTGAAATTGGTCAATGTGGAAGGTGTTGCTTTGAGTAACGTCAAAGCATTCTTTAGCAATGCGCCAGAATGGATTTCCCCTTCAGTATCTCCTGTTGTCTCGCTTGAGGCGAAAGGAGTAGGAAATGAAAGGCCAGTTGCTCTTTTGCCTTTCACCTTCACGGTTGACAAGTATGCCGCGCCCGAAGGTGTATCCTATCCACTCACCTTGAAGATAAGCGATGCTTCTAATGGTGTTTGGACGAAGGAAATCGTCCTCAATGTCCTTTCCCGTCCGCTTCCAAAGTCGTCTGCTCTATTGCAAAACTACCCAAATCCCTTCAACCCAGAAACCTGGATACCGTATCAGTTGAAGGAAGCTTCTGATGTTACTATCAGGATATTTGATCTAAGGGGACAACTGGTAAGAACGTTAGACCTGGGATATAAGGAAGCTGATTTTTACGTGAGCCGTAGTGATGCGGCTTACTGGGATGGTAGGAATAACTTTGGTGAGCGCGTCGCAAGTGGAATTTATTTCTACCAGTTGCAGGCAGGGAGTTTTTCTGCTCTAAAAAAGATGTTAATCTTGAAGTAAACAAGGAGGGAAAAGTAATGTTTAAAAAAATGTGCATAATAGCACTGCCGGTGCTGGTGGTGTGTGTATTTCTCTTGCCGTTGCTGATTGGCAATCTCGCCAAAGGTCAAAATGGCAGAGAGATTGAGATTGAAATAGGTAAGCCGCAGACAGCAAAAGCTGCGATGAAAATAGCTTATGCCAAACATTTTGATGAAGAAGATTTTGACGCGGCAATAATAGAATATCAAAGGGTAATTTCTTTATTTCCGGAAAGCCCTGAGGCCGCCGAAGCCCAATTCAGGATTGCCAACATATATCACTGGAACACTATCGAACCAGAAAAGGCGATAGCGGAATACCAGAAGGTGATAGATAACTATCCGAACACTGATTATGCCATTGAATCCCTGATTCGGATAGGGGAAGCGTATGGGAGGTTGAAACAGTTTGAGAAGGCACAGCAGCCTTTTCAGCGTGTGTTAGACCAGTATCCGAATACAGCTTATGTGCCTTGGGCCCTTCTCTGTTTGGCAAACAATATCTACTTCGACCAGTTCGACCCCCTACAGGCGAAGCCCTTCTATCAGAGACTTGTTGCTCAGTATCCCGACACTGAATATGCCCAAGAAGCGAAACTGTGGGTGATGCGGATAGAAGTGGAGCGAGAAGGATTTCCCGCAGAGCAAGCGATTGAGATTTATCGAACCGTGCTTCAAGAAAGTCTCCAATTTTATCATGTCCAGGCAGCAGCGCAGTATACAATTGGGTATACCTACCTGGACAAAGGGGAGAACCAACAAGCTCTCACAGAATTTCAGAAAGTGTTGGAGAATTATCCTGACACCCACAAAGATTGGTTGGCTTTAACATATTACTTCATGGGGCATGCCTATATCAATCTCGACAAACTTCCCGAAGCAGAAGCTAAATTTAATCAAGGGATTGTTGACTATCCCAATAATTTGTGGCAAGAAAATTTAAGGAAACAACTACAAATAGTAAAATCTTTAAGAGCTGATGCAACCCATTAGTTAAGATGAAACCGATTTGCAACTACCAAAGGGAGGAATCGTTATGATAGTTTATCAGCTTATCCAAAAAAGAATCGCACCATTATTATTCGCTATCACCATTATGCTAATCTTTTTCTGTTTCTTTACAAAAAGCCTATGGGCGGGTGGACAACCTAAAACATTGACCATCTCCTTTAGCAAAAGCCCGAGCACCTATTTACCAATAGAAAATGATTTGATAACAGTGAATGCGACGACAAATCCCATTCAAGCCGGTGTCCAGGTCACTTTTACATTGACCCAAAGCTATCAATTCTCGTTTAGCGATGGGACAACTACGCCTAAAACAGCCACCACAAACAGTAGTGGAGTAGCTTCTGTTACAATAAAAAGCTTAACTTACTACGGGGTAGCAAAAGTAAGAGTCACAGCTACGAATTATACCGGTGATGAAAAACAAATCCCCATAGATACGGACAACGATTTAATAGCAAATTCATGGGAACAAACCTATGGAGGAACAGCGCCGAATTATTTGGATCCAAACGCTGATAATGAAACAGTCAGCGGAATCACCCAAACGGGAGATGGTTTTACCGTCTTAAACGAGTATAAGGGATATAGAATCCCCGGTCTTGGACATTCTCGCATGAATCCCACACAAAAAGAAGTTTTTTACCATGTGAATTCATCAGCAACAGGGGCAACCTTTGCCAAAAATGGGCTTTCCAGTTTGGGATTGACAGTGATTACCCCCGCATCAGGTAATCCAATTACATTTCTGGGTAGCGAATCAAGGGATAGGATTTACGCTTCTAAAAGCGGCTCGTTTTCAACTACTACCGATGGCGATTGGTGGAATCTTAACGGAACTTCCAAAGGGGATACTGGCGTGATGCTTGGAAGAGCTACTCTAGGAGGCTACTATGCCAATCCACGGGACGCAGTCGCTGCTGTTTATGAAACGGCGATTTCAAATTTGTATACCTTGAATCAAATAAATGAAGTAGCCTTTTCAAATCCTACTATATCGGTCTCAGGTATCGGCGGAGATGTCACATGGGATGCTGTATTTAATGGTCAAGATTTAAATGGTGATGGGGACAATTTTGATGCTTTCAATGCTTTCGATATTATGTCGCCAGTAGGTCAACCCAATGATATGACAGGTGGGGGAGCCGATGGTATACTTTTCAGTCTAACTCAATCACAGGCATTAAATAAAGCCGCCAGGCATGAAGTGGGGCACACTGTTGGTATAGATCACGCCACGACACTATCAAGTGTCATGAGAGCATATCTTGGACCTGCGATGGTGGATACATTTACTTCCTCTGATAAACAACAGGTAAGACTTAAATAACGATTAAGGATTCGAGTTTAAGTGTATGTTTACAATTCGGCGAGGTCTATCGCCAATGCGTTAAATCCCACCGAATTTAGATATCAAAATAAGGAGGTCCATGAAAAATGAAATCAACACGTGGAAAACAGATTCTATTATCTCTGCTACTCTTTTTAATCATTGGCGCTAATGGCTTTGCACAAACCAGTCCGTCGTCACGACGCCAATTGAACTTTGGCAATGCAGAGACTTTGAAATTAAAGCTTCTCACCGAAAAACAGCATTATGTGGCTTATGAACCCTTACTTTTGACAATCAAAATCACGAATGTTTCTCAGAATGAAGGATTTGATGTGCTTCAACCCTTCCATATCACTCGTTCTTCTTGTGAGGTCTTTTCTCCAGATGGAAAGAAATTACCTTTGAACGAGCGGCAATTCATCATGATGATTGGTGGTGGAACCCAGTTCTTAAATCCGGGTCAAACTTTTGAGAGAACCGTCAACCTCTTCGATTATTTTGACATGGGAAAGCAAGAGGGAAAATACACGGTTGAATATCGCTATCCCTTAAAAGCGTTGAGATATACCGATAAAAACCAACCTTATACCGTGATAGTCGGTGAACTGAAATCCAGATTAACTGTTGAAGTGACTTTGCCAAAAACACAATCTGAACGAAAAGCGATGTCGATTTTCCGATTAGCGTATCAAGAATATCAAGGCAGAGGCGGTATCAACCAGGTTGAACGCAATTTTCAGCAGATTCTCTCGGAGTATCCAGAGAGCCAATATGCCGAACTTGCGCTTTACTATCTGGCACAATATTATGAAGATACCTTTCAACTCAATAAGGCGATTCAGACCTATGGCGAATTTATCGGCATGTATCCTGAATCCTTTTACGCAGAGCAGGCGAAGTTCAATGTCAAAGAAGTTCACGAGAGAATGGTTCGGGAGCAACAACTCCTCCTGGAACTGGAAAAGTCGAAATCAACCGTTTCTGAAGAACAAGAAAAACAGAAATGAGTTTCCATATTGGAGTTCTCACTGCATAATACTGATTATGAGATTACTATCAAAAACAATCGCAACCGTTTTTATGGGAGTTCTTGTGTTATTGTGTGCTCCGGGTGTTCTTGCGGAAGAGTCAAAATCAAGTAATACTACACATCAAAAGGGGTATCGAATATCCGAGTTTGATTTTGGGACACCCCAAACCCTAAAACTTGAGATGTCTCTTGCCAAAAAGCATGTAATGGCATACGAGCCAATCCTGCTAACAATCACGTTTAAGAATGTTTCAGAACACGTTCTTGATGTGTTTATGCCGATTCAGATATTTGGTCGCTGTAATGTAATAACGCCTGATGGAACAAAACTACTTCCAGAACTCAGGTATGCTGATGGGCTGGCTGGTGGGGCTAGCGGTGAGCATCTTCAACCTGGGAAGTCTTTCAGAGGAGAGTTTAACCTGCTGAACTATTTTGACATGGGGAAGCAAACAGGAAGGTATATTATCAACTACCGATACGAATTGATTGAAGCCGTGGAGTACGTTGAAGGTAATAAATCAAGGCCGGGGACACGAAGGATAGGCGAATTGACTGCTAAACAAGAAGTAATGGTGGAGACGCCTAAAAGCGATGTAGATAAAAGAGCGCTTGCTCTTTTCAGACCAGCAGTAACTGCGCAGTTCTCACGCCAGGCAAGCGAACGCGTAGTGAAAAGTTATGAGCGGATTATAAAAGAGTATACCCAAAGCAAATATGCTGAAATAGCATCATATTATTTGGCGCAACTTTATGATTACGCTTCTGAGTATAACCTTGCCATAAAACAATATGAGGCTTTCATTCTCAAATACCCTAAATCATTTTACTCCCAATCAGCCCAGCAAGCCCTCAAAGACGTACAAGAACGAGCTATTCGGGAGGAAGCGCTCATTGAAGAAACGAAAGAATCAGAATCTCAAAAAACTAAAGAACCAACAAAGCAGAAATGAATGAGAAATCCACTCTGTTGAGTAAATCCTTGAGGCGAGGAGAGTTGTTGCCTCAAGGATTTTTGTCTAATCGAATGGTGTTGCTAATCATCATCTCATCAGGCGGGCTTAGTCTTGCTTCCTTTTTATATTTCTACGTCCAGCATCAAACCCTGGCTACTACGACGCCAAGGCCCACCTCCAGATAGCCAGGCAAGTAACCAACAGCTTAACACCTGACTTCGCCCAGTTGGGTGGAGTATGGTTGCCGTTATTTCATCTTTTGATGCTTCCCACTGTTTGGATAGATTTCTTCCAAAATATACAAAGCCCGCCATAGAATAGTTTGCTCGTTTATCGGAAGAATCTTAAATCCAAACGGGGGTAATAACAGTGAAAAAAGCAACCTGGATTCTCTACTTTATGTTCGTTATAATGGCAAGCAAATCATTCGCAGATTTGCAAAAGTTTGATTCTGGTTCCTTAAAAGATTCATTGGTGATAGATTTCAACCAACCTATTACTCCTCTTAATGCTTTCCTTGCTTTAGAAAAGGCAGACTTCGTAATCACAGGAATAGTCAAAGATAAATACAAAGGAAAGGAAGGCATTCCATGGATGATTAATGGTCAACCCACAACTTTAACAGAAGTCATTGTCGTTTTTCAAATTGATGGTGTTATCAAGGGGCCGAAAAAGCGTGAGGTGAGAATTGTCTTCTATGACTCAAAAGACTTTTTGTTATATCTGGGGGAACTTTCTAAGGATAACCAAAGATGGTTAATCTTCTTAAAACAACATGGGAAACGATATAGTCTTTTGGCCCCAGAGAGTCGCATGATAGTTTATGAACATCCTCCACAGTATCGAAATCTGAATTCATCTACGGATAAATTGGTTGAAGAGTTAATATCAACAGCAGAGCATTCAAAGGAGCGAGTCGCTTTCGAAGCCGTAAAACAACTCGGATATTTCAAGCATTATCGAGCTCATGCTGTTCTAAGAAGACTTGCGTCTTCAAAAGATATTGTGTTGCAAGGCAACGCTTTTGCGTCCCTTCTGATGCAAGGAGATACATCGGTTGCCTCAGATG
>Ga0194111_10007059_pt1 | contig 12644 bp, 8 predicted proteins | sample TA2KigC300mmetaG_FD_146194 | JGI IMG/M metagenome (GOLD analysis project Ga0194111, IMG submission 146194) | Freshwater microbial communities from Lake Tanganyika, Tanzania - TA2015033 Kigoma Deep Cast 300m | ecosystem: Environmental > Aquatic > Freshwater > Lake | place: Tanzania: Lake... | reverse complement strand
CGGCGGGATCATCTCCGATTATGAAAGCTCCGCCGACCCGTCACGCGGTCCCGCAGCCGTACAGCCGGCAAACACGGATATCTCCTCCTGCTCGCCCAACGGCTACCTGCCGGGCAGCCAGCCCAGCTTCCTCTATGCCTACTACGATGCGGGCACACCTTTGAATATAAATGATGATTACCTGGCGCTGCGCATGCGGCTCAACGGCACAGTATTGGAGCAAAGACAGGTCGGTCTGGATTCAGGACACTGGTATATCCTCATTGACATTGACAACGACGGCTGGAAGGAGTTTGCCATCGATATCGATGGCACGGTCAACTCCAACCGACCGGACAGGGTTTACCTGCTGTACAATGACCTGCCGACTAACAATGTCACCCCGCGCTCCGGGGCGCAGAGACAGAACAGCGATGTCCTGGGCGGCGATGAGATAAACCTTTGGTACGCCGCTGGCCCGGCGGCTACGGGCACCGCCCAGACCAATAACCACGTGCGCGTGCTCACCGCCACGCCAGCTTGCTACGGCGGCAGCGAGTTCTGGTTGGATGTACAGATGCCGATTACGGCCTTTAACGTGGGCGGCGTGCAGAAGCTTGAACCCGGCACACCCGCCCGTTTCCTCTGCAGTACCTCGGCATCGGCGGTAGACCCGCTGCAGAAGGACTGGATGCTGAAGGTGCTCTCCGTTCCCATCTTCAGCGACCCCTGGCAACCGGTTGTCTATGCCTCCAAAACAGCCACTTTACTTGAGGATAACGATGCCAATGGTGCAGCTAGTCCCGGCGATGTTCTTCGCTATGATATCACCATCAGCAATAGCGGATTGCTGGCTATGACCAACGTTATCTTCTACGACATGATCAGCGACCCCAACCTGCAGTTGGTGGATGGCAGTGTGGTAACAACCGGGACCATAGTCAAACAGACAGGAAACGAGGTAGAGGTGCACTTTGTTTCAATTCCTTCGGGTGGGTCGGTGACAATTAGCTTCCGCGCAACCATCCTGTTTCCTCAGACCCCCGGGGTAGGCGTGGTTTCTAACCAGGGACAGGTATCAGGCTCCAATTTCACCAGCGTGCTTACGGATGACCCGAGTACTCCCACACCTCAAGATGCCACGAGGACAACGCTGGTCATTCCGCCCAGGCTGCGCATCACCAAGGAGGGACCAGCGGACGCCAACGCTGGCTCAAATATTACCTTCACCGGCACACTTACCAACTACGGAACGCAGCAGGCAGTGGACGTGGTGCTGGTGGACCAGTTGCCTGACGGGTTAACCTTCGTTAGCTCCAGCCACGCGGCGGTTTATGATTCGGGTGCCAACACGGTTACCTGGCAACTGGGCACCGTTGGCGGAGGCGTGTCAATATCAGGCTGGTTGACAGTGCGCGTAAGCGACAATGTAACAGATGGCACTGTACTAAGCAACCTGTTCTCGGTCACCTGGCAGGGCGGCGGGCCTGCCACTGCCACTGCCAATGTCACCGCGCGCACAAGCCCGCTTTTATCCATTGTCAAGAATGGCCCAGCAACCGGCACCGTGGGCGCCTTGCTCACCTACACGGGCACGCTGACCAATTACGGTACAGGCCCAGCCTATAATGTTGTGCTGGTGGACCAGTTGCCTGATGGGTTAACCTTCATTAGCTCCAGCCACGGGGCTATATATGACCCACCGCCTGTCAACACTGTCACCTGGAACCTCGGCACCCTAAATAGCGGTGCATCCATATCAGGCTGGCTGACAGTGCAGGTGGATAACACCGTACCAAACGGCACGACGCTGACTGACAACTTTTCTATCACCTGGGAGGACAGCAGTGGTAATCCCTATGGGCCTGTGAGTAGCACTGTCGATACCACCATTTACACCGCTCCCGAGTTGACCATAACCAAGGAGGGGGCGGCCGAGGTGCAGGCAGGCTCCTATTTAACCTTCACAGGCACATTGACTAATGTGGGTGGGTCGCCTGCCGACAATGTCATACTGGTAGACTATCTGCCACCCGGCCTGACCTTTGTCAGCAGCAGCCACACGGCGGTATATGACCCGGTGTCACGAACCATCACCTGGCAACTGGGAACAGTAGGTAGCGGTGTGGCTATACCAGGCTGGGTTACGGTGCATGTGGACGGCTCACTGCCCGATGGCACGTTGCTGAGCAACCTCTTCTCGGTTACATGGAAGGATGGTAGCGGGACCGACTAGGGCCGGCGACGGCCAACAAGGATGTCATTGCCCGCACCAACCCGCTGCTAACAGTTTCCAAGACCGGCCCGGCCTATGGCAGCCCGGGCGGCACACTCACATTCAACATAACTGCTACCAACACCGGCGGCCTCAGCGCCTATAACGTAACACTGATGGATATACTGTCAGATATGTATGCCTATGTTAGCAGCAACCCAACCGGAACTGTCAGCCCGGGCATGGTTACCTGGAACCTGGGAACACTGGCACCGGGGGCGAGTGCATCAGTATCTCTGACGGTAAGGGTGAACGACGGGGTAGCCAACGCAACTACGCTGATAAACGGCGCCATGGCCACCTGGGAGGATGGGCAGGGCAACAGCTACGGCCCCGCCAGCAGCGGTCTGTCCACCACCATCTATACTGTTCCCAATCTGTTAATAACCAAGGACGGCCCGTCGCTGGCCAGTCCAGGTGATAATTGCACCTACACTATTACGCTTACCAACACCTCTGCCACGGATGCCCTGGATGCCACGCTGGTGGATTACATACCGTCCGACAATATGACTTACGTCAGCAGCATCCCAACGGGCATATTGAGTGCGGCCGGAGATAACGTAACCTGGAACCTGGGTACCATTGCCGGCGGGGCTTCGCGCACTGTGCTAATTACCCTGATGGCTAATCCTGCCCTGAGTACTGAGGTGGTGCTGACGGACGTTGCCGTGGCTGCTTGGAAAGATAGTCTCAACAATAATTACGGGCCTGACAGCGCTTATGCACAGACGCGCATCAGCCCCTTCCCCGTGCTCTCAATTGCTATCAGCGGCCCTGCCACCGGTGAGCCCTGTGATACACTGACATTTACGCTGAGGGCAACCAATAACAGCTCTACCATTCCTGCCACTGACGTTATGATTCAGTACATACTTCCATCCGGCTCTTCCTATGATAGCTCCAGCGATGGTGGGACGCATGGCAATGGCATAGTTTTGTGGAACCTTGGAACGCTTGCCGCCGGCGGTTCCCGGCAGGTGACTGTTACCATAACCTATTGCGTAATACCTGTGGGCTCGGAGATCATACCCACCGCTGGTGTGATATGGAATTATGCCGGTATTTTACGCGGCCCCACGTTTGGCACCACGAACACCCTTATCGTGGCATCACCGGAACCACCACCACCGCCACCGGAACCACCACCACAACCAGAAATCCAACCACAGCACCCAAAATACAGGGATATGGAACATGTGTACTCAGAGCAAAAAAAGATATCTCCTGCACCCCTGCCTACCTATGGTGTTACAAACATAGCAGTGAGCAAACGCGGAGAAGAACATCAAGTCTCCGTCAATGTTAATAATAGCGGCCCCAGACCTGGTACCTATACCGTGTACTTGAAGATAAATGGGAAGGTCAGGGACTCGGCAACAGTTGCCCTGCCGCCGAGTTCCACACAACAAGTCTGTTGGACACTTGAGAATATGAAGCCGGGCAATTACCTGGTGGAGGTTAGCAACCAAAGGGCTTTGTTCATGGTGCCTGATACCGAGACGCAGAATCGGGTATCCCTCATTACAGTTTTAGGTGTAGTGCTCTGGGTGGCTCTGGCCGCCGCCCTCATCATAGCTTTGCGTCGGCGTGCTGCTCTCTAGACCGGCATTTTTAGGCGTCATATCACTGGATACCTTGTCCCTTTTTCAACTACCTTATCTCCATTTGCCAGAATGCCGAAGCTGTCGAATTTGAAATCGACACGCGTTGACTGTATCCTTACTGAGATGTCTGTAGCGGCCCGCCGCTAGAATTACGGAAAGGAGCAGCAGAAGCATGAAGAAAGGCAAAGAAAAGGATGCAACTCAGGTCTTCAAGGAGCTGGAGGAAAGGGTTAAGCGGGACAAGTCACCCATAGACCCTATTTACAAAGAGCTGGCAGCCAAGATAGGCATGGGAGATTCTGAGATTATGCAGCGTATCTTCGCCAGGCTGGCAAACTTGGAAGAGGCCAGGATATTGCAGGCGCTACCAGACCCTGATTTGGGGCCAGTGCAAGGAAGAACGCTGGAAGTATCCGAGAAGTTTGCCCAGAAGCTCAACATGGATAAAAAGACGGTGGATAAGCACATCCGCGAGCTGTACGAAAAAGGCGTTGTCTTTCCCACCAAGAAAGGGCCTTCCCTGGCGCGCACTATACTGCAGTTGCACGATGGCGCGCTGGGTAACCCCAAGTATGACAAGGCGGTGGGCAAAGAGTTCTTCGACCTCTGGGGCGTATTCGAAGGGCCAATGCGGAAGCCCACCCCACAGGACCTGCACGGGTCCAGTGAGTTCAGGGTGATGCCCAGGTGGAAATCTATCGAGGGTATCCCCGGCGTATTGCCCTATGAAAACGCCAGGGAGATTTTGAAGGCGCAAGACACGATAGTCCTGCTTCATTGCGGCTGCAAGAGGTCACACCAGGACAGGTGGTGCGGCACCCCCGTGGAGTCGTGTATCACAGTGGGCAGAACCGCACAGTACAATCTCGACCGCGGCGCCGGTAGAAAAATCACCTACGAACAAGCCCTGGAAATCATGGACAGATTCGATGAATACGGAGCGGTGAACACCACGGTAAATCAGAAGGATGTGGGGCAGCTCATCTGCAATTGCCATTACTGCTGCTGCCTGGCAATCAGGACCGCAGCCAAAAGTCGCTTTGTGGCAGTCGTGGATACGGAGAAGTGCCGCCTGTGCAACACCTGTATAGAGGCATGTCAGTTCGATGCCATTAATACCAGGTTCTATCCAGAGTTTGGCGAGGAACGCACCGTTACCGACGAGGACGCCTGCCGAGGCTGCGGTGTTTGTGTCGTTAAGTGTCCCAACCAGGCACGGACGATGAAGCTGGTGCGGCCACCGGAGCATATCCCGGAGTCACTGAGCATTTACTAGGTGGAGGTAGTCAATTGGGCCTGTTTCACTGCCCCATGGGGGCAGCGTATTACGATGACGACCCCTGCATAGACTGCGGCCTGTGCACAGCTACAAGCAGGGAAGAAAGGATTGAAGCCTCCAATAAGCTCCGAGCCTATTTGAGGTCGCACGCCCCCAGGCAGGGCGCTATCAAGAAAATCGCCGTGGCAGGCAAGGGCGGTGTGGGCAAGAGCACCATGGTCACTTTGCTGGCCAATGCACTGAGAGCAGAAGGCTACCAGGTCTTAGTGTTGGATACCGATGAATCAAACCCCGGCCTGTACCGCATGTTCGGCTTGGCGCAAGAGCCGGAAAAAATGATGGTGATGCTGGACAGGTTTGCCCCAGACGGCCTGGGTGAAGATGGAGAATGGTTAAAGCGTGACGAGATAGGGCTTGATGACATACCGCAGAAGTATATTCTCAGCCGTGATGGACTGAAATTCCTGATGGTGGGCAAGATAGAAGACCCCTTTCAGGGCTGCGCCTGCCTGCTGGCTAATATCACCAGGGAGCTGATGCAGAAGCTGGTGATGAAGGACAAGGAGGTAGTGGTTGTAGACATGGAAGCTGGCATCGAGAGCTTTGGGCGGGGCGTGGAGAGAGGCGTTGATACCGTGCTGGTGGTGGTTGAGCCATCCTTCGAATCCATGGCGTTGGCTGAAAAGGTGACTTATATGGCTGAAGGGATGGGGATAAGCAGGATGAAAGCAATCCTCAACAAGGTTACCTCAGAGGAAATCAGGGAAAAGATGGCCGAGGAGTTGGGCAAAAAGGGGGTTAAGGTCATCGGTAAAGTTTACTTCGACTCTGAGCTGAACGCGGCCGGTTTTGAAGGCAGGCCGCTGACCAATTCCAGGGCTACTGAAGACGTGAAGGCGATTATTAAAGCCCTGCTCAGTGAAGCGGTATAGCAACCAGCCTCGCCCTGTATTCTCCCTGCCATAAGATGGAAGACACTAGAGGCAGCAGGCGTGAGGCAACAGGCAACAGGCTAGAAGCTAGTTCGTCGCTCGTCGCTCGGGGCTCGTCTCTCGCTTAAAGGCAACAGCCATGAGGCAACAGGCAACAGTCTGTCATTGCGACCCCCCTTGTCATTGCGAGCGAAGCGAAGCAATCCCCGCATGGCAGCAGCGCTCGTCCTGGCAGAGATCGCCACGTCCCGATTGCATCGGGACTCGCAATGACTACTGACTGGAGACCATTGACTGCTGACTATTGACTGCCGACTGAATACCGGCGCTACTTTTTCCTGATACCAGCCAGCATTTGAAGAGAGGGAACACAGCACCTTGCCAAATTCGCATCGCAAGTTTAAACTAGGCACAGCTACATTTCTCTCCAACAGCACAGGCACTCAAAGGAAAAGAGGTGGCACGATGAGTAAATCAAAGCGGATTATCCGCGGAATATTGCTCCCCGGAATCACCCTGGTCCTGCTTGCTTCTTCAGCGGTTGGCTGTGCTAAAGATGAGATTCCTCCGGTTATTCAAGAATGGAAAGCAGATAGATGGGTTGTGGAAGGTGAAGATGCCAACTTTAAAGTAGATGCTTATGATAATAGAAAAGTTGAAACGGTTTATTTACAGTTTGGTGATGGAACTAGTATACCTTTGACAAAGACTTATAGTGAAAAAGCAGAAGGTGAAAAATTATTACACTACTTCAATTTCAACTTTGTATTTATTATTCTATTGACCTCCTCTCGAATTTCCTGTAAAGTGACCTCCAAATTGAATTTGAGGAGGCACCTATAGGGGGAAGACAATTTCAGGTTCTATCCATATCGGTGCTGGGTATGATAAATAATACCTGTTGTTGGGAGGTATAAGTGAGAAAAGGTACGCTGACATCTGAGGGCAGATCTGGTTCATTGCGGTTCGCCAGGATAAAGAAAGAGCTGCTATCCACACCGGTGTATATATGCCCGGAGCGGGCTTATTTGGTAACCGATTTCTTCAAGCGCTGCGATGACCCGTCCGAACCTATTATAGTACGCAAGGCAAAGGCACTTCAGTACGTGCTGAAGTGCAAATCAACACGCATCTACAGCGACGAACTCATAGTGGGCAATATGGGAACCCGAAGGATTTCAGCGCTGATACAGCCGGAATTGGCCGGCGTGTTTATGGGGCCGGAATTGCTCGGTATTGACCGCAGGAAAACTACACCACTCCAATGCCCGTGGAGAGACCGCATCAAACTTCTATTCGTGGTCTTTCCTTACTGGCTGACACGCAACATGCCGGTGAAGGCATTCCTGCCTGATATCGGGAAACTGGTGCGATACGCAAAAGACCAGCTTAATGCCACATATTACCTGATCAACGAAGCAGGTGGCATCGGGCACTTCCTGCCTAATTATGAGAAGATGTTGAAACTGGGTGTTAGAGGATACCTGGATACATTCTCAGCTAAACAGGGACCTTTCTACGATGCGGTACGCATTGCCTGTGAAGGCCTGGTGGATTTAGCCAGGAGGCTGGCATTGGAGGCAGACCGACTGGCTGGAGACGAGAAAGGTCCTATGCGCTATCTTGAATTAAGGGAGATTGCCCGCATCTGCCGTAAAGTACCAGAAATGCCAGCCGAAACATTCCATGAAGCGATGCAGTCGCTCTGGCTTACCCATATGGCAGTTTGTCAGGAAAGTCTTAACTCGGCGATTTCTTTCGGTAGAGTGGATCGATATTTGTATCCATATTATAAACAAGATCTGGAAAACGGTAGGATAACACCGGATGATGCGCGAGAACTGTTGCTATGCTTTACTGCCAAGTGCGCTGAACATGTTTTTCTCGTTTCGGAGAAATTGAGCCAGTATTCTGGCGGCTATCTTGTAGTCCAGGCAGCGATAATCGGCGGTGTGGACCGCGAGGGCAACGACGCGGTCAACGACCTTTCTTATCTGCTTCTTGATGTTATGGAGGAATCCGGCCTGCGTGAACCGAATTATCAGGCGCGCATACATGCCAACTCTCCACATAACTATCTCAGGCGTGTTGCTGAAGTAGTCAAGAAGGGCAACGGTGTCCCCGCCCTTTTTGGTGATGGGGCGGCTATAGAGTCGCTTGTGGCGCATGGCTATCCACTGGAAGAAGCGCGTAACTACGGAGTAGTCGGGTGCGTGGAGTTAGCCCTGCCGGGGAAAAGCTTTTTTTCCACCGATGCCGGTCTGTTGAACCTCCCTATCTGCTTGGAGTTGGCGCTCAACCGTGGCAGGAGGCTGAAGGGCGGGCAGCGCATCGGGCCAGAAACCGCAGACCCGCGGTCATTTAAGGATACCGAGCAGGTGATTGATGCTTTCCGCACCCAGGTGGACTTTGTGGTAGCGCGCATGTTGAGCGATATGAAAGTCATCGAGCTGGGCAACCGCAATTATCATCCTACACCTTTCTCGTCCATGCTGGTGGACGGTTGTCTGGAATCGGGTAAGGATATCTCCGAGGGTGGTGCGTTGTATAACTCTAGCGGCATTCAGGCGGTGAGCGTAGCTGACGTGGCCGATTCATTAGCGGCGCTGGAAACGGTTGTCTTCCAGCGCCGAAAATATACTATGGTAGATGTGATCCGAGCTCTGAGAAATAACTTCAACGGCGACTCCAAACTATGGGCTGAATTACGAAATGCGCCAAAATTTGGCAATGACGACGCATTGCCTGATCACTATGCCGGTATGGTCGCGGGTATCTTCTACAATGCGCTTGCCAAGCACCGCAATACGCGTGGAGGTCCCTATGTTCCTGGTTTTTACACCATCACCTGCCACGTAGTCTTCGGTAAGTTAACCGGCGCGTTGCCCAGCGGCAGGAAGGCTGGCGAACCCTTCGCCCCAGGTTTAGGCCCGTGCAACGGGTGCGACCGTCTTGGTCCCACCGCGATAATGAACTCCGTAGCGCACATAGATTCGAAACTTGCGCCGAATGGGTACGCCTTGAATCTGCGCTTTGACCCGGCGACACTGGCTGGAGACCGGGGTACAGAGATACTAGTGGCATTATCCAGGGGATTTCTCGAGGGTGGGGGCCTCGAGGTGCAGTTCAATGTACTCGACCCTGAGATGCTTGAAGATGCAAGGTGCAACCCGGGTAAATACCCCGGACTGGTAGTACGCGTATCCGGTTACTGTGCCTACTTTGATGATCTGCCCGATGCTGCCAAGGCGGAGATTATCGCGCGGACGCGTTTGAAACTGTAGGAAGGGTTATCATTGACATTCCGCATTGACAGGCTTACGGTTAAGACATATTATGCGGACTAATGGCAATAAGTGATGATAATTGCCTGATGGAGAAATTGATATGGGGAATCCTGGAATAGGAGGATATATGATCTTTAATGCTTTCATAGACATTATTGTTGTAGTTGTCGCGTTGGTGTTTGTACAGCTTGCGCTCACCGGTATCAACATTTTACAAAAGGGCGGTTCCTATAAAGGTCGGAGCATGGAACAGATACTCGGCGTCGCCCCCGGAAAGGCTACCGCAAAAGATATTGAGAAGCTGAACAAGGCAGCCCTTTTCCAGCTTTTTTATGCCGCTCCGGCCCCTAGCCATGAAGAGGTGAAGGGAGAATACAGCGGTAAAACATTAACGGTGGGCGTATTGGCCCTGTCTGTTGATGTCTACACGCATCACTTCTTCGGCCCCGGCCACTGGTTGGGCAAGGCTTTCTTTCCCTTTGAAAAGGACAAGGGCTGGGGATATAACATCTTCTCTGGCAAGGGCAAAGATAGAAAAGAGGTACTATACCGCGTAAGAAAGATGAATACATATATCGGCAAATCGCTCATTGATGGCAAGGATTCGTTCCATCTTGACTACAGGCCCCATAATTCAGGAACTGTACATTCCATGCATGACGAGCTTCGCAAGATCAATGACAATATCTTTCTGGGTATGGGCTATATTGCGCTGGGCGGCGGATCAATCAATCCCGCGCCCTTCCTGATTATCGGACCAGCGGCAAAATGGGTTGGTGCTGACAAGGAATAAGCAAAACAAGACTATAAAGGAGAAGGTCTATGGAATTCGATTTTTCTGTCATCGGCAGTGGTTTCGGAGGAAGTGTATCAGCATTGCGACTTGCGGAAAAGGGATATAAAGTCGTCGTGTTGGAGAAAGGCAAATGGGTGACGCCTCTGGATATGGAGGATGCGGCAAAAAGCCTGAACAAATTGATATGGAATCCCGCACTGGGCATGAAAGGATTTTTTACCTATGAATTCTTCCGACATGTCGCTATCGTCGGCGGCGTTGGAGTCGGCGGCGGAAGTCTTGTCTATGCCGCAACCATGTTAAGGCCGAAGGAAGCCTTTTATAAAGATTCGGCCTGGTGCAATCTCGGTATAGACTGGGAAAAAGAATTGAAACCCCATTACGATACGGCTTCAAAAATGCTGGGTATAGTTCGCAACCCTGTACTGGATGTCATGGACGGCTATCTGAAAGAAGTAGCACAGAAAATGGGGGCGGGCGATACATTTGGCCCTACGGATACCGGCATTTACTTTGGAACACCGGAAGTGCTTGCTGATGATCCCTTCTTCGACGGAAAGGGGCCTTCCCGATCCGGCTGCTATCTCTGCGGCGAATGCCTTACAGGATGTAAGCACGGCTCAAAAAACACTTTGGATAAAAATTATCTTTACCTTGCCCAAAAATACGGGGCAATAATCCTGCCGTACCGGGAAGTCACAAACATCATCCCGCAGCAAAATGGCACATATGTCCTGAAGGTAAAGGACAACTCCGGTCGCTTTAAGAAAGCCTCCGACATTACGGCGAAAAAAGTGATCATAGCCGCCGGTGTTCTGGGTACACTGGAATTGCTCTTCAGATGCAAACAGGTTACAAAAACTCTGCCCGGTATATCGCGGCAACTCGGTGTGGTAGTTCGGACAAATAGCGAATCCATTGTGGCTGCTCTGCCCGGGCAGGAAGATCTGGATCTTTCTCACGGCACGGCCATATCATCGCACTTTTATCCTGACAAATTCACCCACATCACACAAAACCGCTTTCCCGAGGGTTATGGTTTTATGAAATATTCCAGCGTTCCACTTGTAGATGATGACCATCCGGTAAGGAGATCCCTGAGAACTATTGGCAAAATGATCATGGACCCCCTTGGCGTTTATCGGTCTATTTTTGCCAAAAACTGGTACAAGCGAATCATTGTCATGACCGTTATGCAGAACCATGACAACCAGCTTTCCTTTAAGTATGGCCCCAGTGCCGTGTTTTCTTTTTTAAGGCGTCGTTTAAAGTCAAAAAGCGTTCCGGGAAAAGAAGCACCGGTGAATATTCCGGTGGCCAACAAGGCATGCGCCATTATGGCGGATGTTGCCAAAGGGATGCCCTTCAATGTCAGCAACGAAAATCTGATGAATATGTCAACAACCGCCCATATACTCGGAGGCTGCCACATGGGTTCTTCTCCCGAGAATGGGGTTATCGATACATCACACCAGGTTTACGGATACGATGGCATCTACGTGATTGACGGCGCGGCAGTTTCGGCTAACGTCGGCGTCAATCCCGCTCTCACAATCACAGCTCTTGCGGAACGGGCGATGAGTCTTATTCCGGATAAGAAATCAGCTCCGGATGGTTTTTTAAGAAGCATCCCTGAGAAATAAGCAATCACCTGCCATTACAGTATTTCCGGCGGTTGAAGTGGAGAATACTTCAACCGCCTTTCCAGGATTGGCGTTTTTATAACTGTTTACGGCAAATCCAATCAACTGCTGAGAGAATGGCCCTGTATGAGTTTTGAAGAATTTTGTGGCGTTCTTAATCCAATAATCTAAAAAATTGCCTCTATAATTGCTATCCTCAACAGCGTAATTTATTCAAATGACACTGATGGTGATAAGCTTGGTTATAGAGATGAATTGAAATATGGGACTGATCCTAATAAGAAGAATCCTGTTGTGAAATATGCTTTAGATAAAGGACTTGGTGTTTATTTACCTGTTCTGACTAGACTGGATGAGGACGGAGTGATGGATAAAAACGAGCAGGGCTTTGTAGACTTGATGACACTTCATCCTGAATCAGATAAAAATGTTCCAGAAATTTATGATGAACTTTTGAAATTGCCAGATCTTTCAATGGAGAAATATTCAAGGATAGATGAGAAGGATTTGGAAGCTGTTGAAGATATTCTTGTTTTGGCAGATAATTCAAAATATAGAGCGACATTTGATTCGAAGCAATCTCTCATAGTTGAGGATAGGCAATGGGATTGCTTCGTCATCCCGATGCAATCGGGATTCCTCGCAATGACTACTGACTGGAGACTGCTGACTGACGACTTCGTTGGTGGGTTTCACCCACCCTACAGGGCTGGAGACTGCCGACTATCGACTGCCGACTGGAGACTAGATTTTGGCTTTTCTGGCTCGGCTGTCAATGTAGTGTTGGAGTCGTTCCCGTGTGGTTAGCCACTGGCCGCTAAGCCTCAGTGCCCATAGTCTTCCTTT
>Ga0194111_10007058_pt1 | contig 12644 bp, 12 predicted proteins | sample TA2KigC300mmetaG_FD_146194 | JGI IMG/M metagenome (GOLD analysis project Ga0194111, IMG submission 146194) | Freshwater microbial communities from Lake Tanganyika, Tanzania - TA2015033 Kigoma Deep Cast 300m | ecosystem: Environmental > Aquatic > Freshwater > Lake | place: Tanzania: Lake... | reverse complement strand
GCAACAGCGCCTCCTGCGCCGCCTCGGCTTCCCCGACCCGACCCACTACCTACGGCCACCCTAACCCACAACCCATGACCCGAACCGACCCAACGCGATGGACATCGACCCAAGTGCGGAATGTGCAACCAATCCCGACAGTGCCTTTGTCAACACAATCTTCATGGCGCCCACTCGTATCCGCTCACGGGTTGGGTATGAACAGGAACGCCAAGGCCATCACCGCGTAGATCGCCAGCAGCAGCGCGCCCTCCAGCCAGTTCGTCTCACCATCTGACGAGATGAAGTTCACCGCCGCCACCGCCGCGGCAACCGCGACGATCTCCGGCACCTCGAAGATGTACGTCATCGGGCGACCCATCGCCCAACTCAAGAAGATGAGCACCGGCGCGACGAACAGGGCGACCTGCGTGCTGGAACCGATCGCGATGGTCATGGCGATGTCCATGCGGTCCTTCGCGGCGAGGAAGACAGCCCCCGCGTGCTCGGCCGCGTTGCCGACGAACGGCAGGATGACCACGCCGACGAAGAGCGGCGAGAGGCGCCCGCCCTCGAGGATCGGCTTGAGCGCCTCGACGAGAATCTCCGACGTAATCGCTACGAGTACGGTCGCCCCGACGAGCACCCCGATCGAGAAGCTGCGGCCCCACGCGGGCGGCGAGTGCTCGGCGCCCCCGTCGAAGGCCGCGCGATGCGTCCTCAGTGAGAAGAGGAGCCCCGCCCCATAGGCCGCGATCAGCAGGACCGCCGTCCATAGGCCCAGGTGGAGCGCGCGCGGGTCCGCGCGGACCTGTTCCGGCGTCGCATGGATGAAGATCGCGGGCACAAGCAGCGCGATGGTCGCCAGAAGCAGCATCGACGCATTGGTGCTGGCGGCCACCGCGTGGAAGCTCTGCTTCTCGCGCCGCAGGCCCCCCACCAGCGCCGCAAAACCGAGCACCACCAGCACGTTCCCGATGATCGACCCGGCGATCGAGGCCTTCACCACGTCGAACATCCCGGCAGCCAGCGCGAAGGCCGCCACGATCAGCTCCGTCGCATTGCCGAAGGTCGCGTTGAGCAGTCCGCCGGCCGTCGAGCCAACGTACTTCGCCAGTTCCTCGGTCGCCTTGCCCATGATCGCCGCCGGCGGAAGCAGCGCCACGCAGGCGACCGCAAACACGACACCATGCTGCAGGCCCGAGAAATGCAGCGTGACCGCGACGACCGTGCCGACAACCGACGCGGCCATCAGCAAGCGATCGGTGCGCAGACCTACGCCGAGGTCAGCCATCGCCAACGTCCCCCGTCAGCGGCATGTGCTCGAAGCGCGTCACATCCACCAGCCCTCGGTCGGTCAGCCTCAGCTCAGGGATCACCGGCAGCGCCAGGAATGAGAGGATCGCGTACGGGTCGGAGTGCGGCGACCCGAGGGACTTCGCCGCCTCAAGAGCCGTTCGCTGCGACGAGACGACATCCTCCAGCCGCCGCTCGCTCATCAGTCCCGCGATCGGCAACGGCATGATCCCCGCCTGGCCCTCGGGGCTGACTGCAACGAACCCGCCACCCTCCTCCGCCACGCTCTGCGCCGCGATCAGCATCGCGCGGTCATCCATGCCCGCGATGATGAGATTGTGGGAGTCATGCGCCACCGTGGACCCGATCGCCCCTCCCCGCAAGCCCAGCCCCTTCACGAAGCCCAGCCCGATCCCGCCCCCGCGTCCGTGCCGCTCGATCACCGCCAACTTCGCCACGTCCTGCTGAGGGTCGGCCTGGAGGCTTCCGCCGCTCGCAGGCAGCCTCAGGCGGAGCGCGCGCGTAACGATCTGACCCGGCACCACGCCGATCGCGCGAACCGCGCCGCCCGTCGCAGGCACTCGGAAGCTGGCCTCGGTCAGAGCGCGAAGGCGACAGGAGCCCACCGGCAACCTCGCGCGCGACCGACGACGGGGGAGGTCGCTCACCTCCCGCCCGCGCTTCAGCACCGTATGGACCTGGAAGCTGTCGAGGTCCTCGAACACCACAACGTCCGCCAGCAGCCCCGGCCGCAGAACCCCTCGGTCGTGCAGCCGAAAGCGGGCAGCGGGGTTGGTAGTCACCAGCCGCAAGGCGGTCACCGGGTCGAGACCGAGGGCGACGGCTCGCCGCAGAATGCGGTCCATGTGCCCCTCGGCGGCCAACTCGTGTGCCGCAAGATCATCCGATACGAGGAGACACCGGTTCGCCGTCGTGGGGTCCTGCGCCAAGGGCAGGAGCGCGGCCAGGTTCTGCGCCGCCGTCCCCTCGCGGACCATGATCCACATGCCGGCAGCCAGCTTCTCCCGCGCCTCCGCGAGCGTCGTGCACTCATGGTCGGAGTCCGGCTCGGCCGCAACGTACGCCTGTAAGTCCTTCCCGCTCAGGCCGGGCGCGTGTCCGTCGATCGGCCTGCCGGCGGCGGATGCGAGCTTGCCGAGCACGGTCGGATCGCCCGCGACGACGCCGGGGAAGTTCATCATCTCGCCGAGGCCCACGACCGTCGGCCAGCGCAGCATCTCCGCGACCTCCCGGGGCCCCAGTTCGGCCCCCGAGGTCTCCAGGTGAGTCGCGGGCACGCACGATGGCGCCGTGAGCAGCACCTCACAGGGCGCACCCCTCGCATCTGCCGCCATGTAGCGCACGCCATCGAGGCCGCAGACGTTCGCGATCTCGTGCGGGTCGGCGACCACGGTGGTCGTCCCGTGCGCCGCAACCGCCCAGGCGAACTCTTGCGGCGAAAGCAGCGAGGACTCGATGTGGATGTGCCCGTCGATCAGCCCGGGCGCGACGAACCGGCCCGTGCAGTCGATGACGCGGCGACCCGCGTAGCCCTCCTCCGAGACACCCGCGATCTGCCCCTCGCAGACCGCGACATCAGCGCGGCGCAGCGCGCCCGACAGGACATCAACCACGGTGCCGCCGGCGAGTACGATGTCGGCCGGTTCCGCGCCGCAAGCCACGCTGAGGAGACGGTCAAGCGCCACGTCTGCCTCCCGTTACGGGGTCGGTCCGCCGAGACCGAGCCACGTTCCGATGACCTTGAACAAGCCGATCATCTGCAGGCCCGTGAGCATCATCAGCACGCCGAAGAGCTTCCGCAGGACCGAGCCCTCGAGATAGTGCGCAAAGGGCGCCCCGAAGAAGGTGATCCCGATGACGGCGCCGACGGCCAACACGACGGCCGCCGTCCACTCGACATTGCCCTTGGCCGCATACCTTGCCATGCCCGCGATGGACAGCGGCAGCATGACCGCCAGCGAAGTGCCCTGCGCCAGGTGCTGCTCGCGGCCGAACAGCAGCACCAGGATCGGAACCATCAGAATCCCGCCGCCGACGCCGAACAGCCCGGCGATCGTCCCGGCGGCGACCCCAACGAAGGCCATGGGCACAAACGTGGTGAGTAGCTTCACGACACGTTCCTCCAGGGAGATTGCTCCCGCGCAGTATAGCACACCCACGCGGGCCGGGGCACCCATCGGTGCAAGGGGATGCGTCAGAGGTCGTCTGCTACTGCCTTGTTGGCCGTGAGTCTTGTCGTTCCGTGGGAGCGCGGACGCCCTCGTCCGCTGTGGTGGTAGTCGTAGCCGTCCGTGCCTGCAGCTCACCAGAGCTGCGATGTTGGCGTGGACGTATCTCGCGGAACGACCGAGGGGATGGTCTGTCTAGACGGCGGGAGATCAGGAGCTTAGGAGTCTGGGAGTTTGGGGGAACGGCCTACCGCTCCGCAGCACCTGCCGCGCCGGTCGTCTCCGCTCTCCCAAACTCCCACACTCCCAGACTCCCAAACTCCCGCCGTCCCCAATCCCCCGAGGGGATGCTCCCGGCCCTCCGAGGCGGTCAGCCAGAGGCACGGCAGCTCAGGTGATGGTGGCGATCGGTGCGGCAGCCGGGTCGGGGTCTGACCATTTGAGCTTCCGGCCGGCGCCTTCGACCAGGGCCCGGAGGCCACACCGCATGTACGAGCCCTCGTCCTTCATCTCCATGCCGGGGAACGGCTCGGCGACGAGCTTCGCCACCTCCAGCCCGAGTGCTTCCGCGACCGGCCGAAGCTCGACGCGCGTAGCGCCGAGGGCCAGCACGGCCACGCAGGGCACGACCTGCTTGCCGAGCTTCACGACCACCGGACGGACCCGGTCACCGGCGTCTCGCACCGCGTGAAGAAAGGCCTCCTGAGCGGGGTCGGGATCCCACAACGGGAGCATGTGTGCGTGCCCCCGCAGCCCGTTCAGGGACCTGATCCAGTCGGTGATCTGGCGCTCTGGTAGTGGGAGCCTGCGGGCCACGCCTCCGCCGTCCTTCGGGAGGGCGCCGGCGTAGACCGCGTGGATGTGTTCGTTGCCCGCCCAAGCCGGGCCGATACGCGCCCAGGACGCGAAGCCGGAGGCGGCCATCTTGTCCACGAAGGGGCGGGTCGCCAGCGAGATCGCGAGGTCCACGCAGTACCCGAAGTCGACCCCCTGGTAGGTGCCTACCTTGCCATGGCTTCCGGCGCTGGCCGCGGCATAGCCGAGGCCCTGTGTCACCATCCAGTTCTCGACGCCGAGGTGCTGGAGCAGCAGCACGACGTCCGGGTGGCAGGATGCGAAGCCCTTCATCGTCTGAACCTCCTCAAGGAGTCCGGGGAACCACTTCACACAGAGCCGCACGTGATCCCACAAGGAGTACAGGTGCGGGGTGTAGCGGATGCGCGTCCCCTCGGCCCGCGTACGCGGGTCCACCTTCCATCCCCCGAGGGGATGGTCCGTCTCTCCCCCCTATTCGCTTCCCTGCCCCTGGATTCCCTTTTCCGTGAGGACGTCTCGGTCCAGAGGGCCGCGTGCCCGGTTCGCGGGTCTCTCAGCAAGCCGCGAGGACAACCGGGCTTGGACAGCGAAACGGCCCTTCTCAGGGGACTGACGACGAAACTCGCTCCGTTCCGAGTTTCGTTGTCTGCCTTGAAAATAGGAATTCGGGGACATGACCCAATTCAGTCGCATCGAATTGGGATCGTGTCCCCAGAATTCCGATCTTCATCGTTCCGGGCGAGCCAAAGGCTCATGACGACTGTCCCCGAAGTTCCCGCCCAGAGACCCGCATGACCTCGGATGAGCGACAACCGCTCCTGCCTCGCACCGCGACGATCGCCCTGCTGCTGGCGGTCGCCGTTGCTGCCGGAGGAGCCTTCTCCGCGCTCGTGCGCTACGACCTCGTCGGCTTCGGCCACCTGCCCCGGGCGGCCGTCTTCGGCGTCTTCCTGCTACTCATCGCCAATGTCATTGCGATGAAGGCCGTTCGCCGCCGGCTGTTCTCGACCGCCCAGCTCTGCTTCGTCTACATCGCCATCCTTGTGATGGCGGGCTTCCCGGGTCAGCAGCTCGTCACGTACCTCTACCTCGGCTTCATCTCCTCCCAGCACTACGCGACACCCGAGAACAAGTACGAGCAGACCTTCTTCAACCAGATCCAGCCCTGGATGGTGGTCTCGAAGGACCCGGACAGCCCCGCGGTCGCGTGGGCCTTCGAGGGCTTACCGGCGGGCGCGGCCATCCCCTGGCGACCGTGGGTGAAGCCGCTCGTGCTCTGGACCCCCTACATCCTCGCCCTGCTCATGCTCCAGGCCTGCCTGGCGGCGGCGTTCCGCAAACGCTGGGCCGATGACGAGCACATGCTCTTCCCGCTGGCGCGGGTGCCGGTGGAGATGGTCACCTACTCCGAGCCCCGCGAGCTCCTGCCCACCGTCTGCCGCAAGTGGTGGTTCTGGATTGCCTTCATGGTTCCCGTGTACTTCTTCTCCAAGAACGCGCTGCATCACTACTGGCCGGCCATCCCCCTCACCGAGCTGAACAAGCACTGGGAGGTCATCTTCACGAGCCGCCCGTGGACGCAGCTCAACTGGTTCCCCCACTTCTACTACTTCGAGATGATGGGCGTGACGTATCTCATCGCCGATGACATCGGCGGGAGCCTCTGGTTCTTCTGGGTGCTGCGACGGTTCATGATGGTCGCGCGTGATGCGATGGGCTACACGGAGATGCAGGAGTACTTCCGCATGCAGGGCGTCGGGGGCTATGTGCTCATCGGCGGCGCCTACGCGTGGATGGCGCGCCATCGCCTGCGGGAGATCGCGCGCAAGGCCCTCACCGGCGCGCCCGAGGTCGATGACAGCCGCGAGCCCCTCTCGTACCGGATGGTGTTCTTCGGCTTCCTTGGCTCGCTGGTGGTGATCTGTCTGTGGGGACGGGCGGCGGGCGCGGCGCTCTGGGCGACGCTGGCGCTCATCGCCGTGTGGATCGTCTCGCTGGTCGTCCTATCTCGGTTGGTCGCGGAATCGGGCGTATTCGCGGTCTGGACGCCGCTATCGAGTCCCCAGGACCTCGTAGCTCGTGTCCTCGGCAGCCGCACGCTCGGGCCCCAGAACATCACAGCGATCAGCTACATGGGCTGGAAGATCCAGGACACGGCCTCCTCGACCATGGCGAACGTCTTTCAGGGCTACAAGATGGCCGATCTCGCGTCGCTCAGGCCGCGGTCCGTCTTCTGGCTGATGGGCGCCTCGATGGTGCTTGCGCTCATCGCCTCGCATCCTACCGCCATCTACGCCATCTACAGTCACAGCGTGCCCGGTCTGGGCTGGTGGCCGCGCGGCGCCGGCGCCTCGCTACCGCAGAGCATCAGCCAGCTCATCATTGCCCCCCGCGACCTGGTCGGCTACGACTACTGGCACATGGGCCTCGGGGCGGCCATCGTCCTGGCCATCCACCTGCTGCGCCAGCGGTTCGTCTGGTGGCCCTTCCATCCGCTGGGCTATGCGGCTATCATGGGGCCGCAGTTCATGGGCGACCGCTACGGCTTCTCGATCTTCCTGGGCTGGCTCATCAAGAAGGCGGTCAAGCACTTCGGCGGGCACAAGGGCTACGAAGCCCTGCGCCCGGCGGCCATCGGCATCATCGCCGGCAACGCCGTGGTGCTGCTCTTGTGGACCATCGTGCACTACTTCCGCCCGATCGCGGGTGTCCTCATCATCGAGTAGGGCAGAGCGCACCTTGCCCCGGAATGGAGCCGTTGCGATGGGGCTGGCCGACATCCCCCTTGCCGACCTCATGTGTCGCGCCGCTGAGCGCCACGTCCTGGTGCCGGCGTTCAACGTCGCACACCTGCCGATGGTCGAGCCGATCATCGCGGCGGTCGCCGAGCTGCGTACCTTCGCGCTGGTTGAGGCGGCCCGCCCCGACATCGAGAAGTTCGGCGCCAAGAGCTTCGCGGCTGTCGCGGAGGAGTACCGCCGGCTGGCCGACCGCGATGTGACCCGCTTGCACCTCGACCATGTCCCCGTCATCGACGAGGATGGGCAGCAGGTCGATTGGCGCCGGCTGATCGGCGAGGCACTCGACCTTGGGTATGACTCGGTGATGATCGACGGCTCGCGCTTGCCGCTGGACGAGAACATCGCGGCAACGAAGGTGGTCGCCGAGATGGCCCATCCCCTCGGTCGTCCGGTCGAGGCGGAGCTGGGCGCGGTCCTCGGCCACGAAGCCGGTCCGCTGCCGCCCTACGAGGAGCTGTTCGCGAGCGGGAAGGGCTTCACCGATCCCGGGGAAGCGAAGCGCTTCGTCGAGGAGTCGAGCTGTGACTGGCTCTCGGTCGCTGTCGGCAACATCCACGGCGCGATCTCGGAGGCCGGCCGCGACAAGGCGAAGGTCCAGGCCCGCCTGAACCTCGACCACCTGCGGAAGCTGCGCGAGGTGACGGGCGTGCCGATGGTCCTGCACGGCGGCTCGGGCATCCAGGCCGAGTACCTCCGCGCCGCGACGCAGGAGGGCATCGCGAAGATCAACGTCGGCACCGAGATCCGCCAGGCGTACGAGCGGAAGCTCGCGGAGACGGACGACGTCGCCCAGGCGCAGGAGGCCGTGGCCGATTCCATGCGCACGCTGATCGTGGAGACCTACCGAACGGAGGGGTCGGCCGACCGGCTGGCCGACTGAGGGATGATGAAGCAGGGCACGCGCGCCTGCTGGGCGCTCCTTGTGGGGCTTGCATTCGCGGTCGCGGCAGTCGTCTCCGGGCAGACCGAGAAGCCCGCGCTGTCCTCGGACGATTACGAGTCACCGGACTTCTGCAAGGCCTGCCACAAGGACCTGTTCACGCAGTGGAAGGGGACGATGCACGCGTACTCCAGCAGCGATCCCTTCTACGCGGGCACTTTCGTCCTGGCGAGCAAGGAGACGAACGGTCTCGTAGACCACTTCTGCTCACGCTGCCACACGCCCATCGGCGAGCTGGCGGGGGAAGTGCCCCCCGTCGATCATTCGAAGCTGAGCGAGACCGCGAAGCAGGGCGTGCAATGTGACTTCTGCCATACGCTGAAGGGTCACCAGGGCATCGGGAACGCGCAGTACATTCCTGAGCCCGGCGAGGTGAAGCTGGGGCCCTTCGCTGATGGAGAGGCAATGGCCCACAAGGTCGCCTTCTCCGAGTTCCATACGACCCCGGAGTTCTGCGGCACCTGCCACAACGTCGATCACCCGGCTAATGGACTGCACCTGGAGACGACCTACACGGAGTGGAAGGAGAGCCCCTACAACACGGGCGACCCCGCGACTCGGGTGATCTGCCAGGATTGCCACATGACTCCGGGTCCCGGTGTTACGAAGCCCAATCCCGGCAAGGCGTCACCCCTCGGCCCGGAGCGCCCGCACATCTGGACCCACGACATGGTCGGGGGCGGCGGCGTGGCGGCGCTAGTCGGTGAGATGGAGACCGCCCAGGCCGCCGAGGCGATGCTGAAGGCGGCTGCGACCATGGAGCTGCAGCTCCCGCAGAACGTCGCGCGCGGCACGAGCGCGGACCTCAGGGTCGCGATCACCAACGTCGGCGCCGGGCACTACCTCCCGACCGGTGTCACCGAGCTGCGGGACATGTGGCTGGAGCTGACGGTCCTCGATCCGGCCGGCAAGCTTCTGTACGCCAGCGGCGGACTCGACGAGCACGGCGAGATCGCCCCGGGCGCCGTGAAGTACCAGGTCGTCATGGCCGACGCCGAGGGGAAGGCCACTCCGAAGTTCTGGCTGGCCGCCTCGAAGCTCTCCGACCACCGCATCCCCCCCAAGCAGACCATCACCGAGACGTACAGCGTGCCGATCCCGGCGGAGGCCACCGGTCCGCTAACGGTGCGAGCGCGCCTCCGCTACCGCGCGGCTTCACCGAGCGTGTTACGGCTGGGCCTGGGGGAGGACTCAACGGAGACACTGCCGATCGTGGAGATGGCGGAGGCGGAGGGGCAAGTGAGCGTCGGATAGGCCTACGGCGGCGCTTCCTCCAGCAGTTGCCGGACGTGCCTCAGCAATCCCGTGACCTGAGCGGTCAGCTCGGAGCGATCGCAGGACCGCTCCATGTCCGGGGGCACTCGCTCGTACCGGAAGCCGCCCGCATAGAGCGTCAGCCAGGCCAGGTGTTCGTATGCGGACGTACCCTCTCCCATCTCGGCCAACAGCCGCATCAGCCGCAGAAGGTCGTGGATGAACGGATAGGGACGCCCCCGCAGCGTGAGCCATGCCTTGAGTGCCTTCTCCGTCGCCTGTTGCGCGTGCAAGCAGAAGGCTCGCTCCGCGAAGACCGTGGCATCGGCCATGCCGCACACCGTCCGGAGGTCCTCCTCAGCCAGCTCAAGCAGCTCGCGGGCGTGGTCAAGGTCGATCATACACGACTCTTCCGTTCTCGACCGCCTCGTGGATCAGGTGGTTCAGGGCGCCCTTCCATCGGTTCACCTCATCCGACGTGTAGAGCACCAGATCGACAGCCGCAGGGCACCCCCAGAGGGAGTAGTACAACCGCTTCCATTCGTCGAACCTGCTCCGCTCCTGCCCGAACGGGCCGTCCTCGACGACCATCACGTCCACGTCCGAGTCAGGCCGGGCATCCCCGCGCGCTCGCGACCCGAACACGATGATCCGTTTGGGGTCCGAGACCGACAGGAAGCGCCGCACGATGTCCTGCACGAGGTCGTCGTCCACCGCCTTCACACCTCCTGTGTCAGGTCAGAACTCCGTCGTCCCCGAGAAGTGGAATGAGCCTACCTTCAGCGCCGGCACGAGACATCCTTCCGCGATGCGGACGCACTTGCCGATCATCTGGACGTCGCTCAGCGCGGCGAGGACCCCTTGCCCGATGCTGACACTGTGACCTCCTGGGCCTTGGCGAAGATCGCCTCAATGTCGCGCAGGAGGGTGGCCCGCTCCAGCGGACGGTGATCCGGTCCCAAGGGGTCGTATCGCAGGTCCATCGCCCAACCAGTCAGAGCATGAAGGTCCCAGAACGCCGCCACATCCTCGCCCGCCGCCGTCAACTCCTCCAAGAGGACCCGAATGTTGTGGGTTCTTGGGTAGCGGATGCCCCGCGCGCTCATCCACGCCTTGAGGCACTTCTCGGCAACCTGTTGCGCGTGAAACCCAAACACCTCGTCGCGGAAGGGAGCCGCGTCACCCATCGCTCGCAGAGCGATCAGGTCCACCTCGGCCTTCTCCAGCATCTCTCGAGCGTGGACTGGATCGGTCATACAGCAGCCTCCCCTCCTGGAGCGCATCGAAGACGACGTGGTTGATAGACCGTCTCCACTTCTCGACCTCATCGGGCGTGAAGACCAGAATGTCAACCGGCACCCGGAGGCCCCGCAGGGCGCGGTCCAGCTTCACCGCGACATCCCGTCGGCTGTTCTCAGCATTAAAGGGCCCGTCCTCCACGACGAGCATGTCGACGTCCGAGTCGGCCCGTGCATCCCCGCGCGCCCATGACCCGAACAGCACAATCTGCCTCGGATCGGCAACGGCCAGGAACCGCCGGACGATCTCTTGGATGACCTCTTCCGTAACCTCAACCATGGCGGGCTCTGCCTCTCCCGATCAGAACTCCGTCGTCCCCGAGAAGTGGAATGAGCCTACCTTCAGCGCCGGCACGAGACATCCTTCCGCGACTCGGACGGATCGGCCGATCATCTCGACGTTGCTCAGCGCGGTGAGGACGCTCTGGGTGAAGCGGAGGTTCTTGACGCCCTTGGTGAGTCGCCCGTTCTTGATCAGGAATGTCCCGTCGCGCGTCATGCCGGTGATCTCGGTGCGCAGCGGGTGCACGATGTTGGTGTAGTGGAAGCGCGTGATCAGCAGGCCGCGTTCGGTCGAGGCGATCATCTCTTCCATGCTCGCCTCGCCGGGCGTGAGCTTCAGGTGCATCGGGTGTGGGCCCCAGGCTCCGGGCGGGGGAGTCGCATGGCCGGTCGATGCGGTCCCCGCCTTGGCGGCTGTCACCCGGTCGTGGACGACGCCTCGCGCGATGCCATCCTCGATCAGCATCACCTTCCGGCGCGGCTGCCCCTCGAAGTCGAAGGGGATCGGGAAGAAGCCGGGATCGAGGCCGTCGTCGTAGATCGTGATGTTCTCGCCGCAGACCCGCTCCCCGAGCTTGCCGTACATGAAACTGCGGCCCTCGACGAAGGCCTTGCCGCCAAAGCCCATGTAACCCAGGAAGCCAACCAGGTCGCCGACCGCGTCCTCCTCCAGGACCACGGTGTAGTCGCCCGGCTCGATCGCGATCGGGTCGGCGGACTCCACCGCCTTCCGTGCGGCCCGCTCGCCGATCTGCCCCGCATCGACGCGCGCCACGTCCGCGTCCGTGCAGGTCGCCCGCCCGGAGGACGTCGCTCCGCTCATCGTCACGTTCACGTCAGCCGTCGCGAACCCTTGCGCGACAGCCACCCCGTTGGAGTTCACCACCGCGAACGTCTGCGGTCCGGTCGCGAAGGCGCCGAAGGCGTTCAGGCCGTCTCGCTCGGCAACGCGGATGATCTCCGCGACAGCTTGCGCGCGCTCTTCCGGCGAGAACCGCGCCGTCCGGCCGCACTCGGCGACCACCTCGGCGCACGCCTCCGGGCCTGGCAGACCGGCGAAGTCCTCGTCCGGCTCCTGATGGCGGGCGATCTCCGCCGCACTCTCCACGCAGCGTCGGACGCCCTCCTCAGAGAGGTCGTTCGTCGTCGCCACACCCACGCGGTTGCCGAAGGCCGCCCGCACGCGCAGGTCCGCGTCGGCATGGGCGACGTTCTGATGGATCGTGTTGTTCGCGAAGCGGGTCAGGTTGTTGGCCCCGCTCGTGATCACCGCCTCCGTCGCCTCAGCGGGCGACAGCTCCACGGCACGGCGGCCAACCTCAATCAGCTCATCCTGGGCAGGCATCAGTTCACCTCACGGTCGTTCTTGACCGACATCACACTCAGCGTCTACTCGTGGTCCGGTTCTGCCCCGTTCTCAAGTACGCCGACCCGCACCTTGCGGAAGCGGGCCGCCGACACGCCGTGACCGACGTGTGCGGCCTGGCCCGGCTCGCCCTTGCCGCAGTTGGGGACGCCCCACACCAGCCAGTGCTCGCGGTTCGCCACGGCGTCACAGGAGCCCCAGAACTGCGGCGTGATCCCCGTGTACGTCGGGTTGCGGACGACGCCGGTGATGGCGCCGCCCTCGATGCGGTAGGCGATCTCGGCGCCGAACTGGAAGTTCAGGCGCTTGTCGTCGATGCTCCAGCTCGAGTTGCTCCGCAGCAAGTAGCCCTCGCCCATGTCCCGGATCATCTCATCGAGGGTCCAGGAGCCGGGCTCGAGGTTGATGTTGGTCATGCGGATC
>Ga0194111_10007048_pt1 | contig 12661 bp, 13 predicted proteins | sample TA2KigC300mmetaG_FD_146194 | JGI IMG/M metagenome (GOLD analysis project Ga0194111, IMG submission 146194) | Freshwater microbial communities from Lake Tanganyika, Tanzania - TA2015033 Kigoma Deep Cast 300m | ecosystem: Environmental > Aquatic > Freshwater > Lake | place: Tanzania: Lake... | reverse complement strand
TTGTGGCAGACTGTCCCCACAGTCAGCCCCGCGCAATTCTCGTCGGTCACACCTTTGCCAACAGACTACCACACCCCCTACAAAACTCGCAGTGCGCCCGCCACACGCTTCGGATTTGCCCCGGCGAAGCGGGTGCGCTACTGTCCCGTCCATGATGAAACTGCTCACCGGCAAGAATGCGCTTGTCTTTGGCGTCGCCAACAAACGGTCCATCGCGTGGGCCATCGCGCAGGCGTGGCACGAAGCGGGGGCGCGCTTGGCGTTCACCTACCAGGGGGAACGGGTCAAGGAAAACGTGGAGGAACTCGCCGCCACGTTCGGCGCGGACACCCCCATGTACCCGTGCGATGTGCGGCGCGACGAGGAGATCGCGCGCGTGTTTTCGGCGGCGGGAAACGATTTGGGCGGGCAGCTCGACATGCTGCTGCACTCGATCGCGTTTGCGCCGCGCGAGTCGCTGGAAGGGCGGTTCGTCAACACGTCGCGCGGGGCATTTCAGATCGCGTGCGACGTGAGCGCCTACTCGCTGGTGGCGCTGGCGCGCGCCGCATTGCCGTTGATGACCGGCGGCGGCTCCATCATTGCGCTCAGCTACTACGGAGCCGTCAAGGTCGTGCCGCACTACAACGTCATGGGCGTCGCCAAGGCCGCCCTCGAAGCGTCCGTCCGTTACCTCGCCTACGATCTCGGCCAGCAGAAGATTCGCGTCAACGCCATCAGCGCCGGGCCGGTCAACACGTTGGCGGCGCGCGGCATTTCCGGGTTCTCGCAGATGTTCAAGCACTACGAGGAACACACGCCGTTGAAGCGAAACCTCGAACCGCGGGAGCTGGGCGATGCTGGTTTGTTTTTGGCGAGCGACATGTCCAGCGCGACCACCGGGCAAGTGCTCTACGTGGACTGCGGCTACGAAATCATGGGGATGTGATTCATCCCTCTCCGGACACTGTTACCGTAATAACGCTACATCTGTAGCGTTATTACGGTCATCCTTGCGGATGGGCGCGGGCGGCGAAATGGGCGGCAAACTCGCAGTAGTCCTCGGCGTAGCGGCGCAACTGCTCGCGTTCCTTCGCGCCCAGCGTGCTGACCACTTTCGCCGGCGAGCCGTACACCAGCGAGCCGGGCGGCACCACCAAGTCCTGCGTCAGCAACGCCCCTGCGCCGATGATGCTTTGCGCGCCGACAACCACGCGGTCCATGAGGATGGCTCCCATGCCGATGAGCACTTCGTCGCCGATGGTGCAGCCGTGCAGGATCACGTTGTGGCCGGCGGTGACGTGGTTGCCGATGATGCACGGCTCATCGTACCCGACGTGGCAGACGGAGTTGTCCTGAATGTTGGTGTGGTGGCCGATGATGACGGGATGCAGGTCGCCGCGCAGCACGGTATTGAACCAGATGCTGGAAGCGTCCCCGATCTGCACGTCGCCGACCAAGCGCGCGCCTTCCGCCACGAACACATCGCGGCCCAGCCTCGGCTGTTTCCCCTGATAACTGTGGATGCTCATCGGGATTGATTTTCGCCCCGGCCTCGGCAAAATGCAATGAGTGAAACCATCCCTGCAAATTGTTGTCCGCCTTGGCGACGATCTCAACTGGTGGCTTGCGCCGACGCCGGATGAGCCTGATCCGCCGCGTGCGGCGCACGGCATTCTCGACCCTCGCCAGGTTCGCGATCTCCGCGAGCAGCTTGCTGCGTATCGCGCCCACGGACTCGACCCGGATTGTGTGGACGAGGCGTTTCATTTTTATGCGATACGGGCCGAGGTTGCCGAGGGGATGTTGCAACTTGAATCCAGCCGTGACGGCGGGGAACTCTTTGCCCTGCCGGCCATTGATGAGGACGGCGACGGTCCGTATTTTGATTTCCTTGACGCGCTCAGCGCGGCCCGCATCCGTTTGCTTAACGCCGCTCATCACCGTTGCACCGTCGAGGAGATGCAGGAGGAACTCGATGCGCTCGACCGCGACCGCTATTTCAACGCCGACACCATCCACGCTTTCGAGCAGATCAACGAAATCCTCCAATGGAGTCCCGCCGAGTGGGATCAGCCATAGTCGCGCGCGCGGATTGACTGGGGCGCGTAGGGGATTTCCCCACAAGAAAATCAGGACAACTCCGATTGCGTCCAGCGGTCTTGCTCCGTAGTGGTACGGGCATCATGTCAATAAACCGGAACGAGCGGAATGCGGTCATTATTGTTGCCATCCTGCTGTTGTTGCTCGGGATCGGTTTTGCCGTTCTTGCCTCCTACCACTGATGAAAAAAGAAAACGCCGGCGAGGGCAACTCGCCGGCGCGGTCTCTTTGAAAACGCCAACTGGCGCTATTTCTTCTTCTTCCGTTCCTTCTTGGGCGGCGCGTCCGCGGTTTTCGTCGCGGGAATGGCGCTGATTTCATCGTCGCTGAGTTTGCCGTCCTTGTTGGTGTCGAACGCCTTCAAGGAAGGATTGTCGGCGAAATCCTTGCGGATGGCTTCTTTTTCGGCGGCATCGAGTACGCCATTGAAATTCTTGTCGTACTTCGCAAACGCGTCGGATTGGACTGTTTGTCCGCCTTTGCCCTTCTTCTCGCGTTTGTTTTCCTTGTTGCCTTTGGCGGCAAATGCGCACGGGGCCAGCAGCCCCAACACGCACAAGCTCGCCACGATCAGTGTTAGTTTCTTCATCGAAGATTCCTTTCGTTGTGATTGCCTTGTTGTTTGCCGGCGCATCGGGCGCAATCGGTTATTTCCCAACCGCCGTGTTCATGCTCATACCAACACCGCCGCGGCGGATTCAGACCGGATTTTTTTGCTGTCGTTGAAGCAACCGTTTCACGATCCCGGCGTATCGCCACGGGAGCCGAAGACACCGCAGCCCGTAGTATCCAACGAACAGCCTTTCCGGCAGCGACCACAGCGCGAAGTCGTCTTCGTTCGGGACGAAAATCTTGTGCGCCAGAAATGCCGCCTTCCGTCGCGGAGTATCCAACACCCGCACGCCCCATGCCGTCGGGCTGTCACGAAACGCGCGATGCGGCCCGAACAATCCCGCGCGCGCGGTCTGCATCAGGCGCTCAATCCCCGGCTCGTTTCGCATGGGGCAGGAAGCGCCGAGAAGCGTGTGCGCCAGTCCCACCCCAAGCCCTAACATCCGACAGCAACCCGCCGCTTCCGCCTCCCGTTGCACGTAATCCCAGTCCAGTTCCATCCGCAGCAGCGCTGCGATGTCACACACCGCGCGCAAATCGCGGTAACCGTGCTTCACCGGGTGATAGCAGAGGAACAACAGATAGTCCTCACGAGAGAGCGTCCGGTATGTCCGTTTCTCCACCGTCACCTCCTGCGCCCGCGCCCAAACCTTGCCGACATCCAACGGACAAAGATGCGGCTGGACGCCCCAATGAAGGTCCACCATCACCTTTCCCGGCGGCGCGTAAAAATCAAACGCATGCCCGAACCGAACCACGGCTTGCTGTTGGCGGTCATCCAGATTCCGCATCGGCTGCAACCCCTGACCCGTGAGGATTTGCCACGCGCGCCGCACATCCTGCGGGCGGACCATCAAGTCAATATCGCCCGTCTGGCGCAGGAGAGGAGACCCGTGCAGCAGCACACCCAGCGGCAGCCCTTTCAACACCAGTGTCGGAATCTGTTCCGCCTCGAAACGCCCCACCACGTCGTCAAGCTGACGCGCCATGCTCAGGTAACGAAAGATCGCGTCCGTGCCGATTTGCCGGAAGCGGCGCGCCATCGTTTCCGGCAACATCGCCGGAAAATGGCTTGCGAGATACCGGGTCACCGGCACGAGAACGTTGTGCGACCGGGCAAGCTCGAACAACAGCTCCCACTCAATCCCGTCCCGCAACAAGTTCCCGGCTTCCTCCGGCGACGGGCGGAGGCACGCCAGCGCCAACTGCTGTTCGCGCGACAACTCAGCCACGCGACTGCGCCTCCCAGGATTGCGCGTATTGTCCGCCCCGCTTCACCAACTGCGCGTGCGTGCCGGACTCAACGATGCGCCCCTGCTCCATCACGTGGATCACGTCGGCCTGCATCGCCGTCGTGAACCGGTGCGAGATGATGACAACCGTCCGGCCCGCCGCGACGGCGCGCAACCGGCGCAGCCATTCCGCCTCGGCCCACGAATCCATCGCGCTCGTCGCCTCGTCGAGCAGCACCAGCGGGGCGTTGCGGGCAAAGGCGCGCGCCAGCGCCAGGCGTTGCCACTCGCCCGCGCTCAACTCGACGCCGCCCTCGAACCATTTGCCGAGCAACTGCCCGTAGCCGAGCCGCTGCGCGATGCCGTCCGCGCCGGCGGCAACGGCGGCGGCCTCGACGTCGGCGGTTTCAAACGAAATGTTCTGCGCGACAGTTGCGTTGTAACGGACCGCCTCCTGAAAGAGCGCGCTGATCTGCCGGCGCAATTCCACCGGTTGAAACGCGCGCAGGTCGGTGCCGTCCCACTCGATCCGTCCGTCCGTCGGGTCGTAAAACCGGCAGAGTAACTTGACCAGCGTGCTTTTGCCGGAACCGTTGCGCCCCACGATGGCGACAATCTGCCCGGCGGGCAATGTCAGGTTGAACTCGCGCAACGCCGGCGCATCAGCGCCGGGGTAGCGGAACGTGACGTTGTGAAACTGGATTTGTCCGCGCAGACCTGTGGGCGCCGGTTTTGACGAGGAGGCCGCGACCACAGTGGGTTTGAGGGCGAGGAAATCGAACAGGTTCCCGAGGAACAGCGTGTTGGCATAAACCTGCCCGGCATTTTGCAGGAGCGTCCGCACCAGTTGCTGGCCTTGATTGAACGCCTGGTACAACAGCGCCACGTCGCCGAGCGTCGCCCACCCGTGAAACGCGCGCCACGCCATCCAACCGAGCGCGCCGCCCGTGACCGCCAACGCCATCACGCCGGCGCACAGCGACGAGAGGCTCTCATTCTTGATCAACACCAGACGCCCGGCCCGCAATCGGGAGCGCACCGCTTGAAAAGCCGAACGGAAATAATCGCCAAGCCCGAACAACCGGATTTCACCGGCTGATTCGCGGGCGGTCAGCAACCAGTCGTAGTACCAGGACCGCCGTTCGTCTGCGGTCGCCTCCAACTGCCAGCGGTGCCGGCGGCGGTTTTGGCGCAGCACCACCAGCAACGCCGGCGCGGCGCTCACCAGCAGAATCACCGGCAACCAAACCCCGAACCGCGCCAGCAACGCGCCCATCGCCAGCAACGTGATCGAGTTCTGCAACAGGCCGCCGGCATTTTCCAGCAGCGCCAGCGGCCGGTAGCCGGCCTCGGCGCGCGCGCGGTGCAGGTGATCGTAAAAGTCCGGCGACTCGAAGCTCGCCAGGTCGGCGGCGATGGCTTTTTCGTGGATCAGGTTGTGGACGTGTTCGCTGAGCAGTTCCGCCTGCATGGCGCGGATCCAACTGACGGCGCCGCTCAGGAGTTGCGCCAGCAACAAGACGACGGCCATCAGCCCGGCCGAGACCAGCAACGGCCCGACGTTCTCGCCGGTCTTGATGGCGGCGACGAGGCCGTCCACGACGCGTTTGGTCAGGAAGACCGTCGCCGCCGGCAACAGGCCCTGGAAGAGAAGCAGCGCAAACCACGCCAGCGTCCAATTGCGGGCGGCCGTCCAGACGAGCGCGAGCGCGTCACGGAATCGGGTCAAGTGCGTGTTCAATTGTCTCCCAAAACCGCCCGTGCAGCATGGCTTGCAGCCGGAACGACGGCACCGATTTGCTCATCACCGTCGCATTGCGCAGAACGACCGTATGGAGTTGACGCTTCTGTTCGCCGGGCATCTGGTCCCAGAAATACCCGAGGCCTTGCCGGGCAGACTGGAGAATCCGCACGACCGTTTCGCCTTGTCCCAGCGGCATCGCGGCATCCTCGCTGGATTGTTCGAGGAAAAACACAGCCGACAGCCGGACGCGGTCTTGCACCGGCCACGTCGTCGTCTTTCCGCGCCAGATGTGCTCCATCCACGTCGGGAACGGGTGCGCTTGGAAGCCGGGCACGACCAGCGCAGCGTCGTCGCTCCACGCGCGCCACGGCGACGGCGCGCGGCGGGCGCACGTTGATTTTCCCGTGCCGCCGGCGGCGGCGATCAAGACGCCGTGGCCGTTGCGTTCCAGCAAGGCTGCGTGAAACGGAACCGCGCCCGCCAAGACAGCTTCGTCGGTGATGCGCGCGAGGCAATCCTGCATCATCAACACGCCGAATTCCGGCTCGCGCAACCGCGCAGTGGGAAACGCGCAGATGATGTCGCCACCGGGGGATGAACTCCAAGCGATCTTGTCCGCATCGCGCACGATGAGCCGCCGTGCCGCTGGTGGAATGCAGGCCGAGAGCCGCAGGATGCGGGCAAAGTCATCAAGCCAGCGATGAAGATCGGGATCTGAAGTCGTAAACTCCCACGATACCCCGTCGGCCAGAGTCAAGCCGTAGCTGTTCACATGATCGGATATCGCGTCAAATCAGGCCGGGGCGGGTACCGCTGCTGCAGGGGTTCTGGGGACTTGTCCCGTTGGCACACGTCCGATTCGACGGCGTTCCTCCTGAACCACACGTCGCCAATGCGCCGGTGCCGTTGGTGCAGGTCGGTTGCACCGCGGTGCTTCCCGACGTGCAGGACCCCATCGCTACCATCTGGAGCGACACGATCCTCGGTTTCTCCCATTTCAATACGCTCTGCCTCATCGTCTCTTTCATGTCGTGTCCTACGGTAACGGCAACTGCGCTTGCACCGGCGTGTTCCGCTGGATGGTGCTGCCGTCGCCCAATTGGCCAAGCCAGTTCGCTCCCCATGCCCACACCGTGCCATCCGCGCGCAACGCCAAACTGTGGAAATCCCCACGCCCGATCGCCACCACGTTCGTCAGCGACAACAACTTCACCGGCACAACCTGCGCATAGTTCGTGCCGCCGTCGCCCACCTGTCCCAGCCAACTTCCGCCCCACGCGTACACGTAGCCGTCGGACGACAACGCCATGCTGTGATAGCCGCCGGCCACGATGTCCACGATGTTGGTCAGGAACCCAACGCCACCGGGGCCGAGCACCTGTGTCGGCGTCCAGTGCGGGACGGTGTTGGGGGAAAGCGGATCCGGATCGTACGTGTTGTCGCCAAGTTGGCCGTAACCGTTGTAACCCCACGACCAGACGGTGCCGTCGGATTTCAGGGCCAGATTGTGATAACCGCCGGCGGCAATTGCGACCACGTTGTTCAGTCCGGCAACCGTAACCGGGTTAACCTCGCTGTTGGTGCTGCCGTTGCCGAGGTTTCCGTAGCCGCCGTAGCCCCATGCGCGGATCGTGCCGTTGGTGAGCAACGCCATGCTGTGATAGAAACCGCAGGCGACCTGCCTGACGTTGCTGAGGCTGGAAACGAGGATGGGCCGGTTGGTGGTGATGGTGGTGCCATTGCCAAGTTGGCCTTGCCCGTTGTAGCCCCACGACCAGACCTGTCCGTTGGTGGTCAGCGCCATGCAGTGGTCCTGACCGGAGACGACCTGGACGATGTTGCTAATGGAGCCGATCTTCAGCGGCTCGTTGGTGCTGATGACGCCGCTGCCGGTGCCGAGTTGCCCGGTCCAGTTGGCGCCGACGGTCCAGACGCTGCCGTCGGCTTTGAGCGAAAGACTGTGATAGGCGCCAAAGGTCGTCGCGTTGAGCGCGTAGAACTCCTTGATTTCCACTTGCGGGGTTACTCGCACGGGATTGCCCAATTGCCCGAGGTTATTGGTTCCCGATCCCCAGACTGTTCCACAGCAAGTGAGCCATGTGCTGTGATATTTTCCGCCGCTGATGTCAATGATGTTATTGAGGAAGCTGATTTGCGTGGGGGTAGTAATCGAGGTAACATTGTCGCCCAACTGGCCGTTGCTGGAAAGCCCCCAACCCCATACCGTTCCATCCGACTTCAACGCTCGAACGTTGTAATGTCCGCACGCCAGCTTGACGACATTGGTCAGCCCAATGGCTTGCCTTGGCGTTCTCGGTGAAGTTGTTGTGCCATCACCTAGCTGTCCATTGGCATTGCGCCCCCAACCCCACACTGTTCCATCTGCCCTCACAGCGTAGAGAGACAAACAACTTGCGGCTACTTGGGTCGCGTTGGTGACCAAGCTTCTCGGTGTAGGATAAGAATTGTTGTCAGTATCCCCAGTGCCCTGTTCACCTGCCAAATTTCCACCCCAAACCAAAGCGAGTCCATCGGACCTGATCGCCACAGCGGCAAACGTACCGGCGGCAATGGCCACCACATTAGTGATGGTGACAACCCGCATCGGCCGATTTGTGAAATTGGGGGTGTTGGCTCCCAGAACACCCATGGTATTATTATCGTTGTGATCTCGATTGCTTCCCCAAGCCCATACAGTCCCATCGGAGCGCAATGCCAAGCTAAAACGTCCGCCTGCTGCCACTGACACGACGTTGCTGAGTCCCAGAACCTGAACGGGTGAGTTCGCGTCGGTTGTGGTTCCGTTCCCCAGTTGGCCATAGGAATTTCTACCCCATGCCTTGACGGTTCCATCTGCCATTAGCGCCATGCCATGCGCGGTTTGCAAAGACGGGTTGGCTGTAGGATTAATGTCACCGCCCAGTGCAATCATTTGCACATTGCTCAATCCTACGACTTGAACGGGGACGTTTGTCGAAGGGATGCTGCTGCCAATACCCAGTTGGCCAAACTCATTGGCGCCCCATGCCCAGACTGTTCCGTCCACTTTCATACCCAAGGTGGAATCCACATGATTATTCGCTGCAATCATGACATACCCGGCGTTGGCGGCTTGTGCGGGTCTGTTGGTGCCGACCACCGAAGGCGGCAGCCACAACTCGCCCAGCACGTTGTCGCCCCACGACCACATCGCGCCGCTGTATTTCACCGCCGCGCTGTGCAGAAATCCTCCACCCAATGGCGATTGCACCCCGCCCATGACCGTGCCGACTTGTTGCGGCGTCAGCGCCAGGGGGGTCCCAATGCCAACACCCAGTTGACCGGCGGAATTCTCTCCCCACGCCCACACTGTCCCGTCCGCTTTCATCGCCATGCTGTAGTTCAACCCCGCTGCGATGGCGATCCACGGTGATTGCATTTGCGGGAGAGTGGGAAAAGCTTTGTAAGTAGGCCGGGCGCAAGCACTTATTTTGCTTCCGGTTTGGCGGCCGTTATGGTTCAACATAGGGATGCAAAACACATCATCCTCATCCTGCCAATTGAAAGACCACTTCGCCATCATCCCCGAGCCGCGCACGGGGCCGGCGCAACAACATGAGTTGCTCGACATTCTCATGATCGCCGTCTGCGCCATGCTCTGTGGCGCGGAGGGGTTCACCGATATCGCACTCTGGGGTCACTGCCAGCACGACTGGCTGAAAACTTGGCTCGCTCTGCCCAACGGCATTCCCTCTCACGACACGTTCAACCGGGTCTTCGGGTTGATCGCGCCGTCTGCGTTTGCGGCCTGTTTCCAGTCCTGGACCCAGGCGCTGCGAAAGGCCGTGGCGGGCGAATTGATTGCGATTGACGGCAAGACGTTGCGCGGCAGCCGCAGCAAGACGCGGGGGCCGGTGCATTTGGTCAATGTCTGGGCGGCGAGCAACCGGTTGGTGCTGGCACAACTGGCCGTGGACGACAAGAGCAACGAAATCACCGCCGTGCCCCAACTGCTGCGGGCGTTGGAGTTGACCGGCTGTGTCGTGACGGTGGATGCGCTCAACTGCCAGAAGAACATCGCCAAGGAAATCAGCGAAGCCGACGCCGACTACGTGTTGGCGCTGAAGGGCAATCACGGCACGTTGCATGAGGAGGTGAAGTGTTTCCTCGACGACGCCCAGCAACGGAAATGGCGCGATGTGCCGCATACGTTTGTGCAGACGGTGGACAAAGACCACGGGCGATTGGAAACGCGCCGCTACTGGATCACCGAGACGACGGACTGGATGGCCGACAAGCCGCAGTGGGAAGCGTTACGCAGCATCGGCTTGGTGGAACGGGAGGTGGAGGTGGACGGGAAAGCGCAGACCGAACGCGCGTACTATTTGAGCAGCCTGCCGGCGGAGGCGGAACGGTTTGCGGCGGCGGTGCGAGGGCATTGGGGAGTGGAGAATGCGGTGCACTGGGTGTTGGACGTGCAAATGAATGAAGACCGCTGTCGGGTGTGTGATCGGACGGCGGCGCAGAACTTGGCAACGTTACGGGTCTTCTGCCTGAACCTGCTGCGTCGGGACAAACAGCGCAAGGTTGGCGTCCGCGCCAAACAAAAAGCCGCCGGCTGGTCGCCGCAATACCTCCTCTCCCTCCTCAAATTCTAAATGCGTTCACCGTGAAAGATTACCCAAGTCCCCTCCCCCTGCGGTATAACTCCGCCAACATCGGGAAAAGGAAACAGGACAATGAACCGCTTCTATCAGGACAAAGAACGCCTTGCCGCGGAGGTTGGCTTGCTGCGTCGGTATCGCTTCGCGTTAGCCTGGAACAATAACTAGAATCGCAACGCATGGCACTTTCACTCAACAAACCCAAGCTCGACAACCTCGCTGGCGACATCTGGAAATCGGCAGAGCGGTTGCGGGGGAAGTTCAAGGCTTACGAGTATCAGGGCGTCATCCTGCCGATCATCGTGATTCGCCGTCTGGAGTGCGTGTTGCTGAAGTGGCGCGAGGATAAGCGGGCGGAGGTGTTGGCAAAACGACCCAAGCTCAAGGACAACGAGAAGGAACTGGCCAAGCTGGTCAAAGGACTGGAAACGAGCACTGCGCCGTTCTCCAATAAGACCGACTGGACGCTGCGCAAGGTGTACGAGGAAGATCACGCGCTGCTCGAAGAAAACTTCCGCAAGTACATCAACGGCTTCTCCAAGAACGTTGACGCGATCATCGAGCACTTCAATTACCGGGCGACCATCGGCCTGATGGTGAAGAACAACCGGCTCGCGCCCATCCTGAACCAATACAAGGAACTCGAACTCGGTCCGGACACGCTCTCACCGCTGGAGATGGGTTACATCTACGAAGAGTTGCTCCGGCGGTTCTCGGAACAGAGCGGCGAGGAAGCCGGGGAACACTTCACCCCGCGTGAGGTCATCCGCCTCATGGTCGAGTTGCTGGAAATCCCAATCCCCGACCGGCATTTTTCCATCTACGATCCCGCCAGTGGCACCGGCGGAATGCTGTCCGTCGCCAAAGAACATCTTCTCGACCGGGCGGCCAATCCCGCCGAGCGGGCAAACATCGAGAAATACGTCACCGTCCACGGTCAGGAGTTGTCGCCGACAAACTTCGCCATCTGTCAGGCCGAGTACACAATTGGCGCGTGAATTCGGGGCGGGCTATTCGGCGCGAAATCTCTGGCACATGGTGCGGTTCGGCGAGGTCTTTCCCGACCCCAAGATTGTGAACGCGCTGAGTACACAATTGGGCTGGACGCATTTCCGGCACCTGCTGCCGTTGGATGACCAGTTGAAGCGCGATTTCTACGCGGAGATGTGCCGGCTGGAGAAATGGAACACGCGGACGCTGCGGAAAAAGATCGGCGGGATGCTGTTCGAGCGCACGGCGCTATCGAAGAAGCCGGACAAACTCATCCGGCGGGAATTGGCCGCGTTGCGGGCCGAGGACAAGCTGACGCCGGATCTGGTCTTCCGCGATCCTTACATCCTCGATTTTCTCGGACTGAAAGACACGTATGCGGAGAAGGATGTCGAGGCGGCGATTCTGCGGGAGATCGAGGCGTTCATTCTGGAACTGGGCGCGGGATTCTGTTTTGTGGCGCGGCAGAAACGGATGACGATTGACGACCGGGATTACCACCTCGACCTGTTGTTCTATCACCGGAAGCTGCGGCGGTTGGTGGCGGTAGAGTTGAAGCTGGGCGATTTCGAGGCGGGCGACAAGGGGCAGATGGAGTTGTATCTGAACTGGCTCAAACGCCACGCGGGCGAGCCGGGCGAGGCCGCGCCGTTGGGCATCATCCTGTGTGCCGGCAAGACGCAGGAACACGCCGAGTTGCTGGAACTGGCGCAGAGCGGCATCCACGTCGCCAGCTATTGGACGAAGGTGCTGCCCCGCAAACAGCTTGAACGGAAACTGCACGATGCCGTGCGATTGGCCCGGTTGCGGGCAAGTTGTGCGGCGCGCGAGTGACCGGCCAGGCGGTGTTCTCGGAGTGCGCTGGCGGAGCTTGCGGGTCAAAATGCGACCGGATAGAGTGCGCGGGCGGCAGATGAGCGAGCACCAGCACATCGAGTGGAAGGAGAACTGGCGGGATGAATATCTCCGCTGGATTTGTGGATTCGCTAACGCCAACGGCGGTATGCTCGTCATCGGTCGCAACCGGTTGGGCAAGGTCATCGGGCTGCCGGCTGCCCACAAGCACTTGGAGGACATCCCCAACAAGGTGCGCGACATCCTCGGCATCATGGTGGACGTGAACTTGCGCACGGTGGACGGCAAGGATTACCTCGAAATTGTCGTCGAACCTTATCCGTACCCGATCAGTTACAAGGGCGAGTACCATTATCGGAGCGGCAGTACCAAGCAGGAGTTGAAAGGCGCGGCGCTGGACCGGTTCCTTCTTCGCAAACAAGGCCGCACTTGGGACGGCGTGCCCGTGCCTCATGTGACTATCCGTGATTTGTCGTCACCGGCCATCGCCACGTTCCGCAAGC
>Ga0194111_10007039_pt1 | contig 12668 bp, 10 predicted proteins | sample TA2KigC300mmetaG_FD_146194 | JGI IMG/M metagenome (GOLD analysis project Ga0194111, IMG submission 146194) | Freshwater microbial communities from Lake Tanganyika, Tanzania - TA2015033 Kigoma Deep Cast 300m | ecosystem: Environmental > Aquatic > Freshwater > Lake | place: Tanzania: Lake... | reverse complement strand
CGTCGAGGAGGCCGCGGAGCTGCTGTGGCACGACGACGGGAAGCGCATGGTCGGCAAGTGCCACGCATACGACGCGAGCCTCTACGCCTGGCGCCGCGCGCTCGCGTGGCTCGAGGAGACGCCGCCGGAAGTGCCCAGGCCTGGCACGTCGGAGCACGCAGAGGCTGAGCGTGTCAGACTCCAGATGGATGCGACGCGTCGGATGCAGTCGAAGAACCAGGGCTGGTGGAAGAAGCGGTGAGCCATGGCATCGAAGAAGAACGGACCCCCGAAGCGCATCAACGCACCCGACCCCTCGCCGCACACCGACCAGGGCACGCGGGAGTGGTGGCGCATGGACGGCAAAGCCGCGACCGACGCGCTCACGTCGATGCTGCTGCGTGCGCGCGAGGATGATGCGTCACGCCGCGACCGCATGAAGGCGGACCTGAGCCTCTACCTCAACCGCAACATCACGTCGCTCGACGCGTGGGACTACGCGAAAGCGAAGGACCGCACGGCGGACAATCCGCGCCTGAACGCGGCCCGGTCCGCGGTGGACACGCTGCATGCGCAGATGGTGAAGAGCCTTCCGCGCTCTGTGCCGCTGACCGAGGACGGCACGTGGACGGCGCAGAGGCAAGCGAAGGCCTACGGGCTCTTCCTCGACGCGGTGAAGGACCGCAACAACTGGCGCGTGACCTTCCCGCTGCTCGTGCGTGACGCGCTAGTGCTCGACCCCGGAGTGGTGCGCTGTCACTCGGTCGTCGATGACGACGACGTCGGCACGATCAAGCTCACGCGCGTGTTGCCGCACGAGATCCTCGTCGACGCGGTCGACGCGGTCTACGGCACTCCCCGCTGCCTCTACTACCAGACCATCGTCGACCGGCGCGTCGCGCAAGAGACGTGGCCGGAGCATCGCGAGGCCATCGAGCGCGCCCCTCGGGCGACGCGCATGGGCACGACGTACCGTGCCGGGTCGGACCAGATCGAGGTCGTGGAGGCGTGGCACCTCCCGAGCCGTAAGGGCGCGAGTGACGGGCGGCACGCGGTGGTCGTGCTTGGCGTTGATGCGCCGATGAGCGTGCGCGAGTGGACGCGCGAGAGCTTCCCGTTCGCGCTGCTGTCGTATTCCCCGGCGTTCATGGGCATTTTCGGGACGACCTTGGTCGACGAGATCGCAGGACTGCACGTCACGCTCAACGAGGTCGACGAGGCCATCCGCGACCGCATCTCACAGAGCACGGGCTTCTTCATCAACTACCTCGGGTCGAAGCTGAAGCTCCGGCTCGACAACGACACGCAAGTCGCCATTTACGACGTCGAGGCCGCTGCGGGTGAAGGCGCGGTCGAGTACCACGCGCCCAACCTCGTGAGTGCGGAGCTGCTGAGCGAGCGCGAGCGGCTCTTGGGCCTCACGCTCCAGATGCCGGGCATCTCGCAGCTCGCCGCGCGCAGCATGAAGCCCGCCGGGCTCGACTCGGGCGTCGCGCTCCGTGAGTATCAGGACATCGAAGCCGAGCGGTTCGCGGCGTTTGGAAAGCAGATCGAGGCCTTCGAGCTCGCGGTGAGCCGCCTCATCCGCGACGAGGCGCGCGACCTCTACGAAGCCGGAGTCGATGTCGAGGTGAAGGCATCGAGCCGTAAGCGCGGGCGCCGTGTCATGGCGCGCATCCAGTGGAAGGACTTCGCGAGCGCGGAAAGCGACTTCGAGATCCAGGTGTTCCCCGCCTCGCAGCTCCCTCGCCAGCCCGCCGGGCGTCTCGCGATGGTCGAGCAGCTCATCGCCGCCGGTTTCCTCGGCAAGGACGATGCAATGCGCTTGCTCGACTTCCCCGACGTCGAGGCGACGATGTCGGAGCAACTCGCGCCGTACCACCTCGCGCTTGAGTGCGTCGAGAGCATCCTCGAGGACGGTGAGCTCGTGCCGCCGATCCCTGAGATGGACCTCGCGCTTACCGCGCGCGTCGTGAACCTCGCGATTTTGCGCGCCACGCTGGATAAGGCGCCGAGCGACCGCGTCGGGATGCTGCGGACCTTTGCGAGTCAGGTGCAAGCGCTCGCGTCACGCGCCGCACAGGCGCAAGCGGGGCCCGCGGGAGGGTTCGTGCCCAACGCTGCTGGGCAGCTCCAATCGGGGCTGCCCCAGAACGCTGCGCCGCAGGGCGCGCCGGTGATCGCATGAGAGGAGAGGGAGCATGAGCGAGCAGACCCCGGCGCCGAGCGCGCCGCAGACACCCGCGCCCGAGGCGAAGCCCCCGACGCGCACCGACTACGTCGCAGCCGCGAAAGCGAAGCTCGCGACGATGGCGCAGCAGGGCCCGGCCGACCCGGTCGCGCCCACGGAGCCCGCTCCGGCACCCGCGCCGCAGTCGAGCGCAGCAGCGGCCGTGCTCGGCGGCCAGCCCATCACGCCGCCAGCGCCCGAGACGCCAGCCATCGACGCGAGCGACCCGCGCGCGATGGGAGCCATGGCGCAGATCCTCGCGCTGGAGCAAGAGTCGCGACGCCAGCTCGATGCGCTCTCGCAGCGCGAGCGCGAGCTCGCCACCCGCGGCGAGCGGCTCTCGGCGTGGGAAAAGGCCGAGCAAGCGAAGGCGAGCGGCAACCTCGTGGCGGCGCTCGAAGCGCTCGGCATCGATTACGAGGCGCTCACTGCGCAGATTGTCCGCGGCGACGCAGGCGCGCTCCAGCCGGCCACCGAAGAGCTGCGCAAGCTCCAGGCGGAGATCGAGGCCGTCCGCCGCGAGGCGACCGAGCGCGAGCAGAAGGCGGCCGAGCACGCTGCGACCGCGCGCGTCGAGGCGTACAAGGCGCAGGTCAAGGCGCGGCTCCAGTCCGAGCCGAAGCGCTGGGAGCTCCTCATGAGTCCCATCGGCAACGAGGGCCGCGACCCGGTCGCACTCATCGAGAGCACGATGGAGGCGCACTTTCTGGCGACGGGCGGACGCGTCGACGAGGCCACCGGGCAGCTCGTCGGAGGCGAGCGCTTGACGGCAGAGCAGGCAGCGGACATGCTAGAGGCCGAGATCGAGCGTCGTACGCGTGAAGCGGCGACAATCGGCGGGGAGAAGCTGCGGCGGATCCTTGCACTCACGGGGGCGGTCCCCCCGGCACCCTCAGCGCCACCGGTCAAGGCACCCGCTCCGACGCATACCGCGCCGGCGCCAACCACGACCACCACCGAGCTTGCGACGCGAGGCGGTGCGCCGGCCCCTGATCGGCCACGGAGCGCACGAGACTATCGCGAGGCAGGCCGGCTCGAGGCGGCCCGCCAGATCCAGAAGCGCCACACATAGCGCGAGCGACGGGCCCACTGAGGACCCGTCATGACCGCTACCATCGCCACATACGAAGCCGTCCATCGCGAGCTCTGGCCCCGCCAGCGCGTGGAGCAGGAGCTTTTTCAGTCCAGTGCGTTCCTCGGCCTCATGCGCCGAGACACGGAGATGGGCTACAAGGGCAAGCACATCGCGCTCCAGTACGCCCGCCCGCAGGGCCGTTCGCGCCAGTTCGCGACGGCGCAAGCCAACGTCGGGAGCTCGAAGTTCCGCGACTTCTTCATCGACCCGCTCGACGACTACGCGGTCGTCCAGCTCGAAGGCAAGCTCATCCGCAGCTCGAAGAACCCGAGCGAAGCCTTCATCGTCGATGTGCTCGAACGCGAGACGGTGGGCGCCATGGACACGCTTCGGCAGTCCAGCTCGTTCAACGCATGCGGCGACGGTCTCGCGGTGCGCGGCGTCGTCGACGCTGGCGGCATCTCCGAATCCGGCGGCAACACGATCATCGTGTTGGACGCGCCGGACACGGTGAAGAATTTTGAAGAGGGCATGGTCCTCGTCGCGGCGGCGACGGCGACTGGTGTCACCCGCGACTCGAATGCCGGTTACGAAGTCATCGGTGTGAACGCGCAGACGGGCACCGTGACCGTGAGCGGCACCGCCGTCACCACGAGCTCGTGGGCCGCGGGCGACAGTCTCTTCCAGCAAGGCGATGCGCAGAACGGCGGCACCGCCCGCCCGATGCTCGCGGGCTTCTTCGCGTGGATCCCGAGCACAGCGCCGACCAGCGGCGACAGCTTCTTCGGCGTCAACCGCAGCGACTTCCCGAACCACTTGGCTGGCTGGCGCCTCACGGCGGCGGGCCTGTCGACCACGACCATCCGCGCGACGATCATGAAGAGCCTCGCGACAATGTCGCGCATGGTTCCGAAGGGGAAGGCGCCGAGCATCGTCGTCATGAACCCGGAGGACAAGGGCGACTTCCTCGACGAACTCGAGGTGGCGAACGTCTGGAACGAGACGATCGAGCGCCGCGGCGAAGACGCGAACATTTACTACCAGGGCATCCGCGTTCAATCGTCGATCGGCCCGGTGGACGTGTTCGACGAGGCGCAGTGGCCCAAGGGTCGCGTCGGCCTCGTGAACCCGAGCACGTGGCAGTTCCACACCATCGGCGAGCAGCCGGAGTGGATCGAAGAGGACGGCCTTCGCTTCAAGCGTCGCGAGAACTCGGACAACTTCGAAGCGCGAATGGTCATTCACCCGCAGGTGAGCTGCGACGCGCCGCTCTACAACGCTAACGTCCTTCTTCCCTGATTGAGGTGACGTCATGCGCAAGCGGATTTGGGCACTGATCAACAAGCTCCTCGACGCGCCGGCCTCGCCGGTCTACGACGAGGACGCGTCCTACATCCCGATCCAGGTCGGCGGCGGCGAGGGCGCAGAAGTGCAGCTCGCCACGCTGCGAGACGCGGCGAACGCGCAAGCGGGCGGCGTCTTCTGGTGGGACTCCTACACGGACCCGGCTGCCGCGGACACGGACTACTTCGTGGCCGCGGGCACCGCAACAACCGCAGCGTCGCGCACGTGGACGGTGAGCGGGGCTCTGCCGCTGCTCGCGTCCGCGCTCCCCGGCGGCTTCGCGCGGCGCGTGACCATCACGTCGACCGCGAACGCGGCGTTCACGAGCGTCGTCATGACGATCGTGGGCACCGACGTGAACAATCTGCCCATCACGGGCACGATCACGACGACCGCGGGCGGTGGCGCGACCGACTCGAGCACGCACGCGTTCAAGACGGTCGTGAGCATCACGCTGCCCGCTCAAGGTGGCGCCGGTGCCACGTTCCAGATCGGATTCGGCGCGGGCCTCGGCCTCACGAAGCCGCTTCGGGCGCGCCAGGCGGTCAACGTCGTGCTGCGTGAGCACGCCAACGGCTCGCTCGTGACGAACGGAACCTTCGCGCTTCCTGCGGCGGTGCAGCCCTACGGGTTGTACACTCCGAACAGCGCGCCGAACGGCACGATCGACTACGCCGTCTGGTACGAAGTCGCACCCTGACATCCTCGCTCGCTCCCCCGCCCCGCCGTGGTACCTCCTCCCTCCCCCTCGCGCCACGGCGGGGCACCTACTAAGGCCAGCCGATGCCCTCATCTCGCACCACCGCGCAGATCATCACGAAGGCTCGCGAGCTGGCCGATCAAACCCAATACCTTACGTCCGGTGACGCATTCGTCCCGGACGCTGAGGCAGTGGGTCGCGTCAACGACGCGCTCTCGAATCTCTGGGAGATGCTGCTCACCCGCGACGCGGAGCCGCTCATCACGCGGCGCGTGTCTCTGAGCGCCCCCGGCGATGCGGACGAGCCGAATTTTCCGACTGACTTCTACAAGCTCGTGGGCTTTTGGGTCTTGGACGGCGGCCACTACCGCCGATTGACCCGGCTGCAAGAGGACGAGCTCGACGACTACAACTACGACCCGGCGCGCACCGACACGCCGCGACACTACCTGCTGCGCTCGACGGGAACGACGGGCTATTACACGAACATCATCCGGCCGCAGCTCTTCCCGTCGCCGGGCTCGACGCCGCGCACGTACCGCCTCGACTACGTGCCCGACGCGCCTCGGATGGCGCTCACGCCAGAGGACGATGCGATCGACGAGATCGAGCTCCCCAACCACTGGTGGCGCTGGCTCGAATACGAGGTCGCGATCGGGCTCCTCGTCAAAGAAGAGTCAGACCCGTCCGGGCTCATGTCGCAGCAGCAGAAGGCCGAGGGCCTCATCTTGCGCTCGATGACGGACATGGACTACTCCGAGCCGAAGCGGGTCAAGGACGTCCGCGGCATCACGGCGCGCGCGCGCTTCAACCGCGACCTCGAGCGATGGAGGCGTGAGCGATGGTGACGTCAGCGGAGCGCGGATGGATTGCCCACGAGCCGACCGGCATAGCAGCAGGTCGCTCCGCTGGTGTAGTCCACACGCATCGTCCACGACCACTCCGCGTCACCCTCGTAGACCGCGTGCCCGTCTGCTCGGCTCCCGTCAAGCCCAGCGACGACAGCGCGCGACTCGCACGCATCCTCCACGGCTCCGGGCCCATCGACGCGCAGGCGGCGAGCCGCGTCCATGAGCGTCATCCGCGAGTCGGCATCGACGAAGCCGGGGCGGCACTCGTCGGCCCGCGATGTCTGGCACACCTGGCCCGTGACATCGACGAAGTCTCGGAGGCCCGCAACCGCGTAGCCACGGGGCTCCGGGCAGCCTTCCACACCACACGCCCCGATCAGGAGCGCGACCAGCATGATCCCCTTGCACATCACGCCAGGGTGAAACCCGCCAGCCGTGGCCGCAATCCTGAACGGGGGTTCCGGTGACCGTCTGGCGTCCGCGCATCGTCCCTCGCATTTACTCGACGGGCCCACGAGGGCCGTCAGGGCCGCCGGGTGACGCGGGGTCGGCGGGTCCTGGCGTCGCGCCAGGCGGCACCACCGGTCAGGTGCTCGCCAAAGCCAGCGCCACGGACTACGACACGGAGTGGGTGGACGCTGGCGGCGGCGGCTCGCTCTACGACACGACATCGAGGCTCTTCTATGCTCCTTGACTCCGCGGCGTCGATCGATCTTGTGTCCGATGCCTCGACAGGCTCGGACCTCGCTTTCGTCGCGAGCGCGCAGACGGACACGGGAACCGCTGTCACGGGCTACGCGAACCAAGGCGCGTCCAACGGCTCGACGGCCGTGACGATGGTCGCGGCTCCAAGCGCGGGCCAATACCGCCGGCTCATCTACGCGTCGGTCCGCAACGCGGGCACGGTCGCGCGAGTCGCGCGCGTGCGGTACGTCGCGGCGTCCACGCGCGTCGTGCGGGACGTCGGGCTCGGACCCGGCGAGGCGCTAGAGTACACCGGGCGCGGCTGGCGCGTACTCGACGCGAGCGGGCGCGAGAAGATCGTCACGCCAGAGGACGCTCTGACCGTCGGCGACGCGCCCGTCTTCTTCAAGAGCGGTACCGCAGCAGAAGCGGCGGGAAACTGGTACGGACTCCTAAAAGACGGCGGCTTTCCCGCGGCGTGGGCGCCGGGCACGCCGGGGCTCAACGGCGCGGCGGTTTCCGCGCCTTTTACGGGCTGTCTGACGCTCGCGAACCCTGCGACCGAGCGGCGTCTTACGTACGCCGCAGTCACGTCCTCGGTGGCCGCTCAAGTCCTGCTCTTCGATCTGCTCTGGTACAACACCGGCGTCAACATCGCGACGCTCACCGAGCAAGGCATCACGAGCCCGACGCTTCCCGCGCGTGACATCAATGGCGGGACCGTCGGTGAAGGGTGCATGATCGGGATCTACTTCACGACCGCATCTACCCAAGCGACAGCGGTCGCGACAACCACGATCCGCTACACGAACAGCGCCGGAACGCCGAACCGCACGGCCACGCTCGTCGCGGTGGCGGGCAACCAGATCCCGGCCACGCCAGTCATCGGCACGGTCGTGTGGTTCCGGTTGCAGAGCGACGATACGGGCGTGCGATCCATCCAAGGGATCACGCTTGTGACGGCGCAGACCGGCGGCGCGATCTCGGTCTTCATCGCGAGGCCCATTGTCGCGATGCCATGCCCCGTCGCGCACATCCCGAACACGCCGTACGTAAACCCGGCTGGCATCCGGCTCTACGCGTCGAGCGCCCTCTTTCTCGCGTACTGCGCGACCGCGACGACGGCGCTTGCGGTTAGCGGTACACTCGCGACGAGTCCGGTATGACCAGAGGCATCGAGCGCAGCGGGTTCAAGACGCCCCAAGTGACCGCGCAGGAGTCGCGCGTCGATCTGCGCATGCGCGAGGTGCAGCGCGGCGTGAACGCGCTGGCCGCAGCGAGCATCACGAGCGGCGTGCTCGTGCCAGATATCGCGCTCACGACCACGCCGCAGCGCGTGACACACGGACTCGGTCGCGAGCCAGTCGGCGTCTTCATGGTCAAGGGCCAGACCGGAGCTTTCGACGTCGTGTGGAGCCAGGACACGAACCCGGCCCGCTTCCTCCAGCTCTCTGCGAGCGCGGGCTCGCCGACCGTCTCCGTGTGGGTGTTCTGATGACGCTTCGCTGGACGACCATCGATCTTCCGTGGGCCGGCGGCGTCGACACCAAGCGCCACCCGTACCTGCGCGAGCTCCCGCAGGCGGAGGCGTTGACGAACCTCCGCTTCCAGCGGTCGGGCGCATGGGTCGCGCGCGACGGGTACACGAACCTCGGTGGACCCGCGCAGCAGCCCGACGTCGGCTTCGTGTGGGGTGGCGTCCTGACGCAGGCGGCTGACGAGACGTGGCTTCTCGACCAGCCCGGCGGCAACTGGCGGCGGCTTGGTTTTACCGGCCCACGCGCCGTGGGCGTCGCGCAGCGGCCGATCCTGCGCACGCAGGAGGGCGCGTCGTCTGTCGCGAGCGGCGTCCAAAACGGGCATGCGCTTCACGCGTGGACGCGCTCGCCAGGCGGCGACGTCTACGTGTTGGTTCGCAACCTCGAGACGGGCGTGGTGGTCTACGGGCCGACGACGATCGCGGGTCTGGATGCGACAGCGCCCTACGCCTCGTCATTGCGCGCGTGTGCACACGAGAACGCCTACGTGACCGTCTTTGCGTCAGCGGGCGGCGCGAGCGCGAACGCGGTGACGTTTTCGATCACGGCGGCTGGCGCTGTGACCGTGGGTTCTGCGTCGGCGCTCGCGGGCACAGACGCAAGTCACTACGAAGTCCACGCAAACCCGGACAACTCCAACGTCTACCTCGTGACCGACAATGGCGCGAATCTCCGGCTCGTGAGGCTGACGCGGTCGGCGCTCACGCTGGCGGTTGAGTCGGCTGCGACGCTGTCGACGGCCGGGTCTCTCACGTCGCCGCTTGGCGTTGTGCACAATGCCGACGGCAGCTCCGTGATGGCGTTTTCTACGTCAGCTGGTGGAGGCGGCGGCGATATCCAGGCGTGGCGCACCGGAGCCGCCGCCACGCTGCCAGCGTCCGTGACGCTGATGTGGAGCGAAACACCGTCTGCGACCGACCCCAACGCACAGAGCTTCTTTCGTGGCGCACCACGCGCCGACGGCACCACGTGTCTGCTCATCGAAGGCACCACGGACGAGTCGCCCTACGACCTTGCGGCAAGTCCACCGGGCAACATCGGACCCACGGCGCAGCCCACGGGCGTTTGGCGGATTGAGATCGACGATGCGGGCAACCAGACGCCAATGGAGACGACGTGGAATGTCTACCTCGCCGCCGCCCCGGTCGAATGGAACGGCGCCGTTCACGCTTGGCTGCTCGGTCCTGATGCTGAGCAGTCCGAGACGACGCAGAATGTCCCTGCGTGGCCGTACGGCGCCGGACCGCCGGTCGTGAACTTCACGTGGTCGCGCTCGTGGAGTTCGAGGCGCGTCGGCTACGTGGCGACGTGCGTGACCGACGTCGAGGGACTGCGTCGCGTGGCCGAGTACGGCCACGACGTGGTGAGCTTTGCGACACCGACTTTCCCGGTCGTGCGCAGCGCCACCGCAAGCGTCCCGCAGAGCTACGTGAGCGGCGTCGAGGCTGTCATCCCATCGGCCACTGTAGAGCTTCCGGGCACCGAGGCGGCGCCGGTCGGCGTGTTCTCCAACCCCGCGCTTCGGTCGCTGCGCGAGTACCGTTTCGGCGCGCGTCACGTCGCGACCGCTGAGGCGTCGGGTCTCGGGCTTGTGGCAAGCGGGTACCTCGCGTGCATCGACGGCGACCGCGTCGGCGACGTGATGCAGATGGCGCCACCGGTGCCGGTGGACGTGTGGAACGACGCAAACACGGCGCCGACGCCCACGGTCGTGACCGGCTCGACGGCGGCCTACGTGCTGTGTTGGGAGTGGCGCGACGCGCTGGGGCGACTGCATCGCAGCGCGCCGTCGGACGACATCTCCAACGGGCTGACGGGAACAGGCGGCTACGCGTACGGCAACGTCTCGTTTCGAGTCGCTGTTCCACCGTTCATCGATTGGGAAATCAAAGCCGGGTGTCTGCCCAAAGACATCTACCTCGTCGTCTACTCGTCGCCGTCGCTCAAGCCAAGCGGCACGCTGTTTACGGTCGACGATCTGTACTTCGCCGAACTTCCGGCGTACGGCTACGCGCTCGAGGACATCCGCGAGGCGTCCTATCCGTGGATGACCGAGCGCATCACCATCGCTGCCGAGACGTCGTCGACGGAGTTGACGCGTCCGCTCTACACGAACGGCACGCCGCCGGTGCTAGAGAACGACCCGGCGGTCAACCCGCTGCACATAACGACGACGCGCGATCGTGTGTGGATCATTGACTCGGAGAATCGCGACACGGTCTGGTACAGCAAGCCGCTTTCCAACGGGCTCCCGCCAGAGTTCTCGTCGCTGCTCACGCTGTCCGTGCCCACCGAGGCGGGCGAGATCGTGGCACTCGGCGCCGTCGACGATCTCGTGCTCTTCATGTCGGAGTCGTCGATCTTCGGCCTCGACACCGCAGACGTGGGCCCCGACTCGACCGGAAACGGCGACTTCCCGCCGATGCGGCGCATCTCGCGCGAGGTCGGTTGCGTCAACGCGGCGAGCGTCATCACGACTGACGTGGGCTGCTTCTTCGCGAGCGCCGCTGGCATCTACCTCGTACAGAGCACGGGGCAGCTCACATGGGTGGGCCGCGACCTCGGCGACGACGTCGACGTGAGCGCCATCGTGAGCGCGCACGTGGTGCCCGAGCGCAAAGAGGTGTGCTTCGCGACGGCGAGTGCGCTGCTCGTCTACGACTACGATCACGGCCAGTGGACGACGGTAGGATGGACGGGCGCGGACGGGCCGACCGAGGACGCCGAGGTCGTGTCGACGGTCGTCTACGGCGGCGAGACAGTCACCGTGTCCACCGACGGACGCGCGTGGCAAGAGGACGCGTCGAGCCAGGAGGGCGTCCTCTACCAGGCGCGCACCGGCTGGATCCACATCGCAGGGCTGCAAGGCTCCCAGCGTGTGCGCCGCTTCGGGCTGCTCGGCCGCATCACCTTCGACCCGACGCCGGCACCGCCGTTTGAGGGTCCGATCGACATGGGCACGCTCGCGATCCGTGCGATCTTCGACTACGACGAGACGCAGTTCGAGGATTACGCCATCTCGCTCGCGACCGTATACGACCGGCTGAATCCGATGCGGCTGCGCTTCCACATGACGCGGCAGAAATGCCAGGCGGTCGCCTTCCGCTTCCTGTACTCCCCACCTGCGGGAAGCCAGGACGTGCAACCTTTCTACGGCCGCCCCGAGTGGGTGGGACTGGCGCTCGAGGTCGGCACCAAGGCGAGACTCTACCCGCGGGCGCACGCGCTCGGCTACACTCCCTCGGAGGGATGACAGATGGCCTTCTTCGATCGACTCGTCGGTGACCCGCGGATGCGCGAGCAGCTCCGTCAGCGTGCCGCTGGTGATGGCACCATGGCGCGGCAGAGCTTCGCGGCGCAGCGCGCGGCCAACGCGGGCGTCGCGACCGCCACCGCAGCGAGGCTCGCCGACCGCGGCGCGGCAAACCCCGCGCTCGCTGGCCGCGTGGCGGCGCAGCAGCAGGGCCAGATGGACGCGGCGGCCGGGCAGGTCTTCGCGCAGCAGCAGACCGCGGAGCGGCAGCGCGCGGAGATGCAGCTTGCCGACATGCGCGCGCAGCGCCAGGGGTTCTTTCGCCAGATGCTCGGCGCGGGGCTGCGGGGCGCGGGCGCGCTCGCAGGGCAGATGGGCATCGGAGCGCCGACTGCGCAGCCTGGCGGTCTTCCGGCGACGTCAGGGCCCTCCGGCACCGCGCTCGCGGGCATCGGCGGACTCGCCGGGACGGCGGTAGGCGGCCCGCTGGGCGGCATGGTAGGCGGTCAGCTTGGGACCACGCTCAGCGGCGCCGTGCAGCCGACGGCAGCGGCTCCAGCGAGCGCGCCGACCATGGGCCTTGTCGACCAGGCCATCGCGGGCGGGCCGCCAGGCGCCGTCGCGCCGCCTCCGCTGCCTGGCGTGGTGGACACGTCGGGGCTGACCGATGATGAGTACCTCCAGTGGCTGGTGAGCCAGCGTGGAGGCGTCTGATGCCGCCGCCTCGCATCCTCGGTCAGAGCGCCACGCCCGGACTGCTCGACGTCGAGACGGCGGACGGCACGCGCCGGAGCATCCCCGCGTGGATGGCCCCGCGGCTCGGGCTGTCGGCGGACCTCGTCGCGGGCGACGCCGCAGCGCAGCAGCTCCAGCCGGAGCCAGCGCCACAGACCGCGGATGCGAGCGCGGCGATTCGCCAAGCGGCGATGGCCGCTCCACCGGCAGCGCGTCCACGTCGTGCGCCAGTGACGGTCGACGTGGGCGAACCAACGATGGTCGACGATGCGGCCGCTG
>Ga0194111_10007037_pt1 | contig 12673 bp, 8 predicted proteins | sample TA2KigC300mmetaG_FD_146194 | JGI IMG/M metagenome (GOLD analysis project Ga0194111, IMG submission 146194) | Freshwater microbial communities from Lake Tanganyika, Tanzania - TA2015033 Kigoma Deep Cast 300m | ecosystem: Environmental > Aquatic > Freshwater > Lake | place: Tanzania: Lake... | reverse complement strand
TGCGTGGCAAGAACGAAGAACGGGTCGGGCACGGGGAAGTCTTCGCCGCCGATGGAGACCTTTCTCTCCTGCATCGACTCCAGCAGCGCGGCCTGGGTCTTGGGCGGCGTGCGGTTGATCTCGTCGCCCAGAATGATGTTGGCGAAGACGGGGCCCTTGAGGAACTTGAACCGCCGCTCGCCGGTGGCGGGGTCGTCCTGGAGGACCTCGGTGCCCGTGATGTCCGAGGGCATGAGGTCCGGCGTGAACTGGATGCGCTTGAACGAGAGCGACAGCGTCTGCGCGAGGCTGGAGACGAGCAGGGTCTTCGCGAGGCCGGGCACGCCCACCAGCAGGCAGTGCCCGCGGGAGAAGATGGCGATCATCATCTCGTCGATGACCTGGTCCATGCCGACGATGACCTTACGGACCTCGCCGAGAATCTGGTCGCGCGCCTCGCCGAGGCGCTGGACGGCCTTCTCGTCGTCCATCTGCCCTGCCGGACGCTGCGGTTCCGCTGCCATAGGTTGCTCCTCTTGTTCGGTTCAGGTTCCCCGGATAAAAAAACGACCCGCCCCCCCGCGCTTGCACCGTTACGGGGCCGGCCATCCGAGCGGTTCATTCACTCATTCAACAGGAGGGCCGCGGCAAGGTTTCGCGGGAAAGCCCTTCCCTGCGGAATGCGGAGTGCGGAGCGCAGGCCGGGCCGACGCCGCGGCTTTGTGCGCGCGTGCTCTTCACAGCCGGTTCGTTGCCCCGGCCTGCGCCGCACCAGCCGCGATTGTGCGGTTGCGCGGCGCGCGTCGCCCGGGCAGGCCCATGCTTTCGCAGGCGAAAGCATGGAACCCCCGGCAGCCGCTCACGCGAAGTTCATCAGGCCGCCCGTGTCCTGCGGCCCCTCGTCGCCGGGCGGCAGGCGCGATTCCACGTACTCCCGCAGTTCAATTTCGAGGTCGCGGACGGCAATAGGACCCAGGTCGTGGCCCCACTCTATCCAGGCCATGACCTTCTCCGTGACGGTGCGGCGGACGACCTCGCGGACGTCATCGCCCGTCAGGCGGTGCGCCAGGGCCCGGCGCGCAAGGCTCGCCAGGCCGCTCGGGTCGGCCGCGCGCGGCCCGAAGGCGCGGTCGAGCCACTCTTCGCGCGGCGCGCCGGCGGCCTCGGCCAGCGCGGGGTCGAGGGCGTCCGGCCGCTCGGCGTGCTCCCCAGCCTTCGCCAGGTGGATGAGCCAGATGGCGGCCATGTCGCGGGCCTTCGCCGGGGGCCTCACCTCGACGGTGTAGTTGAATCGCCCGGGGCGCATGAAGGCAGGGTCGATGTTCCCCAGGCAGTTTGTCGCTCCGATGACCACCACGGGCGACCCCTTGTGCGTGGTCATGCCGTCCATCAGCGCCAGCAGGGTGGCCACGGCGCGGTTGTGGCAGTCGTCGTGGCCGGCGGCCCGCAGGTCGGTCCGGCGGCTGGCGATGGCGTCGAACTCGTCCAGGAAAATAATTGAGCCGCCCGCGTGGGCCGATGCCTCCTCCCACAGGTTGCGCAGGTTCGCCTCGGTATTGCCATAATATAAATTAATAAATACCGTAGATGGTACGCAGTAGAAGGGCACGCAGACCGTTCCGGCCAGGGCCCGCGCCATGGCCGTCTTTCCGCAGCCGGGCGGGCCGTGGAGGAGCACGCCTCGCGGCGGCGTGCGCGCGACGCCCCAGGCCCGCGTGGCCGCGTGGCCCTTCAGCACGGCCGTGACCACCAGCAGTTGCCTCTTGGCCCGCTGGTTGCCGCCCACGTCGGCGAAGGTGGAGCCGGGCCGCTCCAGGTAGCGCGAGAAGTCGCGTATCTGGCTGTCCTCGCGGCGGGCGCCGGAGGAGCCGGACGATAAGGAGGACGGCGGCCCGGCGTCGCGCTTCTTCTGCCGGGCCACGTCCGACTGCGACCGGGCCTTCACGTACTCCGGGTCGATCTCCAGGGCCCGCTCGTAGTCGCGGATGGCGGCGTCATAGTCGCCCCGGTATTCCTCGATGAGCCCGCGGGTGTATGCCGCTTCCGCGAGGTTCGGGTTCAGTTCCATCACCTTCGTCAGGTCCTCGTAGGCGGCCGTGTAGCGCTGGAGGCGCGTCCGGGCAAGGCCGCGGTTGAAGTACGTCTCGAGAAGGTCCGGGCGGAGTTCCAGCGCGACGTTGTAGCAGGCGATGGCGTCGTCGAACCGGCCTATCTTATAAAAATCATTTGCCAGATTGTGGAACTCGTGTTCGATGCTGAGGCCCGGCCAGTCGTCGTCCTGGGGCGGAGGGGGCGGAGGCTGCCCCGCCTTCGCCTCCATCTCGCGCCGCAGGCGCGCCAGGAGCGATTCCAGTTTTTCGAGAAGGCCCTGCGCCTGCCCGGTCCGCATGTGTTCGAGCCGCCGGTTCAGCCGGTCCAGGCGGCGGTGCAGTTCCGCCGCGCGGGCCTCAGGCGCGGGCGGACCGCCCGCCGCCCCAGGGGGCGGGGCGCCGGCGGGCGGGGCCGCCCCGTCGCCCGGCGACGCGGCCGGAGTCGCGGCTGCGGCCGCCTCGGACTCGTCGTCATCATCCTCGCGCGGCGCGGGGCCGAGCGAGTCGAACGTGACCCTGCGCGATCCGGGTTCGTCGCGCGCGAAGCGGTCCAGTTTGCGCGCGCGGTGTTCGAGCCGCGCGAGGTCCGCGGCATCGCCCGGCGCCGGCCGGGCATCGGCCGGCGCCGCCGCCACCGCGGCGAGTACCTCGCGGGCCTGGCGGCTGCTCGGGTCGAGTCTCAGGGCGCTTGCCGCGCACCCGGCCGCCTGGGGCACGGCCCCCCGGGCCAGGAACTGCCGGGCGAGCACCACGTACTGCTCGGCCAGCGATTCGCGAATCATGCCGCACGCTCCTGCCGCTTCGACCCGGCGTCCGCAGCGGGCGGCCACTCGGATCGACGGGTCGGCGGCTCATAAGGTTTCCGGCGGAGCGTCTCATATCCGGCGGCGCGCGCCCAGGGCGCCGCCGGCGCCTTGTTTCGCGCACGGGCCGGAGACGGTCGGAGAGTTGCGCCCGCGCGACGGCAGGCAAAAAAGCGTTGCTTTTATGCGGCCCTTGCGCGCTAAATAGGCGTTTATTAAGGAGAAGGGTTGCCCCGCGCGGGCCGACCGTCGGCTGCACGGCGGCAGGCATAGCGCAAAGGAGGCGCAAAGCATGGGCATCACGCGCAGGCAGTTCGTGGTCGGGTCGATTGCGGCCGGGACGGTCCTCTTGGGCGGACCGGGCCGCCGCGTTCTGGGGGCCAGCGAGGAAATCGGCGTGGGCATCGTGGGCCTCGGCGGCCAGGGCAGCAGCCACCTCGGCTCCTACCTGGGCAAAGAGTTCCAGAACATGAACGTGCGGCTGATGGCCGTGTGCGACGCCGACAAGGAGCACACGGACAAGGCCGTGGCCTCCGCCGAGCGGGCCGGCCTGAAGGTGGCGGGCGTCCAGGATCTCCGCAGGATCCTCGACATGAAGGACGTGGACGCCGTCGTAACGGCCACGCCGAACCACTGGCACTCGCTGCTGTCGATCTGGGCCGTCCAGGCGGGCAAGGACATCTACGTCGAGAAGCCGATGTCCCACGACATCTTCGAGGGCCGCAAGGTCGTCGAGGCCGCCGCGAAGTACAACCGCATCGTGTACGTGGGCACGCAGAACCGCTCTGACGAGGGCCGCCGTGCAGCCTACGAGTGGATCTGGGCCGGCAACATCGGCAAGATCGTCCGCGGCCGCGGCTTCTGCTACAAGCCGCGAGGCAGCATCGGCAAGACCGAGGGCCCGCAGCCGCTTCCGCCGGGCCTCGATTACGACCTCTGGTGCGGGCCGGCCCCGAAGGACCCCCTGCGCCGCAAGAAACTCCATTACGACTGGCACTGGTTCTGGGCCACAGGCAACGCCGACATCGGCAACCAGGGCATCCACGAGATGGACAAGGCCCGCTGGGGCATCCGCGCCACGCAGGTCAAGCGCGCCATGGGCTTCGGCGGCCGCTACGGCTACGACGACGACGCCCAGACGCCCAACACCGAGACGGTTTTCCTCGAGACAGACACCGTGCCGATCATCTTCGAGGTGCGCGGCCTGCCCATGCGCAAGGCCAGCGCGCAGGAGAATAGCCCGCCGATGGACGCCTACAAGGGCGTCCGCATCGGCGAGATCATCGAGTGCGAGGGCGGGTACTACGACGGCGGCTGGGTCTACGACACGAAGGGAGAGAAGATAAAGCAGTTCCCGCGCGACAGCGGCAAGAACCACCGCGCCAACTTCATCAAGTGCCTCCGCAGCCGCAAGGCCCAGGACAATCCCGCCCCGCCCATCGACGGGCACCGGTCGGCCGTCTGCTTCCACGTGGGCAACATTTCGTACCGCCTGGGCAAGGAGATGAAGCAGGCCGAACTGGCCGAGATGTTCAAGACCGACAAGGTGGCCCAGGACTGCTGGGAACGGTTCCGGCAGCACGTGGGCGCCAACGAAGACGCCGCGGCCAAGTGGCAGCCCACGGTGGGGCCGTGGCTCACCTTCGACCCGCAGGCGGAGAAGTTCACCGGCGCGTTCGCCGACAAGGCCAACGTCCTGGCCAAGGGCCCGGCCAACGGCGTGTACCGCGCGCCGTACGTGGTGCCGGAGCAGGTATAGGGATCTCTAATTTCAGATTTGTGATTTGAGATTTCAGGAGCGTGGCGGTCGGAACCGGCCGCCACGCTTTCTTCTTGCCCCGCCGGCGGCACGCTTCCCGCCGGGCCGCGCAGTCGCGGCGGCCGAGGCGCCCGGCGCCCCCGCTGCGCCGGGTTCCGCGACCCGCAGCCTGCAATCCGCAGTGATCACATCTTCATCCCGCTCGTCTTGATGCCCTGGATGAAGGTCTTCTGGGCGAAGAAGAAGAGGATGACGACGGGCACGGTCATCAGCGCGGCCACGGCCATCATCTGGCCGTACTCGCTGCCGTACTGCGTGCGGAACATCGCCAGGCCCAGGCTCAGCGTGTAGCGGCTCTGGTCGGCCAGGTAGATCAGCGGGCCGAGAAAATCGTTCCACGCGCCGAGGAACGAGAACAGGCCCACCGTGGCGATGGCCGGCGTCGACAGCGGCATGACGATCCGCGCCCAGATGCGAAGTTCCCCCGCCCCGTCCATCCGGGCCGCCTCGATCAGGTCCTTCGGGATCGTCAGGAAGAACTGCCGGAAAAGGAAGATGAAGAACGGCGCCCCCAGGAACGCCGGCGCGACCAGCGGCGCAAACGTATCGACAAGCCCGAATTGCCGCCATATCAGGAACACCGGGATCATCGTCACCTGCCCCGGCAGCATCATGGTCGCCAGCATGACGAAGAAGACGGCGTCCCTGCCGCGCCACCGCAGGATGCTGAAGCCGTACGCCGCGAGGGAACTCGAGAGGATCGTCCCGATGACCGACATCGCGGCCACCAGCGTCGTGTTGCGGAAGAAAAGGAGCACGGGCACGCGCGTCAGGCCGTTCTCGTAGTGCGCCGCCGTGGGCGCGTAGGCCAGGTGCAGGCCCGTGGCCTCCTGGACGGCCTCGGCCGCAGCGGCCGGCGCCGGGATGAACGCCGGCGGCACGGCGGACCGCTCCGCGTCGGGCTGGAGGCTGGTCGTAACGAGCCACGCAAACGGCGTCGCGTACACGAGGCTCAAGAGCACGAGGGCCGCCTGCCCCAGGATCGTCGCCAGTCGCGAACGCTTCCTCATACGCCCTCCCCTCCGTAGTACACGAAGCGGCGGGTCGTGCGGAAGACGAAGACCGTGGCCAGCACGATCACCACGAAGAGGATCCAGGCCTGGGCCGAGGCATAGCCCATCCGCAGATATAGAAATGCGTTGGCAAACAGGTACAGGGCGTAGAAGAGCGTTGCGTCGCCCGGCTGGCCGTTGGGCGTCATCACCCACGCCTGCGAGAAGTACTGGAGCGTGCCGATGAGGCCCATGATGAGCGTGAAGAACAGCACGGGCGAGATCATCGGCAGCGTGATGTGCCACGCACGCCGCCACGGGCCCGCGCCGTCGATCTGGGCTGCCTCGTAAAGCGTCACGGGCACGTCGCCCAGGGCCGCCAGATACAGGATCATGCTTCCCCCCACGCCCCAGGCGCTCATGATGACCAGGGCGGGCTTGGTCCAGTTCGGGTCCACGAGCCATCCCGGGGGCCGGAAGTCCGTCCCGGCCAGGGCGTTCAGCACGTCCAGCAGCGGCCGCAGGGCCGTGTTCAGCAGGCCGTAGTCGGGGTTCAACAGCCACAGCCACAGCACGCTCGATGCCACCAGCGGCACGATGCTCGGCAGGAAGAAGATCGTGCGGTAAAGCGCCTGGCCCCGCAGTTTCATGTTCAGCAGGAACGCCAGCGCGAGGGCCGTCAGCATGGTCGCCGGCACGGCGAAGACGGTGAAGACGGCGGTGTTCCAGAGGCTGCGGCTGAACCGCTCGTCCTCCAGAAGCGCGGCGTAGTTCGCCAGGCCCACCGGCCGCGCGGGCGATATGATATCAAAATCACAAAATGAATAGTAAAACGACGCCGCCACGGGGTAGACCGTGAACACCGTAAAGCCCAGCAGCAGCGGGCTGACGAAGGCGAGGCCCTTCCAGAGTTGGCCCGTGCGGTTCACGGCGCCGACGATCCTTCCTCGGCCACCTCGACCACAGTGCCGGCCAGGGCGCCCCGCCGCTCGACCCGCCGGCCCGATGGGTAGAACTCGACGCTCACGTCGCAGGCGTCCAGCGCGCCCAGGCCGTAGTGCCGCTCGGTCCGCGCGGGGGAGTAGTAACTGTGCGCGCTCTGGCTGGCGAGGATCATCACCTGCTCATGCCAGAGCAGTTTCTGGGCAGCGTCAACTCGCTCGGGCAGGCTGACGCTGATTTTCGCACCGGCCGCGCCGCGGTTGCCCGCCGCGCCGGCCAGCCGCACGCGAAGCCAGTTCTGGCGCGGCAGATCGTTACGATAGACCTTGACCTGGCGGCGCAAACTCAGGTCGCCCGTGTACCCGACGACGTCCAGGCGGCCGTCGCCGTCGATGTCGCCGAAGCAGAGGCCGTCGTCAACAGAGGCGGCGGACTTGTCCTCGACGCTCCAGGCGGCGTTCATGTAGGCGAAGTTTCCCCCGCCCGTCCCGCGCAGCACCCACAGGAAGTGCCGGCCGTTCCACAGAATGTCCGCGATGCCGTCGTTGTCGAAATCGGTAACGGCCGCCAGGCCCCACGATACGTACGCGGGCCGGGTCGCAGCCTCCATGCCGGCCAGTGCGCCGGCCATCTTCGCGAACCTGCCGCGGCCGCCGTTCAGGTATATTTCGGGCCTCTTATCTTCCAGGACCATCAGGTCGGGCCGGCCGTCGCGGTTCAGGTCGCCTACGCCCTTGACGGCAAGGCCCTCTTCCCGCAGCCCCGCTTCGGCGGTGGCGTTGCGGAAGCCGCCCTTGCCGTCATTCATGTAGATGCGCGATTTCCCCTGTGTGAACTCGTACCGGCCCCAGTGGACCACGAGGTCCATCAAGCCGTCGCCGTCCAGGTCAACGGGGTGGATGTTGATTTCGTTGCGCACGGGCTCTACGTCCAGCCCGCCGGACGGCTTGAAGCCGCCCGTGCCGTCGCCCGACTCAAAGACGATGCCGGAAGGCCCCTCGTGCAGCCAGTCAGCCTTGCCGTCGCGATTGAGGTCGATGATGGCGTTCTGGCGTGCGCGGCCGGCCACGAGCGCGGTTGCCGCGAACTTCAGGCGACCGGGCGCCGATTCGTTCAGCCACCACCGGCCGCCGCCGTCGCCGTGGGTCATCTGGAGGTCCACGCGGCCGTCCTCGTTGATGTCGTAAGGAAGGTGGATTTCCGTGGTCGGATACTCGCCGGGCGCCGGGGCAAACCGGCCCCGCCCGTCGCCCAGGAGCGCCAGTGCCGCCCCGCCGCCGTGGGCGCTCAGGAACAGGTCCAGCCGGCCGTCGCCGTCCAGGTCCACCAGGTTAAGGCCGCTCAGCCACCACTTGGGTTCCCCCTCGTACTTCTCGCGAAGGACCTGGGCCACGCCGCTCTCCGCCGTGATGTCGGTAAAGGCCTGCGCCGCACCGGCGCCCGGCGCGCCGCCGGCAACCGGCACGGCACCAACAGCCGGCGCGGCGCAGGCCGCAAGCCCGAGCGCCAGAAGTCCCGCCGCCCATGCCGGCCCGCCGCGACGCGCGCCGGCAGGCGCTCGATGCCAGGAGAATCTCACGGCCCACCTCCCTCGGAGCGCCGGAGGATCTTGTCGAGAAACGCCTGCGTGTTGCGCGCGGCCTCCGCCAGGGCCTGCCGCGGAGCGAGTTCGCCGCGCACCGCCCGGTCCACGGCGCGGTCCAACTGGTCCATGTAATACGCCTGGGCCGGCATGACCGGCCGCTGGTGCTTGCACTGCCGCAGGATGTCGGCGAAGACCGCCAGGTCGGGGTCCTTCGCGGCGTCCTCGAAGAACGGGCTGGGCTTCCAGCCGGGGAACCCCACGATGGTGCGCACCGACAGGCGCGTGCCCTCGGCCGACGCGCACGCCCACAGGATGTACTCCATGGCCGCGCGGCGCTTGGCGGGGTCCGCGAGCGTCGCGGGGACGGCCATCGTCCAGCCGCCGACCCAGGAACTGGCCTTCTCGCCCCCCGGGGGCTGCGGCAGCGGGGCCATGCCGTACTCCAGGTGCGGCGCGTACCTGCGGACCTCGTCCAGGCCCGTCACGTGATAAACCTGGAGCACCTGCCTGCCGGTGATAAACGGGTTCTGCTCGGCCGAGCCGAAGGTGGACTGGAGGGCGGCGACGCGGCGGAAATCGTACTTCTGAGCATATGAGCACATCCATTCAAGCGCCGCTACGCAGCGCGGGTCGTCGGCGGTGATCTTCCGCCGCTCCGGGTCGTAGAACTCGCCGCCCCACGCCCAGCCCCACGTGAACATGCTGTTGGCGCGGCCGTACACGCCCCAGGGCACAAAGCCGACTCGCACCAGGCGGCCGCCCTCCAGCCGCGTCAGGGCGTCGGAGGACCGGTCAAGTTCCTCGATGGTGGCCGGAGGGCGGTCGGGGTCGATGCGGCTGCGCGCGGCCTCCGGCACCTCCCCCGCTGCGAGCGCCCGGCGGATGGCATCCTTGTTCCAGAAGAACGCGAAGTTCGGGTCGGCGCAGAACGTGACGGCCCAGACCTTGCCCTTGTAGAAACACTGGCGCCAGCACGGGGGCCAGAACTCCTGCGCGAACGCCTCCGGGTCGCGGCCGCACTCGCGCAGCAGGGGCCCGAGGTCCGCCAGCAAGCCCCGCTCGGCCCACTCGGCCACCTGCGGCCCATCGACGAAGATGACCTCCGGGGCGCAGTTGCCCACCACGGCCGTGTAGAACTTCTGGTTGTTCGAGAGGTCGTTCGGAACGTAGAGCAGTTCGCAGGCAATCTGGGGGTGCGCGGCATGGAACATCTCAACGCTGCGGCGGTACGCCTCAAGCATCGGGCCGCCCCACACGTGCCAGATGCGGATAACGGTGCGGCGGCCGTCGTCCGACAGGTCCGCCGGCCTCACGCCCGCCAGGAAAACCACGAGCGCCGCGGCCCCCGCCGCCGCGAGCACGCCCTTCACGATGGCCTTGCGGTCGTCCATGACGCCCTTCAAGGAACTCTTCCGCTCTGCAAGTGAGACTCTGCCTCCGCTGCGGATTCCGTTTGCACCGGCCGCGCGCTGCAACCACAATAGCACGGCGCGTTGCCGACAAGCAAGCATTGCCCTGCACCGTGTGCTATACTTTCGCTTGCGAAAGCATGGTTCGCGCAGCATCGGCTTTGCGCGGTGGGTCAGGAGACCCGCCGCGCAGAGAATCTACGGAGCATCACACAATCAGCGAAGGAGTGCCCCGTGCTCCCCCGTGCCGAACTCGTCATCAGCCTCGTATTTGCCCTGGCCGTGAGCGGCACGGCCCTTGCGGCCGAGGGCGGCAAAGACCTCATCGCCAACGGCGATTTCTCGGCCGAGGGGCCGGGCGGCGCGCCCGCCGACTGGACGCCCCGCCTGCCCCTCTGCCGCGAGGCCGCCGTCACCCTCCGCCGCACGCCCGAGGGGTTGCTCGTGGAGTCGCCCACGGAACCGTACGGCGTGGGCGGCGTGGAGCAGATGCTCGCGGGCATCACGGGCAGCCAGGCGTACGCCGTGGAGGTTGACTGCGACGTTCGCGGCATCGCGTCGCCCTTCCGCTCGGTCATAGTGCGGCTGATGTGGATGCGCGGCGGCAAGATGCTCCATCCCTGCGGAATGCTGGCGCGCGGCCCGCGGGTCGAGGGCGAGCGGGCGACGTTCCGCGACGTGCTCGTCGCCCCGGCCGAGGCCGACGCCGCGCGGCTGTCGCTGGAAGTCAAGTGGCCGCAGGGCGGCACGGCCGTGTTCCGCCGCGCGAGCGTCAGGCCGACCGACCCGCCCCCGCCGCGCAAGGTCAGGGTGGGCACGGTGTACCTGCGGCCGAAGAACTCGACGCCCGAGAAGAACATGGACCTGTGGTGCGCCAAGATCGACGAGGCCGGGCGGCTGGGCCTCGACATCGTCTGCCTCGGCGAGGCCGTCCTTCAGGTCGGAACGGGCAAGGACGTGAACGCGCTCGCCGAGCCGATCCCCGGCCCCAGCACCGAGCGCCTCGGCGCCGCGGCGAAACGGAACCGCATCTGGGTCGTCGCGGGCCTGACGGAGCGAGACGGGCGGCGCGTGTACAACACCGCCGTCCTGCTGGACCGCGAGGGCCGCCCGGCCGGCACCTACCGCAAGGTGCATCTGCCGCGAGAGGAGTGGCAGAAGGGCATCATCCCCGGCGGCGAGTACCCGGTGTTCAAGACCGACTTCGGCACCATCGGCATACAGATATGTTACGACTGGTTCTTTCCGGAGGCTGCGGAGGCCTTCGCCCTGAAGGGCGCGGAGATCCTCTTCGCCCCCACCTGGGGCAACACCCTGCCCGACCAGGACGGCCGCGCCGAGGGCGAGACGGTCTTCCGCGTCCGCGCGCGCGACAACGGGATTTATATGGTGCCATCGGTATATGACGGGAGCAGCATGGTCATCGACCCGATGGGCCGCATACTGGCCTCAAACAAGGGGGCCGAGGGCGTCTTCTGGGCCGAGATCGACCTGGCGCGCCGGGAGGCCCTGCCCTGGGTCGGCCCGTGGCGCGCCATCGGCCCGCGCGACCGCATGCCGGAGACGTACGGCCCGCTCACCGGCCGTCCGGAGCAACCGTAGCATATTCTCCCCGGCTCAGTACGTTCCCATCTCGCGCCCGCGGTCCAGGAAGTACTTGTACGTCTCGTACCGGACGCGCGACGAGACGCTGTGGTCGGTGTGCAGGATGTAGCCGCTGCCGGCCATGGCGGCGGGGAGTTTGCGGGCCAGTTCCGCCTCGACGGCCGCCGGGTCGTTCGTCTCCAGGGACCGGACGTCCATGCCGCCGCAGAGGGCGATGCAGTCGCCATACCGCTTCTTCAGGCGAAGGAGGTCCATGCCCGCCTTCACCTCCAGGGCCTGGAGGCAGTCCATGCCGGCCTCGACGAGGCCCGGCACGAGCGGCTCGACGAACCCGCACGAGTGCACCACCACCGGCAGGCCCCTCGCGCGGCAGAAGCCGAACGTCCGCTTGTGCGAGGGCCAGATGATATCTTTATACATCGCTGGAGACATGAACGGCCGCTCCTTCAGGCCCATGTCCTCGAAGAAGAAGACGCCGTCTGGCGGCCCGGCCTCGGCGAAGAGCATCTCCATGAGACGCAGGATGAGGTCGGCGTACACGCCGCACATGTCGCGCACCCAGTCCGGGTCGGCCGCCATGCCCATCAGCATGTTCATGTGCCCCGTCACGGGGTGCATGAGTTCGAAGACGTTCACGCCGCCCCAGCAGAAAAAGACGTCTCCCCGGGCGGCCTTCTCGCGGGCGGCGCGGTAACCGTCGAAGTCGATCCGCCGCCGGTCGTTGGCCGCGCTGACCAGGTGCGGCCGGGCGACGGCATCCCACGTGGCCCGGTCCGTGACGGCAAAATCCACGTGCTCGGGCGTGCCGCTGCGGGTCTTCCACCACCGAAGGAGCGCCCCGTTGCCCGTGCGGACGAGTTTCGTCTCCTCGGTCTCCTCGACGATCTCTTCCTTGAAATCGAGGTCGGCCGTCGAGTTAAAGCACCAGCAGACGCGCAGGTCCAGGCCGAAGTGGTCGTCCAGGGCCTCGTCCTTGCCCACGTGGCCCTGCCCGGCCCAGGCTTCTCGCGTGTCGGTCCAGAAACTCTCGAACGCCGCCACGCGGTCCACGGGCTGGCGCTTCAGGATTCGCCCGACGCGCTCGCGCGAGGTCAGTGGAGTCATAGTGCCTCCGTGCGCTGGGGCCCCGCCAGGGGCGGAAAAAGGTGGCCCGGGACGCAAGCCCTGGGGAACCGGCGCCGCATCCGTCCGTTCTCCACGAGCATGCCTTCCTGTTCTCGGACGGTCTCACGCAAACAGGTTCCTGTCCAGGCGCCGGTACTGCACCGCCTCCGACAGGTGCGTGGCGGAGATGTTTTCCGAGCCGTCGAGGTCGGCGATCGTGCGGGCGACGCGCAGTATCTCATCGTAAGCCCTGGCCGACAGGCCCAGTTCCTGCATCGCCTGCTTAAGAAGCATCTCGCCCGCGTCGTCCAGGGCGCAGTGCTTCTTGACCTGCCGGTGAGTCAT
>Ga0194111_10007031_pt1 | contig 12681 bp, 7 predicted proteins | sample TA2KigC300mmetaG_FD_146194 | JGI IMG/M metagenome (GOLD analysis project Ga0194111, IMG submission 146194) | Freshwater microbial communities from Lake Tanganyika, Tanzania - TA2015033 Kigoma Deep Cast 300m | ecosystem: Environmental > Aquatic > Freshwater > Lake | place: Tanzania: Lake... | reverse complement strand
GACTCGATCGCCTCGGCGCGCCAGCCGGTCACCATGCAGCACTGCCGAATCCCCGCCGCGGCCAGGCCCTCGAGAATGTGTTCGAGGATCGGCTTGCCCCGGACCTTGAGCATGGGCTTCGGGAGCTCGTGGGTGAGCTCCTTCATCCGCGTGCCTTTACCCGCCGCCAGGATAACGGCTTTCATGAACCGGCTGCTCGAGCTCAGGCGCCGAACTTGTCGAACATGCGGGCATGAGCCTGCATGAGCCGGATGAGGTACTTCGCCTCGAACAGACCCAGGGAACCGAGGTTCGCGCCCGTCTCTGTGAAACGGTCCAGCTTGTCCGAACCCGACACCGCGGAGTGCAGCAAGACCGGCTGCGGATGCCACGAGTGCGACTTCAACGCGCAGGGCGTCGAGTGGTCGCCCGTGATGGCCAACACCTCCGGCCGTTTGCGCAGCAGGATCGGTAGTGCGGCATCGAAATCTTCAATGGCCCGCTTCTTCGCCTCGAAGTTGCCGTCCTCGCCGTACTTGTCCGTGTACTTGTAGTGGATGAAGAAGAAATCGTAGCGCTCGCGCTCCGCCAGGTAACGCTCGAACTGCTCGGCGATGGTCTGGGGTCCTTCGAGCTTCGTCATGCCCACCAGTTGCGCCAAACCCTTGTACATCGGATAGACCGCCAAACAGGCGGCCTTGAGCCGGTACCGATCCGCGAACCACGGGATCTGCGGCTGATGCGCTATCCCGCGCATCAGGAAACCGTTCGCCTTCGGTTGCCCGCCCAGCAGCGGCAGCGCTTTTTTGTAGAAATCCGCCACCGCCTTCGCGGTCTTCTTCTGGCCGGCCGACCGCGCGTCCGCGGGCTCGGCCGTGGCCAGCGGCAGTCCTTCCCGGTTCGGATCGGTCGAGCTCACCGGTCCCTCGAGGCCGGCGCCCCGAAAGACCACCACGAAGCGGTGTTCCTTGCCCGCTTGAATGCGAACCTCGACCTCGCTTCCCTTCGCCCCCACCTTCTTGATCTTCCGCGCGAGCAGCGCGCACAACTCCTCGCACGTCTCCGTCGGGATGCGCCCCGCGCGCCGATCTGTCACCACGCCTGCCGAGTCGAGCGTGCAAAAATTGGCGCGCGCCGCCACATCCCCCGCCCGCAGCTCGACCCCGAGTCCGAGGGCCTCGATGACGCCGCGGCCCACTTGAAACTCGATCGGGTCATAGCCGAACAGGCTCAGATGCCCCGGGCCACTGCCCGGTGTGATCCCGGGCGCGACGGGAATCATTCGCCCTTGCGCGCACCCGTCCGCCACCAACGCGTCCAGGTTCGGCGTGCGCGCCGCTTCCAACGGGGTCACCTCCCCTTGTCCTTTGGTCGCGATGTCCCCCAAGCCGTCCAGCACCACCAACGCGAGCTTCGCCCGCGTGTCCAGTGTCAATGTCAGTTCCGAATACAGAGTGTCCAGGTTCATAGTCCGTCACCACTTCATTTCAAGTTCAGGTCATAGGCCAGGCCGCGCAGTTGGTTGTCTTGGCGCACCACCCGACCGCCCGCGCCTCACTCCCCTGCCCGACTCGACCGGAGGCGGGATACTGGATACTCCCGCCCGCCACCGTCAACGGGATACTTGGCGCCCATCATTGCGTCCCGAATCCGTAGCGCGGCGGAGCGCGGTTACGGATGAGAGGTCGGGATAGACGACAGATTGCAGGTAGGGCGCGCAGTCCTCTGCGCGCCGTAAACCGCTGTGGACACAGGAAGCCGCGGCGCGCAGAGGACTGCGCGCCCTACCGCCGAGTTGTAGTCCATCTCGGTGACTCATGAGTACGGTACACTGTTTCGCTGGGCTGCGATTTGCCGAAGCACCGCTACGACACGTTGCGTTGATTCGGGTGACGCGCGGCGGACTCTTGTTGCCAGCAGGCGGGCGTCGGTTCATACCAAGGGCCGTGCAGAAAGAACGGCTCGCCGGTCTCAGTGTGCTGGTCATCGACGATGAAGCGTGGCTGCGGCGGCAGATTGCCGCCGAGCTCGGACGGTTGGGCGCCGACGTGACCGAGGCGGGCTCGATCGAGGCGGCGCGGGCACGGCTGCGCGACCTGGATTTCGACGTGGCCTTGCTGGACGTGAACTTGCCCGATGGCAAAGGCACGGAGCTGCTTGCGCACCGGGCGTTTTCCCCAGGGACCAGCGTCGTGGTGATGACAGCCGAGGGGGCGGTGGGCGGCGCCGTCGAGGCCATGAAACTCGGGGCGGCCGATTACCTGGTGAAACCCCTCGAACCGCTGGCGCTGCCGCTGACCATCGAGCGCGTGCGGCGCGCCCGGCAGAACGCCCGGCTCGAGGAGCATCGACGCCGCGACCAGGCCGGCCCCACCCACGAGTTCCACTTCGGCCCTTCCCTGGCGTCGGTGCAGGCGCAGTTGGCGAAGATCCTGGCGGTCGACCGTCGCCTCGAGACCGGTCTGCCCCCGGTACTCATCGAAGGGGAGACGGGTACGGGCAAGACCGCCATAGCGCGCTGGCTGCACTTCGCGGGACCTCGATCCGAGCAACCGCTGGTCGAGATGAACTGCTCGGCCGTGGCCGAGTCGCTGGCCGAGTCCGAGTTGTTCGGGCACGAGCGCGGGGCGTTCACGGACGCGCGGACGACGCGGATTGGCCTGATGGAGGCTGCCAGTGGCGGGACCTTGTTCTTGGACGAGCTGCCCAGCCTGTCGGCGGCGATCCAGGCCAAACTACTCACGGCCATCGAAGACGGACGGATCCGCCGGGTGGGGAGCAACCGCACGATCGGCATCGATGTCCGGATCGTGGCGGCGACCAATCGCGACCTGGACGACCTGGTGCGGCAGGGCCTTTTTCGCCAGGACCTTTACCACCGATTGGACCTGTGTCGCCTCCGATTGCCGGCCCTGCGCGAGCGCGGGGCCCAGGAGATTGTGGCGTTGGCGGAGAATCTGATGGGGCGTTTGTGCCGACGACATGGGCTGCCGCCGCGAGTCCTCACCTCGGCCGGCCGAGAGCATCTGGCGCAGTACGACTGGCCAGGCAACGTTCGCGAACTGGCGCACGAACTCGAACGGGCCATCATCTTCGAGGAGAACACCCGGCTGGACTTTGCCCACCTCGGCGCCGGCCAGCCGCCCGCCACCGCCACGGATACGGCGCCGCGCCCGCCCGATTGGTTCGACGAGAGCTACAGCTTCCCCGCTGAGGGATTCTCGATCGAGGCCGCCCTTCAGCGGCTCATCCAGCACGCCCTCAAACAAACCGAGGGCAACGTCTCGGCGGCTGCACGGCTGCTGGGGGTGTCGCGGGATTACCTGCGACACCGGCTCGAGGGGCCGCGCTCTTGAGGATCGAGGGCGGAGTCTGTGGGGCGATTGCGTTTGGGGCCAGGCCCCCAACTGCTCGAGTTTGCCGGGTGTGAGTTGGGCGCAGGAACCCAAAGTGGGATGGGAAGATCTTGGCGTTGGGAGGGGGGGCCTCAGGCCTAACCAGCTTGGCCCGAGCAGATTGAATGGATGGGTCAGGTTCCGGTCCGCAACCTGCTTTGGTAGCGGGAAACGTCCCGAGGGCGGCTGTGGGCCGCGTTCGGGTGCAACGAGACCAACGAACAGCAAACCGATACCGCAACATGAACTCGATCCGAAACGGCATCTTGACAGGGGCACTCGGCGTGGCGCTGCTGTTGCCCGGCGCGGCCTTAGCCCAAGGCCGGGACACCGCGAACCAGAAACCGACGCCTGAACAAATCCGCGAGCAAGTCCGCCAGCGGCTTCAGGACATCTTAGAGAAGAACAAGGAACGCCGCGAACAACGGCGCGAGCAGATCAAGGAACGCCTCGGGGGACGCGTGGGTGAAGTCCTGCGCAACGATGACGAGTTGAAGGCGCTACGGAAAGAGTTCGCCGAGGCGCGCGACGAGATCCTTGAGGGACTCAAGGACCTGCGGGCCGCCTGGAAAGACGCCTCGGAGGGCGATCGCGCCGATCTCCGCAAGCAGTTCGCCGAACTGCGTCAAGAATGGCTCGAGGCCCAAAAAGAACATGCGGCCGAAGTCCGTGCCCGGTTGCACGAGCTGAAGGAGGAGTTCAAGAACCGAGAATTCAGCAAACCCGTGGAAGCGGGCGCCCAAGAAGCCGGACCGCGCGGCTAGGCGGTTGGGCTCGCAGAGGTTCTAACGCTGCGGCCACACCACGGTTTGAGTCGGTCGGGGCCAGGCTTTCCCGGACCAGGCGACCCACAAGGTCGCCTGGTCCGTTGGCTGGCCGGATGCGTCGTGGCAGCCGCGCTGGGCATCGGGGCGGCTTGGGCCGACGAGCCAACGACCGCGAAGCCGTCCTCGGAGTCGGACCCAGATTGGGAGGTATGGCTGGCCGAAGAAGCGGCGCTCGAGGAGGAGTTCGGCCGCTGGGACCACGACCTCGACCTTCGGCTGGGCGGAGGCCACAAGGACAACGTGGGCTTGGGACACACCGTCCGAGAGGCAAGCCCATTCGTGGCCGGGGGAGCGGACTGGACGTTCCTGAGCCCGCTGTTGTCGCCAACGCGGTTTCTGTTGCTGGTGTCTGGGGATCTCCGCACTTACCTCGACGCCAAAACGACCGACCGCGAGGCTCTGCTGATGGCGCAAGCGGAGCTATCGCGGTCTTGGGGCGAGACTTGGCAAGGCGCGTTGCGGGTGCAGTACTCGTACCTCGACCAGGTCTACGACGTGTCGGCGACCGAGGCCGAGTATTCGACGCTGCCGGTGCGCGTGCACGCCCTAGCGGTGCGGCCGAGCGTGCGCTGTGACTTGGGCAAGCGCTGGTGGCTCGAACTCGAGCCGCAAGCGGCCCGGAGTATCGTTCGCCAACCGCTCGACAATTATTGGGAAGCGGGGCCCCGACTCACCCTCGGAAGGTCGATCGGCCGCCAGACCGAGCTCCGCTTCAGTTATGCGTACGCGTACCGGCCTTACGATGCGCGGCCGCAGCGGGACGCTGCCGGGTCCACGCTTGCCGGCACGAGCTTGGCCTTCGCCAGACAGCGGATCGAGGCGCGCCTGGAGCGTTACTGGGGCGACCGGCGCCGCTGGCGGAGCAGCCTGACCTACCATTACGAAGCCAATCGGGACAATGGCCCGGGCTACTTCGATTTCGACCGGCACGGAGCGGGTCCGAGCCTGCGTTACCGCAGCCAGGACTGGGAAATCTCGGCCTACGCGCGGGCTTACTCCTACGATTATGCGGTGCAGCGGGCGAGTCTGACGGATGCTTCGTCGCGATCGAGATTCGAGCTGACGTGCGGGGTGCGTGTCGAGGCCGGGTTGGTTGGGCGACTGAAGGGGTATCTCGAGTACGAACGCGATCAAACCTGGTCGAACCAGGAGTTGGATGCCTATGATGCGAACACGGTGATGGCCGGATTGGCCTATGGCTTCTAACGCAGCATCAGGCTCGAGAGACGAGCGGTTCGCCGGTGAGCCGGCGCGGCGCAGGATGTGGCTGCTGCCCACCGCCGCAGTTCTCGCCATGCTCGGTATTCTCTGGGGTAGCATCGACCTCGGCCGCCGGCAGTTGCGCCAGAGAATCCGCGACCAAATCGCGCATCGGGACGGCGAGATTCTCGAGGCGGTGGCGCTGATGCAGCAGATGCAGCAGGCCGCGGATGCCGGCGACGCCGGCCTGACCGCCCGCCTCGAGGATCCCGCCGAGCAGTTGACCGTCCTGCTCGAGATCTCTCGCTTGAAAGGCGTCATTGCCGCGCGGCTCTTCGATACCAACGGCCAGTTCGTGGCCGGAGTTCCCGACACGGTGACCGAGGCGCAGTTGGCTCGAGACGATCTGCGCGTCCTCGGCGCGCTGAAGAGCGTCTGCCGGTTTCGCGAACGCGCGTCCCTTGCGGACGTGCTCTGGGACTGGGGCCTCGAGGCAGAGAGCTCGGCCAGCGAGGTCCCGCTTCTCGAGGTCCATGTGCCCCTGCACGCGGCCGGTGACGCGCGTCTGGTTGGGGTGGCCCAGTTTACCATCGACGGAACCAGCATCGCGGCCGAGTTCGAGGCGCTAGATCGGCACTTGCATCGGCAGAAGATCCTCGTCTTTGGCGTGGCGGGTGCGCTGGTGGTGGCGGGCTTGGGCTGGGCCTTTTGGCGGCTGGCCAGGGCGCAGGAACTCCTGGCCCGTCGCCGCGACGACCTGCTGCGCGCCAACAACGAGTTGGCCCTGGCGGCCAAGCACTCGGCCCTGGGCGCCGTGGCCGCGCACCTGGTCCACGGTCTGCGGAATCCCCTCGCCGGGCTCCAGCTTTATCTCACCCGGCAGGCGACCGAGACGGCCGGATCCAACGGAGCGGAAACGAGCGAGGCTGTTGCCTCGACCCGCCGCATGCAGAGCTTGATCAACGACGTCGTGCGCGTGTTGCGCGAGGATCGGATGGCGCAACGGTACGAAGTGCGCGTGGTCGAGTTGTGCGACACGGTCCGGTCCAGGCTCTTGCCCGCAGCGCGCGAGGCGGAGGTGTCGTTGGTGGTCGAGGGGCAGGCGGAGGTCTCGTACACCAATCGCGAGGCCAGCCTGGTGTTGCTCATCCTCGAGAACCTCCTCGACAACGCCATCCAGGCAACGCCCCGAGGAGGCGAGGTGCGCCTGCGAGTGGACGCCAACCGGCAACACCTCACGTTCGAAGTAACGGACCATGGACCCGGCCTGACCGAACCGATACGCGCCTCGCTCTTCCTGCCGTGCCGCTCGACCAAGGCGGGCGGGAGCGGGATGGGCTTGGCCATCAGCCGGCAGTTGGCCCTGGCGCTCGGCGGCACACTCGAGTTGCGCCGCAGCTCGATCGAGGGCTGTAGCTTCGGATTGACTGTGCCTCGCGCCCCGACATCAGATGCAGATCGCCCCGAGCAAGCATAGGATCCCGCGGCAGACGATTGTCCTCACGGTCAGCTTCCGAATGGCGCTACGGTGCTGCGCCTTCGCATCCGCACAGGCTGCGCCTGGGATACCGCTCGGTGAGGCCGGCCAGGCGCCAGCGCCCGGCCCCTCGAGTCGAACTCAAACACGCGCACGAAGGCCGGATTGCACGTGAGAAGGCGGCCATTCGGGAGCGCCACGAAATGGGCCGTGGGCGCGTGGTTGAAGGACTCCCGATAGCGCACCTCGCTTGCGCGGAGCAACCCATCCCGCAGTCGGTAAAGCACAGTCCTGGGGCAACAGCGTATCCTAGGCTCTAGAGGACAAGAAAGGGGCACAAATTGGCAAAATAGGTGTAGCGGATATTGGGTCGGAGATCAAGAGCATGCGGCGTGAACTCTTAACTCTGCCGTGGAGGGGGGCATGTGTTAGGTTGAACCGCACGTGCGGTGGCTTGCTAAGTGCGACGTCCGACTTGGGCATGCCAGCCCACGCAAGCCCCCTCCGCACAAGAGGAGCACATGTTATGCGCGCAAATCGAGTGAGGAGACTTCCGCGTGTCACCCTGCTTTGGTGGTGCGCCGCCGCATGGGCGGCGACCGCAGCTCAGACATTCCCAGAACGGGTTATCGACCGCGGACCACATCATCGCGTGGTCGAGACGACCAGCATGATCACAGACACTTCAGGCAAAACCCGCGTATTGAAGGGTCGCTATACCGAATTACGAAACGGCATGCACTTTCTGGAGGCTGGCCAGTGGGTCGAATCGGCGGAGACTATCGAGGCTTACCCAGGAGGCGCGGCGGCCTTGCGCGGGCCGCACAAGGTCATTTTCGCCGCGAATCTGAACCAGGCGGATTCGGCCCCCGTGGACGCGCTCATGCCGGACCAGGGGCGGCTGTCCATCCGACCGATCGGCCTGCGGTGGCGCGACACCCGCAGCGGCCGGGAGTCTTGGATTGCCAGCGTGCGGGACTGCGAAGGCTTCATCCTGCCGCCGAACCAGGTCCTGTACCCGAACGCGTTTGACGGGCTGGACGCAACTGTTCGGATGACGTACACATCCGGCGCCTTGGAGTCGGACGTGATTCTGCACGAGCGCCCTGAACTGCCCCCTGGCTTCGATGTGGCGACAACCGGCTTAGAGGTAGTGACGGTTTTCACGAGCAGCGTGGCGCCCAAAGTCACCTGGCACGGTTCAAGCAAGCAAATCGAGAGGGCCGAGGTTGTCGGCGCCCGCGCGGCGGGCTCGGGTGATGGTGATAGCCTGGTTGACTTTGGAGCGATGCAGTTGACGTTGGGCAAGGCCTTTGCCCTGCACGAAGGCAGGGTGGCGGACGCGAGCTCCGCTTCGTCTGCTCTGGTCATGAAAGGTTGGCAGCAACAGGACGGTGTCGGCCTGCTCACCGAGCGGGTTCCTTACGAAACGGTCCGCAAGATCCTGGCGCGACTGCCGGCGCGGCAGGCCGGGCGGACTTCACCCGAAGCCTCCCGGGGCGCACGCGCCGCCCGCGCGCCGAATGGGGCGATGAGTGTGGCGGCGGTCCGAGGCCCGGCCGACGGGCTGGTTATCGATGCGCTCTTGGTCTATTCGGCGCCAGGTTGGATCTTCCGGACCAGCCAGACCTACTTGGTGTCGGCACCCGTCACGATCTCTGGCCCCACCGTGTTCCAGGCGGGCGCGGTGGTGAAGGTCACACTGAATGGTTCGCTGATGATCTCCGGCCCCTCAGCCTCCGTCACCTGTCCTGGCTCGACCGTGCGGCGGGCGATCATAACTCATGTCCAAGACACGGGCTATGGCGAGTACATCGAGCCCGGGCCTATCGCCCAGAGATACCCGGTAGGGCTGACGCTGTATGCGCTGCCCTCCGCTGCGAGCCTCTCGCGACTTCAGTTTTGTCATGCCCAAAAGGGGGTCCAAGTCTATCTGGCTCCCTACGCCGCGTCCTTTCAGAAGTGCATTTGGGAGGCCTGTGACATGGCAATCAACTCCTGGTGGACCGATGTTTCCGTGAACGATGCCCTCAAGCACGCGGTGACCACCATGTTCATGGCCAGCGGCGGCCAGCCTGCCTTCTACCAACAAGGGGTGATCGAAGCCGCGGACGGGGTCAGGCCGGGTCCTCCGCCGGAGATTAGCGTCCAGCCCACAGACCGCGCGGCGCAACTGGGCGGCAACACTACCTTCCTCGTCCAGGCTTCCGGCTTCGGGCTGACCTACCAGTGGTACTTTGGCCACGCGAGCATACCCAACGCCACCGCCCGCTGGTATACCCGCCGCAACCTCAAACACAGCGACGCCGGCCAATACTACGTGGTCGTGGCCAACGACTTCGGCTCGGTGAAAAGCGCGCCGGCTGTTCTCTGGGTGGACGGCCCGCTGACGATCGTGCAGCAGCCGCAGAGCCAGACTGTGCCGGCCGGGGCCAGCGTCTCGTTCTTCGTCGAAGCGATTGGGAATTACGCCCCCTTCGAGTATTACTGGTTCAAGGACGGCGTGCAAATCCCGGGGGAACACAGGCACCGATACACCATCCACAATGTGCAGCCTTACCACCAAGGCACCTATTGGGCCGTAGTGCAGCGGGACGGCTCGGTCTCGAGCGCCACCGCCACCCTGACGGTGTCCGGCTCCCCGCCCAACAACTTCGTATACGACTCGGACGCGGGTTTCGGCAAAGGTTTCTTGATTAACCTCAACTACACCGACGCCGCTGGACAACTCAGAATCAACGCCAACCCCGCACCGTTCCCGTACTTGAATGTTCCGTGCAGCGGGCGGGACACTCTCGTCCGGTTAATCAGCGGTTCTGGCGAGATTGTCGGCGAATACCCAACAGCCCCGCTTCGCGCAGATAATCCAGACTTGGGACCTTATTCAAGTCCCTCTCGCACGGCGGTAGACCGGTTCGGCAATGTCTGGGTCGCCAATCGCGAGGACAACAGGACCTGTGATGGGGTGGAACGTGGGTCGCTGGTCAGGATCGGGGTGGTGGTCGGGGGCGTACGTGGCGATCGCGTGGGTACACCTCCGAACCACTACTTCGATCCCAACCCAGAAGGCCAATACCTCGCCCCCCTTTCATCTATAATACCTGTAGGGACCGAGACTCGGACGGCCTGATCAAGACGTCGCATGGCCTTGGAAACGTCCTGTCGTGGGAGAATGCGGGCAGTGCAGACTCCTGCGGCGGAGTGACCACCTCCGAGGACGAGGCAATCCTGAATTACGTGCGAGTCGATCCCACTGGTGCGCGTACTTTGGCGGTGGACAAGAACAACAACCTCTGGGTCGGTGGGTATGGCAATTTTGTTCACCAGGCTGTGGACGGAGTAAACGGCTTGTTGATGAGCACCTCGCGATTCCCGCTTTCCGGGAATGGTAACCACCCTGGCTACTGTGGACTTGTAGATGGCTACGGATACCTGTGGTCAGTGTCCTCCCAGGTGCCCTGGCCGTATGACAGCAGCCTCCTGTTTCAAACGAGCACGGGAGCCTACACTCCTATCACTACGGCCGATCATGACTACGGCATCGCGATCGATCCACGCGACCAAAAAGTCTGGACGACGGGGCGTTACGACAGCGAAATCGCGCGCTTCAGCCGAATTGGGCTATACGAAGATGCAGATCCGCACGGGTTCAGCCAGGCGCAGGGTTTAGTCGTGGACAACAGCTATAATGCCTGGGTCGCCCACGTACTCAACACCGGCTTCACAGTGGGGCACGTTCGCATCGCCGCCCCTGACTGGGGATGGGCCGGCAACGTATATCTCTCGATGTTGTACTGGTATGAACCCGGGCCTGGTCAAGCGATCGCCGGCCCGCCTGGCCCAACCGGCCTAGCGGTAGATGCGCGAGGCAAGGTCTGGGTAGCCAACTACAACGCCAACAACGTGATGCGCATCAACGCTCAGGCGGGGCCGACCAGCCCCTTGGGAACGCGCATCGGGGAAGTGGATATGACGGTTGATCTGGGTGACGGTTGGGGGCATCCCTCGCCGTATGACTACCCGGCTAGTCCTTACGCGATGAGTGACATGACAGGGTTTGTTACGCTGGGAAGCACCTTCAACAGCGGGATGTGGGTGGTCGTGCAGGACTGCGGCTTTTCCGGAAGACGCTGGAGTCGGGTCGACTGGGAGTCGATCGAGCCGAGTGGCACCGGTGTGACGGTCGAGGTGCGCGCGGCGGATGACGTGTGCCAACTGCCTGGAACGAGCGGCGCGCGGCCCTTTTCTACCGTGGGGAACGGCGTGGACTTCTCGCACCTCAACGTGACGGGTCGATACCTCGAGGTGAGGGTGGTGCTCTGGCGCGATCCGCTTGTGACAGCCACGCCGGCCCTGGAAAACATCAAGATTCGGTTTCCTGAGTGAGGGGCGCTCACGGTGAATGAACCGGTTACGTAAATGGCTGTGGGCCAGCCAGCGGACTGAGGCTCCCCTGGCCCGTGGACAAGCCACGCTTGGGCCTGGACCAGGCAGAGCATCCTGTCCACTGAGCGGGTCGGCGCTCGGCTGCGGACCAATTCGCCCTGGGGGAGGCCGCCAGCGCCCTGGTGGCCCTGGTTCACGAGATGTCGGCCGGGATCGCACTGCCGTGTTCCCGCGTATAGTGTTGAGCGGAGCCTTCTTCTGGAGGCTCGCTTTAGCGCTCTGCGTCTTCGGGGTGGAGGCGCGGATTCTCGCCGAGGACAACACCTCGCTCGTGGTGGAAGGGGTCGTAACGAATACCGGGCTACGGTATGTAGGCCGCACTGGGACCAACAATTCGCTCCTGATCATCAACGGTGGGCGATTGTTTTCTCCAGCCGCATTTCAAATAGGCGCGGAGAGTACTGCGAACCGCAACTACGCCGTCGTGGCGGGAAGCCGGTCGGTTTGGAACGTAGGCAGCCTGTCTGTGGGTGAGTGGGGCTCGCACAACCTTTTGGTCATCAGCAACGGTGCTTGGGTGTTCTCCGTCGGGAACGTGATGCTTAAAGGAGGGTCAAGCAACGCCGTCGATGTCGTTGGCCCTGATGCGGGATGGAGCATCGATGGTTCGTTGGAGTTCTCCTATTGGGCTCGAGGGGGGAACCGTCTTAGGGTGACCGGTGGGGGTCGAGTTACGTGTCGGTCCACCTACGTGGACACGCCGAACAGCTCGATCAAGGTCAACGGCCCCGGTTCGGAATGCGACTTCGGCGAGCGCCTGCTGCTCCGAACCGTGGGGGTGCGGTTCGAGGGCAGGTGCAGGCCGGCACGTTGTTCAACGAGGGCCGCATCTTGGTCACCGGTTTGGGCTCGGCGCTGGTGGTTCGCACTAACCTAACGCTCCTGAATCAAGGGCGGCAGATCGACCAATTCACGATTCGGGACGGAGGCTTGGTGGCGGTCACCAACCAAGCTGGCAACGGGACGATGACCGTGCGGCCGGAGTACCTGACCGTGGACGGTGGGCGGCTCGCGGCCGATGAGCTCGAGGTCTGGGCAGCGCCGCGCGGGTGGCGAGTGATGGCGTTCAAGAGCGGCCGACTCGAGGTGCGAAACCTCACCTCGCGTGGCAGCACCAACCACGAGCCGATTAGCGTGGGCGACGGTCTCGGGATCGAAACGGCCGTCCTCGAGCTCCGGGGCGGTCGGCTGGTGGCGACCAACGGCCTGCACCTGTTGCCGGATGCCGAGTTGGCCGGCAGCGGCAACCTCGTTGGCGCCGTGACCAACCGGGGAACGATTGCGCCTCAGCATGGCGGCGGCGGTTTTCAGGTGGCGGGCCCGCTGCGGACCGAGGGCGCCGTTCGGCTGACGCTTG
>Ga0194111_10007029_pt1 | contig 12682 bp, 9 predicted proteins | sample TA2KigC300mmetaG_FD_146194 | JGI IMG/M metagenome (GOLD analysis project Ga0194111, IMG submission 146194) | Freshwater microbial communities from Lake Tanganyika, Tanzania - TA2015033 Kigoma Deep Cast 300m | ecosystem: Environmental > Aquatic > Freshwater > Lake | place: Tanzania: Lake... | reverse complement strand
GTGGCCGGCAGGTGTGGTTCCAGTTCTGGGACACCCGCCTCACCTACCAGCGGTCCTATCTGGCGCGGCTGAGGTACGTGAACGAGAACCCCGTCCACCACGGTGTGGTGGAGGACGCGACGAAGTACCCCTGGTGCTCGGCGGCGTGGTTCGAGCGGACGGCGGATGCTGCGTTCCGCAAGACTGTGAACAGCTTCAAGATCGACCAGTTGAGGGTCTACGACGACTTCTGAGGGGCGGGTTTTGGAGTGCGGCAACGGAGTTGCCGCTTTGGTTTCCAGCGGAGCGGACGCCGCGGGGGAAGGAATACGCTCCGCGAATATCCAAAGCGGTGACTTGGTCACCGCACTCCAAACGGGGTGCTATGGAGTGCGGTAACGCAGTTACCGCTTTGGATTGCCCGCGAAGCGGGTCACTCAGGGAGGGTCAGGACCTGGCATTTCGCGCCGGCGCGGGGGATGGGGAGGGCCTTGTCGCCAACCTTCAGCGGCACGGCGTCGCGGGCGGCGGTGAAGTCGGTGCGGCGGACGAGGAGGCGGTTGCCGAGGCGAAAGGCGGAGACGACGGGGCCGGGCTGCTTCGGCACACCGAACGTCACGGGCTCGCCCTTGTCGAGGAACTCGCGGAACTCGAGTGCCGCAGCCCAGACCTCGTGCAGGGGCCGAATCTCCTGGGCGATCTCGTCGTCGGGGCACCAGAGGAAGAAGGTGTCGTGGCCGCGGAGGAGCATGTGCCAGAGGAGCTCCTTGTAGGCTTCGGGGCTGAACTGCTTGACGGCGGGGTCGGGGTCCTTCGGCGGCGAGGTGGTGGTGTGGTGGACGAATGTGATGATGGGCGTGGTCGCGGGCGTGGCCTGGCCGACGCTGCTCACCTCGAGCAATAGCGCGTAGAACCAGCGGTAGTTGCCCTGCGGCCAGTCGTACCAGCTCCAGATGCGATACCAGGTGTAGACGACGGGCATGGCAAAGGTGTAGCCGCAATCCTTGAACTCGTCGGCCCACGGGCGGTAGGGCGCACGGCCGTCCGTCTTCACCGGGCAGCCCTTCGGCGCGTCGCCCTCAAAGTAGTCATACCAGTAGCGCCAGCCGTTGTGGGGGTAGACGCCGTAGTTGCCCACGAGGGCCTTGGGGAAGTGTTTGAGCACCACGCTCGCGTAGCACTCGCGCTGGATCTCGGAGCGGACGCGCCGATAGGCTTTCTGGAACTCGATGAAATCATCGAGCTTCGGAATGTTCTTGCGGCAGACGGCGCACCGCTTCGCGGCGTCCCAGCCGCCGTTCCACTCGATTGGGCCGTCTATCTCCCAGTCGGCGAAGACGAAACTCGGCTCGATCCCCTTCTCCGCGTAGCCGCGGCAGAAGAAGTCCACCTGCTCCCGCATCGCGGGATAGCGGTGCTGGAGTCGAAATGGGCAGCCGAGCTTGCGGCCCTCGGACGAGGTGTCGAAGAAGGGCTTGCCGTCGGCATCGAGGTGGGCGGTGGCCTCCGAGCCGTCGCAGATGCTGTAGGTGCAGGCGTTGGCATTGATGTTCACGCGGAGGCCGAGGCGCTTCTGGATCGCGCTCATCCGCAGGGCGCGCTCCAGCGATTGCTGCTGGTCCTTGCCCGGATGCCACGAGGCGCAGGCGGCAATGCCGCGCGCGTCGAGCGCCTTGAGCGTGGCCTCGACCTGCGCCTCGTCGCCGGGCAGGTCCATCGCGGGCCACACGTAGAGCGGCAGGCGCTCGCCGCGTGGGAACTTCAGCGGCTGCGTCTCGCGCAGCACGATGGCGATTCGTTCCTCAGGCGTCATCCGCTTCGCGCCTCCTGAGCAGAGGGCAGAAATGGCCAGGGCAATGAAGACCGTGAGGCACAGGCGCATGGCGTCGCCTCCTTACCGCTTGAGCGTCTTGCGAATGACCTCGGTGAGCCGCTTCGCCGCCTTCTCGTGGCCTTGGATGTTCGGGTGAACGCCTTCGGTGGTGTCGGTGCGGCGGTCGAGCCAGCCGGCGGTCTCGACGAAGTACACCTTCGCGTCGCCCTCCTTGCGCGCGGCGGCGACGGCGCGCTCGATGGAGGCGGCGTGGGCCTGAGGATAGGGCACGACGCAGAAGATCGCCGCCTCGGGGTTCCGCTTGCGGGCCTGGCGGATGAGGTTCAGGTAGCCGTTCTCGATGTTGGGCGCGCGGCTGTCGTTGCCCCCGTGGTTGATGGCCACGATGTCGGCGGGGCGCTCGATGGCGGGCACACCCTCGTAGACGTAGGGGTAGGAGAGCAGGGCGGGCGGCACGCCGCCGTTGCCCTCTACCGTGATGCCCTGGCGTCCGAAGCCGATGAGGCGCGGCTCCGCGCCCAGGGCGAGCGCCGTCTGGAACGCCCAGGTCGCCCGGGCGTCCGCGATCTCAGTCCACTCCTCAAGCTTCCCCCCGCGGACGGCGAGGACGCCCTCCGTGATGGAGTCGCCGATGGCCTCGAAGAGCAGCCGTCGTCGGCGCGGCGGCGCGAGGAGGCGTCCGTCGGGCACCTCGACCCCCTTGAGCACCAGCGCGGCCACGAGCGGCGGCTTCCAGCGCGCCTGGTGCTCGTCGAGCGCCTTCACGACAACCCACGCCTGGTGTCGCCCCTGCTTCGCGTCCTCGCCGATGGGCACCGCGTCGCGGTCAACCGTGAGCTTCGTCCATTCGCCGCCGTCGAGTTGCACCCAGAGCTGCGGCAGCGGCGGCTTGTTCCCCGACCGGTCGAAGTGCAGCAGCGCATGCGTCCCCTCGTAGCGGAACTCGAACGACGAGCCTGGGTTCACGGCCACGATGCGGCTCGGCGCGCCCGAGGCATCCCACCGCCCCAACAGCCGAATCGTCCCCCGTCCGCCCGCGGCCGCCCGCCACGGCGAGCAGCCACAGGCGCAGGCGACCACTACGGGCACTGCGATGAGGATCAGCGCTTTCAGTGCGGTCTCCCTTCTTGGGACATGGATTCGAGCTGTTCAGGCGCCGGGGATCGGCCGATCGGCACCGCCGAGGACTTCGCTCGGCGTCACGCACGGGACGCCGCGGGCGTGCAGAGCCTCGCGGAGCGGGGCGTCCTCCGCCACCACGGTGGCGCCGCCAGCCATGGCGAGGCGAACCAACCAGAGGTCCTTGTGGTGGATGCCGGTCGCGTTCGCCAGGGCCGAGGGCTGTCCGGTGACCTGATCCATCTTGCCCTCCCACGCGAGGGCCCGGTGGAAGAGCAACAGGAGTTGGAGAGCGCCACTGCTGTCCCTGCTTGCCTCCCGCGACACCACACTGAGACACTTCTCATACCACTCCGCGTTCCATACGACCGTGTCGCAGCGGCTGATGATCGCGTGGATGGCCTGCTCCGGTTCGGCGCGCTCCTCGAGGGCGCCGTAAACGACGCTCTGGTCGAGCACGAACCGTGAACTCAACGCTGGCTCCCTCGTGACATGAGAGCTTTGAGGTGGGCCTCCAGCCCTTGCGAGCTCGCCTCGAAGAAGTCCCGCAGGCCGCCCTCGACCGCGCCCTTATCAGTAACGGTTAGGCGCGTGAAAGCGGCGCGTCCCTCTTCCTCGGCCGCGGTGTAGATCGCCAGCCTCTGCGCAGGAAGCCTACCCTGCGCGACTGCCAGGAGGAAGGCGAAAAGCAGATGCTCGTTGTGGGTGGTCAGGAGAAGCTGGGTGCCCTTGCCCAGCGCGACTGACAGCATCACATCGGCGAGGGCGGCCACTGCCTTGGGGTGCAGATGAATCTCCGGCTCCTCGATGGCCACGAGCGCGCCCGGCCCAGCTACAGCCATTGCACCCAAGGGCCACACAAGAGCCCGCAACCCGCCTCCTTCGGCCATCACGGGGACAGGCACCCCGCCCCCCGCCTCCACCTCGATACTCTCCCCCGCCGCCCGGAAGCTGATGCGTCGTTGCAGGATCGCCTCAAGTTGGGCGGACACCCGGTCCCTCAACTCCCATTCATGCGCGAGCCGGCTGACGATCTGCTCGACAGACCGCGGGACCGCATCCGAAGGCCCCAGGTTGCGGAATGTGCTCCCCTGAAGGGTACGGCCCTCGGGGACAAAGTGGCTCCTGCGGACGAAATCCCGGACGCTCAGGCGCACCTGCTCCAGGGCACTGAAGAGGGCGTAGTCCTGGGTCTCAGCCACCGCGCTGAATGGGACCAAAGTGTACGCGCTCGCAGAGAACCGAACGCCCGGGGCACACTTCACCAAGTCCACGGGCATGCTCGATGTCGTCTTGCCCCCCACCCGATGCCCCTTCACGTCCCAGGTTGCTTCCTTGAAAGTGAATTGGGCAGAGTGGTCGTGGAAGCCCTGGTTGTCCACAGCGATGTCATACGCAACGTGGTAATCCCCCAACCATGCCAGCGGAGGGGGTGCGGCCAGGCAACTCAGGTCGAGGTGGAATGACACCAGCCGCCGCTCCTCTCGCCGGTGGACGATGTCGCCGAACGTCATTCCCGCAAAGGAGCCCAGGTAACTAAGTCCCTCCTTGCCCGCCGATTCATTCAGCAAGGTGAGAGCTTGTAGAACCGTGGACTTGCCCGTCCCCTGCGGGCCGATGAGAACCGTTACCAGGCCCGGTTCAAGCTCGGTATCCCCGTGCATTTTGAAGTTCTTGAGCCGAAGCTTCTCAAGCATTGCTCTCTCCAGGCGTGCTCGCTGACGCCTATCCTAGCGGTATCCGCCGGGAAGTCAACCGCCTCGGCTTGGCGCGCCAAAGGGACTACCCTCTGTCTTGACCGGCCGGCAGGCTCTGACGAATGGCTTCGGCCAGCTTGTCGGGCTCGTCGCTCCCGATGCGGGCCTTCTTGCCCGAGGCGAAGACGATCTCGACGGCCCCGAGGCCCGAGACGTTGTAGAGCCAGCCGTGGGGCGTCCAGTGGATGCCCCAGCCGTAGTACCAGGGGTTGCGGACGACGGCCGCCGAGCGGATGTCGGCCAGGGGCCATTGCTTCCGAACCAGTCCGACGCCGAAGCGGCACTTCAACACGCCGTCCCCGACCTCGACGGTGAACGAGCCGAACAGGGCCGCGACCGCCAGCACGGCGCACGCCGCGGCGAGGCCCACAGGGTGCCAACTGATGGTGACGAAGAACACGAGCATCGCGGCCACCGCCACGGCCATGAGCACGAGGATCACGGTGCCACCCTGTGTGTGCCTGTAGCTCATCTCTCGCCTCCTTCCCTGCCCAGTTCGTAGAGGAGCAAGCGGCTCGGGGGCGGGGTTTCGGCGGCGGGGCGCGGGCGGTCGCGGTTCGCGCCGAGGGTCTCCCAGCGCAGGACGTAGGTGACGCCGCTGCTCTCGCAGGTGCGGGTGCGGAGGGCCATGCCGGGGAAATCGGATTCGAGCTTCCGCACCTCGGGCGGCCAGGGGGCGCTACGCGGCGCCTCGCCAGTGGGCTGGAGTGTTTCGCCATCGAGCAGCCGCGTGTGGGAGCCTGCCTTGGGGTGGGAGAAGCTCTGGACCAGCGACTTGCCGTCGCGCCAGACCGTGGCCGCCGAATAGCCTATCTCGGAGTGGATGCTGCCGCCCCCCTTGAAGTCCCAGCGATAGTCCCAGTCCGTCGTCTGATACGTCTTCCAGCCCTCTTTCTCGCGGCGGGCGAGGTAGAGCTGCGTGTTGCCGCCCGCGTCGAACTTGTGGTAGGCGATCAGCGGGCGGCCGGCTGCGTCGAGGCTCAGCTTCACGTTGTTCAGCAGCCCGCCGCGCGCGGGCACGGGGTCGGCCACCTCGCCGTTCCGCAGCGTGATGGGCAGGGAGAGCGGGCGGCCGTCGCTCGTCTCCCACGACTTCAGGTCGCGGCTGCGGGCGTAGGAGACGTCGTGGTTGGTCGAGCAGTCGGGCGTGTCGCGCCAGACCCACGCGATGTGAAAGACCCCCCGCCCGTCGGCCAGGATCGGCGTGGGATAGGCGTTCATCTTCCCCTCGCCGGAGAACAACGGCTTGTCGAGCTGGCGGCGCCAGGCCCGCGACTTCTCGTCGTAGGCGTTGACGTAGTTGCTTCCGTTCCCGCTCCCGCCGTCGCGGTAGGTGAAGAGCAGTTGCCCGCCCGGCCCCGCGAAGAAGTGGGGATAGGTGCAGCGCTTCTCCTCCGTGCGGACCATGTGGTGGACGGCCTTGAGAGAGCCCACGTCCCCCGCCCGCTCCGTCCGCCAATAGCGGAGCGGACGGCAGTGCATGTTGGCCGCCACGTGCAGGACGCCCTCGCGGTCGAAGCCGAAGGCGATGGAGTTATGGCTGTCCCAGCCCACCCGCTCGTCGGTCACGTTCAGCGTCCAGTCCTTCGCCCCGGGCTTGCGGTGGCCGATGACCATGCGGCGCTCATGGTCGTAGAAGCCCACGTAGAGGCCCTCGGGCCGCGCCTCGAACGCGAAGCCCACGGGGTGTCCCGCCCACACCTTGGCGATCTCGACGCACGACTTCACCACAAGCCCCCCCTCGGCTTCGCCCGCCGCCACGCGCACGGCGCACAGCGCGATGAGCCACAGCCAGTTCCGCACGTCGCGCCTCCTCCTGCCCGCACCCTCAACGGAAGCCGTTGAGGGTGGCACCCACACTCCGCTAGGCCACACGGCATTGTATCCCTTCCGCAGAAGCCGATAGTGGCCGCATTCTACGCCGGCAGCAGCGGCCAGGTCAAACCACTTCCCGCGTACCACGGATGGCACTGGCCCTGATGAGATGTCGCCGTCCGAGCCCCCGCAGGGGGCGGCAGCTCGCTAGCCACGGGCGTAAGCCCGTGGGACGCCGCGTTACCCCTTGCACAGCCCCCGCAGGGGGCGGTAGAAGCCCCGATTCGCTCGCGTCCTGTGGTTTCTGCCGCCCCCTGCGGGGGCTGGGATAGGGGGGATCGCCCTTCCCACGGGCTTACGCCCGTGGCTATCGCGCTGCCGCCCTGCGGGCTGGCATGCGCCCTCAGATTGGCGCCATCCTATTGACCTCTGCATAAGTAATGTGCAGGGGCAGGGCCCGGAGCCATAGCCATGTGGCACAGCCGCCCTCGGCTGTGCCGCCGTTCGCAAGGGCGTGCGCCCGTCTCCGGGGCACAACCGAGGGCGGCTGTGCCACACAGGCCTTGCTTCGGCTGCACATCACTTATGCAGAGGTCAATAGTGTGTCACTTCGGGGATCGAGGGTCCGCGACGTTGTCGAACAGGCAGCGCCGGTCGCCCCACGGGTGGTCCGCGATGTCGCGGATGCCGATTGCCCTGGCCCGGCAGTCGAACCAGAGGACGACGGCCCTCTTGTTGTGCCGGCCCACGGGCCGCCAGGCCCTCTCGCTCCGGTACTTGGCGCTCTGCTTGTAGGCATCGCAGAGCGGGAAGCGGACGTAGCCCGTCACGTTCGCCGCGTCGCTCTCCTGCCACTTGTCGGACGGCGTCTTCAGGTCCGCGTCGTTCGTCACCAGCCCCGCATCGCAGATGGCGATCTGGTTCGACGGGTCATTGAGCATACTGGAGTGTACGCTCTGGCCATACCAGAGGACCGGCACTGGGCCAGGCGGCTCCCACAGCTTGGTCAGCTCCGGCTTCTCCCTGTAGATGGCGTCCACGCCATGCGGCGCGGCGTAGTTGTAGCCGTAGCTTATCGCAGTTGGCCCCCTTGATGATCGGCAGGAGTACAACATGCACATCCGGGCGACCTCGTCCGCTACCTGGTCTCGCGTCGGTTCCCTCCCCTCTCGCTCGGCGTAGCGCTTGCGGGCCTCCGCGTGCGTCACGGCACTGTTGACGTAGGGAGCCAGTGCCTCGTACCAGAAGGGGAAGTCGGGCTCGGTGCTGCCCGGCAGGGCCGCCGGCGGCTCGTCGTGCTCGCCCGCCCGGTTCCCGCCGCAGATCATCCACGAATCGAAGTCTGTGCAGTAGCTCGCCATCGCCTGCCCGATCATCCTCAGGTTCACCATGCAGGAGACGGGGCGTTCGTGGTGGCCATTGTAGATGCAGATGTGCAATGCGAGAAACAGCAGGAGGGCGAGCCCGCCCACGACAGCGCAACAGATCAGGACTTGGCCCAGTGAGCTGCCCCGCCGTCGGCGGTGCTGCTCGATTGTGCCGAACCCGCGCGTCGTCCTCATCGTCCCACCCTCCTTCGAGTGCCTTGCGTCCGACCCTCAAGCCCACACGAACATTATACACCCGCTGCTCGGCTTCGCCAGCCCCGGTCCCCACCCACCAGCGCAGCAGGCGGGGAACACCCTCAGGCAGGCAGAACCCCTGGCAGCGCCGCAGTGCAAGTCTTGTGAACCACCTCGTGCTCCGGGGGACGTCTGGGCTCTGGGATGGTTTCTAAGTACAGCCCTCCACAGATGAGGGGACAACATCGGGGGCCTTCAGCGTCTTGCTCCCAAAGGGAGCGGCCCGCGTGGCGGTCAGCCCCAACCGCCGGACGCGGTGCCAGAGTGCCACCTGCTCCCCACACGGAGTGGCACTCTGGCGCTGCGCGGGCGACGAGTCCTAACTTTCCAATTCCCAAGTACTTCGGAAGCGCACCATGTGGCCAGAGCGCCAGAGTGCCACTTGCTCCCCACACGAAGTGGCACTCTGGCGCGGCGTGGGCGGCCAGCCCTGAGTACACCCCCCATAGGTAACTGGATCAGCCCCGCGGCCAGCAAGCGCGCAAGGTGAGCGCTCGCGACGTCGCGGCGCGGGCCGACCTCGCCGGCGAGTTGGGCCAGCGTCTGCTCCCCGCCGCCAACCAGGCGGTATGTGATGCGTAAGCGCCGGAAGCACGCCACAGTGCGAAGCACCCGAACAGTGAGCTCATCCGAGTGGTTTCCCGCGGGAGACGATTCCACACTTGTACAAGTGTGAAATCGTCTCGGCGCCATTCCCCGCTATCAGCCAGCGATGCGAGGGCAGGTGGCCTACCGCGGCTCCTTGATCCGCACGTTGCGATACCACACGGGCAGGCCCTCGTCCTGGAAGCCGATGTAGCCCTCGAGCGGGCGGCCCTTCAGGGGTGACTTGGCGAGGTCCAGGTCGATGATCTGCTCGCCATTCATCTCGACCTTCAGGCGGGTGCCCTGGCAGGTGATCACGTAGCGGTTCCACTCCCCGGCCGGCTTGGCCATGTTCTTCGACGGCGCCGCGGCGCCGATCACGCCGCCGCAATCGTGGTTGCCCGGGTTCTTCAGGCCGTGCGTGTCGAGAATCTGAATCTCGAAGCCGCTGGCGACGTGGTCCTTCGGGTTGCCGACCCGCAGGAACACTCCGGAGTTGCCGCCCTTGTTGATCTTGAACTCCAGGTCGAGGACGAAGTCCTTGTACTTCCGCTCGGTCGTCAGGTAGGCGCCATAGCGGGTCCAGCCGCTCTCCCCGGGCCGCGGGCGGAGTGCCACCGCGCCCCCGTCCTCGACCACCCAGTTCCCCGTCGTGTTCCAGCCCGAGAGGTCCTTGCCGTTCAAGAGCGGCACGAAGTCGTCGGCGACCGTTTCCGCCTGGATGCCGCTCAGCGGATGGCGCGTCACGGCGTCCCAGGCGATCTCCTGGAGGAGGCGGTTGAGGTCCTCCTTGTACCTCTTGGCCAGCCTGGGCGGCATCGGCAGGCCGACCGGCGTCCGCCGGTACACCACGGCGAACTGGCAATACCCTTCGAGCATCTCCAAGGCCGGTCCCGGGTGGCCGAGCTTGTCGGTGAACAGCTCGGACTGCTTTGCGATCCCGGGCGCCTGGCCGGCGATGATCTTCTCGCGCAGGGCGAGCACCGCCTGCCCCATCGGCACGACGTAGACGGCCTGCTTGCCCAGGCTCTTGTTCAGGGCCACGACGTAGTCGTCGTATGCCCTGAAGTAGGGCTCGTGCAGTTTCCGTAGCTCGTCCGCGCTTCGCGCATCAACGTCGGCCGGCTCGTTCTTCCCCTTGAACGGCCACTGCATGGAACCAAAGGGCAGCCAGAACTCCAGGAGCGTCACGCGGATGCTGGGGTTGTTCTCGACTGCGAGCTTTGCGAACTTCTCGATGCCGTCGTCGGGCTGGTGCATCGCCGAGAGAGTGAGCACGTCCACCTGGCCGGCCTTGAGCGCCTGCTTCGCCTTGTTCTTCTCGTCCGGCACGTTCCAGTGCTGGATCGCGCGCGAGCCGCCGATCATTGAGACGCCGGCCACCTGGTGGTCCGCGATGCCGGCGCCACGTGCGATTTCGCCCAGGACGTTGCCCACCCATGCGTGGAAGCTATGGCCGCAGGTGAAGACGCGTTGCCCCTTGGTGACGGGCTCAACCTGTCCGCTGCCGCCTGCCGCCAGAACGCACGATGCCATGACAGCCAGGGAGCAGACCAGAGAACGCGTTCGCATGAGCTTCTCCTTTAGACAATGCCTTCAGGCCACTGGCGCCTCATTGTAGTTCTTGTTGCGGAAAGTGGAAGGGGCTGCTGCCCCAATCACAGGCCAGAGGCCTGTGCCACCAAGCCCCTTGTCTCAGCGGTGGCACAGGCGTCCCGCCTGTGATCGCACTTTCCGCAGCAGAAACACTGTAGTGAGGCGCGCGCCCGGGCGCAAGGCAGACCCCGCACGGGGGTGGAATGGCAGATTCGTGCAGGTGGGCACACCGTCCAAAGAGTGCCAACGGCCCTCGGGAAGGGGGGAGTTGGGATTCTTTGCCGGAAGGCCGCAGATCGCCAAACCGGAGCCATCCGCCCGAAGAGTGCCAAACCCTGGGGAGAGGAGTTGGCATTCTTCGGGCGTCCCCCCCCAACACTCGGCACCCAACACCTTCTTGACTTCGCTCGCCGGCCCAAGTACCTTATCGGCCATGAAGAGCGCCCTTTGCTTCGTTGCCTCCCTGCTGGTTTCCGCGGCCCTGGCCGGCCAGGCGCCCAGGCCGCCCGAACAGCCGAAGTCCGGGCCGGGCGGCGCCGACTACCCCCACGCGAAAGTGGTCACCAACACCTACGGCAAAGAGGCCGAGCAGTTCTGGATTCTCGAGCCCGCGGAGCCGACGCCGAAGTCGGCGCCCCTCATCGTCTTCAACCACGGCTGGATGGGGCTTCAGCCGGCCGTCTACCTCGGCTGGCTCCACCACCTGGTGAAGCGGGGCAACATCGTGGTCTTCCCCCGCTACCAGGCGGGCATGCTCACGCCCGCCTGGGAGTTCACGCGCAACGCCCTCGGCGCGGTGAAGAAGGCCATCGAGGAGCTCAAGAAGCCTGGCCACGTGGCGCCCGACCTTGAGCGCTTCGCCATCGTGGGCCACTCGGCGGGCGGGGCGATCTCGGCGGACATGGCGGCACTCGCCGCCGCCGAGAAGCTCCCCAAGCCCAAGGCCCTCATGATCGTCCAGCCGGGAAGGGGCCTCAGCGACGCCCGCCCCGTCTTCTTCGCCCCCGCCGGCTACGAGAAGATTCCTGCCGACACCCTCCTCGTCGTGGTCGTGGGCGACCAGGACCGCGTGGTGGGCGACCTGACGGCGAAGGACATCTTCAAGAGCACGCCGCAGATTCCCGCGGAGCGCAAGGACTTCATCGTCGTGCAGACGGACCGCCACGGCACCCCGCCGCTGGTGGCCGACCACATCAGCCCCTGCTCCCCCCTCAACCCCGGCCTGATGCTCATGGGCCACGGCTGCGACGCGCTCGACTACTACGCCTACTGGAAGCTCTTCGACGCCCTCACCGACTTCGCCTTCCACGGCAAGAACAAGCAGTTCGCCCTCGGCAACACCCCCGAGCAGCGCTTCATGGGAAAGTGGTCCGATGGGACGCCTGTGAAGGAGCTGATTGTCAAGGACAATCCGTAATCCGTAACCAGACAAGGAAAGGAAGAGAAGATGGCGGTACCTGCAAGGAGACTGAAGCCGTTGGCCCTCGCCGACGTGAAGATCGCCGACACGTTCTGGGCGCAGAGGCAGGAGACTAACCGCACCGTCGGCATCCGGCACCAGTACAAGCAGTGCAAGGAGACCGGGCGGCTCGACGCCTTCAAGCTCGATTGGAAGCCCGGCATGCCTAACGAGCCGCACATTTTCTGGGACTCGGATGTGGCGAAGTGGGTGGAGGCGGCGAGCTATAGCCTTGCGACCCACCCCGACCCCGAGCTCCAGCAGTTGGTGGACGACACGGCGGCCCTCATCGCCTCCGCACAGCAGCCCGACGGCTACCTCAACAGCCACTTCACGGTGGTCGAGCCGCAGAAGCGCTGGACCAACCTCCGCGATCAGCACGAGCTCTACTGCGCGGGCCACCTGATGGAGGGCGCCGTCGCCCACTTCCGCGCCACGGGCAGCCGCGTGCTCCTCGACGCCCTGTGCCGCTACGCCGACCACATTGACCGCACGTTCGGCCCCGAGCCTGAGAAGAAGAAGGGGTATCCCGGCCACGAGGAGATCGAGCTGGCCCTCGTCAAGCTCTACCACGCCACGGCCGAGGAGCGCTACCTGCGCCTGAGCAAGTACTTCATAGACCAGCGCGGCCAGCAGCCCCACTACTACGACCAGGAGGCCGTCGCCCGCGGCGACGACCCGAAGAAGTACTGGGCACGCACCTACGAATACCTCCAGGCCCACAAGCCGGTCCGCGAGCAGGAGGAGATCGTCGGCCACGCCGTCCGCGCCATGTACCTCCTGAGCGGCATGGCCGACGTTGCGGCCGAGACCGCCGACGAGGGGCTCCTCGCCGCGTGCCGCCGCCTCTGGGCCAGCGCCACCGAACGCAAGATGTACGTCACCGGCAGCGTCGGCTCCGCCGGCTGGGGCGAGC
>Ga0194111_10007026_pt1 | contig 12686 bp, 8 predicted proteins | sample TA2KigC300mmetaG_FD_146194 | JGI IMG/M metagenome (GOLD analysis project Ga0194111, IMG submission 146194) | Freshwater microbial communities from Lake Tanganyika, Tanzania - TA2015033 Kigoma Deep Cast 300m | ecosystem: Environmental > Aquatic > Freshwater > Lake | place: Tanzania: Lake... | reverse complement strand
CAGAGCGTGTTGACGCGGGTGCCATCCGGGTAGACGGTCCACAGTTTCTGGGCGCGCCAGAGGGGTTTGTCAGTGTACTCCCAGCGGGTGTAGACGACGCGCCCGTCGTTGAGGACCGAGGGCAAGTAATCCGGCTCGTTATTGGCCGAGATCAGAGCCAAGCCCTGCCCGTCCCGGTCGCAGCGGGCGAGCACGAACGCGCTGGTGGGCGGCATGCACCGCACGTAGGTGTGGCCGCGCGTGGTCGAGAAGATGACGTGGCGCTCGTCCGGCAGATAGACGGGGTCCAAATCGTCGTAGGGTCCCTCGGTGAGTTGGCGCAGCCCCGTGCCGTCCACGCCGATTTCGTAGAGGTGAAAGGACTTCTCGTTATGGGGCTTGAAACAGAAGAGGACCTGGCGCGCGTCGTAGGAAAGGTCCGGCCGCCAGAACGACCCGTGCAGCGGCGGTTGGGGCATGAGTTGGCGCAGCTTGCCCGCCGGCGAGAGCCCCTCGAGGATCGTCAGCCGTCCGCCCGGGACAGCCATGTAGCCCAGCCGATGCCGCGTTTCGTGTTGCCACTCGGATCCTTGGGGAAAGGGCATGTCCACGAACAAGACCCGGTCAAAGTCCAGGCGCGGGTTGCGGAAGGCGATTTGGCGCTTGAGCGCGCGCACCTCGAAGTAGAGCGCCGGGTCGGGCGCAGTGAGGGATGCCGCGCGCGGCTCGAGTTGGTCCAGGGCCTCGAGGGCCGTGGCCAACGCGGCGTCGGTTGGACTGGGAAAGAGCTCCTGCAACCGCGCTGCCAACTCGCGCGCCCAGGTGATCTCCTGGCGAATGCGCTCCGGACTGGGCCGCTGGTCGGCCTGATGGAGCCAATCCCGTTCGAGCGCGGCTTGGGCCTCGGCGGCGGTGAGATTGCGGGTGGGGGGTGTCTGGGGACGGACGTACGGCGCCACGGCCTCTTGGAGGTACGGCCGGAGTTGGACACGACGCCCGATGTCGAGCAACAGCTCGATCCAGGCCGGAGAGAACTGGGCTTCCGCACCACGCGCCTCGAGGGCGTCGACCTGAGCGGCCAACGCGTCGGCTTGCTGCCACTGCGCCAGCTCCGCCGGCGTTTGATTGCGCCACTGCGTTTCGGTGAGGGGTTTGTATTCGAGCAACAACTCGAGCAACCGCCTCGCCTCGCGGAGCGGGAAGGCCGCGTCAGCCGACTCGAGGTACGCAAGCGGCTGCACGCCGGTCCAACGCGCGAACTCGGCGTATTCCTGCGGGTGGCGCTGCCGCAATCGCCGCGTCAACGCCCCGGCCAAGTCGGGCGGGAGCGTCGCGTCGCGTTGCTGGAGCCTGCGGCGGGTCTCTGCGAGGGTCTCGGCGTAGGTGGCGCGGGGAACGAAGCACTCGGCTAGGCGTTGTTCGAGTTCGCGCGCGAATCGGTCGAGGGCAGGACGCGCGCTTTGGTAGAGGGCGGCGACCTCGGCTGCCGGCAACGCGCCGCCGTAGATCCGCAGGTCGTCCAGTGCGCCTTGAAAACACTCGCCGCCGTGGGCGGAGCCGATGCATCCCGGGGCGGGGCCACCGGCTGCGACGGTGCCTGGGCGCCGCTGGGCGCCGATCTCGCGGCCGTCCAGGTACACACGCATCCACTCGCCGTCGAAGGTGGCGGCGCAGAGATGCCACTGCCCGTCGAGCGCCTCCGCCGGGTCCAGCTTGGCATCGCACTCGAAGTACCCGCCGACGTTGAGGCCGAGCGACAAGATCGTGCCGTGTTCTTGGAAGGAGAAGAGCACCCGCCGCTCGCCGTCTTCTTTGCGGAAGAGTTCGTTGTAACGCTCGAAGGCCACGGGGCGCACCCATACGGTGAGCGAGAGCGCCTGGCGCCCGTCCAAGTCGGGCCGGCCGGGCATGCGCAGCAGATGAGAACCCGCGAAGTTGAGCGCCCGGCCCAACACGCCTTCCACGCGGCTGAGGCCCTGGCCGCGGCCGGGCTCGGGCGTCGCGTCATGGCCGTGGCCGCTGGCGTCGGCGCACACGCCGCCGGCGGGTTCATCGAAAGGCCACCAAGCCAGCAAGGGATGCTCGAGCGTGGGGATTGCTGAAGGCGTTCGCGACGCTGGGAGAAGCGCGTCGGCAGCGAACCCATGGACCGAGGCGGGCGCGGCCACCGTGGCTGAGAGGGTTATCGTGGCCAAGGCGAGCCAGGAGGGAAAGGATTTCATGGCTTTGTCGGGCTTAGGCTGTAGCACCGTTGGGCGGTGTGGGGCAATCTCATTCGGGCGTTGGGCCGCTGGCGGAGACCCCCTCCTCATGAGTCACCGAGAGGGACTACATGTCGGCGGTAGGGCGCGCAGTCCTCTGCGCGCCGCGGCTTCCTGTGCCCGCCACGGATTGCAGCGCGCAGAGGACTGCGCGCCCTGCCAACGAGCTGTAGTCAATCCCTGGGGCTCACCAGTAACAAGACCGGCCCGCCTTCACAGGCGAGCCGGTTTGCGTAACCCTATTTGAGCCGAACCTAGCGAAGAGGAGCAACCGAGGCCCAGTTCAGGACCGTGCGGACGACCCGGAGCTTGGCGGGGTTCTCCTCCAAAACCATATGCGATGACCGAAGCCAAAACACGGCGCAGTGTAACAGAAAACCGGCGCGCAGGAAGTGTGCGTCTGGCTGCACATGGAGCCCGCCACCACCGAGCGAAGCGGAGGGTGGCTGGCTATTCGAGGAGGGCTTTGGCCTTGGCGAGAGCGGCGTCCAACTGCGCCACCGCCTTGCCGCCGCCCCGGGCGTGGTCGGGTCGGCCGCCGCCTTTGCCGCCGACGATCGGGGCAATCTGCTGGATGAGCTTCCCCGCGTGGACTTTGGCATTGAATTCCGGTGCAACGGTCGCGATGAGCGTTACCGCCTCGTTGGCCACTCCGCCCAGGAGCAAGACTCCCTGGACCTGGCCTTTGAGTTCGTTGACCATCGTCTGGAGTGTGTCGGCGTCGGCGTCGATGCGCTCGATGAGGGTGGGGATGCCGTTGCGCGAGGCGACTTTGGCGAGCAGGGCCTTCGCCTGGGCGGCGGCGCCTTGCTGGGCCTGGGCCTTGAGCTGTTTCTCGAGTGCGCGTTGGTGTTCCAGCAGCGCCTCGATCTTGCGTTCGAGTTCGCCGAGGGGAGAGTTGACCTTGCCGGCAAGGGTCTTGATGAGCTGGAGATCGTCGCTGGCCTGCCGGTAGGCCTCGAGACCGGCTACCGCCTCGATGCGCCGTGTGCCGGCCGCAATCGTGCCTTCCGAGACCAGCCGGAACAGGCCAATCTCGCCCGTCGCATGCGTGTGGGTGCCGCCACACAACTCGAGCGAATAACCGTCGAGCGCGGTGGGGCGACCGCCGATTTGGACCAGGCGGACCCACTCGCCGTACTTCTCGCCGAAGAACTGCATGACGTCCTTGCGCTCCTTCACGTGCTGGTACTTGACGTCGAGCCAGGTGACAGGGGCGTTCTCGAGGATGCGCTCGTTGACCAACCGCTCGACATCGGCGAGTTGACATGGGGTCAGCGGCGCGCTGTTGAAATCGAAGGTGAACTTGTCGGGGCCGACAAACGAGCCCTTCTGCGTGGCCTCGCGGCTGACGACTTCATGCAGGGCCCAATGCAGGAGGTGCGTGGCCGTATGATGCCGCTGGATCGCCTCGCGCCGGGGCCGATCCACAGTCACCGTAACCTCACACCCCACCGGCGGGGCGCCTGCCTCAGTGGCCGGCGTGGGCGCTTCCGGCGAGCTGCGATCGGGTTCGCCGCTCCCGCGCTCGAGCAGGTGCAACCAAGTCGGGCCGCTCTTCTGGGTCTGGACAATGCGCCAGCGTTGGTCGCCTAAGCGCAGCTCGCCCGTGTCCCCCACCTGCCCGCCCATCTCGGCGTAGCAGGCGCTGGCGTCCAACACCACCGCCGTGCGGTCCTTAAGCCGGGCCACCTCGAGCACGCGCGCCAACGCGGAGAGGGTTTCGTAGCCGACGAACCGCGTCGGGGAACTGGTCTCGAGCCGCGAGAGTTCGATCGCTTGCTTCTTCTGCGCCGCCCGCGCCTTGGCGCGCTGCTCGTCCATGAGCCGGTTGAATCCTTCCACGTCCACGGTCGAGTTAGCCTCTCGCGCCATCAGTTCGGTCAGGTCCAGCGGGAAGCCGTAGGTATCGTACAGTTTGAAGGCCAGTTCGCTGCGGATGACCCGGGCCTGTTGGAGTTCGCTCTGCGCCACGTCCGAGGGCATGCCCACAGCCGAGCCGTGAAAGGTGCGCACCAATTCCCGTTCACTCTCGGCCAACCCTTCCTGGAAGATCTCGAGGCCGCGGTCGAGGGTCTTGTTAAAGGCCTCTTCCTCGGCGCGGATGACTTCCTCGACGTGGCGGCGGTGCGAGCGGATCTCGGGAAACACCCCCCCCATCGTGTCCGCCAACACCCCCACGAGCTTGAAGAAGAACGGTTCGTGGAAGCCGAGGGTGCGCCCGTACCGCACCGCTCGACGCAAAATGCGGCGCAGCACGTAGTGGCGATCCGTATTGCCCGGGGCGATGCCATCCGCGATGGCAAAGCCCAGCGTGCGGATGTGGTCGGCGATGACGCGAAAGGCTACGTCGATGCGTTCCTGCTCGGTGGCGCCGGTCGAGCCGGCGCGCGGCAGGGTCGAGCCGTAGCGGCGCCCGGACAACCGCTCGAGCGCGGCGAACAGCGGCTGGAAGATGTCGGTTTCGTAATTCGAGATCGTGTGGCTGAAGTCGGTGAAGTTTGCCGTGTTCTGCAAGATGCCCGTGACACGCTCGAAGCCCATGCCGGTGTCCACGCTCTTGGCTGGGAGGGGCGAGAAGCTCCCGTCGGCGTTCGCATTGAATTGCATGAACACCAGGTTCCAAATCTCGATGCACTGCGCGCTGCCCGCGTTCACCAAGGCCCCGCCGGTCCGGCCGTCCGGCGTAAGGTCCACGTGCAGCTCGGAACACGGCCCGCACGGCCCGGTGTCGCCCATCATCCAGAAATTGTCTTTCTTGCCTCCCGAGCGAATGTGCACCTGCGGGTCCAGGCCCGCCCGGGCGAAGAGGACGGCCCAGTGGTCGTAGGCTTCCTGGTCGAAGCGGCTGGGTTCGCCCGGGCCGGGCTGATAGACGGTGGCGTAGAGGCGCTGCTTGGGGAAACCCCACACGCCGGCGACGAGCTCCCACGCCCACGCGATCGCCTCGGCCTTGAAGTAGTCGCCGAAGCTCCAGTTGCCGAGCATCTCGAAGAAGGTGTGATGGTAGGTGTCCAGTCCCACGTCTTCGAGGTCGTTGTGTTTGCCGCCGGCGCGAATGCATTTCTGCGTGTCGGCAGCCCGACCGGGCGAGTAGGGGCAGGGCGCCTGGCCGAGAAAGATCGGCACGAACTGGTTCATGCCGGCATTCGTAAACAAGAGGTTCGGCGCGTCCGGCAGCAGACTCGACGAGGGCACAATGGTGTGCTGTTTCGACTTGAAGAAATCGAGAAACGATTGGCGGATTTCCGTCGAGGTCATAACGCGCGCTTCAACGGGACGGGGAGCCGAGGCCCGCGGCCCGGCGCTCGAGGGTGTGGATCATACTCGCAAAGATGAGACAACCATCCTCGCTGCCGAGCAGTGGTTCGCAGGCGCGCTCGGGGTGGGGCATGAGGCCGGCGACATTGCGTTGGGCGTTGCAGATGCCGGCGATGTTGCGCAGCGAGCCGTTAGGGCTGGCGTCGTCGGTTAGTTCGCCGCGGGCATCGCAGTACTGCCAGAGGATCTGGTGGTTGGCTGCAAGCTCGGTCAGGGTGGCGTCGTCGGCATAGTAGCACCCCTCTCCGTGCGCCACCGGGAGACGCAACGGTCGGTCTGCGGGAATCCGGCACGTGAACGGCGAGTCGCCCGTGGCGGTCCGCAGGAAGATCTGCTCGCAGCGGAACTGCAGCGAACGGTTCCGGACCAAGGCCCCGGGTAGCAGGTGGGCCTCGCAGAGGATTTGGAAGCCGTTGCAGATCCCCAGGACCAGGCCGCCGTTGGCGGCGAAGGTTTGGAGGGCCTGCATGACCGGGCTGAACCGGGCGATCGCACCGGTCCGAAGGTAATCCCCATAGCTGAAGCCGCCCGGCACAATGACCGCCGCCGCTTGCTCTAGCGTGGCCACCTTGTGCCACACCAACTCGGCGGTGTGCCCGAGTCGGCGCAGCGCATAAACCGCATCCTGGTCGCAATTCGAGGCGGGGAACTGAAGGACGGCGAAGTGCATGGGCGGCTTACTCGAGTTCCAGCCGGTAGTCTTCGATGATCGGGTTGCTGAGGAACTTGTGGCAGGCGTCGGCCAGAGTCTGGCGCGCCGTCTCTCGGTCGGCGGCGGGGTCCAGGTCGATCTCGATGTACTTGCCCACGTGCACGTCGCTCACGCCGGTGTACCCCAGGTGGGCGAGGGCGTTCTTGACCGTCTTGCCCTGGGGATCGAGCACGGCCTTCTTCGGAGTGATGATGATCTTCGCTTTCATCTCGCAAGAGGGGCAACCGACCGATCAGTCGCCGGGCCGGGATGTTGGGCGAGGGCGGCCGCAGATGCCAGACCAATCTGGCCTGCAACATGCCCACCATCGCCCTCTCCGCCCCGAGTGTGCCGAGCGCAGACTTATGGGTCACGGCGGCGGGCATGGGCATAGTGGGCATAGGAGGCCGCGGCGGGCAGCGGAGGGAGTGCGCGCCCTGCCGCCCCTGAGTGATCCAGCCCGGCAACTGATTGATGCCCTGCGCGATAACATTAAGACAGTGTTAATATAGTTGACACGATGGAGGGCCACGCGGGCAGGATGCCCGCGCTCCATTGTTGGACCTTGGACCTGTTGGCGACAGGTTTCAGGTGCCGAAGCCCAAATGCGAAATGCGGCGGCGGACCGAGGAGGCCGCGGCGGGCAGCGGAGGGAGTGCGCGCCCTGCCGCCCCTGAGTGATCCAGCCCGGCAACTGATTGATGCCCTGCGCGATAACATTAAGACAGTGTTAATATAGTTGACACGATGGAGGGCCACGCGGGCAAGATGCCCGCGCTCCATTGTTGGACCTTGGACCTGTTGGCGACAGGTTTCGGGTGCCGAAGCCCAAATGCGAAACGCGGCGGTGGGACGACGAGGCCGCGGCGCGCAGCGGAGTGGTTGCGCGACCGGCAAAGGGTCGACTATTCCGAGGGCTCAGTAGTAAAGTGCGGGCATGCGACCGGCGGACATCCAACAGATTGGCGAGGAACTGGCCGCCAAGTGCGCGATAGCATTAAGACAGGGTTGATATGGTTGACGCGATGGATGGCTACGCGGGCACGATGCCCGCGCTCCATTGTTGGACCTTGGACCTGTTGGCGACAGGTTTCGGGTGCCGAAGCCCAAATGCAAAATGCGGCGGCGGACCGAGGAGGCCGCGGCGCGCAGCGGAGTGGTTGCGCGACCGGCAAAGGGTCGACCATTCCGAGGGCTCAAGAGTAAAGTGCGGGCATGCGACCGGCGGACATCCAACAGATTGGCGAGGAACTGGCCGTCAAGTGGCAGGACGACAGCGAGTCGTATATTCGGCTCGAGGCGCTGCGCCGAGCTTGTCCATGCGCGGGGTGCCAGGGGGAACGGGACGTGCTGGGGAATCTCTACAAGGGCCCCAAACGTCCCCTGACACCCGCGGCTTTCCAGTTGCGCGAACTGCGGTTCGTCGGGGGGTACGCCGTACAACCGATTTGGGCCGACGGCCACAACACAGGCCTGTTCACGTTCGATTACCTCCAACGCCTCGCGGCCGGGCCGCCCGAAAGTCCGGCCGCCTGAGAGGAGCCGCGGAGCCCGGCGGCGCGGCAAGCAGGCTCAAGCCTGCCCGCCGAAACTCACGTAATCGTCGAGATCGAGCAGGTCGAACCAGGTGAGAATGTCCTCCCGTTTGGGCGCGATCCGGGCGTGCAGATCGTGGAAGAAGGCCCGGTTCTTGATGCCGCCCGGGACGCGCTCGCATTGGTTGGCCGACCAGGCCGCGATCTCCGCGTCCGACCGCCTGGGCGCGGCCTGAGCCTTGATCCACTCGAGGATCTCACCGTCGCCCAAGCCCCGCGCCACTTGCGCCTTGAGCGCGTTGGCGCCGATGCCGACGAACTCGAAGAAGCGTTGGTCCATCGGGCAGTTGAAGTTGTACTCGCCATGCTTGCCGCCCAAGGTGGCACGGCACTTGTCCAGCAACCGCGGCAAGATCACATAACCTCCCAACCGCACGCGCGGGCTTCTTGGCGGTCCCTGGGTCAAGTCGGGCGTCTTCATGAACGGCCTACAGAACCGGGTTCGGCGGAGGTTCAGGGCGGTCGGTTGCGGGCGTCGCGGCTGCGGGGTCTTCCGCCTGGTCGGCCGCCACGGGCTTGCCCTCGTCCGACGGGGGTGCCGAGGGGGAAGGCGGTGGGGGCACTGGGGCTGGGACCTCGGCCATGGGTCGTTCCAGCGCCGCTGCTGGGGTTTCGGGCGTAGGGTGTTCCGGCACCGGCGCCGGGGCGAGGTCGGGCGTCGCCTCTGAGCCAGCAGGACCGGCGGAACTGGCCTCGGCGGCCGGTTCAGGGCTCATCTCCACAGGGGTGTCGGCGGGTGTCGGGTCTGCGGGGGCGGGACTGACGGGAGGAACGGTCTTAGGCGCGGGAGGCGGCGTGGGCGGCTTCGGCTTGGGGGCCTTGGCCGTTTCCATGCGACCGTTGGTGAACTCGATGACATGGCCCTGGTGAATGAGCCAGTGTAGGTCCGCAATGATCGCCGTCTGCTCGGGCGTGGGCTGTGGGCCGGACTCGGCCGCCGGAGCCGCTGGCGCTGCGGCTGCTGGCACAGGTTCGGCCGGCGACGTCGTCGGAGAGGGAGAGGGCTCCGCAGCTCCGGGGGCGGTGGGCGCATCGGCGGTGGGAGGCGGAACGGGCGCGGGAGCGGTTGGTGCAGGCGGGGCTTGGGGTTGGGGCGGCGTCGGCGCCAGGGCCTCGATCATCTGCCGCCGGGTACAACCCGAATGCGCATTGATGTACTCGACGATGCGGCGGACGGTTTCGGAGACGACGGTGGTTTCGAGGTCCAGGTAATGAGGCCGGGCGACGCAGACGTGGGTGACGGTTCGGTTGACCTTGAAGAACTGAAGGCCGTGGCTGGCGAACTGTTGGCTGAGCACCGTGGCCAGGCGCAGCGGGAAGCGGCGCTGATCTTCGACGGCCCGGCGCTGCAGGGCGAGGAGGGTCGCGGACATCGGCGGGCGAGGGTCGCCCGCGCGGAGGGTCAGGCGCTCGACGGTGCGCACCAGGTTGGGGAGGTGAGTTTCCCGGAAGTGGCGTTCAACTTCGTCGCGGTTGGCCAGTTTGACCGGTTCGGGCAGGTTGAGGCCGATGAACTCGGTCTTCCAGCTTTGGTCGTCGACCCACTGTTTGACCACGGCTTCGTCGCGCACGATTTTGACGCGCGCCTTGAAGGAGTCGAACGGCATGCGGTTGAACCGTTCAGTGTGGAGCTTGTGGAGTTTGTTCTGGTAGTCGTGGTAATTCGGCGGCCCGAGAATCGTGCCGCTGAGGCCGCACTGTGCCACAAAGGTGTAAGTGCCTTTGGGCGGGTCTGTGGCCACTTTTTCGGTCTGGTAGAAGGTATCGAAATGCTTGCGCAGCGCATGGGCGACCACCTCGTCTTCGCTCAGCCAGAGGGATTCATCCAGCGAACAGACCACCAGGGTCGGGGCGGTTTGCCCCTCCGGTTTCTTGGGCACGGTGAACTCGACGTGGAACCGCTCCGGCCGCTTGAGAATCAACGCCGCAATGTCGAAGAGCGGATAAGCGCGTCCGGTCAGCTTGATTTGGCGCGCCAACGATTCCACGCCCTTCTCCTCCGGGGTGAGGTTGACGTCAATGTCCGGCAGAGGCGTCGGCGCCTCCCGCGATTCGTCGCGGTCGCGGCGCGGCTCGAACCGCCGGCCGCCCGCTCCTGGGCGACCGCGCTCGCCGCGCGACTCTTCGGGGCCGCGCCGGCCCGGCGGGCCGCCGTCGCGTCGCGGCGGTCGATCCCGGCGCGGTTCCCGGCGGCCGAAGCGGTCGCCGCGGCGGTCGCCGCGGTCGGTCCCGGGACCGCCCTCAAACTTGGCGTAACGGTTGTCCGTGGACGGTTGACGCGCCCACGCCGGCAGCAGTTGCAGGTCGAGATCGAGCTCGAACTCCGAAGGATTGCTCATGCGTTCAGAGGGCCTCGGGCGTCGCCGCCCGGGCTGTGTCCAGTCATCAAACGCGCGGAGAATGATGCGGGCGATAGCGGATTGCAAGCGTGGGGTGCAGGGTGGGGGCGGCCGCCCGCCCCGCCGCCCCGCCGCCGCGAGCGCGGTTCGGCCTGCTTGACCGTGCCGGAGGGCCTACCTACTATGCGGCTTTGCCAATGAAGCGCGTTTGGGCAGTTCTCTTGGCTGGCAGCGTCTGCGCCGCCCCCCTCCGGGCCGCGACGGATCTGGCCAACGCCGTGGTGGTCATCGTCAATGACGCGGTCATCACGTACAAGGACGTGCTCCGCCAAGTGGGGCCTTCCCTGGAGGTGCTCATGGCCCAGTACGGGAGCCAGCCCGCCCAACTCGAACAGAAGATTAAGGAGGCCCGGCGCGACGCCATCGAGCAGTTGGTCGAGCGCCGCCTCATCCTCGACGAATTCAAGAAGGCGGGCTACAACCTCCCCGACAGCATCATCGAGGAACGCGTCAAGGAACGAATCCGGGAGCGGTATGGCGACCGGCTGAACCTGACGCGCACGTTGAACGAGCAGGGGATGACCCTCCAGAGCTTCCGCGAGCGGATTCGGGAAGACTTCATCATCTCTGCCATGCGGGCCAAGAACATCGCCCAGGAACTGATCGTCTCGCCTCACAAAATCGAGAAGTACTACGCCGATAATCTGGACAAATTCAAAGTGGGCGACCGCGTCAAGCTGCGCACCATCACCATTGACGAGAAGGGCAAGGGCAACCCCGGCGCCGGCCGGCGCATCGCCGAAGAGATCGTTCGCAAGCTGGACCAAGGCACCCCGTTCGCCGAGATGGCCGGCGTCTATTCGGAGGACTCTTTCCGCCCCCAGGGCGGCGCGCGCGGTTGGGTCGAGAAAAAGGAACTACGCGAGGAGTTGGCTCAAGTCGCCTTTTCCCTCCCCGTCGGGCAGCGCAGCGAGATCATCGAGTTGGGCCAAACCTACTTCATCCTCTCCGTCGAGGAGCGGCAGGCCAACCATACTCGGTCGCTGAGCGAGGTGCGCGACGAAATCGAGAAGACCCTCATCGCCGAGGAGCAGGCCCGCCTCCAAAAGCAATGGATCGAGCGCCTTAAAGACCAGGCTTTCGTCCGTTACTTCTAGCTCGCACTAGCCCACCTCGTGTGGCTCTCTGGATCGGCATCGCGCTTGGCGACATGACCGGCATCGGGCCGGAGGTGACCCTCCGGGCCTTGGCTGCCGAGGCTGCTGCAGGCCAGGGCGCGGACACGCGCTACCTCCTGCTCGGGGATCCAGCCTGGCTGCAACGCGCCAACGCAAACGTCGGCCTGCCCCTGCAACCCTTCACCGGCTACGGCGCCTCGGCCGACAGGTATTTCGTGCTGGATCCAGAACCTCAGCCCTTGCCGCCCGCACTCGAACCTGCCGCGCCCGCGGCCGCCCTGGCCGCGCTGGCCTGGCTGACCGAGGGCGCCCAACGCTGTCTCCGGGGCGAACTGGCGGCTTTGGTGACCGCGCCGGTCAGTAAACAGGCCATCCTGCGCAGCGGTCGGACGTTCGTGGGCCAAACGGAGTTCCTGGCCGAACTGGCTGCCGCTCCGCGCACGGCCATGATGCTGCTTGGCGAAGATGACCGGGGACGATGGTTGCGCGTTGCGCTGGTCACCACCCACCTGCCCCTGCGCCGTGTCCCGGACGCCGTCACCCAGCCAAAAGTCGAGCTAGCCATTACCCTGGCCGCGCAAGCCTGCCGCCAGCTCGGGCTGGACCGCGCCCGCGTGGCGGTGTGCGGGCTCAACCCGCACGCCGGGGAAGGGGGCGCGATGGGGACCGAAGAGCTCGATGTGATCGGTCCTGCCATCGCCAGTTGCCGCGCGCGCGGTCTGGACGTGGTCGGGCCAGTCTCCGCCGACACCATCTTTCACCAGGCGTACGTGGGCCGCTACGAGGTCGTTGTGGCGATGTACCACGACCAAGGCTTGGCCCCGCTCAAGCTCGTCGGGTTTCACACCGGCGTGAACTATACCCTCGGCCTGCCCTTTGTCCGCACTTCGCCCGACCACGGCCCTGCCTACGACTTGGTGGGCACCCGCCAGGCTAACCCGTCGAGCATGCGCGCCGCTATCCGCTTAGCGCGCCAGCTCGCTCGAGCCAGACTGGCGCACCCTTCGGCCGACCGCATCGCCTGACGGCTCCGCCGCCCGGCTCCCCATCCAACGCCGCCCCGAGTTTGACACTCGCATGCCGCCGGCGGGAACTGCCCGCATCCACTCGACTTCAGCCTCCCCGTTCGCCCCGCCATACAGGAAAAGGTAGGGCTGGACTGCCGGGCCAGCCGCGGGGGTCACGGGGCGAGACGAGGGATCGAACAAACTCGGCGCGCCCGATCTTCCACCGTTTCCGCCGGCGCGCCCAGCGGTCGCGCCCTACCACGCCGCAAGAGGTAGGGCTGGACCGCCGGGCCAGCCGCTGGGGTCACGGGGCGA
>Ga0194111_10007024_pt1 | contig 12689 bp, 12 predicted proteins | sample TA2KigC300mmetaG_FD_146194 | JGI IMG/M metagenome (GOLD analysis project Ga0194111, IMG submission 146194) | Freshwater microbial communities from Lake Tanganyika, Tanzania - TA2015033 Kigoma Deep Cast 300m | ecosystem: Environmental > Aquatic > Freshwater > Lake | place: Tanzania: Lake... | reverse complement strand
CGCGGTCCAGCGCCACGCGGGCGGCGCCAGCGCCACCGCGGCCATCAGAATCAGCTGTCCAACCACCAGCCACTCGCCGCGTGTGCCCTTCCACCAGGGCGGGCGGCCGCTCATGGTGTGCCTCCCAGCACCCGGCGGCGATGCGCCGAGGACAGGTTCTCGCACGCATAGCGCAGCACCAGCCGCGTGGTCCGGTCGCGGTTCGCCACCAGGTAAGCCACGACCTCGCCGGCCTTCTTCTTCGTCGCTTCCTTCAGCAACCATCCGACCCCTTTCTGTACCATTAGGTCGGCATCGCCGAGCAGCCGGTCTGCCATGCCGAGGATCTCGGGCAGGCGCTCGCCGGTACGCGCCAGAGGGATCAGGCTGACCGCGGCGGCCCGGCGGCGCCACCGATGGCGGCTGCGCGCCCAGGGGACGAGCCGACGGATCAATGCCGGGTGCTCGCGGACCAGCGGCCCGATGATCTGGCCGCACAGCGAGTCGCAACTCGCCCAGTCGTTGAGGAAGCCGACCCATCGGTCGAAGGTGCCGAAGTGCGCCGGGGTCAGGTGGCGGCCGAATCGCTGTAGGATGCGGACCGCGAGCGCTGCTTCGTCCATGTTGCCCGAGCGATGGAGGCCGCCGGCTGTCCGCAGCGCCGCCGGCAGCCCGCCGCGCGTGGTGGGCCGCGAGCCGGCCCGGAGCGCCGCCACGGCGTCGCGGGCGAACCCGTCGAGCAGCGCCCGGTGCACGCCGTAGGTCTTGACCCCGTCCACGAAGTAACGCCGGGCCCCGGCGGCGTTGATGGGGTCGGCGTGGGCGCGGAGCAGGGCGCGCAGCGATGTGACAGAGACTTCCATAGAGTGGAGTGTTCGAGGTCCGCCCGTGGATTCCGCCCGGCCCCCCCGTTCCCCAGAGGGAGGCGCTGCTCCGGGTCGAACCCGCCAGTGAGGATTACCAGACGCAGTGCTCGGGAGGATGGGCGTGAAGCGCGGTCGTGTCATCGTTCTCGTCGTCGCAGGCATCGCCGTCGCCGGCGTGCTCCACCAGATCAGCGCGCCCTGGCGGGCGACCGCCGTGGAGGTCACGCCGGTTGAGCGTGGGGCGCTCTCCGACTCCCTGGCCGTCACCGGGACGGTCGAGGCGCGGACCGTGACGGTATCGCCGAAGGTGCCGGGGCGGGTGCGGGCCGTACACGCGGCGAGCGGCGACGAGGTACCCGCTGGGCGGATCCTGATCGAGCTGGACAACGAGGAGATGGCGGCGCGCCTGGACGAGGCTACGGCGGCCGTATCAGCGGCCCGGGCCCGTCAGGCCCAGGCCGCCGCAGCTCTGGAGGTGCAGCGTGCCACGGCGTCGGCCCGGCTGGCGCAGGCCGAGGCCGAGTTGGCTGCTGCGCGGGCGCAGCGTGACAAGGCCCGCGCCGGTGCACGGCCGCAGGAACGGCAGCAGGCCGCGGCCCGGGTGGCGCAGGCGAAGGTGGCGCTTGACCAGGCCCGGCGTGAGCACCAGCGCATGCGCGATCTGGTAGCCCGAGGCGCGCTGCCGCAGAGCGCGCTCGATGCCGCCCGTGCCGCCGAGGAGACCGCGCAGTCCCAGTACGATGCAGCGCTTCAGGCGCAGAGCCTGATTGAGGCCGGCGCCCAGCCCGAGGACATCGCCACCGCCGAGGCGCGGGTGCGCCAGGCCGAAGCCCTGGTCGCCGCGGCCCGCGCCGCGGCCGCAGAGGAGCGCGTCCGCGCGGCCGATCTCGCCACCGCCCGCGCCGCCGTGGGGCAGGCCGAGGCAGCGCTGCGCGCCGCGCGGGCGCAACTGGCGGCCACGACGATCGCGGCGCCCATCGCAGGCACGGTCGTCCGCAAGAACGTCGAGGTCGGGGAACTGGTCACGCCCGGGACCGCGCTGCTCACGCTCGCCGACCTGCGCGAGGTCTGGGTGACCGTGGACCTGGCCGCCGGCGACGTCGCCAAGGTCCGGCAGGGGCAGGATCTGGAGGTGCGCTCCGATGCCTATCCCGGCCGCGTCTTCCCGGCGAAGATCACGGAGCTGTCGCGGGTGGCCGATCCCAGGTTCGGTGTCGGGCAGGCCTGGTCCATCCGCGCGAAGGTCGCTCCTACCGACCCTGACCGGCTGCTGCGGCCCGGGGTGCAGGTGGACATTGAGGGGACGGGCGTCGTCGCGGCCAATGCACTCCTGGTGCCGGCGACGGCCATCGTGACCCGCCTCGAGCGGACTGGGGTGTTCGTTGTTGCCGGAGGGATCGCCCGGTTCCGGCCGGTCGAGATCGGCGTGCGTACGTCGAAGCGAGTGCAGGTGCTCGGCGGGGTGAAGATGGGCGATCGGGTGGTCGCGGCTCCTGCGGAGGGTCTTCGGGACGGGATGCGGGTGAGAACAAGGTAGTTCGGGCGGGGCGGTCGGCGATCCGGCACGCGGCGGATTAGGCAGGTCTGCCTATCACAGCGGCCGGTATGCGTTGCGGTTCGCGGTACATAATGAAGCCGGAGGGAATTGGGAGCACTAGTGAGTAGCCCTCAACAGGTACTAGGTTGCGGCGAACGCTATGGTGGCGGGGTTAGGTAGTTCGGCCTAGTTCTCGTTTTCGGGCTTACGGGTACGCGCTCTCATGATCATCGGAAGAGAATCACCATTTCGGCGCCTCCGTGCGGATTTGCAGCCGGATCAAGCAGCTTTCCTCGACGGCGTTCGTATCGCCGCCGAGATGCTCGACGTTGCCTATGGCCGCCTGTCGGAACTGCTGTGGGCAGCGACCCAATCATTCGATGACAAGGATCTTGCTGTGCCCACAGCACCCATTCTGCTGGATGCCTGGGCGATCGTAGATGCGGTACATCGCTTGCGGCTGTTGCTCGATCACACGCCTGGATTGAAGAAGAGCGATTCGAGCTATAAACTCTTCATTCGAAAGACCAAGGCTGCGACTCAATTCCGCGGCACCATCCAGCACTTGAATGAATGGCTTCAGAACATGGCCGCTAATGGCTGGCCCGTTTGGGGGACAATTGCGTGGGTCGCTGTCGCCGACCCGCAAACACGGATCCTCCACTCATGCGTACTTGTCTCGGGTCGTGTGCAACCTGGTACGCGGGACATGATCAACCCCGCTGGGAAGACGGTCGTCCGCCATGTTGACCATGTAACACTCCATTGCAGGGATCAAGAGATCTGCCTTACGGACATGCGAAACGAGGTGGAGACAATCGTACGTGCCATTGAGCCGTCGCTGGCGGAGCATACGGAGAACCACCCAACGCTCGCTGCAGATATCTTTGTTCGGGTGACATTGAGGCCCCGATGAATGGCCGCTAACCACCCGCCGCAGTTGACCTGCACGCGGGCATGGCTGATGATTCACTTGTCGAGGGTGTTGCTCCCCGCCCGCGGCAGGCAACAGAGCGAGGATCTGTTAGAGCGAACGCCACCAGTCGAGGGGGACTAGTGTCGGAAGAGGCAGACTACTCGGCCGAAGAGGCGGAACTCCAGGCAGCCATCGAGGCGGTGCTTGCCTCATCCAGCCGCAAGAAGTTGGTCATTGCCGGACCCGGTACCGGGAAGACGACACTGTTCAAGCGGCTGCTCGAGTTGTCCCCGGGAGGTCGTGACGAGCGAATCGTCCTCACCTTCATCAACACCCTGAAAGACGACCTCGAGGACGACCTCGGTGAGATGGCTCAGGTCTACACCCTGCACTCGTACTGTCTGGGCTTGCTCTATCGGCATCCTGCGCTCAGGGGACCGCTGTCGGAGGACTTCACGTGTCGCCCGGGGCTTGCAGGCCTGATCGCAGATGACTACAAGTTCATCCATGGTGAGGACGCGCCCCGCTTCGTGGGCAAGATGCGCGCACTGGCTGATGACGACGACATGCGGTTCTACCTGGAGCGAGGGGTGTACTACGCCGCCGCCGACTTCGATGACGCGGTCTACAGAGCGTATCAGGGGCTCAAGGCCGGCCACGTCCCTGTCGATTCGTTTCAGCTCGTTCTGATTGACGAGTACCAGGATTTCAACGCTATGGAGGCAGGGGTGATCGATGCCCTCGCGGAGACTAGCCCGATTGTGATTGCCGGCGATGACGACCAGGCGTTGTACAGCCAGCTACGCGATGCGAGCTGGGATCACATCCGACTTCTGAACGACGCGGGCGACTACGAGGTTCACAAGCTTCCATTCTGCATGCGCTGTCCCAAGGTGGTGGTCGATGCCGTCAATGACATCATCACACGGGCCAATGAACTTGACCGGCTTGCTGGCCGCATCGACAAACCGTACAAGCACTTCCCGCCGGTGAAGGGCTCTGACAGCGCGAAGTACCCACGCATCGACGAAGTCGAGACAACGGTGCAGCGGCAGACCGCAAACTACATGGGACAATACATCGCTCAGGCAATCGGTCAGATTCCAGATGACGAGATCCAGGAGTCGCTCAACGGAGGCTACCCAACGGCGCTCGTGATCGTCGCCCAGCCCTACCGGGATCAGATAGTCCGGTACTTGGAGGATGCGGGGTATGAGGTGGACACGAAGCGCGACTCAGAAGGTAGGCTGACTCGTGAAACGGGTCTCGCGATTCTGAAGTCGAATGCCGAGTCCAACCTTGGATGGCGAATCATCCTTGCAGCCGACAGGCCCGCGTTTCTGGGCGACGCCGTCCGCGCGACGGCGGATAACCTGACGTTGCTCGCGGACTCAGTTCCCGTTGACTATCGCAAGCACGTCCTTGCGGAAGCTGAAGCGTACGAGTTGCCTCAGCAAACGGAGGGGGCGGCGCCGCAGGGCGAGGGGGAGCTTCGGCCCAGCATCAAGGTCACCTCGTTCGAAGGGGCTAAAGGCCTCTCGGCCCAGCACGTGTACATGGTCGGGCTGCATGACGGCGAGTTGCCCCACGATCCCCAGTCGATCAAGGATCTCGAGATCTGCAAGTTCATCGTCGGACTGACTCGCACGCGCAAGAAGTGCACGCTGATTCACACCCGCAACTTCGCGGGCGGCTGGAAGGTCGCGTCTTGCTTCCTCGACTGGATTGACCCCACGCGCCTTGCGCATCTCAGGGTTGATGCTGACTACTGGAGGCAGCGAGCTGCAGATGACGCCCCAGGGCGAGGGGGCGTCGCTCTAACCCGGGGATCGAGCCGACTCGCTTCGCTCGCAGCTGAAGCGCAGAACATTAGACGGCCCACCCACTGGCAGTGGAGCGAGTACAAACGTTCGTAAGGAGCCGAACCCGTGAACCATGGCGAGATCGTCAGCTTCATCTGGGGCGTCGCGGACCTGATCCGCGACACGTTCAAGCGCGGCAAGTACCAGGACGTCATCCTGCCGCTGACGGTCCTGCGGCGGCTCGACTGCGTGCTGGCACCCACCAAGGCGAAGGTGCTGGGGACGCAGGCTAGGTTCAAGGGGAAGCTCGATGACCCTGGTGCCCAGCTCCGCAAGGCCTCGGGCTTCGCCTTCTACAACACGTCCCGCTACGATTTCGAGAAGCTCCTCGCCGACGCCCCGCACGTGTCCACGAACCTGCGTAACTACATCGCGGGGTTCAGCCCGAACATGCGCGAGGTGCTGGAGAAGTTCGACTTCGACAACACCATCAGCAAGCTGGACGAGGCGGGGCTGCTGTTCCAGGTGCTCGAGCGCTTCAAGAACGTCGACCTGCATCCCGATGGAATCGACAACCCGACCATGGGGACGATCTTCGAGGAGCTGATCCGCAAGTTCAACGAGGCGCTGGACGAGAATCCTGGCGAGCACTTCACGCCGCGCGACGTGGTGCACCTGATGGTGGACCTCATGCTCGCCGGCGACGAAACCGGCATCCGCAAGAAGGGCGCCGGCCGCTCCGTCTACGATCCCTGCTGTGGCTCGGGCGGGATGCTTATGATCACGAAGGAGCACATCACGGTCGGAGTTCGCCGGAACGGCGAGGTCATCCGGCCACCGATCAATCCGGAGGCCGACATCCACCTCTTTGGCCAGGAAGTGAACCCCGAGACGTGGGCGGTGTCGAAGTCGGATCTCTTCATGAAGGACCCGTCCGGCCGGGACGCCGACAATATCGCGTTCGGGAGCACCCTATCGAACGACCGCCTGGCTCGCCGCGCATTCGACTACCTGATCGCGAACCCGCCGTACGGCAAGGACTGGAAGCGCGACGAGGAGGCCGTCCGCGCCGAGCACGAGCGCGGCGCCGCCGGTCGGTTCGCCCCCGGACTCCCGCGTATCAGCGACGGCCAGATCCTCTTCCTGCTCCACATGCTGGCGCATCGGAAGGAGTCCAAGGACGGCGGATCGCGCGTGGCGATCATCATGAACGGCTCACCGCTGTTCACGGGCGATGCCGGGAGCGGCGAGAGCGAGATCCGCCGCTGGATCCTCGAGAACGACTGGCTTGAGGCGCTGATCGCGCTTCCCGAGCAGCTCTTTTACAACACCGGCATCGCTACCTATGTCTGGGTGCTCACGAACCGTAAGGCACCGGAACGCAAGGGCAAGGTCCAGCTCATCGACGCCACGTCGTTCTGGGTACCGATGCGCAAGAGCCTCGGGGACAAGCGCCGCGAGATTCCGATGGAGAAGGCCGGCGAGATCCTCCGCCTGCTGCGCGACTTCAAGGAGGGCGAACACGTCAAGATCTTCCCTACTACCCACTTCGGCTTCCGAAAGATCACCGTCGAGCGCCCGCTCAAGCTCAACTTCCAGGCGGCGCCTGAGCGCATCGCCCGGATCGAAGAGGGGAAGGCCTTTCAGAACCTCGCACGATCCAAGAAGAAGGGGGCGGCGGGAGTCAAGGAACAGGCCGAGGGCCGGGCGCAGCAGGAGGCGATCGGTAGATTTCTCCGGACGCTTCCCGGCACCCTCTTCAAGGACCGGGGCGAGTTCGAGATCGTGCTCGACGCCGCCGTCAAGAAGAGCGGCCTCAAGCTGCCGGCCCCGGCCAGGAAGGCGGTCCTCTCGGCCCTCTCCGCCCGCGACGAGACCGCCGCCATCTGCCGCGATAAGGACGGCAACCCCGAGCCCGACCCCGAGCTGCGCGACACCGAGAGCGTCCCGCTGTCCGAGAGCGTCGAGGCCTTCTTCGAGCGCGAGGTGAAGCCCCACGTCCCCGACGCCTGGATCGACGCCTCCAAGCGCGACGAGAAAGACGGCCAGGTGGGCATCGTCGGCTACGAGATCAACTTCAACCGCTACTTCTACAAGTACACGCCGCCGCGCCCGCTCGAGGAGATCGAGAGCGACATCCGGGGGATCGAGCAGGACATCCTGAGCATGCTGGCCGAGGTGACGGGTGGAGAATAATCCGCCCATAACAAAACGTCGGGGATTGCGCACATATACCGACGTTATGTATGCTGTTCGTTGAGATGGCTTCCTCCCCAGACCACCACATCCTCACCCTTGTCAAGCGGCTGGGCGTTGTGCGTCCGGCGGACTTCGAGGCCCGCGGCATCCCGCGAGCGCGAATCTACCGGCTCGTCGCGAAGGGCCTCCTCAAGCGCCGGGCCCGCGGAGTCTACGTCGCCAGCGATCATCCCTACACGGCCGAGCATGCGCTCGCGCAGGTCGCGAAGCGCGTCCCGAACGGGGTGGTCTGCCTGCTGACGGCGCTGCGCTTCCACGAGCTCACGACCCAGCTCCCACCCGAGGTCTGGATCGCCCTCCCCGAGAAGGCCCGGCGCCCGCGGCTCGACGATCCGCGCCTGCGCGTCACCCGCTTCTCCGGGGCGGCGCTCACCGCGGGGATTGAGACGCACAGGATCGAGGGCGTCGACGTTCGTATCTACTCGGCCTCCAAGACGGTGGCGGACTGCTTCAAGTACCGCAACAAGATCGGCATCGACGTGGCGGTCGAAGCGCTCAAGGATTTCACCCACCGTCATCGCAGCGGCGCCGGGGATCTCGCCCGATTCGCCAGGATCTGCCGGGTGAGCCGGGTGATGCGGCCCTATCTGGACGCGGTATCGTGAGCCCCATGCGGACTCGCAACCTTCCAGCATCCGTTCTGGCCCGCCTTCTGGAACGAGCCAGGCGAACGGGCGACGACTATCAGGTGCTTCTCACCGCCTTTGTCTGCGAGCGGTTTCTCTACCGGCTCGGGGTCTCGAGCGTCCGCAGCCGCTTCGTGCTCAAAGGGGCGATGCTCCTGCGCGTGTGGTCCGACCAGCCCTATCGAGCGACGCGGGACCTCGACCTGCTGCGGCAAGGGGATGGCTCTACGGAGGCGATCCGAGCGGATGTCGAGGCAGTATGCGCGACCGAAGTCGAACCGGACGGACTCGCCTTCGAGCCCGCCTCGCTCCGACTCGAGGCAATTCGCCCCGAGGACGAGTACGCCGGGACGCGCGTCACGCTGCTTGCCCGGTGTGGCAGCGCCCGGGTGACGCTCCAGATCGATCTCGGCGTCGGGGACCCTGTCTGGCCTCCGCCACGGTCGCTTGCGTATCCATCGCTGCTGGATTTCCCGGCGCCCGAGGTGCTCGCCTATGCGCCGGAGTCCGTGATCGCCGAGAAACTGGAAGCGATCGTCGTCCTCGGAGACCGCAACAGCCGCATCAAGGACTTCTTTGACATCCGTCATCTGGCGAGCCGATTCGAGTTCGACGGTGCGATTCTCGCGGACTCCATCCGCAGGACGTTCGAGAGGCGGCAGACGCCCATTCCGAAGGAGGAGCCGCTTGGGCTGACCGCGGCGTACTGGGAGGACCCCGTCCGTGCTCCACACATCCGCGCCTTCGCGCGGCGGTCGGGTCTCGAGGTCGGACCGGAGGCGGGTGGGGAGGTCCTGAACGTGCTCAGGCCGTTCCTCCTCCCGATCCTGGACGACCTCCGGCGCGGCGCCCCGACCACAGGGACATGGGCACCGGGAGGGCCGTGGCGATGACCTCGCATCATGCGCCGGAGAGCGGCCCCCGGCGGTTCAAGCCGTATCCGGTGTACAAGGACTCCGGCGTGGAGTGGCTGGGGGAGATTCCAGCACATTGGGATCCACTCAAGCTCAAGCGGGTCTGCACATTCGCGTACGGCGATTCCCTCGCGAGCGAGGCCCGCGTGGATGGCGATGTCGAGGTCTACGGGTCTAACGGTCTTGTCGGTTCTCATGAGCGCGCGAACACGCTCGCGCCGTGCCTAGTGATCGGCAGAAAGGGGTCGTTCGGCAAAGTCAACTTCTCGCCCCGTCCCGTGTTCGCCATCGACACGACGTTCTTCGTCGACCGGCGATTCACCCGAGCTGATATCCGCTGGTTCTACTACGTGCTGACCAACGCGCGGCTCGACTCTGCCACCAAGGATTCGGCCATTCCTGGTCTGGATCGCGAGGACGCATACGTGCGGGACGTGTGCCTGTGTTCGCCTGACGAGCAGCGCGCCATCGCCGCCTTCCTCGACCGGGAGACGGCGCGGCTCGATGCGCTGGTGGCGAAGAAGGAGCGGCTGATCGAGCTGCTTCAGGAGAAGCGCACCGCCCTCATCACCCGGGCCGTCACCAAGGGCCTCGACCCGACCGTCCCCATGAAGGACTCCGGCGTCGAGTGGCTGGGGGAGATTCCGGCCGCGTGGGGTCTCAAGCGCCTCAAGCGCATCGTTCAGTTCCGAGGCGGCGGCACCCCCACAAAAGACAACTTGGAGTACTGGTGCGGAGAGATTCCGTGGGTATCGCCGAAGGACATGAAGGTATCGGTGGTCTTGGATACCGAGGACAAGATCACAGCCCAAGCTGTTCACGACAGCGCCACCAAGCCGGTCCCGGCCGGGGTGGTCCTCCTCGTCGTCCGGTCAGGGATTCTGGCCCGCAGCATCCCCGTGGCGCTCACAGGCCGCGAAGTGACGCTGAATCAGGATCTCAAGGCACTGGTCCCCAGCCATGAGCTTGTCCCCGAATACCTCATGTACCTGATCTCGGGGATGCAGCGGGAGCTCCTAGTCGAGTGGAAGAAGGAAGGGGCGACGGTCGAGAGTCTGGAACTTGAGTTGGTGGCAAACACTCCAACACCGCTGCCAGCCACCGCAGAACAGCGCGCCATTGCCGCCTTCCTCGACCGCGAGACGGCGAGGATCGATGCGCTCGTCGCCAAGGTCCGCGACGCCATCGACCGCCTCAGGGAACTCCGCACGGCTCTGATTTCCGCTGCGGTGACTGGTAAGATTGATGTACGGGAGTAGGATTACACCGGTCCGGCGACCAGGGAGGTATACATATGAGACAGGTAGTTCTTTATCCCGGGGAAGATGGTTATTGGGTCGCGGAGTGTCCCAGCCTTCCAGGCTGCATCAGCCAGGGGAAAACAAAGGAGGAGGCGATCGCCAACATCAAGGAAGCTGTAGGGGGATACGTTGCGGCTCTTGAGGAGGACAACTTGCTCGTTCCTCCCGAGCGGTTTGAGACCATCGTGGTGGCGGTGTGACCAAACTGCCGCGGATTTCGGGCCGCGAGTGCATCCGAGCCCTGGAGCGCGCGGGATTCTACCGCAAGCGCCAAGCAGGCAGTCATGTCGTTCTGCGGCGGGCCGAGCCCTTTGCCCAGGTCGTGGTTCCCGACCACGAGGAGCTGGACCGCGGCACGCTCCGAGCCATTGTCAGGCAGACAGGGCTCAGCGTCGATGAGTTCTTGCGGCTCCTATGACGGGACCGGAGTTCTTGAAGCTCGGCACGCCGAAAACCGCACCGCCCTCATCTCCGCCGCGGTGACCGGCAAGATCGACGTCCGGGAGCACGCCGCATGAGCTTCGCGCCGCGCTTCACCATCTCGCACCCGATCACCGCGGCGCTGACGCGGATCGAGCGGGCGCGCGGCTTCCTGGAGGCGGCGAAGCTCTCGGAGGACTGGATCCGCCGGATGGGCGCGCGGGCGCTCGTCCTCGAGGCGCACCACACGACCCACATCGAGGGGACGCGGCTCACGCTGGAGCAGGCCGAGCGCCTCTGGGCCGGCGAGCGGGTTCCGGAGGCCGATCCGGACGACGCCCGGGAGCTTCTCAACTACCGCGGAGCCTTCGAATTCGTGTCGCAATATCTCGGCAGCGGCGGGCCGATCACGGAGGGGCTAATTTGCGAGATCCACAAGCGGCTCGTTGAGGGCGTGCGCGGAGGCGCGGCCGCGCCGGGCGAGTACCGCCGCGTGCAGAACTACGTCGTCAACTCGGCCACGAAGGAGATCGTCTACACGCCGCCCCCGGCCCACGACGTGCCGGTCCTCATGCAGGAGCTCGTGGCGTGGCTGAACGGGGAGCGGGAAGTGCATCCCGTGCTCGCAAGCGGCGTCGCCCAGTTCCAGCTCGTCCACATCCACCCGTTCCTGGACGGCAACGGCCGCGCCTCGCGCCTGCTCTCGACGCTCTGCCTCTACCGGGCGGGCTACGACTTCAAGCGGCTCTTCACGATCAGCGAGTACTATGACCGCGACCGGCCGGCGTTCTATCGGGCCATCCAGAGCGTGCGCGAGCGGGACATGGACCTGACAGGGTGGCTCGAGTACTTCACCGAGGGGCTCGCCACCCAGCTCAGCGAGGTGCAGGCGCGCGGCGAGCGAGCCATCCGAGGGGATGTGCTGGCGCGCGAGCACGGCCTCTCAGATCGGCAGGCGCTCGCCCTCGGCCACGTGCTCGAACACGGCCGGCTCACGATCCAGGAGTACCAGGCCCTCTGCCCCAGGGCGAACCGGCGGACGCTCCAGAGGGACCTCAAGGCGATGGTGGACAAGGGCTTGTTCGCCGAGCGGGGCACGGGACCGACGGACCCAACGCGACACTACCGACTCGCGGAGGCCATCCTGGGACCGGGAAATGAGCTGTGACAGCGAGCTGTGACATGCTGCGACAGGGGGCTGCGACGCCTGCTCGCGGAATCCTGCCGGACTGGAGGCCACGACGATGACCGGGCGCGTGTCCGAGCGCAGCTTCGAGGAAGCCATCGAGTGCGGGCTGCTCCAGCACGGCCCCGACGCCTGCGCCGGCGACGCGAGCGCCTTGCGAGAGACGCCGCCGCCCTATGGCGACACCGTGCCGGGGGGCTACCGGAAGCGCTCGCCCGAAGACTACGACCGGGCGCTCTGCCTCATCCCGCGCGACGTGGTGGATTTCATCCTCGCCACGCAGCCCAAGGAGTGGGGAAAGCTCAAGCAGCACCACGGCGCGGCTGTGATGGTGCAGTTCCTCAAGCGCCTCGCGGGCGAGATCGAACGGCGCGGCGCGCTCGACGTGCTCCGCCAGGGCATCAAGGACTCAGGCTGCAAGTTCCGGCTGGCCTACTTCCGGCCCGCGAGCGGGCTCAATGAAGAGACCCGGCGCCTGCACGCGGCGAACCTCTTTGCCGTGGTGCGCCAGATCCGTTACAGCGAGAAGAACGATAAGAGCCTCGACCTCGTGCTTCTCTTGAACGGCATCCCGATCTTCACGGCCGAGTTGAAGAACCCGCTGACCGGACAGGATGTCGAGGATGCGATTCGGCAGTACAAGACCGACCGCGACCCGCGTGAGCCGCTCTTCGCTTACGGTCGCTGCCTCGCGCACTTCGCGGTGGACCCGGACCTGGTCTACGTCACGACCCATCTCGTGGGGCCGGACACGCATTTTCTGCCCTTCAACCAGGGGAAGTTCGGTGGAGCCGGGAACCCGCCGGTGCCTCCCACCCGGAAGGGCTACGCCACGGCCTACCTGTGGGAGGAGACTTGGGCCCGCAACAGCGTGCTCGACCTC
>Ga0194111_10007022_pt1 | contig 12691 bp, 11 predicted proteins | sample TA2KigC300mmetaG_FD_146194 | JGI IMG/M metagenome (GOLD analysis project Ga0194111, IMG submission 146194) | Freshwater microbial communities from Lake Tanganyika, Tanzania - TA2015033 Kigoma Deep Cast 300m | ecosystem: Environmental > Aquatic > Freshwater > Lake | place: Tanzania: Lake... | reverse complement strand
CATCTAGTCCATGATACGGTGCATAAGTACCATTTCTCAGCTATGACAGGGATAAAAGTGCCTTTTGGTTTCGTGGAGGGAAGCAGGGGTTGCCCACATAGATGCACTTTCTGCACTCAGTGGCGGCACTGGTGCGGTAAGTGGAGGCTTAAAACTCCATCAAGGATCGCTGATGAGATGGAGTACATCTATAAGGAGTTTGGTATCAAGTTCATCTGGCTCACAGATGACAACTTTGGTGCAGGAGACAGAGGAGTTGAACTAGCGGAAGAGCTTCTGAAAAGGAGACTTGGTGAAGATTTTTTATGGTTCACTCAGATGAGGTGCGATGATGTAGTTTCTATTAAAGACTCATTGCCAAAAATGAAGCGGGCTGGTCTCCAGTGGGTTCTGATTGGTGTTGAGAACCCAAGCACAAGCACCCTTGAACATTACAATAAAGGCATTGAACCTAGTCAAGCATTTGAGGCTATTCAGGCATTAAAAATGAATAACATATTCACTCAAGCCATGATAATAATAGGTGATAGGCAGGATACACATAAGTCAGTAGCTGAGGTAAGGAGATTCGTCTCAGAGCTTGATCCAGACTTCGTCATATATTCTGTGTTGACTCCATTCCCAGGTACCGAGGTCTATGATGAAGCAAAAGCTAATGGCTGGATAAAAGACAACAATCTATTCAACTACGATATGGCTCATGCGGTCATGGGAACAGAGACTATGACGATGCAAGAGGTCCAGGAGGAGCTGTATAAATGTTATAATAGCTTCTACGGTGGTTGGAGTAGGAGGCTGAAAGGGATGTTTTCTAATAATGAGCTGAAGAGAAGAGTGTATTGGCATATGGCTAGGCGTGGAATATTGACTCAACTAAGAACCCTTTTTTGAAAACTCGATTTAGGTTAGAGTATTTTTTCTTTAAATTTTTTTATAATGCTCATCTAGGAAAGTTTTAAATTATTTTTATGTTTTTATTGATCAACTCTTTATTTACTAGATTGGGTGGAATTTCTCCTTTAAAGTAAGATATTAAATTGATTGCTACTAACTCTGACATTTTTTGACGTGTTTCATAGCTTGAACTGGCAATGTGAGGAGCCACTACAAGGTTTTCTAGTTTAAGGAGGGGATTATCTGATGGTGTGGGTTCCTGTTCAAAGACATCAATCGCAGCACCAGCAATTTTATGGTGCACAAGAGCATCGAATAGGGCTTTTTCGTCCACTACTGGACCTCTTGAAGTGTTTATTAAGTATGCAGTTTTCTTCATGAGACTCAGCTTCTCCTCATTCACTAAGTGTCTTGTTTCTATCATTAATGGGACATGGACACTTACGAAATCTGGCTCACTGAATACTGTTTTTAGATCCACTCTTTTAGCATTCAGTTCTCTCTCCATTTCTGGGCGTGGAGCAACATCATAGTAAAGTATCTTCATGTTGAATCCTTTCGCTCTTTTCGCTACAGCATAACCTATTCTTCCTGCTCCTACGATTCCTATGGTTGCACCATTAACATCTCTACCTTGCATGAAACTTGGATGCCAACCAACCGTCCACTTTCCCTGACGGACATAATTATCTGCTTCAACGACTCTTCTAGCTACTGCTAGGAGTAATGCAAAAGCATAGTCTGCAGTTGTTTCAGTGAGTACCTCAGGAGTGTTTGTCACATATATCCCCCTTCTAGTCGCTTCAGCCACATCGATGTTATCAAAGCCAACAGCCATCTGAGAAACAATTCTTAATTTAGGAGCTGCATCAAAGAGGTCTCCATCCACCTTATCAGCTACATTCGATGCGATTGCTTCAACATCACCAATATGCTCCTTTAACTGATCCTTTGTTGGTGGAATATACTCCCTCCATACCTCAGCATCAAAATTCTCTAAAATCAAAGATAAGCCTCTGTCAGGGAGTTCCCTAGTGACATAGACCTTATGTTTAGGAGTTTTTATCATCAATGTATTCAAAGAAACATTAACACCTCAATTTATGATGTTTTGCATTAAAATCAGTATTAAAGGGAGCTAATCTACCAAAAACCACCTAGCAGTACAAATGATAAACTAAAAGTATATTGAGGGCTTAGCTTTAGGAAAGGCCATGGAGGATAAACCCAATAGACTCATCAACGAATTAAGCCCGTACCTTCTACAACACGCAGATAATCCTGTTGATTGGTGGCCATGGACAGATGAAGCATTCCAGTTAGCAAAGCAACGTGATGTACCTGTTTTCCTAAGTATAGGATACTCTACCTGCCACTGGTGCCATGTTATGGAGAAGGAGAGTTTCACTGACCCAGATGTAGCCAAGCTCCTCAATGATGCTTTCGTATGCATTAAAGTCGATCGAGAGGAACGGCCAGACATCGATGCAACATACATGATGACCTGCCAACTGCTCACGGGAAGTGGAGGATGGCCCTTAACCATCATAATGACCCCTGATAAAGAACCATTTTGGGCAGGAACCTATCTACCTAAAAAGACCCGTGTTGGTGTAACTGGTTTAACAGAATTAATTCCAATGATTCAGGAGCTTTGGAAAAAACAAAGGTACCGAGCAACAACAATAGCCACCGCTTTAACAGAGAGTTTAAACAGAAGTGAAGTAGAACATCCAAGCTCTAAACTAAATAAAAGAATTTTAGATGACGCATTTAATCAGCTTCTAGAAGATTATGATGAAACAAACGGAGGTTTTGGTGGAGCACCAAAATTCCCTTCACCGCACAGACTTATTTTCTTACTAAGATACTGGTTCAGGACAGATAATGAGAATGCATTAGCAATGGTCGAAAATACGCTGACACAGATGAAAACAGGTGGAATAAATGATCAGCTTGGTGGTGGATTTCATAGGTATTCAACCGATGATAAGTGGTTACTTCCTCACTTCGAAAAAATGCTATATGATCAGGCAATGCTTCTTTTAATCTATACAGAAGCATATCAGATTACTCATAACCAACAATATGAGCACACTGCAAGAGATATTGCAGAATATGTGTTAAGAGACCTGACTTCACCTGAAAGAGGATTTTATTCAGCTGAAGACGCAGACAGTGAAAATATTGAAGGAAAATTTTACCTATGGGATATTGAGGGGTTGAAAGCTATATTAAATGAAGCAGATGCAAATTTAGCAATCAAAGTTTATGGATTAACAGAGAAAGGTAACTTTCCAGAATCTCCAAAAATGAACATTTTAAGGATCGGAACAACAGAAGACCAGCTTCTCCAAACAAAAGAACTCAACAAAGAAGAATTAACACAAAAGTTATGGGACATAAGACGTAAACTCCAAGAAATCCGTAGCAAAAGAATCCGCCCCTTTAGAGATGAAAAAATTTTATCTGATTGGAATGGACTCATGATTGGTGCTTTAGCCAAAGCGGGATTGGTTTTTGGAGAAGAAGAATACATTAAATCAGCTGAGAGAGCTGCATCTTTTATCAAATCCAGGCTGATGAAGAATGGATTAAAACATCGGTATTACAATAATCAGGCATCAATTAATGGATTCTTAGATGATTATGCTTTCCTAGCTTTTGGATTCATTGAGTTATATGAAGCAACATTAGACGCTGGTTATCTTAGTGATGCAACCCAACTAGTTCAAGAAGCATTAGACTTATTTGAGGACAAAGAATTTGGTGGATTCTTCATTAACTCAAATAAAACTGACCAGATAACAAGGTTGAAGGAGCCATATGATGGGGCAATGCCATCAGGTAATTCAGTGATGGCGTTGAATCTGGTAAAACTAATCAAAGTAATTTATAACCCAGATTTCGAAAATGCCTTAGAACGACTTTTAAAAACATATACTACAAGAATATCAAATAATCCACAAGCTTACACCTTCCTTCTAACAGCATTAGATTACATTTTTGGACCCTCCTTTGAGGCAGTAATTTCTGGAGATCCATCACAAGAATTAACATGGAAAATGATTGAAGTATTGAGAACATATTATCACCCAACGAAAATGGTGCTATACAAAACTCCTGAACTAGATGAACTAACACAATTTACTAAGAATATGATCACACAAGGATCTCAAGCTATAGCCTATATCTGCCAAGATAAGGCATGTAAACTGCCAACAACAAGCATTGATGAAGCCTTAAAACAATTAAATATTAAGCATATTAAATAAAAACATAGTTTTCTAATATTTTTACTAAATTTGAACAATTCTATTTAAAATATATGATTATACATAGGAATTCCCACTAAATACGAAAATTCCATATTCTATTAATAGGAAAAAGGATAAAATAAGTGCGAAAACAAATGAATAAAACATTCATAACAATATTCTTGGCTATTCTCTTAATCTTATCCAAAAATATTTACATTGATAGTCTAACTCATATCTTCCTTGATATCCAAAATACTTGAGTATCTTGTTATCTAGAGAAGAGGTTCAAGAAAGAGCAGAAGAATACGCTGAGAGAGGGTATTTATGCTCTGAGGCTGTTCTTTTAGCACTTGCAGATCATTTTGGAGTTAAAAACGAATTATTACCAAAAATTGCTACAGGCTTTGGAGCAGGAATTGCTCGATCAGGAATGGTTTGTGGTGCAGTTTCTGGAGCAGTTATTGGCTTGGGCATAAAATTTGGGAGGGATATACCTAATAGTAAGAGTACTCGACGCCCTTACTGGTATAGTAGAGAACTCACTAATGCATTCAAACTAAGATATCAGAGTTTAGAATGCCCTAAGTTGCTTCAGCTTGATCTTGATAAGGAAGAGGAATACAAAATATATTCTGAGAAAAAATATTGGTCAACCATATGCCGGGAATATATTTCAACAACAGCAGGATTAGCTTATGATATAGCATTAAAAGATGGTTAATAAGGCTAAATTCATCTTACTCCCAACCATTTTATATTCTGATTCAAAACATGAAGAGTAACAGATGAAAGTCTCAATTAGTTTAGGCGGAAGCCTTCTAACAAAAAACCAAGACAGCCAATCATACATAAAATATGCAAATGCGATTCGCCGACTAAAAAACGCTGGACACACCATGGTTGTAGTCTGTGGAGGAGGAAAACTAGCGAGACAATATATTAATTTAAGTAAAGAGCTTGGTGCTTCACATAAAATTCAGGACGAAGTTGGGATACTTACTACCCATATCAATGCTCTGCTACTTATTTCTGCTCTCGGAAAAGATGCTGACTCACGAATACATCGTCGTGGAGTTGATGTTAAGAATCATCTTGGGGAACGTATACTGGTTGGTGGTGGACATAGACCGGGGAGTAGCACAGATTATCGTGCTGCGTTATTTGCTGGTGCAATTAATGCTGATTTAATCGTTAATGTGACCGATTTTCCCGGAGTCTTCGATAAAGATCCTAAAAAATATCCAGATGCAAAAAAAATTGATTACCTAAATTATGAACAACTAGAAGAAATTGTGAGAAGCCGATTTAAACAATCACCCGGAGATTATGGTCTATTCGATTTGAAAGCTGTGAAGTATGCAGCTAACAAAAAAATTCCTGTCATAATAATTGATGGAACTGATCCTGAAGAGATTGTCAATGCAATTAATGGAAAACATAATGGCACTTTAATTTCAGATAAAAAGAATTAAAATAAAAAAATCATTTATTCACAATTGTCTCAAGTATCTCATCAACCTGCATTATTGTTTCCTTTACGCTTTTAACAGGGAAAGGCTGAATCGATGACACGTACCCATCTCTATGTGAAATCAAAGTCTCAACTTCTTGCAAGGTTCTTGGATTAAAAATGACACCCAGTTTATCACCTTTTTTAACCAAGTCACCAGTTTTTACATTTGATTTGAAGAATCCAGCTTTTTGGTTTACAACAAGTGCTTCTTTTGTATCTGTCTCCCACTTGAGAATGTATTGTTTTTCCGGTAATTTGATTTTTCCTTTAATCATTCCGAGATCTACCAGAATGTTTCTAAGTCCTGTTTCAGAGATGTCTGCACCATCAACTGCGACTTCAGGGACAATTGCTGGAATACCATGATCAACACAGGCACCTCTGAAGCTTTTTCCCCCACCATAAGCTTCAGTCTCTTTCTTCAGTACGCGGGCGCTGTAAAGTTTCGCCATTCTCTCCGATTTATCATTCACTTCCTTAGGAACATCCGGAGAGACACCATGAGCCTCATAAAATACAAAGGTCTCCTGCGGGACACCATGGAAATCAATAACGTAATCAGCTTTATTTTCGACAAAATTCACCCACCACGCATTCACTATTCTCTCCATCACTGAGCCTTGAGGGTCACCATATAAGACTCGGTTAATGTCGTGTGTAATGATTCTATTGTAGTATAATCCAAACCTGAAACCAACGGTATTTGGGAGGCAGAAGGTGATTACACCTGAGAGGTTTTTGGGATCTAAGTCTCCAATCACTCGACGGATTCCATCTAATGCATAGACTTCATTTGGATGTTGTGCAATCTGCAGATGAACCCGAGGGCCATCATTTGCTCCATTATAAATTATGAAGGGGATCTCAAGGTACTGTCCATCCGCAAAGAGGTCAGGAACTTTAACCACACCATAGGCTTTTTCGCCTGGATTAGCACTTACACCAGCTATTGTTACTTTTTTTGTCATAGTTAGTAACAGCTCATCAATACTGCGTGTTAAAACTTATAAAATTTCATAAAAAACAGCTTTTAATATACTTTTTATGCAATTAAAATTTTTACATAGATTTTTTATTTCACTTTGGGTCCCTTGAATACGTGTCTACATTAAATTATAATGAACTATCTGCAACTTTGAAGAAATATACTAGACTGGATCGAGATCCTGTAGCAATTTATCTATCAAAAAAGGCTCCTACAAATGCTGAAAAGCTCAGTGGAAGTACCGCGTTTTGTAAAATGTTTGATTTAGCACGTAACGACCATAAGAGCATTTATGCTTCTAAAGCTGAGTTAGGTGGATGCGAAACAGGATTCCATGTGTTAGGTTTAGGTGAAATCAAACCAGATGTAAGGAGAGGGGATCCGGATTATGAAGAACATGGTGTATCACCGTCTCTTAGAATTGCACGAAGGATTTTCTCTCATAGACACGTTGTTGAAGCTAACTCGATAAACTATGTCACTGCATGCCCATTAGATATGGCTACTGAAGAACCAGATGTTATCTTTATTCAGGGAAAACCAGGCCAAATTTCACTTATTTCTTATGCATACCTTAATTTTCTTGGCAAATATCCGTTAGGATTAGCTGGTAATTCTTTTTGCTCAGCTTGTATTGCTGCACCATACCTTACAGGTGAAATGACGTATGGTTTAGGTCTCCATTATTATGGTGGTCCTCCTGATATTATGAAATATAACGTTGATGAGATGTTTGTTGGGATACCTGGAGAGCTTTTGAAACCAATAAATGAGCAGCTAATGAATCAGAGAACACGTATAGAAAAAATCATGCAAGAAAGAAGACGAATGATGTAAAGATAAATCATTTTTTTCCAATATTTTTTACTTAATTTTGAACTCGAATAGATATCACATTTTAAGTAACCTATATATTGTCTTAGCACTTTATGAAGTCGTTAAAGGGGGATATTAATGAGCGAAAATGCACCACTTGATAGATTAAGAGCCCAGCGGATGCTGGAGCAGCTTGAATCACTTCAAGGGCGCGGAACTGAGCTTGTCAGTGTTTACATACCCCCTGGTAAAGCTGTAAGTGAGGTCATGACTGACCTACGTAATGAGTGGGGTACAGCAGTCAACATCAAATCTAAAACCACCAGAAAAAATGTTCAAGACGCATTAACAAAAGTCATGGAGCGTCTGAAACTTTTTAAAACGATACCCCCAACAGGGTTAGCGATTTTTGCAGGGACAATCGCCAGTAACCAGTTAGGAGTAGGGGACATGCAGACATTCGTAATCGTTCCACCTGAACCCATCAGCATCTATTATTACAGATGCGAGCACCAATTCATGCTGGAACCCCTCTTCAACATGCTTGCAGCGAAAGATGTGTATGGTTTAGTTGTATTAGACTCAAAAGAAGCTGCTTTTGCCACATTAAAGGGTAACCGAACTGAAATGATTAAAGAATACACTAGTGGTGTGGCTGGTAAAACTAGAGCAGGTGGACAGTCTTCTAGAAGGTATGAACGATTAAGAGATATGTTCCTGAATGAATGGTTCGTTAGGTTAGGAGACTATTTCACTGAACACTTCAGAAACCTCCCAAACTTAAGAGGCATAGTGGTAGGTGGACCTGGCCCAACTAAGGAAGATTTTCTGAAAGGGGATTTCCTACATTATGAGCTGAAGGATCAAGTCATGGCTACAGTTGATACTGGCTACACAGGTCCTGAAGGCATAAAAGAGATGGTTAACAGAAGCAGGGAAATCCTAAAAAACGCTCGATATTTCGATGAACGCAGAGTAGTCCAAGAATTTTTGAAACACATTGGCGAAGACGATGGTTTAGTTACTTATGGTGAGCAGGAAGTCCTCCAAGCCTTAAAAAACGTTAATGTTCAGACTTTGCTGATAAGTGAAGATGTTAGAAGGACGCTCTACAGAATTAAATGTAAGACCTGTGGATTCACGGAAAACCGTATAGTAGATAACGATAAAATTCCTGAATTTGAAGCAAGCCTATCAACACTGAGATGCTTAAAATGCCAAGGAGACGTTGAAGTTTTAGAAAAAGAAGACTTGATAGAATTTCTGGTTAAAGCCGCTGAAAACTCGAAAGCATCAGTTGAACTCGTATCAACTAACACTGAAGAAGGAGAGATGCTGATACGATCCTTTGGTGGAATTGCAGCAATAACCAATTACAGACAATTCTAAAATAATTACATAACAGAATTCAAATTTTTTAGATTATTAAATTTAACAAGTTCACTTTTACGGTTTCTAAATAAGTTCAAACCATCAAATCCAGCTGCCTTTAACTGATTACAGGCTTCAGTGAAGCCATATCCAATTGATGTTGGCTCATGACTGTCGCTACCAATTGTTACAATTTTAACACCTGCTTCTTTAGCTGAAACTAAGAATTCGGGGATTGGGAAAAAACTCCCAACACCATGCCTTATACCCGATGTATTTACTTCAAGTCCCACTTTATTATCAACTAAAGACTGCAATGCATCGAATACAACTTCCCCATAATCCTGCCAGGTGGGATTTTTTATATGAAAATGAACAAACTTACGCCAATAATCAGGATGAGCCATTACATCAAATAAGCCACTTTCTATTGCTCGTTTCCAAACTGAAAAATATTCGTCCACACCCTTCGATAAAGGCCTACCCGAAAAAAACTCTTCAACATCACTTCTTTTGCCAACATCATAACCGTTAATGTAATGTGTACTCCCAAGAATAATATCGAAATCATATTCACTCAAAATAGTTTCTAACCTACGTTCTTCTTCAGGGAAATAATCAACTTCTAAACCAACCAATAATTTGACATTCGTTAATTCTTGGGCAGCATGAATTTCTTCAATATAATCCTGTATTTCATTATTTTGTATACTGATGATTACATCTGGGCTGCTTATAATTAGGTGAGTTGTGAAAGCAATTTCAGAAATACCCTTTTTCTCAGCTTCCTTAATGAAATTTGGTATAGTTGCATGAAGAGTGTCTCTTGAATGATACTCATGAATATGATAATCGATCAACTCAAAAAAAGTTGATGAAGATCAATTAGACTCTTGTGGTCATAGTTTTTCTATGGGATGCCTAATTATTGTTTTAACTTTTTCAGGTGCTGTTCTATTTGGATCATTAAGGTAGATTTCATGGTGATGCCCTCTATGCTGATAACCTTGTTCCTTGATAAAATCATTCAATAAGACGATGCTTCTTTCTTCATCACTGTAAGGACCAACATGCAAAATTTGAGCTGATAAACCCTCATCAAAAACCTCTAATTGAACAAGGTTTACCTCTTCTAAGCCTTTTTTCTTATAAACTTCAGACCTGATTTCTTCCAGAATATTAGTGGTCACAAAATCTGGTTGACGAATCATCGACTTCCAGTTCCATTCCTGCCTTGGAGGAGCATCTTTCATACTGAATGTTTTAGGTTTGTCCCACCACCATAATCCCTCTAAACCCATCACAGTATAATCTTTAGCTTGCTCTTTCTTAATTTTAAATTTTAAAGTGTATGCAAGACTATAAAGAGCGTTTAAAGAGTTTGAATAGACTTTACCTCCGGGTTCTCCTCGACCGACAATAGTCAAAAATTGTCCACTTGAGATTGTAATTAACTCAGGTTTTTCTTTTGCAGTATAAAATTTTTTGTAGTCTTTCTTAAGATCAATTTTTTCCATAAGAAAAAACTAGTATGTGATGAATTAAAACCTACTATTCTACTCCACAGGATAGTCTGTTTTTAGTAAAATATATTAAGAGATACTGGTCTTGCTGTTGGTGGCGGGTGAGTGGGGCCTCCCACCCGATTCCGCCAAAAAAACCCCGGTGAAGGGAGGCTAAGATTAAATGAATGTTCGTGAATTGAGTATAGCTACTGTCCTTGCAGCCATGTATGCTGCTCTTGTATTTGTATTAGCGCCAATATCTTTTGGTCCCATACAACTTCGAATTGCTGATTTCTTAATACCTTTTTCAGCCATCTTAGGTTGGCCAGGAATAATTGGAGTCACTCTAGGAGCATTCATTGGGAATGCATACTTTTTTTTAAGCCCTATTGATGTGATTTTAGGTTCAGCAGCAAACTTGATTGCTTCTTACTTAATTTTTAGAGGAAGGAATAATTTGATGATTTCATGTTTCAGTGCATCACTAATTATTGGTATAACTGTCGGAAGCTACCTTTGGATGTTTTTCCCTCCCCCAAGCATATTTGATTTTTCATTACCAGTTTGGTTAGCGATGATAATTAGTATTACACTAAGTAGCATTATTGCCATCTGCATGATAGGTTATAGCATTGTGAGAACAATGCAGTCAACAAAGATTTTAAAAACTTTAGCATCTAAAGGAATAAAAATATACGACTAAAAACGATATTCTTAACAAATAGAGAAACAAAGAGTTTTTATGAAATCTACCAAGCTTCGCTCATCAGCAATATTTGGTTTTATTACACCGATCTTTGGTTTTATTGTAATTTTTTTAGCAATAAGTTATGCACCATGGTTCAGTTGGACAGGTAATGCCCTAAGCGACCTAGGTACAAGTGGAACTGAGTCAATGATCTTTAATTATGGATTAATGGCAACGGGGTTACTGATTCTAGGATTCAGTAGGGGATTATTTGAACTTTCTGAAGGAAACAGGTTGGGTCGAATCGGGACCTATGTTCATGTACTAGGAGCATTGTTCCTTTTCGCGATAGGTGTCCTGAATATCAATATTAGACCTTGGCATTTTTTTGTTTCAGTCGGATTTTTTGTAACTTTCCCAAGCGCTGTTATCATTTATAGTGTCTTCCTATACAAGAAAGGAATGCAATCATTTGCATATATTGGCTGGGTAATGGGTGTAATTGCACTACTCATATGGACAATGCGTTGGAGTAGCGTTGCTATTCCTGAAGCAGCTTCAGCTGGTTTAATCAGTATTTGGCAGATTAACTTAGCTTATTGGATGTGGAAAAAAGAAGGTTAGAAATTAGATTCTCTTAGCTAATGTACGCTCATAGACCATTATCATAAGTCCATCTTTCTCAACAAACTGTATTGGTGTAATTGTGTCTAAACCATAAACGTTGAGGGTCTTAACTTCAGAGTCTAAATCAACCGGTATTAACGGAGTCGAATAAGCTCTTTGACCAAAACTTGACTGAAGCTGTAAAATACCACCACTACGATTAATTTTATAATTCGAAGTATTTCGGAAAGTCCAGTAGGTTCCTATGAGTGAGTCTAATATTTTGCCCCTTTTAAAATACTGAATCTCATATGGATTCTTATCCAACAAAAGAGCCATTGCATATTCACCCATGTCTTCAAGGAAGTACCCGCCATTTGCTAAAATTACTATACCAAGTCCTTTCTCAGGTATCATATTGATGTAAGCACTGGAACCATAAACGCTACCACTATGATGTACAAGTTTGTACCCAAGGAAATCTGATTTAATACGTAGCCCATATCCATAAAAGCGATGATTTTTCCCATCGACGGGTGTTTCACTAATCTTAATTTTTGGTTCCATGATTTCAATAACTGTTTCAGAGTTAACGATTTTTACTCCTTCAAGTGTCCCTTTCGATAATAGTGCCCTAATGTATCTTACCATCTCTTCTGAGTTACTCATTAATCCGCCATCAGCGATCATCTGTCCATAAGGGTAACGTGTGGCAACTTTGACTCCACTTTCTGAAGTAATGTAGGGTGTAGCTACATCTTTTTCGTTAATAATATCCTCTTCTTTGAAAGTGCTTTTATTCATTCCTAAAGGTTTCAAGATATTTTCTTTGATATAATCGGGATAAGATGTGCCTGATGCTTTTTCTATTATTGACCCAAGGATAATGTATCCTTCATTGAGGTAAGCATGACGTTCTCCTGGTTTAGTTATTACCCAATCCTCTGCACCATTCATAAACATTAGTAAGTCTTGGGGGCTTGCTATTGGGAACCATCTGTCATAGATTCCTGTTACCATACCTAAAGTTGCTTCAGCATATCCAAGCGCTGA
>Ga0194111_10007021_pt1 | contig 12691 bp, 11 predicted proteins | sample TA2KigC300mmetaG_FD_146194 | JGI IMG/M metagenome (GOLD analysis project Ga0194111, IMG submission 146194) | Freshwater microbial communities from Lake Tanganyika, Tanzania - TA2015033 Kigoma Deep Cast 300m | ecosystem: Environmental > Aquatic > Freshwater > Lake | place: Tanzania: Lake... | reverse complement strand
CCGGTGGGTCCAAGGCCATCTCAGCCATCATTGCCGCCCTGCACGCCGACACCGATTCTTTAATTAAATTAGCAGCATGAAAGAAAAATCTTTCTCAAAAAAATAAAAACTCGGATTCAGTAGCACAGGCTTCCAGCCTGTGCAGGCGCAGGATGAGGCCAGCGGCTATAATAAATGGTATAAGATCGCCCCTTGTCTCATCAATGGGTCGCCTGAAGGGTTTATGGCATTTCAAAGAGAATTTGGTATCAGTCGATGGGGGGCGATTGCTCTTCCCAGCCGGCGGCGGCCAGTTCCTCGAGGACGGCCGCGACGGCGCGTTGCGCCCCGGCCGCCACCTCCGGCGAAACAGGGGCGCCCAGGCTGAAATCTTGCCCTGCTACGGCAAAGATGATGAGGCGGGGGGGGAGGGTTCCCAGCGTGCGGGCCAGCTCCACGGCTTCGGCCAGTCCCACCCCGTGGCTGGAGCAGGAAGGCCGCACCTGGGCCGGCAGCACCCCGGCGTGGGCCTCCAGGCGGGTGAGGGTCCCCGGAGGGCCCCCGGTGTCGGCCGCGTCCACGATGATGACCAGGGCGTAATCGCGCCAGACCGATGCCAGGCTCAGGAGGTCCCCTCGCGTCTCCCGCACTTCCACGCCGGCAAGACGCGCCTGTCGGACCAGCCCCGCCACCAGGGGACCCACGCCGTCGTCGCCCCTAAGCGGCTGGCCCACCCCCACCACCAGGGCCCGCCCCGGCGGCGCGGCCCGGGCGGCATCCGTCACTCCCGCTCCACGGTCAGCTTGAGGAAATGGGTGGCGCAGGAGATGCAGGGGTCGTAGTTGCGGATCATCTGCTCCAGACGCCAGGTGAGGTCCGCCTCCGGCAACTCCAGATGCCCCTGGGCGAACCCGGCCAAATCCGCCTCGATGCTCCCCTGGTTCTGGGAAGTGGGCGGCACGATGTGGGCCTCGGTGATGAGCCCGGCCTGGTCCAGGCGATAGCGGTGGTAGAGAATCCCCCGGGGGGCCTCGGTGATGCCGTGTCCCTCCCCCGGGCCGGGCGTCACCGGCACTGCAGGCCGCTCCGGCCGACGGTAATCCCGGATGATGGCCAGGGCCTCGTCCGCGGCCTGGACCATCTCCACGGCCCGGACCACGATGCTCCGGAAGGGGTTGCGGCACACCGGCCCCAGGCCCGCGGCCTGGGCCGCCTCCCGGGCCAGGGGGGCCAGGCGGTCGTAATTCAGGCTGTAGCGGGCCAGCGGCCCCACGAAGTACAGGCCGCCGTCCGTCTTGCGGCAATGCAGGGCGTGGGAGTGGGGCAGGTGCACCTCCTGGAAGTGCTTGTCGAAGTCGGCCACCGGCGCCGTGAGCCCCCCGCTGGAGGCCAGCTGCCCCTGCAGGATGGGGTATTCGTGCGGGTGTCGCAGGGACACGAAATCATAGTCCTCTTCAAAATCGGGGAAGTCAAAGCCCGCCACGAAGCGCACCGCGGCCACGGAGGCCTCCCGGGCCCAGGCCAGCTCGTCCTCCAGGGCCGCCAGTTCGCTTCTCCGGGGCGTGCGGTAAAAGCCGCCCACCCGCACGTTGACGGGGTGGATCTCCCGCCCGCCCAGCAGGGCCACCAGGGAATTGCCCGCCTTTTTCAGGCGCAGACCCAGCTTCACCTGCTCCGGGTAGTCCCGGGCCAGGGCCAGGCCGTCCTGGTAGCCCAGGAAGTCCGGGGCGTGCAGGAAAAAAATGTGCAGGCCGTGGGACTCCAGCCATTCGCCCAGGAAGAGGAGGCGGCGCAGTTGCCGCAGGGGCTCATCCACCTCCACCCCCAGGGCCGCCTCCATGGCCTGCACCGAACTCATCTGGTAGGCCACCGGGCAGATGCCGCAGATGCGGGCGGTGATATCCGGGGCCTCGGTGAAACGGCGCCCCCGCAGGAAGGCCTCGAAGAAACGGGGCGATTCGAAAATCTCCAGCCGGGCCGCGGCCACCCTGCCGTCTTTCACCCGGAGGAAAAGCCGGCCCTCGCCCTCCACCCGGGCCAGGACGTCCACCTTGATGGTCTTAGTGCTCATGGGTCACACTCTCCTGGCGGAAGGCCGGGGCATTGGCGGTGAACTGGCGCAAGGCCCGGACCAGGTCATCCTCCGTCAGGCCCAGGCGCTCTTTGAACCAGCGGCTGAGGGACGCCGGGTTGGGCGTCTCCTGGGGGCCGAAGCAGCCGTAGCAGGGCCGGTGATAGCCGGGACACAAAGCCCCGCAGCCCGCCCGGGTGAGGGGCCCCAGGCAGGGCAGCCCCCGCCCCGTCAGCACGCAGATGTTCCCCCGGCGCTTGCACTCCAGGCAGACGCTGTAGGACGGCAGCCGGGGCTCCCGCCCCTGCAGCAGCGCGGTCAGCACCGTCAGCAACTGCGTCTTGCTGATGGGGCAGCCCTGCAACTCCAGGTCCACCTTAACATGCTGCGCGATGGGGGTGGATTCGGCCAGGGCCTCCAGATAGTGGGGCTTGGCATACACCACGGCCTTGAACTCGTCCACATCGGCGAAATTGCGCAAGGCCTGGATGCCCCCCGAGGTGGCGCAGGCGCCGATGGCCACCAGGAATCTGGCGGAGCGGCGCACCTGCTGCACCCGCTCCAGCTCTTCGGGGGTGCTCACCGAGCCTTCCACCAGGGCCACGTCATAGGGCCCCTTGAGCACCGACCGGGTGGCCTCGGGGAAGTAGGCCAGGCGAATCCTGCCGGCGATGGCCAGCAGTTCGTCTTCCAGATCCAGCAGCGACAACTGGCAGCCGTCGCACGACGTGAACTTAAACACCGCCAACTTGGGCAAGGATGAAGGCATGGGCCGTCCTCTGTGAGTTGAGGTCAAGAAAGACCACGCAAATCTTAGATCTCCCGCTTCTCAAACCAGTCCCTGACGCGGCTGTACGGGAACACCGGCCCATCCTTGCAGACGAAGACCGGCCCCAACTGGCAGTGGCCGCACAGGCCCAGGCCGCACTTCATGTTGCGCTCCAGGGAGACGAAGATGCGCTCCAGCGGCAGGCCCCGGTTGCGCAACTCCTGCACCGTGAAGCGCATCATGACGCCGGGGCCGCACACCAGGGCGGTGGTGTTTTCCGGGTCGAAGCGGGCCCGGGGAATGAGGTGGGTGACCACGCCCACATTGGTGCGCCAGTCGGAGGCGGCACTGTCCACGGTAAGGTGCACCCGGGTGTCGAAACGGCCCCGCCAGCGCTCCAGTTCCCGCCAGAAGATGATGTCCGCGGGGGTGCGGGCCCCGTAAATGAGCTCGAAGTTGCCGTAGTCGGCCCGGTGCCCCAGCACGTGGTAGATGGCCGGGCGCAGGGGGGCCAGCCCCAGCCCGCCGGTGATGATGACCACGTCCTGCTCCTTGGCCTGTTCCACCGGCCAGGGCGTGCCGTAGGGGCCGCGCACGCCGATCTGGTCGCCCTTGGCTGCGCGGCAAAGCACTTTGGTCACGGAGCCTACGGCCCGGATGGTGTGCACCAGGGTTTCGGGCCGGGCCGGGTCGCCGCTGATGGAGATGGGCACCTCTCCGGCCCCGAAAGCGGTGAGCATGTTGAACTGGCCCGGCTGAAAGGCCAACTCCTGGCCTCCGTCCGCCGGGACCAGGTTGAAGGTGAAGGTGTCCGCCGTCTCCCGCACCCGTTTGACCACTCGGAAAATGCGGGGCAGCATGGGCTCCCCCACCGGCACTACCGCGCTCGCGTGCCCCTGCCCGGTCACGGCTCAGCCTCCGTACATGTCCACAAGCTGGAGCTTCAGTATCCGGAACCGCACCGCCAGGCTGTGGCCGTAGCGCTTCAAGATCTCATAGCCCAGGTCGTGGTCGGCTTCGCAGGCCTGGCGGAGGCAGTTCACGTCCAGGGCCACGGTGCGGGTGAGCTCCACGGCCCGGGCGTCCAGGTGCCAGTGGTAGGGCTTGTCGAACCAGAGCCAGCCCAGTTCCTCCCCTTCGACCAGGGTGCGGATGGTGACGGCCCCCCGCCGGTGCGAAAAGATCTCCACCGCCACCCGGCCCTGGTAGACCAGGTAGAAGCGCAAAACCTCCTCCTCGTCCCGACAGAGAAACTGGCCGGGCTTGAAGTGCACCTTCTCCCCGCAGGCGGCCACAACCTCCAGTTGACGGGGCGTCAGCCCTTTCATGAACGGGTGTTCGGCCAAAACGGCGGCAATGCTTTGCATACGAATCTCCAGGCATTAGGGATTGGGGGACGTTTCGGCGTCGCTCTCCCGGAGAGCCGCAACTTCCCGGGTGAGGTCGATGCCCACGGGGCACCAGGCGATGCAGCGGCCGCAGCCCACGCAGCCGGAGCAGCCGAACTGGTCCTGCCAGGCGGCCAGCTTGTGGGTCAGCCACTGGCGATAGCGGGACAGGGGGCTCACCCGGATGCTGCCGCCGTGCAGGTAGGAGTGGTCCAGGGTGAAGCAGACGTCCTGGCGGCGCCGGCGCACCACCGCATCGCCGCTCAGGTCCGGGACGTCCTCGAAGCTGTGGCAGAAACAGGTGGGGCACACCAAGGCGCAGTTGCCGCAACTGAGGCAGCGGCCCGCCACCTGCTCCCAGTGGGGATTTTGGTAATTGGCGTAGAAAAAATCCTTCAGGCCGGAGGTCTCAAGAGTCCGCCCCATGTCGGCCGCGGCCCGGGCGATGAGGGCCGCGGCCTCCTCCACCACGGACCCGTCCGCCGCCTGATGGGGCAGGGCGGCCAGGACCTCAGCCCCGGCGGCGCTGCCCACCTCCACCAGGAAGACCTGCCGGCCGCCTTGCCGGAGTTCGGTCAGGGCCAGATCAAAGCCCCCCACCGCCTGGGGCCCCGTGCCCATAGAGGCGCAGAAGCAGGTGCGGCCGGGGTCGGTGCAGTGCACCGCGACGAGGAAGGCCCCCTCCCGCCGGGCCGCATAGTCGGCGTCGGGGTGCAGGCCATGCCGCAGCGTGCGGTCCTGCACGCCGATGGCGGCCAGGTCGCAGGCCCGCACCCCCACGCAGGCGAAGCGGGGGGGAGCCTGGCCGGGCAGGACCAAGCGCCAGCCGCCGGCCTCCCGTCGGGCTTCCATAATATCCAGGGTGGGCGGCAGGAAGAACTTCTTCCAGGACTCTTGCCCCACCCGGATGCCGAAGAACCGGCCCTCCTCCCCCGGCGTCAGGCGGTAGGCCCCGGGCGCGGCCTCGTCCTTGAGGCCCCGGGGCAGGTCCCCGGCGCCGTCCAATTCCTCCAGCACCAGGTCCCCGTCCCGCACCGCGGGGCCCACCACCGTGTAGCCCCGGTCTTTCAGGATGTCCAGGAGGCGCTGCAGGTCCTCCGCAGCAACCACCGCCCGGCTTCCCACCTCCGGTTGTTCGCTCACCATGGGCCTCCGTCCCCCCGGCCTGGCGGCTTGCAGCCGCATCACTCTGCACCATTGTCGGCGGGGGGATGAAAATTCTTGAATGAAAACATTGTAGGCCAGGGCGCAGTGGAGGTCAAGCAATGGCGGCTTGCGGAAAAAAGGGGCCGGAGGTTTTTCACACCAACGGCCCCCTGTCAGGGGAAAGGCGGCGCGGCGCCACTGCTAAAACGTGGCGATGATGCTGACGCCGCCCAGGATGTGGTTGTGCTGCCGGTCCCAGGAGAGGTTGTTGATGACCCGGGTGGAGTCGCCCCCCAGGGCGTACCAGTAGATGATCTTGGGCGACACCTTGACGTACTTGCCCAGGGGGAGGTTGAGCGCGGCCTGCAGGTAACCGGCGTGCAGGTTATTGTAATACTTGTTCTTTCCTGGGATGGGGAAGGCCGCCTTATCCGAGGAAAATTCCGCCGACCAGCCCGCGTTCAGGTCCAGAGAGGCCCCCCAGAAGGGCAGGTCGAAGCTGCGGGCCACGCACCACTGCATGTACCAGCCGGGATAGTGGGAGACTTCCCGGTAAACGCTGTAGCCCACCTCAAACCACGGAAACTTGTAGCTGAAGCCGCCGAACACCTCGAAGGAATCCTGGGGGGCGTTATTGCTGTCCAGGGCATAGTAAATGACGCCCCCGGTGACGGTGAAATTCTTGAAGAGTTCCCGGCTGTACGAAAAGGTAAAATCCGTTTCGTTCCACTTGGGGTTATTGCGGTTCGGGGAATTGATCCCGAACGGATTGCGTTCGTGAGGGTCGAAATTCCCCCAGATGTTGGCCGAAAAGCCCTTATAGCTGGCCGTGAAGGACGGCTGCAGCACGATGGCCGTGCGGCTGAAGGCCACGCCCCGGAAGACGTATTGGCTCAGGGCGTCCACCTGCACGGTAAACTCGGGCTTTTCCGGCTCCTGGGCTTCCTCCTTCTTGGTGTCTTCGGCCTTCTGCTCCTGGGCGGCCGCCAGGGGGGCCAGGGCCAGGATGAGGGCCAGCATGATGGTCAGCCAGGTCAGACTGGGCTTGGTTTCCATGCTCATTGCTCCTTCCTTGCTTATGGGATCCCCGGCTCCGGCCTGGTCAGGTCACCCCCACCGTTTCCGGGCCGGGGCCGAAGTTTTTGTCAGGTTCAGGTCAGCAGGCGCGTTAGACTGCGGCGTCGCCCGTCTCGCCGGTGCGGATGCGGATGACCTCGGCCACCGGATACACAAAGATCTTGCCGTCGCCGATGCGGCCGGTGCGGGCCTTGGCGGTGATGGCCTCCACGATGGCCTTGACCTTGTCGTCCGGGGCCACCACCTCGATCTTCACCTTGGGTAGAAAGTCCACCTGGTACTCCATGCCCCGGTAAACCTCCCGGATGCCCTTCTGGCGGCCGAAGCCCTTGACCTCGGTGACCGTCATGCCCTGGACGCTGAGCCCGTGCAGGGCTTCCTTGACCGGCTCCAGCTTGAAGGGCTGGATAATGGCTTCAATCTTCTTCATGGCTTGTCTCCTTCTTGCCTTACATGCTGTAACCGGCTTCCTGGTGCTCGGTGAGGTCCAGGCCCGCCACTTCGTCTTCGCTGTTGACCCGGAGGCCCATGGTGGCGTCCAGAACCTTGAGCAGGATCCAGCTCACCACGAAGGAATAGACCACGGTCACCAGCACCGCCACCACCTGGATGCCGAGCAGGGCCGGGTTGCCGAAAAAGAGCCCGTCCGCGCCGGCGTCGTTCACCGCCTTGGAGGCGAACAGGCCGGTGGCCAGGGCGCCCCAGAGGCCGCCCACGCCGTGCACGCCCACCACGTCCAGGGAGTCGTCGTAGCCCATCTTCACCTTGGCCAGGACCGCCAGGTAGCAGAGGAAGCCCGCGCCCACGCCGATCAGGATGGCGCTCATGGGTCCCACAAAACCCGCCGCCGGCGTGACGGCCACCAGTCCGGCCACGGCCCCGGAGGCCGCCCCCAGGGTGGTGGGCTTGCCGCGGTGCAGCCATTCCCCCACCATCCAGGAGAGGGTGGCGCCGCAGGTGGCCAGGTGCGTGGCGGTGAAGGCGGTGGAGGCCAGGGCGCCGGCGGCCAGGGCGCTGCCGGCGTTGAAGCCGAACCACCCGAACCACAGCAGCCCCGCGCCCAACACCGTCATGGGCAGGTTGTGGGGCGTCAGGGCCTCGATGCCGTACCCCTGACGGCGCCCCACCACGATGGCCGCAGCCAGGGCGGCCACCCCGGCGTTGATGTGCACCACCGCGCCGCCGGCGAAGTCCAGGGCCCCCAACCCCTTGAGCCAGCCGCCGTCGGCCCAGACCCAGTGCGCCACCGGGTCATAGACCAGCGTGGCCCATAAGATGATAAAGACCAGAAAAGTGCTGAATTTGAGGCGTTCGGCCCAGGCGCCGGTGATGAGGGCCGGGGTGATGATGGCGAACATGCCCTGAAAAATCATGAAGGTCTGATGCGGAATGGTCTCGGAATAGGCCTTGAAGGGCTCCAGGCCCACGCCGTTGAGACCGATCCAGGCCAGAGAGCCGATGACGCCCCCCACGTCCGGGCCGAAGGCCAGGGTGTAGCCGATCAGGGCCCACTGCACGCCGATGACGGCGAGAAGGATAAAGTTTTGCATGAGGGTGGCCAAAACGTTCTTGGAGCGCACCATGCCCCCGTAAAAGAGGGCCAACCCCGGGGTCATGAGCATGACCAGGGCGGCGGAAAACAGGACAAAGGCGGTGTCGGCCGCGTTCATGATGAAAGTCTCCTCTTCTCCACGAAGTCTTGGAGCCAATGAGAGCAAGCGGCGTGCCAGCATAATTTAATATTAAATTACATATAGTTAACAGATTTGACTAAAACATTTTTTACATTAATGAACATCTTCGTCTGGTATATAAATACAATATTGTAGAAATGACCACCTGGTCAAGCAGACCTGCCCTGAGCTTTGCTGAGCAATCCACTTCTATGAAAAGTTCCTTATCCCCCTTTCCCCCGATGGGGGAGAGGGCTGGGGTGAGGGGGAAATCTTTTCATGCTTTGCGAGTGAGCCCAAGGCTCATGAATAACTGTCTTGAAAAGTCAGTGACCTTCTCTTTGCGCCCTTTGCGCCTTTGCGAGAAATTTTTCTCACGCTCAGCCTCCAAGTTCCGTAGGGTGCGCACCGCGCACCTTTGCCCAGGTCTGGCGGCTGGCTGGGACGCCCACCCCACCGAACTTTTCATGCTTTGCGGGTGAGCCGAAGGCTCATGAGCAACTGCTATGAAAAGTTTTTTGTATGGTGCGTTTTGTGATGTATTATCAATTGGTTGTGGTTGATACAGAGGCCCACCCTACCGAACTTTTCATGCTTTGCGGGTGAGCCCCAGGCTCATGGGTAACTGTTTTGAAAAGTTGTTCCGTAGGGTGCGCACCGCGCACCTTTGCCTGGGACTGGCGGCGGGCAGGGACGCCTGCCCCACCGGCCTTTTCATGGGTTATGGGTGGGCCAACGGCCTGCTAAAGAAAGTTCCTTGTCCCCCTCTCCCCCGGCGGGGGAGAGGGCCGGGGTGAGGGGGAGAACTTTTAATGCTTTGCGGGTGACCCGAAGGCTCATGAGTAACTGTCATGAATCCGGATTCTTGGAGCTTGACGAGCGACCAGGGCCGGGTGGAAGAGAAGCATTCATGCCCCGGGTGCGCCGGCCGATAAGAATATGCGGAGCCCGGCAAATTTTGCGGCATATGCTTGACTGGCCGGGGAAGGTGCATTATCCTGAACGCAACTATATTCCTCCGGAAGGGAGAGGCGCCATGAAGTGGAAGACTGCTCTTGGTTTGCTGGCCGCGGTGATGGTGCTGGCGGTGGCCGGGTCAGTTCTGGACAGCCAGGCTCAGACGGTGTTGTTCGAGGACAAATTCGGCACCATGGATCCCGCCTGGGGTTCGCCCAGCGACCGTCAGATGGTCAAAGACGGCGTGTTCATGATTCAGCCCGAGGCCAACCGCGGCTGGTACGTTCTCAATCAGGCCAATCTGTTTGAGAATGCGGACATCACGGTGAAGGTGCGGGTGGCCAGGACCGAGGACCAGGGCCACGGCGGCGGCGTGGTTTTCTGGGCCAAGGATTTCAGCGACTATTATGCTCTTCTCTTCGCCCCCAGCGGCTGGTTCACCGTGACCCGGTGGACCGGCGGCCGCTTCCTGGCGCCGGTGGCCTGGCGGCAAACCGAAACGGTGAAGAAGGGTGTGGGCGAATGGAATGAGCTGCGCGTCGTCACCAACGGCCCCGAGGCCACCATTTTCATCAACGGCCAGCAGGTCATCACCTTCAAGGGGCTGCCTCCCTCCGGCGGCTGGCTGGTGGGTCTGCGGGGCAACTCCCCGGACAAATCCGAAGCCGTCTGGGAATTCTCCGATTTGAAGGTGGTCAAGCCCTAAGGTGGTCAGGCGGTGCAGGGTGGGGTGATCTTCCCTGCCTGACATATGCTGCCGAAGAAAAAAGGGGGCCGGTGCGGGTCGCGCCGGCCCTGCGTTGTTTGCCCCAGGCCGTATCTCCTCCCTTATCGGGCCCCGGTCGGCCCTGTCTCCCTCTTTGCATTCAGGCCGAAAACCTGCTAAGGTGCAGGTCAGGATGAACATATTGCCCGACTAAAAGGTGGTTTTCCGGTTCCCAAGCTTCCCTTGGCTGAAGGACCGGTGCATCATGAGGTGGGGCTGCGCGGCGGAGCCGTAAGATCCCCAAGCAGAGCATGGGGGGAAATATGCGTTCCCAAGAAGGAGCTCGGGAACGAGAAAAGGCCCACCGGTCCATAGCCTCTTCCCCCCCCAACAGCGTTAACGAACCAACAAGATCCCGGGTCGGGGCGAATCCGCTCGGGTGAAGAGGAGTGGAGGTTGGATTATGGAACAAGCTGGAAGAACCGGCAAGTCCTGCTCCATTCAGGCGGACAGCCTGGCATTGCAGGAAAAGGCGACTCAGGAAGGGTTGTCCACCGTCTGGGATCGGTTTGCGGCCCAGCAGCCCCAGTGCGGTTTCTGTGAGTTGGGGCTGTCCTGCCGCATCTGCGTCATGGGCCCCTGCCGCCTGGATCCCTTCGGGGAAGGCCCCCAGCGGGGTGTGTGCGGAGCCGATGCGGACATCATGGTGGCCCGCAACCTGGCCCGCATGGTGGCCGCGGGGGCGGCCTCCCATTCGGACCACGGCCGCGACCTGGTGGAGACCCTGTTGGCCGTGGCCGAGGGCAAGGCCCCGGGCTATCAGCTCACCGATCCGGCCAAGCTGGATCGGGTGGCCGCGCAGTTCGGCGTGGCCCCGGACCTCCCGGTGTTGGAGAAGGCCCGGGAGCTGGCCCTGGCCATGATGGAGGAATACGGCATCAAGAAGGGCCATCTCACTTTCACCCGGCGCCTGCCGCCGGCGCGCCTGGAAAAATGGCGGAACCTGGGCATCACCCCCCGGGGCGTGGACTGGGAAGTGACGGAGATGCTGCACCGCACCCACATGGGGGTGGACAACGACCCGGTGAATCTGCTCCTCCAGGCCCTGCGCACGGCCCTGGCGGACGGCTGGGGCGGCTCCATGATCGCCACGGAGCTCTCCGACATCCTCTTCGGCACGCCGACCCCCCGGGCTTCCCAGGCCAACATCGGGGTGCTCAAGGCCGACCAGGTGAACATCATTCTGCACGGCCACAATCCGTTGGTGTCGGAAATGGTGGCCCGGGCGGCCCAGGAACCCCGGGTTCTGGAGCGGGCCCGGCAATTGGGGGCCCAGGGCCTCAACCTGGCGGGCCTGTGCTGCACCGGCAACGAGGTGCTGATGCGCCGGGGCATCCCCATGGCGGGCAACCACCTGGTGCAGGAGCTGGCCCTGCTCACCGGCGCGGTGGAGGCCATGGTGGTGGACTACCAGTGCATCATGCCGTCCCTGGGGGACCTGGCGGCCTGCTACCACACCCTGTTTTTCACCACCTCGCCCAAGGCCAAATTCCCGAAGGCCACGCATCTGCCCTTCACCCCGGAAACCGGCGAGGACCTGGGGCGCCGGATCGTGGTGCAGGCGGTGGAGAATTTTGCCCGCCGCGATCCGGCCCGCGTCTATATTCCCGGCGCGCCGGTGGCCCAGATGACGGGTTTTTCCGTGGAGGCCATCCTGGCGGCCCTGGGGGGCACCCCGGAGCCCCTGCTCAACGCCATCAAGACCGGGCAGATTCGCGGTGCGGTGGGGGTGGTGGGCTGCAACAACCCCCGGGTAACCCAGGACTACGGGCACGTCACCCTGACGAAGGAACTCATCAGAAACGACATCCTGGTCCTGGACACGGGGTGCGCCGCGGTGGCCCACGCCAAGGCCGGGCTGAAGCAGCCCGAGGCCGCGGCCCAGGCCGGGCCGGGTCTGGCCGCGGTGTGCCGGGCCCTGGGCATTCCGCCGGTGCTGCACATGGGCTCCTGCGTGGACAACGCCCGCATCATCCACCTGGCCGCGGCCCTGGCCCAGGCCCTGGGCGTGGATGTGGACCAACTGCCGGTGGCGGCTGCGGCTCCGGAGTGGTATTCCGAAAAGGCGGCCACCATCGGCTGCTACGCGGTGGCCTCCGGCGTCTTCACCGTCCTGGGGGTGGCGCCCCCGGTCTTGGGCAGCAAGAACGTCACCGAGCTGCTGCTGAACGGCCTTACCGCCCACCTGGGGGCCTGCTTCGCGGTGGAGCCGGACCCGGCCAGGGCGGCGGCCCTCATCGTCCGCCATATTGAGGACAAGCGCCGGGGGCTGGGGCTGGAGGCCCGGTAATGCTGCAGGGGAGGGGGCCAGCGGTCACAGACCCCACACCCCCTTCCCCCAACCCCTTAGCCATTTCCTGGTTTTTGTAGCCCCAGCCTTTAGGCTGCATAGGGCGTCTCGAGCAGGGTTGTAGGGCGGGAAAGCGCAGCGCCTCCCGCATTAACTCTGCGCCCTTTGCGTCTTTGCGAGAAAATTTTTTGTTTCTCGCGAAGGCGCAAAGAACGCAAAGAAAAAAACATGCACGAGAACGACATTGCCCGGGAGATAGTGGACGCGGCCTATAAGGTTCATACGGCTCTGGGCCCCGGCCTGTTGGAATCGGTCTATGAAGCGGCTCTGGCCCATGAATTGCAGAAAAGAGGCCTCCCGGTAAATCGTCAAGTCCCCTTCCCGGTAATTTATGACTCATCTTCGACAGTTGAATGTCGATTTTGGCCTTTTTTAAGGGTTAAGTAGCTGAGCCTCTTGCAAAAGTCATTTTTTAGGCTGATTTTCTGAAAAAAATTAAGCCTCATCGGCGCGCCTGTGCTAAAGTAATTTTGACAGTAAAACAATACTTGGGGGAGCCGATGAAGCTTGGCGAA
>Ga0194111_10007020_pt1 | contig 12691 bp, 13 predicted proteins | sample TA2KigC300mmetaG_FD_146194 | JGI IMG/M metagenome (GOLD analysis project Ga0194111, IMG submission 146194) | Freshwater microbial communities from Lake Tanganyika, Tanzania - TA2015033 Kigoma Deep Cast 300m | ecosystem: Environmental > Aquatic > Freshwater > Lake | place: Tanzania: Lake... | reverse complement strand
CCTTCTCCTCCGGCGCGTTGTCGATGGAGTCGAAACTGCGGAACTTCACCTTGGGGTTGGCCTTGGCCAACACCCGGGTCATGGCCGCCGTCAGGGTGGTCTTGCCGTGATCGATGTGCCCGATCGTTCCCACGTTGACGTGCGGCTTGCTGCGGTCGAATTTCTCCTTAGCCATATCTCAGCTTGCTCCTTACCAGAGAACCTTGCCTTGTACCCGGTTGATGATCTCCTCTGCGATCGGCGCCGGCACTTCCTCGTACCGGCCGAAATGCATGGTGAAGCTGCCCCGCCCCTGGGTGCGCGACCGCAGGTCGGTGGCGTAACCGAACATCTCTCTGAGCGGCGCCATGGCCTTGATGATCTGCGAGGTGCCGCGCAACAGCATGCCCTCGATGCGCCCCCGCCGCCCGTTCAGGTCCCCGATCACGTCGCCCATGTACTCCTCGGGCACCACCACTTCCAGGCTCATGACCGGCTCCAGCAGCACCGGCTGGGCCCTCTCGGCGGCGGCGCGCAACCCCATCGAGCCGGCGATCTTGAACGCCATCTCGGAGGAGTCCACTTCGTGGTAGCTGCCGTCCAGCAGCGTGACCTTGACGTCCGACATGGGGAAGCCAGCCAGTACGCCGCCCTCGAGGGCCTCTTTCGCGCCCCGCTCGACGGCAGGGATGTAGTCCCGGGGCACGGCGCCGCCCACCACGGCGTTCTCGAACTGGAAGCCGCTGCCGGGGGGAAGAGGCTCCACCCGCAGAACCACATCGCCGTACTGCCCGCGCCCGCCGGTCTGGCGCACGAAGCGCCCCCGCTCCTCGGCCGCCATCCGGATGGTCTCGCGGTAGGCCACCTGCGGCTTGCCCACGCTGGCCCCCACTCCGAACTCCCGCTGCATCCGGTCGATGACGATCTCCAGGTGCAACTCCCCCATCCCTGAGAGGATGGTCTGGCCGGTCTCGCTGTCGGTGGCGATCTGCAAGGTCGGGTCTTCCTGCACCAGCTTGCCGATGGCCAGCCCCAGTTTCTCCTGGTCCGCCTTGGTCTTAGGCTCGATGGCCACCTGGATGACCGGGTTGGGGAACTCGATGGATTCCAGCACGATGGGCTCGCGCTGGTCGCAGATGGTGTCCCCGGTGGAGACCGTTTTCAGGCCCACCGCCGCGGCGATGTCCCCGGCCCACACCTCCTGGGCCTCCTCCCGCTTGTTGGAGTGCATCCGCACCAGCCGCCCGATGCGCTCGGCCCGCCCCTTGGCGACGTTGTAGACCGTGTCACCGCTGGCCAGGATCCCCGAGTACACCCGCAGGAAGGCCAGTTGCCCCACGTAGGGGTCGGTCATGATCTTGAAGACCAGCGCGGCGAAGGGGGCCTGCTCGGAAGCCGGACGCGTGAGCACCCGGCCGGGATCGTCCAGGGCCGCGCCTTCCACCGGCGGCACGTCCGTGGGCGAGGGCAGGTAGTCCACCACCGCGTCCAGCAGCTTCTGCACGCCCTTGTTCTTGAACGCCGCCCCGCACAGCACCGGGAAGATCTTCTGCGCCAGCGTGGCGCGCCGTATGGCCGCCTTCAACTCCTCCCGGCTGATAGGCTCGGCGTGGACGTACTTCTCGAACAGCGCGTCGTCGGACTCGGCCACGGCTTCCACCAGTTGGTCGTGGTATTGCCGGGCCTTCTCGGCCAGGTCCGCGGGGATCTCCACGTCGTCGAACTGGGCGCCCAGGGTCTCGTCCCGCCAGATTCGGGCCTCCATGCTCACCAGGTCCACCACCCCAAGGAAGCCGTCCTCGGCGCCCACGGGGAGCTGAACCGGCACCGGGCGGCACTTCAGGCGGTGTACGATGCTGGCCACGGCTTGGTAGAAGTCCGCTCCCACCCGGTCCATCTTGTTGATAAAGCAGATGCGGGGGACTCGGTACTTGTCCGCCTGCCGCCATACCGTCTCGGTCTGCGGCTGCACCCCGGCCACCGCATCGAAGATGGCCACCGCCCCGTCCAGCACCCGCAGGCTGCGCTCGACCTCGGCGGTGAAGTCCACGTGGCCCGGCGTGTCGATGATGTTGATCTGGCAGTCCCGCCATTCGCAGGTGGTAGCCGCCGAGGTGATGGTGATGCCCCGCTCCTGCTCTTGCTCCATCCAGTCCATCACCGCAGTGCCGTCGTCCACTTCACCGAGCCTGTAAGTACGACCGGTGTAGTAGAGAATGCGTTCCGTAGTGGTCGTCTTACCGGCATCGATGTGGGCCATGATGCCGATATTGCGCATCCTGTCGATGGGAACGCTACTTGGCATAAACCAGCTTGCAGTCTGTGGCTTGTAGCTGGTAGAGCGTGGCTTCTGACCACAGGCTACAGGCTACAAGCTCCTTGCCTCCTCACCACCGGTAGTGCGCAAAGGCCTTGTTGGCCTCCGCCATGCGGTGGACGTCGTCCTTCTTCTTGATGGCGCCGCCGCGCATGTTGGCGGCGTCCAGCAGCTCGGCCGCCAGCCTCTCGGCCATGCTCTTCTCGGGGCGGGAGCGGGCGTTGAGCACCAGCCAGCGCATGGCCAGGCTGGTGCGACGGGTCTGCGGCACCTCGATGGGCACTTGGTAGTTGGCGCCGCCCACGCGGCGGGTCTTGACCTCCAGCAGCGGCTTGCAGTTCTCCACCGCCTTCTTGAACAGCTTCAAGGGGTCGTCGCTGGCGCGGTCCCGCATCTTGTCCATGGCGCCGTAGAAATTGCGCTGGGAGACGGCCTTCTTGCCGTCCCACATCATGGAGTTGATGAACTTCTCCACCAGGGTGGAGTTGTAGACCGGATCGGGCGCTATTTCTTTCGGCTCAGCTCTTCTTCTGCGCGGCATGGCTCCCCACTATGACTTGGGCCGCTTGGCCCCGTACTTGGATCTCCCCTGCTTGCGGTCGGACACCCCGGCGGCATCCAGCGTGCCGCGGATGATGTGGTAGCGCACGCCCGGCAGGTCCTTGACGCGGCCCCCGCGAATGAGCACGATGGAGTGCTCCTGGAGGTTGTGCCCCACCCCGGGGATGTAGGTGGTCACTTCGATGCCGTTGGTCAGGCGCACGCGCGCCACCTTGCGCAACGCCGAGTTGGGTTTCTTCGGCGTGGTTGTGTACACGCGGGTGCACACGCCCCGCTTCTGCGGGCAGCGCATCAGGGCCGGGCTGGTGGTCTTGAATTTCGGCAGCTCCCGCCCCTTCCGTACCAGTTGACTGAACGTCGGCACGCCTGTTCCTTTCTCCTGCTGGCGGCGTTTTCACCTTCCCGCCCGTTTTTGGCCCGCCTGTTCATCTGACACAGGCGCGGCCAAGATCCAGGCCGCACGCCGCGGTCTGCTGTTTAAGTGAGTGCTGGTTTCGGACTAGCCCATGCCCCGGAACCCCAGGGAGTCCCGGAACCTCGGGGCCGGCCCCTGCTCACACGCCCTTACGGGCGCAGTCACACAGGGGCAGACACAACTTCACCAAACTATCCCAGCATACCCAACCCCCACCCCCCTGTCAACTTCCCCAAAGAGCTTGATTTCGGCTGGCCTTGGGGCGATCGCTAAGCCTGGCCTTCCGGAACGGCTTTACGCGCCTGCACCTCGGCCAGGCGGGCCGTCAGTCCATCGACCTTCCGGCGCAGCGCCCCGATCTCCTCCCGGACCGGTATCCCCGCCTTCTTAACCACCGACCGCACGCCCGACTCCGCGGTTCTCCGCACGCGAGCGGCCCCCGCGCCCAGTTTCTCCCCCAGTTTGCGAGCCGCTTTACCGGGCGCCTCACCGGCGGCCTTCAGGCGGGGCGCCCGATTCTCGAACTCCTCGCCCTTCTGCTTCAAGGCGCGGACCGCCGCCGCGATGCCCTCTCCGGTTACGGCCGCCGCCCCGATTCCCACCAGCCACGATTCGCGGAGCAGGGCCGCGGCCGTCTGCTTGGCCTTCGTCACACTCATGACTCCTCTCTTTCAGCAGTCTTCTCCGTAACGGGCGCACCCTCCGCTGACAGCGCGGCGATTCTCGCCTCCAGCTCCACCAGTTGAGCCTTCAGCGCGGCCAATTCTTCCCGGGCCTGGCGCACCGGGCCGAGTTTCTCGATGGATGCCTGCACCATCTTCTCGAGCTGCTCCCGGCTGGTGCTGACCACCTTGCCGCCCCAGCGCACCATGTCGTGCAGGAATTCGGTCGAAACCCGGGCTTTCCCGCTGCGCCCCTCCTCCATGATGATGCGGGCCAGCGTCTGGACAGTGAGGTCCTCGCCGGTGGAGTTGTCCACCACCTGGATGTGGTCACCCTGACGCACCAGCGCGGCCAGTTCCTCCAGCGACACGTACTGCTTGGCCTCGGTGTCGTAGAGTTTGCGGTTGTCGTAGCGTTTGATAAGCCGATCCATAGCCTTAGGCAGGCGCCCTAACGCACTGCATCACAATCATAACGCACTGCGTCATGATTGTCAAGCCCTATCCGCGGCTACGGCGCACAGAACGTCCCAGTACTGGCGGGCCACGGAGTCCAGGGCGTGGTGTTCCCGGATGTGGGCGGCCCCGCGGCGGCCGATCTCGCGGGCGTCGGCGGGCGAGCCGGCCAGCCACAGCAGGTATTCCGATAGCATATCCGGCTCGCCGGGGCCGTGGTCCACCTTGAGGCAGGTCCCTTCCGGAAAGCGCGCCGTCTCCTCGCCGACGCTCACCACCACCGGCTTGCCGATGCCCATCAGGCGGATGGCGATCCCCGAGGTCTCCCCCGCCGGCGGATAGCGGAGGTTGACGCAGGCATCCACCGCGGAAGCCAGCAGCCAGAACCGCCGTTCCGGGGCGTAGCCGGCGCGCAGGATACCGGTCCCCTCCACTAGCGGCGCCATGGCGCGCTCCAGGTCCGACGAAACGAAATCTCCCGCCACCAGCAGGGCGGCATCGCGGCCCGCTTGCCGCACCCGCTGGAAAGCGCGCACGACCACCGCCAGGCGCTTGGACTCGCGCAGGTGGCCGAAGACCCCGAACAGAAGCGTACCCGGCCCCACCCCGAGGCTCTGCCGGAACCGCGCCACCTCAGCGGCGGCCAGCAGCTCCGGCGGCTGGAACAGGTGCGGGATCTCGATCACTGGCGTGGCCGCGCCGTGCTCAGCCGCCATCCGGCCGGCGCCGGGGTTGTGAACGATCAGCGCGCGCGAGTGCTCCGCGATCCGCCGCAGCATGGGGTAGCGGAAGTAACGCGCCTCCTGAGCCGAGCGCGCCCGGCCGGCCCACAGCTCCTCCGCCAGTCCGCGCGTCCATTCGCCGTAGTTGTAGATGAACTCCGCGATGAAGCTCTCCCGCTCCAGCGCCCCCAGGAAGAAGTGCATCAGCACCGCGTCGTGCAGCACGGCCACGCCGGGGCGCTCGAGCGCCTGCTCGTAGATGCCCCGGTGAAGCTGGTTGTTGCCGAGGTGGTAGAGATGAACGTCCGCCTCGGCGGCCCCCGCCTCGACCCGCCCCAGGCGCGACAGTGCGCCCAGCAGCGCGGCGGCGTAGTCGGCCACGCCCGTGCGCGCGGTGCAAGGCGGCGCGTGGAAGCCGACGGTCACCGCTCCGCCCGCGGTCCGAACAGGGCGGTCCCGACCCGCACCTCGGTGGCCCCTTCTTCGATGGCCACCTCCAGGTCGTGCGACATCCCCATCGACAGCTTCGTCAGGCCGAAGCGCCCGGCCAGCTCCCGGAGTCGCCGGAAGTAAGGCCGCGACTCCTCGGGGTCCTCCGACCAGGGCGGCATGGTCATCAGGCCGGTCAGCTCTAGGCTGGGGCAGGCCCGCACCGCCTCGACCAGCGCCGGCAAGTCCTCGACCCCGGCCCCGCTCTTGGCCTCCTCGGGGGAGAGCTTCACCTCGAGCATGACCTCCAGGCGCGCCGGGCCGCTCCGCCGCAGCGCCGCGGGGACTTCCTCGAGGCGCCGCGCCAGCCGGGCCGAGTCCAGGGTCTCGATGACGTCGAACCGTTGGGCCGCGCGTCGGCTCTTGTTGGATTGCAAGTGGCCGATCAGGTGGAAGCGCGCCTCGGCCAGCTCGCCCAGCCCCGCCGCCTTGGTTTCGAACTCCTGGACGTAGCTCTCCCCAAACCGGCGCAGCCCCAGTTCATAGGCCTGGCGGATCACCGCGGCCGGGAACAGTTTGGTGACCGCGAGCAAGGTAATCCCTTCGGCCCGGCGCCCGGAGCGCGCGGCGGCGCGGCGAACCCGGGCTTCCAGTTGCTCTATGCGATCACGCAGCATTCACATGCTGGCGCCGCGGCATTGCTGCGGCGAGCGATGCCCGGCAGCGCCTAACTCACTCCGGCTTTCTGCCCAGTAGTTCGGCGCGCAGGCCCATGATTCCCAAGACCGGCGCCCACAGCCCGATCAGGATCCCGGAGGCCTGCATTGCCGGCTCCGCGTAGCCAATGCGCGGGCCCACCACGAAGGCAAAGAACGACAGGGCCATGCAAAACACCATCACGATGTACCAGCGCTTGGGGTTCTCCTTGGGAGTTGTCAAGATGTCCTCCATCCTCGCAAAGTGGTTGCTAGCTGCGTATATTATAAACGTGCCCGCCCCAAGGGCAAACCGGAATCCGCTCCAAAATGTGGAGCAGGTGCGCGCGCTGCTGGAGCGCTTCGTCGCCGCCTGCCGCGAGCCCGCCGCCTTGGAGCCCGGCGAGGATCACTTCCCGCTGCGGACCGGCGGGTTCACCCTCGAGGTCCGCGGCGGCCGCCTGCTGCTGGAGGTCTGGGACGAGACCCGCAACCTCGCCCGCCGCATCCTGCGCCTCAAGGACTCCCGTCCCGGGCGGCTGGAACTGGTGGTGGAGCGCTTCGGCGGGCGCGAAGGCCGCTTCCTGCTGCTGGATCTGGCGCACGGGCGATCCGCCGAGGCGCGCCGCCGCGGGGGCCGCCTGGTCTTCCGCGAGCAGTTCCGCCGCTTCCTGTCGCGCCAGTTCCCGGAGTGGAAGATCGCCGAACTCAGCGCCGAGGCCCACCTTCAGGAGAGCCTCTCGCCGGTCTACCCGCGCGCGCTGCTGAGGCGGGGCGCCTCGGGCCTGGCGGCGCTGGGCTGCCCGGCCGGCGCCGCTCCGGGCGCGCTTACCTTCGCTCTGGTCTGGCTGGACTACTTGCGCCGCCGCCACCCCGGCCTGGTCGTCGAGAGTCTCCTGTTGTACTTGCCCCACGGCGCTGAGCGCACCACCTGCCTGCGGCTCCCCTTCCTCGATCCCGGCGCCTTCCAGCCCGCCGTGTTCGTCTACTCCGAGCAGGGTTACGAAGACCGCCTGGATCCCGCCGACTGGGGCAATCTGGAAACCCGCCTTGATCCTTGCCGTGCCGCCGGCCCCGGCCGCCTGGCCCACCTTGAGGCCTGGCTGGAACGCCTGGCCGGCCTGCCCGGAGTAGAATCCATCCCCCGCAACGACGGCAGCCTCAGCCTGAGGGTGCGCGGCCTCGAGTTCGCCCGCCTCACCGCCACCGAGCTGCGCTTCGGCCTCGAGCGCCAGACCGTGGCCACCGAGGCCCATCTTCCCGAAATCCAGCGCCTGGCCACGGAGCTGGCCCGTTTGCGCCGGCCCGACGCCGTGGACCGCGACAACCCTATCTGCCGGCTCCAGCCCGAGGCCTGGCTCGAGAGCCAAGTCCGCTCGCACCTGGAGCGATTGGACCCTGCCCTGCTGCCCGCCCCGGTCTACGGCCAGGTGCCCGCCATGGCGGGCGGCGAGCGCGGCATCATCGACCTGCTGGCGGCGGGCCGCGACGGGCGCCTGGCGGTGATCGAGCTGAAGGCCTCCGAGGACATCCATTTCCCGCTCCAGGCGCTGGACTACTGGATGCGCGTGCAGTGGCATTTAGACCGCGGCGAGTTCACCGCACGAGGCTACTTCCCCGGCCTGCCGCTGCGAACGGAGGCGCCACGCCTGTTGCTGGTCGCCCCGGCGCTCGATTTCCATCCCAAGACCGAAGCCATCCTCCGGTTCCTTTCCCCGCACATCCAGGTCGAGCGCATCGGCCTGGGCGCGGGCTGGCGCGCCGAGCCGCAGGTGATGTTCCGCCTGCGCCGCGCCGAACGCCCGGCTCCGGTCTAGTAAGATAGCTAAGATGAGGAGCTTAGCCGTGGCCGTCATGCTGATCTCCGCGCCCGCGCAACACCTGGTCGAAGGCAACCCCGCCGCCGCGGTCCGGGTGATCATCTACGAGGACTTGCAGTGCTCCGACTGCGCCGCCTTCCGCCACATGCTGGACGAGAAGATCCTGCCCCGCTTCGGCGCCAAGGTGGCCTTCGAGCACCGCGATTTCCCGCTGGCCAAGCACGCCTGGGCACGCAAAGCGGCCATCGCCGCGCGCTTCTTCCAGGCCACCAGCGCCGAGCTGGCCGTGGCCTTCCGCAAGCATGCGCTGGCCGAACGCCGGCAGATTACCGCGTCCAACTTCGACGAGCGGCTGGCTGCCTTCGCCAAACAGAATGGCGTGGACCCGGGCAAGGCCCTCGCCGCCCTGGACGACCCGGTCTACGCCGCCCTGGTCGAGAAAGACCTTCAGGACGGGGTGGCCCGCGGCGTGGCCAAGACCCCCACCGCTTTCATTGAGGGGGCCCCCTTCGTCGAGACCTTCACCTTCGAAGAGATCTCCAAGGCCATCGAGGCTGCCCTTGCGGCGGCCAAGTGAGAACTCCCATGGACAAGCCCGTCGCCATCATCACCGGGGCCAGCCGCGGCATAGGACGCGGCATCGCCCTCGAGCTAGCGTCGACCCATCGGGTGGTCGCTACCTACCGCGGCCGGCGCGACGCCGCCGAGAGTCTGGCCGCAGCTACCGGGGCCGAGATCTTCCAGTGCGACGTCGGCTCGGCGGCTGACCGCGCCGCTCTGGTTGACTTCTCCCGCCAGCGCTTCGGCCGGCTCGACCTGCTGGTGAACAACGCCGGCATGGCCCCGCGCGAGCGCCGCGATATTCTGGAAGCCACCGAGGAGAGTTTCGACGAGGTGCTCTCGACTAATCTGAAAGGGCCGTATTTCCTGACGCAACTGGCGGCCCGGTGGATGGCCGGGCAGGGCGGCGGGCGGATCGTCTTTGTCACCTCGATATCCTCCTACACCGCCTCGGTGAACCGGGGCGAATACTGCATTTCGAAGGCCGGCCTGAGCATGGCCGTGGCGCTATGGTCGGCGCGGCTGGCCGGGGCGGGCGTGAAGGTGTTCGAGGTGCGCCCAGGCGTCATCCGCACGGACATGATCGCCGCCGTCGAGAAGCTGTACGAAGAGCGCATCGCCGGCGGCCTGCTGCCGCAGCGCCGCATGGGCGAGCCGCGCGACGTGGCGCTGGCCGTGCGCGCCATCGCCGAGGGATGGCTGGACTACTCCACCGGCCAGGTCCTCAACGTGGACGGCGGCTTCCACCTGCGCACGCTGTAAGAGCGTGCTATAAGTAAGAGGTTCTCTCGCGCCAAGGAGCCACGATGAAGAAGACTTACTACGGGTGGTGGGTAACGGCCGCTGCTTTCGTCACCTTCGGCCTGTCGGTGGGCTGGCCCTACTACAACATCTCCTTCTTCTACGACTACTTCGCCAAGCCCGTGGAGCAGGGCGGCTTCGGCTGGAGCCGGGCCGACATCACCTTCGGCTTCCCGCTGGCGGCTGTGCTGACCATCTGGGCGGGCCCCTTGCTGGTGCCCCGCTTCAGCCCGCGCAAGCTGATTGTGGTGGGAACAGGCCTGACCTGCCTGGCCTTCCTGGCCTTCGGGAACATGGGCGGCAACATTTGGATCTACTGGGGCATCTGGGTGCTCTACACCGTCGGCTACATCCTGTCCGGCCCCATTCCCCACCAGATCATCATTTCGCAATGGTTCCGCCGGATGCGCGGCCGGGCCATGGGAGTGCTCTACGTTGGGGTGGGCCTGATCGGGTTCCTCGGTTCCTTTCTGGTCAAGCCGCTGACGGAAACCTTCGACTACCACAACGCCCTGATGATCATGGGCGTCACCGTGCTGCTGGCCTGGCCTCTGGCCCTGCTGGTGCACCGCGACCGTCCCGCGGAAAAGAACCTCTTCCCCGACGGCGCCGCGACGCCGCCCCCCGAGATCTCCATCCAGTCCTACTCGTTCCGCTTCCTGCTGAATCGCTGGGCCTTCTGGCTGCTGCTGGCCGGCAGCGCCTGCTCGATCGGCTCCATTGGCGCGGTGAACTTTCACATGAAGTTCGTGTTCCTGGATCAGATGCAGTTGGGCCCGCAGGATCCCCAGTTCCAGGGTCTGCTCAACTCCACCTGGCGCGCGGCCTCGATGATAATCCTGGCTTCCAGCATCGCCGGGCGCCTGGCCATCGGCCTCCTGTTTGACAAACTCAACAAGAAGCTGGTGATGGTGGTTGCCTACTTCCTTTCCGCCTTGACCATTCCCATTCTGCTGACGGTCGAGCCCCCCACTACCCCCTGGGTGTTTTCCCTGCTGTTCGGATTCGCCATGGGGGCTGACTACATGCTGATCCCGCTGATGGCCGCCGAGTTGTTTGGCGTCAATTCGCTGGCTCGCTGCATGGCGATTATTCTGCCTGTGAACACCATCACCCAGACCTGGTTCCCGTATCTGGTGTCGGTGGTTCGCGAACAGTCCGGCAGCTACTGGCTCCCCATGGGAGTCATGGTTTTCGGCGTGGCATTGATGAGCGGCGTCTGCATCGCCTTGTTGCCGCGGCGCCCGGTCCCCGAGCAAGTGCAGCCCGCAAAGGCTTGAGGAGGCCCCCGCGCCCGTGAGGACCCCATGCCCAGAAGACACTCCTTTGCTGAGGTGGGAATTGACGTAAGCCCCGGCCGCGCCGCGGTGGCTGAGCGGCCGGAGCCTGAAGAACCCTTCGAGATCGCCCTGTTGGGCGATTTCAGCGGGCGCGCTAATCGTGGCTTCCTGGATGCCGACCTGAGCCGGCGCCGTCCTCTGGAGGCGGACCGCGACAACTTCGAGGCGGTCCTGGCCCGCCTGAGTCCCGCTCTCGGCCTCGGAACGGGCGGGGCGCGGCTCGACCTCCGCTTCCGCGAACTGGGCGACTTCCACCCGGATCGCCTTTTCGCCGGGCTGGAGCTTCTCCGCGCGCTGCGGCGCACTCGCGAGGAGTTGCTGGATCCCTCCACCTTCCGCCGGGCGGCCGAGACGCTGCGCGCGCCCGAGCCGCCGCCCGCCGCCCCGGTCGCCCCCGAGCGAGCGGCCCCGCACTCCCTGGAGGAGCTGCTCCAGCAGTCCATTCAGGAGACGGAGTCCCGCTCCGGCGAAGCCCGGGCCGAGCCGCGCCTGCGCGACGAGTGGAGCCAGCTCCTCCACGACATCGTGGCCCCGCACATCGTCCCTGGCGCTCCGCCCGAGCAAGCCAGACTGGTGGCCGAGGTGGACGCCGCCACCGGCGGCCTGATGCGCGCCCTGCTCCACCAGCCGGACCTTCAGGCCCTCGAGGCCGCCTGGCGCGGCGTATGGTTCCTGGTGCGGCGGCTGGAGACCGGTGTCACGCTGCGCCTGCGCCTGTTCGACATCTCGAAGGCCGAGTTGGCCGCCGATCTGGCCGCCTGCGACGACCTGCGCCGCTCCGAGACCTGGAAGCTGCTGGTCGAGCAGAGCGTGGGCACGCCGGGAGCGCCGCTATGGGCGCTGCTGGCGGGCAACTATACCTTCGAGGCCGCCCCCGAGGACTTGGCGTTGCTAGCGAAGCTCGGCGCCGTCGCCGGACAGGCCGGCGCGCCCTTCTTGGCGGCGATCAGTCCGCGCATCCTGGGTTGCGAATCCCTCGCCGCCACTCCCGACCCGGACGACTGGCCGCCGCTCGACCCCCAGGTGAGCGACGCCTGGGAAGCGCTGCGCCGCTCCCGCCAGGCCGCCTGGCTGGGCCTCCTGCTGCCGCGCTTCCTGCTGCGCCTGCCTTACGGCCGCGAGACCGATCCCATCGATTCGTTCGCCTTCGAGGAGATGTCCCTCCCGCCGGATCACGAACGCTACTTGTGGGGGAACCCGGTGTTTGCCGCGGTGTGCCTGCTGGGCCAGGCCTTTGGCCAATCCGGCTGGAGCTTCCGCCCGGGACAGGCCCATGAACTCGAGGGGCTCCCCGCCCACATCTACGTGGAGGGCGGGGAGCCCGTCTTGAAACCCTGCGCCGAGGTGGTGCTTACCGAGCGGGCCGCTGAGGAGATACTGGATCGCGGCCCCATGGCGCTTGTTAGCGTCCGGGGCCGCGATGCCGCGCGCATTCTGCGCTTCCAGTCGGTGTCCCAGCCCGCCTCACGCCTGTCCGGGCGGTGGGAGTAGCCTCCGACCCGTGGCGCCGCCGTTACCGCGCCGCCACCATGAACGGCTGCGCCGAGGCTTTCAGTGACGCTTCGCGCTCCTGGCGCGTCTTCGGCAGGCGGTGCCCAGCTTCCTCGCCCAGGCTCCAAACCTCCGACAGGAAGTAGCGATTGCCGTACTTGTTAAAGACCACCTTGCCTGGCCGATCGCCACCGATGAACCGGTAGGCCCGGCTCGCCATGAGCAGCCAGCGCGTCTTCCGGTCCATGCCCTGGACGGCCAAGATGCGGCCGTGGGAGGATGTCTCAAACTGGTAGCTGCCGGGCGGCAGAAGGCTGCCGCCGGCCGCGAACTCGAAGGGGATGTTGGCCTGCACGGCCGTCTGCGCTCTGGCTGCCACCGGAACCACCAAGGCACCGAGAACAGCCAGCACCGCGAACGATTTCATGATCCGCATGTCTGT
>Ga0194111_10007017_pt1 | contig 12693 bp, 7 predicted proteins | sample TA2KigC300mmetaG_FD_146194 | JGI IMG/M metagenome (GOLD analysis project Ga0194111, IMG submission 146194) | Freshwater microbial communities from Lake Tanganyika, Tanzania - TA2015033 Kigoma Deep Cast 300m | ecosystem: Environmental > Aquatic > Freshwater > Lake | place: Tanzania: Lake... | reverse complement strand
GGCGCCTCAAACCCCTCATCATCCGAACGAACAAGTGAAAAAAATCCGAAATATTCCTCCGCATCACCACCTGCCGCCTATACTGCCCAGATTGCCGCGTAAAATGTACGCCTCCCCTTTTCCGTTCCCCCAACACTATCGCTTGTTCAGGCAGCACCGCTTGAATTTCTTACCACTGCCGCACGGGCACGGATCGTTGCGGCCGACTTTCTCTCCGCGGTTGATACGCGGCGCAAAGGGAGCTTCAAACGTCGGCCGCGGATCGCGAACGGGTTGGGGATCGCGAACGGGTTGGGGATCGTCGTCCCAGTCGTCCCCGTCCTCTTCTTCGCGCCACGGATCATCGTCCTCCCATAGCTCTTCCAGGGAAGGTTCGGACGCCAGATCATCTCGGACGGCCGCCAGCCAGCCAGTCAATTCGGCGAAATCTCGTCCGACGATGAGAGAATTGGCGACCAGGGCGCGCCGCAGTCCGGCCGCCTCGTCGTAGCGCGGGTTGGTATCGATCATCCACGTGCGAATCGGGTCGATTTCCGATGTGACGAACTGTTCCAGCAGAGCTTGTCGGACGCGACACTGCGCCGACGCATCGTCGGCCTCCGTCGACCACTTCTGGAGTGTGCGAATGGCGCGGTCCGACCCGATATGCTGAAGGACCGTCGCCGCCTGCAACTGAAAGTACTGGTCGGCGTCGGTGAACCGCCGATCGAGAGCCTCGATCACGGCATCCCCGCCGATCCTTGACAGGGACCGACCGGCGCACTCGACCATTTCTCGATCTTCGTCGTGCAGCAATGCGATCAGATAGGGGATCGCGTCGTTCAGTCTCAGGACGCCGGACAGACTCACGGCAATCAACTCGCGGGCATTGCTGTAGCCTTCTTCGTTGATCGTTCGGGGCAGTGTCTCCATCACCCAGCGGCCGGGACGCACGTCGTCGCCCATGCCGCGGATGAGGCATTCCACTCGTTCGACGAATTCGCGCCTGGGATAGAAGTCATCAATCTCGAGGGACACTTCATCATCATGCACCAGACGGAGAAACGTATGCCAGCGATCGTCGACGTCGCGCCTCCCGTCGTCAATCCGGGCCTCGACGTCATCTTGCATCATCGGCTCAAGTGCTGACATCGCGGCGACGACCTTCTTTTTGTTGCTGGCCAGAAACGACGGTTCGGCCGCCAGCAACGACGAAGCCAGAACGTGGCAGTAGCAATCCGAGCCATCGCCTGAAGACAGGAGTGCCGCGAGCTGCTGGAGTAGCCGCGCGGAGGTCTCATCGGTTTGCACCAGCTGCTGGACGCAGTTGCAGGCGAACGCGCGATCACGCTCGTCTGTCAGCGCCTGCATGGAGTCGATGACGAGCGCCGCGATGCCGGGATCGCGCGAATCCATGCCGGCGAAGTACCCCATGGCGGCGCGGCAAACCGCCGGTTCGGGATGCAGAATCGCCTGGCGGATATCCGCTTCTGGAAGCCGCCTGATCGGCTTTTCAGGTTTGTCCGAAGATCGGGCGGTGGCCGCGAGCTTCGGTGCCAGCAAATCGCCGGTGCCACCGAGGCCGAGCCGGTCGCGGACCATGCGTACAAAGACCGGCCGGTCGCGATCCGGCAGCTCGCAACGCGACAGCAGACCGTCGAGCGTCAGGCCCAGAAATTCAACGCTGTCACGGTGCCGGTACAACAGGCGGAGGAGTTCCTCGATCCGCCAGTGCTGCTCCTCGTCAACGAGCGTCAACGCCGTTGCCTGGCCCACTCCGTACAACGGACTGCAGCAGAACTGAAGCCAGAGCCGATGGCGGAGTTCCTCTGGCACGACGTCCAGCGGCCGGCGGATTCCCTCCGGAAGCGACAACCCCCGCGCACGCCGCTCAATGCAGGTTGCGATCCGCGGCCAGCCGGTTACCAAGACGTCTTCATGCACGTCCGCGGTCCGGATTCTCTCCATCACAAGATGCGGAGCGATCCGGCGGAGGATCTCGTACCACGGTTCGCTGCACCGCGGGATCTCGTCGATGTAATGGACCGGGTCATCCACGTCCGGATCGTTGAAATCCAACCATTCGGCCGCCAAATCTAAGAGCACCGGCATGGTGGGCAGATCCTGCTCCTCGCGGATCACCGATTCCCACGTCCGGAACGTGTCCGTCTCCATTTCGTGAATGAAGCGCTCCACGGCTTCCGTCAGGTCAGACGAACGCGACAGTTCCAATGACTCAAAGAAATCATCTACCGGCACATCAGGTCCAAAGTCCCAGTCGATGCCGGTGGACTCCCGGGATGCCGGCGAGACGTGCGCTCCGGGCTCCGTCCGCCCGGTGAGACCGTTCCGGAACAGGTCGATCATTGTCACATCGCGACCAAGCCAAGACTCCATGGCCAGATGCTGGCGGAGCCGCAGAGCCTGCCTCAGTGGCTCGATGCCGTCCTCGTAGTAGTGTGTGGGAAATCGCTCAAGCTCCGGCAGCGGCTTTCGTTCTTCGCCGGAGAACTGGCGGTGAAAATCGGCCAACAACTGCTCCGGGTTGGCCAACAGAGCCTCGCGCTCTTCCACCTGCCGCCGGAAATCAGCTTCGGTGTTGGCGAAGAGATTTTCCGGGGTGAGGTCGCGTTCATCGGCGGAAAAAAGCCGGTTGGCAACGTCCATGTCGGTAAGCCTCGCGACGGTTCGCGGGACGTACTCATCGAAAAACGTCACCGCCGCCAGTGCCCGTTCGATGGATCGCACGTAGAGTTCCGCCGCGTTGTTGCCGCGGATATAGAAAGAACCGAGCACCACCGGATCGTGCTTCGACACGTCCTCCCAGGAACACTTGAACTTGAGCGAACGGGCTTCGGCGTCGAAATGCCAGACCCAGCGGTTCCGACCCTTGTCGAAGCCCATGCACTCCAACTCGCGCAGACAAGATCCCAACCGCCGATGGTCGCGGACGGTGTAGTGCAGGCGGGCCGGCTGGAACGGTTCGCCTGTCGTGGTTACCAGGAACGGTCGATCGGGCATCATCGGCTCCTTCCCTGCTTGTGGTCCAGTTTGGCGGCCGTTTCACCTGCGCTTGTTGATCCAAATCGCGAGTGTACTGGGGGCGTCCAGCGATGACCAGACGGGGCGGGCTACACGCGATACCTCCATTCGTGCTCATGCGACTACAGACCACAAGAAACGCCGTGAGGATATCGACATCCGAGCGGGCGGCGCTCGCGTCGGGAAAAATCGCGACAAGCATCGGATGGCCGCGATCGACAGCCGGTGCACCTTGCTGTCAATCGCGCGTGTTCAGCGCGAGCTCTGTTGGTCCTTAGGCGTTCGGGGAAGCGAATTGGCAAACCCGGCGGATGGCGGAGGAATCCATGCGAATCAAGCAGTAGTTCCGTGCGGCCACCGTGTGGCTGCGACTTGTGATGGTGTTGGGCTTGCTCTCGGCCGCGGCGGTTCGGGTTGTCGCTGCCGGCCCGGCGGGCGGTCGCGCAGGAACCGGCGAGCAAACAGGCGAAGCGTAAGCAAGCGCGAGCCAAACTGGCTGGCCCGTCCAATGTGGCGCCCTCGAAGAAACTCTGGAGCAGCCCCATTCCGCTCACCGGCAAGGCGATGGCGTTAGCGGGCGCCGTGCTGTTTGTGGCCGGCACTCCGGTCGCTTTTCCGGAGGACGATTTGGCAAAGGCCTACGAAGGCCGGATGGGCGGCGTTTTGTGGGCTGCCTCCGCATCGACCGGCGAGAAGCTGGCCGACTATACGCTCGACGCGCCGCCCGCCTGGGACGGTCTCGCCGCCGCTCAAGGCATGCTCTTACTTTCTCTCGCCGACGGCCGCGTAGTGTGTCTGGGGGCGGCACAGGCCCGCTGAGAATGCCCCCGGACGCCACGGGATGGGCAGCCACCGACCACTCAGCACAACCCCAACCACAGTCCGTTCTCGCATAATCGGATTAATCCGGTTGTCAGGAGCGGTCAACCGGCCGCGAGGTAACGGCGAGGCCGGCGGAAGCACGGTCGCCCGTCGGCTGCCGCGCGGCACGCCGGATTTTCGCGACCTATCGTTGAGTGAGTCGGACTCGACGATACCCGCGTTGCGCGCAAGCTCGTGGCGCAACTTCCCGAGTCAAGTGGGCCGTGGCCCACGGCCGGCTTGGTGAGCGACGTAACGTTGGCTGCGGCCGCAGGTCGTGACGCACGGAGTGGCTGGACCATTCACGTGTGAGGGTTTCGTCGATGATTCCGTCCAACGTGACTCGTCCCCCGACGCAGTTGCTTGCTGGGTCTGGCGAGTCAGAACGAAGGCCCGATTCTCCGAATCCGCATACCATGTGAGAGCTCGCGTGTGATAAACCATCCCGTCTACTCGCGTCTTGCCGTCGATCCCGATCTTGGAGATCTCGTCGACTTGTTCGTTCAGGAGATGCCTGACCGAGTGCATCACCTGGAGGCCCAGGCCAGGAGCTGCGACTGGGAGCAACTGGCTCGCACGGCTCACCAACTCAAGGGCGCGGCCGGCAGCTACGGGTTCGACGACATCACGCCGTTTGCAGCCCAACTCGAAGCCGCCGCGCGAGGCGGTCGACAAGAACAGCACATTCTCATGGCGTTGGAGCAACTGCTGGACATCTGCCGCCGGGTCCGATCCGGACCGGCGAAGGATGACGAGATGATCCATCCACCGGAGGCGGCCGGCACCAGGGCCGCGGACTGATGGTCCAGAATCGCCCACACCCCGTGTCAGCTGACATTGGCAGGCCGCCGAGTGTGGCGTTCTCGCCTCGCCGCGACGCCGTTCTGGCGGCCGTGGCCGTCGCGGCGATCACCGTCTGCAGCACCATTGGCCTGTATCGAGCCGCCCGCCGCGTCTACGTCGAAGAAGCGCGCGAAGAGCTGTTGCGACGTGCCCGCGTGGCGGCCGCGTTCGTCGACGGAGACCTGCACCGCACCTTTGTGTCCCCAGCTCAGCAAGAGGGTGCCGAGTACACACGCGCCGTGGCGCCGCTCCGGAAGATGATGGCGAGCGACCCGGAAATCCGTTTTCTCTACACCGTCGCTCTTGTCGAGGACCAACCGCATTTCATTCTCGACGCGACGCCACCAGGTGACGCGGACCAGGACGGCGTCGAAGACCATTCCCGAATCATGGACCGTTACGAGGACCCCGACAACGATATGCTCGTTGCCTTGCGGGAAGGCCGCGCGATGGTCATGAGAGAGCCGCAGGCGGACCAATGGGGCGAGGTCTTGAGTGCGTACGCGCCGATTCGCGACCGGTCAGGGAACCTGGTCGGGATCGTCGGAGTGGACCTCACCGCCCAACGGTACGCGGACCATCTCAACGCCATGCGATTCGCCGCGCTGATGACGCTCCTTCCGGCCGCGGTGCTCAGCATCCTCGCCGGAGCATTCGTCTTCATCCATCAGCGACGAAGGGCCGAACACGTCAAGGAGCAGGAGGAAGCTCGTGCGGCCGTCGAGGAAGCACTCGCCCGGTTCGAAGACCTCGTGGACAACTCGCCGATGGTCGCCGTTCAAGGACTCGACCGGCAAGGGACCATCCGCCGCTGGAACAGAGCGTCCACGGTGCTCTACGGTTACCGCGCCGATGAGGTCATCGGCCAACGTATCCAAGACGTCGTTCTCGCGCCGGAAGACGTGACAGCATTTGACCGCGTCCTCGACGAAATCTGGACCACGGGTCGACCAACGACTCCGCGGGAATGGCCGGTCCGCACGCGGGACGGGCAGGTGCACTGGGTCTACTCGACCATCGTTCCGGTGGTCTCGCGCGGCGCGGTTGACGAGGCGTACTGCATGGACGTCGACATCTCGGACCGCAAGCGGCACGAAACGGAACTCGCGGCCTACGCGGCCGCTCTGGAAAAGTCCCAGGCGGTTGCCGAGTCGGCCACGCGCGCCAAGAGCGCGTTCCTGGCGAGCATGAGCCACGAAATTCGCACGCCCATGACGGCCATCCTGGGCTTCGCCGACGTGCTGTTGGCCGACCGGAACGTGAACGGCACGCTGGTCGAGCAGGCCGAATCGCTTCAAGCAATCCGGCGTAACGGCGAGTATCTTCTGGAACTGATCGACGACATCCTGGACCTGTCGAAGATCGAAGCCGAAAAGCTCGACATCGAGCGCATCGCCTTTTCGCCAGCGCACGTGCTGGCCGATGTCGCCTCGCTGATGAAAGTGCGGACCGATGCCAAGAACCTCGCGCTGAGTGTCGAATACGCCGGTCCCATTCCGGAAACGATCCAGTCCGACCCGCTCCGGTTCCGCCAGATCCTCATCAACCTTGTCGGCAACGCAATCAAGTTCACCGCGACCGGCAGCGTTCGGTTGGTGGGACAAGTGGTGCCGAGGCCGGACCGGTTCCCGCTGCTCCAGGTGGACGTGATCGATACCGGCATCGGGTTGACGCCTCAGGAGATCTCCAATCTGTTCCAACCGTTCAACCAGGCGGACTCGTCGACCACGCGGAAGTACGGTGGCTCCGGCCTGGGGCTGGTCATCAGCAGGCGGCTGGCGGCAATGCTCGGCGGCGACATCGCGATTCACAGCATGCCCGGCCAGGGGAGCACGTTCAGCGTGACCGTCGAGGCCGGTGACCTTGCGGGAGTCCCTCTCCGGGAAATGCCCCCGGACACGACTGCCGCCGCGGCGCCGGCGTTCGACGCGACAACTGCCGACAACGTCGAACTCAACTGCCGCATACTCCTGGCCGAAGACGGCCCGGACAACCGGCGGCTGATCGCGTTCCTCTTGGAAAAGGCCGGCGCCGAAGTGACGGTGGCCGAAAACGGGCAACTTGCTTTCGACGCAGCCAGGGCAGCGATTGCCCACGGCGCGCCGTTCGACATGGTGCTCATGGATATGCAGATGCCCGTCATGGACGGGTATGAGGCGACACGCCAACTGCGGGCGGAGGGTTACGCCGGGCCAATCGTCGCCCTGACCGCGCACGCGATGACGGACGATCGGCAGAAATGTCTCGATGCCGGCTGCGATGACTACCTGACCAAACCCATCCATCGCGCCCGGATGCTACACACGATCGCGAGTTATCTGTCTTCGGTCCAGCCGCGGCCAACACCAACCGCCGCCGGCTGCCCAGGTGACGACTCCCAGACGGCACGGCGCCGTTGAGCCTCGTGGCGGCGTGGCAGTCGTTGGGCCGGCGCGTCAGGCAAAGCGCGCGAGAGGCGTCGTTCCGGTTTGACGTCGCCTGATTGTGCAAAAGGCGACTTCGCGGCGTCGCGCCGGAAGATTGACGTGTCCGCCCGCGGCATCCGGAAACAGCCCCAACGCCAGCCATGTTGGGCCGCCCGGCACCGTGAACTAGAATGGAATACGCGGCCGAACGAGTTTCTCTTCAGGAGTTGACAACAATGCGCAGTCTGCTTTTGAGTCTGGTTGTGTGCACGGTAGGGGTTCCGCCGGTCTTGGCCGGCGAGCGGATGGCTCCGGAACGTCTGTGGGATCTGGCACGATTGGGCAGCGCCTGCGTGCATCCTGACGGAAACACGGTGGCCTATGCCGTGCGGCGGTTCAATCTGCGCGAGAACCAGGGCACGTCCGAGATCCGCCTGGTCGACCTGACCACGCGGCAAGATCGCCTGCTGATCGGCGACCTCAGGATGGCCGACTCGCTGTCGTTCGCCACCACACCGCGGGGCATTCGCCTGTTCTACCTTGCCCTGCCGCGGGGCGAGACATTCCAGGACGCGCGGCCTCAAGCCTGGTCGGTGGACATCCAGGCACCCGCGCCCGTGCAGGTCACCGATGTCCCGACCGGCATCGCGAATCTCAAAGTGTCGCCAACGGGCACTCACATAGCTTTCACTGCCGATGTGAAACTCGACGCCACCGTTCCCGAGTTGTATCCCGACTTGCCCAAGGCCGATGCGCGCATCATCGACGCGCTGCTGTATCGCCACTGGGATGCGTGGCACGACTTCGCCTACAGTCACGTGCACGTCGCGACGCTTCAGGACGACGGCCGCGCGCGGGACGTCGTGGACCTGATGGCCGGCATGCGCGCTGATTGCCCCCTGCCGCCCTTCGGCGGTGCCGAGCAGTTCAACTGGTCGCCGGACGGAAAGGAGATCGCCTACACCGCGAAGGTCGTGAACAATCCCGCGGAGTCGACGGACAGCGACCTCTATGTCGTGCCGGTCGACGGCGGCCAGCCGGCGGTCTGCATCACGCCCGGCATGGACGGGTTCGACACGGACCCGACCTATGCGCCGAACGGAATGTTCATCGCGTTCCACTCCATGCGCCGCAACGGCTACGAGGCCGACAAGAATCGACTCATGTTGTACGATCGCGCGAGCCGGACGGTCCGCGACCTGACCGCTCAACTGGACCAGACCACGCACGGCGCCACCTGGATGGGCGACTCGCAAAGCCTGGTCTTCGCGTCCGAATTCCGCGGGTGCAAGCACCTGTTCCGCGTAACGATTGCCGACGGAGGCATCACGCAGATCAGTCGCGGCTGGTTCGACTGGTCCGTCCGCGGCGCGCTTCCCGACGGCCAGACGCTGCTGGTCGATTCCCAGTCGATGCTCCGCCCGTCCGAGTTGTCGCTGTTGAACGTGCACGACTCCACGGCGCGCGTCGTGACGCATCTGAACGACCAGATTCTCGGCGCGCTGGACATGCCGAAGGTGACCGAGCGGTGGGTCACGGCCACGGATGGGCGGCCGATCCACTGTTGGGTGATCTACCCGCCCGATTTCGATCCCACGAAGCAGTGGCCGCTGATCACCTACTGTCAAGGCGGTCCGCAGTCGCAGGTTGGCCAATGGTTCTCGTATCGCTGGAACTTCCATTTGATGGCGGCCCAGGGCTATGTGATCGTGGCGCCGAATCGCCGCGGCCTGCCGGGCTTCGGCACCGCGTGGAACGAGCAGATCAGCGGCGACTGGGGCGGGCAGGCCATGCGCGATCTCCTGGCCGCCACGGACGCCATGATGGTGGAACCGTACATCGACTCGCGGCGGATGGCGGCGGTGGGCGCGAGTTTCGGCGGCTACTCGGTGTACTGGTTGATGGGCAACCACCAGGACCGGTTCCGCTGCATGATCGCCCATGCCGGGGTCTTCAACCTGGAATCCAAGTACGGAGCGACGGAGGAGATCTGGTTCGGTAATTGGGACCTGGGCGGCCCGTACTGGAAAAGCGAGAAAATCCAGCGCCTGTACGACCGCTTCTCGCCCCACCGTTTCGTCCGCAACTGGCGGACTCCGCTGCTGATTGTCCACGGCGAGAAGGATTTCCGGATCCCGGTCACGCAGGCCATGGAGGCATTCACGGCCGCCCAGCTCACCGGCGTCCCCTCGCGATTCCTCTACTTCCCCGAGGAAGGCCACTGGGTGATGACGCCCCAGAACGGCGTCTTGTGGCAGCGCGTGTTCTTCGAATGGCTCGACCGCTACTGCAAACCGTAGGCGGCGGAATAGCTTCCCATCGCTGTGTCAAACCTGCATTCCTGGGGTTGGTGCGCGGGCGGACGAGCGGGCGGGCGGGCGGGTCGCCCAGAAGAATGGAAACGGAGTCTGCCTCCGTTGTGAGTGGACAGGCAACCCGAGAAGTGGTCCGGTTTGCCCGAAGGGAGGCAAACTCGAATGGACCCATTCCCGTGCCCCGCATTCCCTTGCCCATTGACGCGCCAGGCCAAGAGCCCGCGTTTCCTGGCCAACCTGAGACTCCACCCGTCGCCTCTTCAGTTACCAGACGTCCTCCAGGCTGATCAAGACGCCGTCGATGAACTCAGGACATAGCTTGTCGCCGACAATCCGCGACTGGTACTTCCCGTCTTGGAGCATTAGTTGTTCGAGCGTGTGCTCGCACGGATCGACCATCCAATACTCTCTGACACCCGACCGCTCGTATAGGCCTCTCTTGAGCGTACGGTCATGGTCGGCCGTGCTCTCCGAGAGAATCTCGACCAACAGGTCCGGCGCGCCTTTCACCTTCGTCGGCGTGAAAATTCGCGTCCGAGAACTCACAACGACAAGCAGATCGGGTTGGACGATGTCGTGCTCGGACAACTGCACGTCGCACGGCGCATGGTACAGAACGCCCAGTCCAGCCAGTTCAACACGCACATACAGTTGGTGCTGCAAGCGTTTCGAGACCGCCTGATGATAGAGATCGGGGGCAGGATTCACGTAATGATCTCCCTCGATAATCTCGTGCCGCAATCCATCGTTTGGAATGGCCGCGTAGTCCGGGTAGCCCAGCTTGCTCGAAGAGTTCGTCTTGATGACCATCAGATCGCCGCTCATCATCCAAGTGCGGAGTGAAGACGCACCGTTCAGTGTAGGTGCCGACCGGTCCCCGGGCAATCATCGGGATGTCGCCCTGGAAAGGGAGTCCGCTTCCGGACTGAAACGGCCACGGGTGAACGCATGGCGGGGCTGCTCGTCGTGCCACTGCTCAAACATTGCGTGTTCCGGTGGAATGCGGGTCGCGCCGGACGTTCGTTGGCCAACGCCGGACACGTCACTTGAGCAGTGCGAAGCGGTGGACGCTATCCCGCCTCGCACCGCGGGCTCGATGCCGAGACATGCGGGGTGGTGGGTACGTGCATGTGGAATCAAGTAGCCCTGGAGGGACTCGAACCCCCGATCGTCTCCTTGTAGGGGAGCTGCCGTTGCCGCTGGGCCACAGGGCTGTCGCCAGTGGACTCACCGGGAGTCGCACCCGGATTTCCAGCATGCCGAGCTGGTGTCTTGCTGTTGGACGATGAGCCCGAAGGCGGAAGTCGTGGGACTCGAACCCACAAGCGACCATGTCGCCGCCTGTTTTCAAGACAGGTTCCTCATCCAGCCGGATGACTTCCGAGTTAAAGCCTAGCTGCGGTGGCAGGAATCGAACCTGCGTCGGGGCGGTTAACAGCCGCCTACCCGTACCAGCACGGGTCCCACCGCACAATTCAACGCGCGCCGACACGACTGCGAACTGCGTTCTCTCGGCCGCCCGGCGACCGTGTCGCCGGCATTCGTCCGATTTTCTCCACGGGCCGCACGTCCCCTTGAACCGTCCCACAAATAAAAACCCGGCGTCGTTCGCGACGCCGGGTTTCCTTGGATACGCCGAGGATCGGTCAGGCGTCACAAACGCAGAGAACGGACGGATCGCGCATTCGCCGAACCGGCGAAACGCCCGTCACTTCCCTGTCGATTCACGAAACCTGACCGCACCATCATCATTTTCGGGTCCCTCACGTCACAGAGACTCAAAGTCCTCGTAGCACTAGACGCCGTGGGCCGCGAAAGGTTCTCGGGCTCGCTCTTTTTTTCGGCCTATTGGGATTCCTCTGGGTCGACGAGGTGTTTCTTCAGGAACGCGAGCATGCCGCCGGGCGGTTCCTGAGTGGGCGGATTGCCGCCGCCGTTGACGAACACGTTCTCGATCCCCAGCCCGTCCATGGCAGCCTTCAGCTCTTTGCCGAAGTTCGGGTGATGGATGAACTGGCCGGGTCTGGCATCGGGCGGCGGGACGATGTCGGGTTCGTTGTACATCATGTACAGCGGCGGATCGTCCTTGGTGAGGTGGGTGATGGCGGCCGCCTCGTCGTACAGCTTCTGGACCGCCGGCGTGGGGTTCAACGCCTCGTCCATCGATGTCAGTCCGTAGACCTTCAACAGCGACGGATGCTCGTGCGCGCGGCCGCCGACGAGCTGCTTGATCTTGATCGGATCGTACGTGCCCTGTCCGCCCATCGTGCCGATCACCCGAATCCGGGTGGACTGCCGCGCGACGGGATCGGAGCTGTCAGGTTGGGCGAGGTCATCGTGGAAGCCGATCCACATGGAGATTCCCGCCCCGGCCGAGCCGCCGTAGCAGGCAATGCGTGCGGGATCGACATTCCATGGGGCGGCCTGGCTGCGGATGAACTGTACGGCCCGCGCTCCGTCCTGCTGCGGGACCGGGAAGATCGTCTTGTCGCCGTCCACGAAGCGGTAGTTGATGGAGGCGAAGCTGATGCCGGCCTCCAGCGCGCCGCGTATCATGGCAGGGCTCGCGCCGCGTTTGTCGCCGGCGACGAACCCGCCGCCGTGAATGAAGATGATCACCGGCGTGGGCCGGCCGCTCTTCGCCTGGTAGAAGTCCAGCACTTGCCGCTCGTGCGGGCCGTAGTGCACGTCGGCGAATGTGGGCTCGATCGGCGCGGCAGGCTGCTTACGGTCCGGCTGTGCCGCGTCCTTGCCTCGCACCTTCGCGCGATACGCTCGCGATTCCTCTTCCGTCAACGTGCCGTCGCGATTGGCGTCCGCGTCGGGGAATCGCTGAAGCAACTGTTTAAGCTGCCGCTCGCGCGATGCCTTCGGTTCCTGACCAATGGCTGGGCGGGCCAACAGCACGGCCCCGAGGAGGAACGGGAAAGACAGTCTGTAGAACATCGCGGTCTCCTTTGAATTCCAGGATCGTGGCGGGGCGCGGAACGAGCCGCCTGACGCGGGACTTGCCCTGATGCGACATGCGGCATGCTACAAGACGGGGAGACACGTTGTCAATTTGGCCGCCGCGACGAAACCTCGCCGGAAGTTGACGCCCGGCACAGGCAAGGTTAAGATCGGGTCACCGCACGGCAGACGCTGCGGGCGCAGGCGACGAGGCCGGTGGTCGATCGCCCGCGACGTCTTGCGACCGCCGCGACGGTTTCCGTGCCACCGGATCTTCCTGATGAAACACTGACCACTTA
>Ga0194111_10007016_pt1 | contig 12694 bp, 12 predicted proteins | sample TA2KigC300mmetaG_FD_146194 | JGI IMG/M metagenome (GOLD analysis project Ga0194111, IMG submission 146194) | Freshwater microbial communities from Lake Tanganyika, Tanzania - TA2015033 Kigoma Deep Cast 300m | ecosystem: Environmental > Aquatic > Freshwater > Lake | place: Tanzania: Lake... | reverse complement strand
TTCATGCAGGTCGCCCCAGCGGTAGCCTCCGGAAGGAGTCGGGCCGAGGGGGAAGCGCAGGCGATATTCCAGCAGATAGTCCCAGGAATAGCCCAGCGTATTTGGGGCCAGCGGAAAGCGCCCACGGTAGCCGAGGCCCCACGACCACGGCCCCAGATAGCCCGCATAGATGACGCCGGGGAGGAAATCGAACGTGCCCGTGCCCGGCTGCATGCCATAGAAGCCGCGGATGTTGCGGCGGGTTCCATCGGGCAGGAGAAAGTCCTTGAACGTCGCCGTGTAGCTGCCGGCGGGGAAGGAGAAGCCAAGAGAGAGCTGGATGCGGTGGACATCGTCCTGATAGAGGCGATAGACGCCCGACAAGGTGACGTCGGCAAGGCTCGTCGTGCCCGGCAGACTCCTGCCCAGCGGCATAATTCCCGACGCGCCCCTGAAAGTTAGGGCGTTGAGATTTTTCTCGACCATGCCGGCCGTGAGAATCACCGAGAGATCTTTCGTGACGCCGTAATTCAACCCGACAATTTGCGTCGCAACCGCGATATTTTGCGGGATGATGCGCACCGTCTGCCGGGGATTGAGAAAGAACGGCACGTTCGTGACGATATATTCGTTCGAGACCGTGCGCGTACCCATCTTGATGCCCGACAGATTGGCGAAGACCGGCGTAATGGAGAGAACGAGTTTGCCGGCGGCCGGCATGTCGGCGCCGAATATGCCCATGGGCGCCGGCGGCGGCGGCGGCGGCGGCGGCGGCGCGGGTTGCGCCGTCGCGGGCTGAGTCTTTATCGAAGGCGATTCAGCAGCCGCGGGCTTGCGGGGCGCCGCATTCGCGTCGACCGCGACAATCGCCGTCGCCATCGCTAGCGCCAGCGCGCCTTGCGACCGTCGAACCATCGATCGATGCGATTGTGCTTTCTTCATCGCGAACCTCAATTCGCTTTGCCTCTGCGCGACATCGACCACTTTCAAAAAGCGCACCGAAAGGCTGGAGGAGGCCGGAGAATCGGGAGAAATCACCGAGGTCGACCGACTCTTGCAGCTTATCACGCGCGCCAACCTATTTTGCTTTTTCCGACGAAGGGAGAACCGCGACATATGGAAGCGTGAAGCGGATCTCCGCGCGATTTGGGTCTGACGCGCAGATTTCTATAACTTCCACCGTTTGCCACTTGTCAGGAAAGCGGCCCGCGGCCGATTTGTAGGCGGCAATGACGAAAACGAGTTGCGAATTCAGCGCGATCGCATAGCGACGTCCCTGCATCCCGGCGGCGTTCGCAATGCGTTCTGGATGCTTCGCGAGGTCGTGGAACTTGCTTTCAACCAGAACCGCGTCCTCAACGAACACGTCAAGCTTGCCGCCGACGACGGACCCCTCTTGGGTCTTCAATCGTTGAAGTTCAAGGCCTTCCTTTAGGAATTGCTGCAGTGCATAAGCATGCCGGTCTTTATCGACAGAGTGAGAGTTCGGTTCAGATTTCCGCGACGGGTAGAGATCGCGAGAGAGGCTCGCGGCGCCGTGTTTCTCGTTTGGAACCGGCTCATTCTTCCCAATGGCCAATCGATCGTGCTGGAGCGTCAGCCAGGCGCCGACGCCGGTGGCTACTCCGGCCTCGAAGATGAACTCGATCATCATTGGCTGCGCCTCGCCGGCGCCGCCGCGCTCTCCACCATTCTCGGCGTCGGAACCCAGCTCGGAACGACAGGCAATGAAAACGCGCTCATCCAGGCCCTGCGCCGCGGCGGCGCCCAGAGCCTCAATCAAACCGGCCAACAAATCGTCGGACGCAATCTCAATATTCAGCCGACGCTGACCATCAGGCCGGGTTTTCCCGTGCGCGTCATCATCACGCGCGATCTTGTGCTCGCGCCATACCACGAGCATACGGCAATCGCCGAGAAGCGAGACGACCCATGAGCAAACTGAAACTCGCCGGGATCAATGACGACAAACCGGTGAAGCTCACCGTCACGCTGTCAGCCGCGCTTCATCGAAATCTGGTCGCCTACGCGGAGATTCTCTCCAAGGAAACGGGCAAGTCCGTCGACCCGGCAAAGCTTATTGCGCCAATGGTTGAAAAATTTATCGCGAGCGATCGAGGCTTTGCGCAATCCCGCAATTCCACGAAGAAGCCCGCCGCGCCGACGCCGCCAAAATCGCCCTTCAGCCTTTCTTCGCCATCCTCCGCGCAAGGCTGAGAAAGCGACGCAACGCCGGATTGTCGTTGCCCGGCAGCCAGACGGCGCAAAAGCCGAGTTGGCTGTCGTCGCGCGGGAGCTGTCGAAAAGCGACGCCGGGATAGCAAATCGAAACATTTGAATCGTTCACAAGACCGAGGCCAAATCCCATCCCAACGAATTTCATCGCGGCATCTTGTGAAATGTCATGGGTTTCGAGCGACATCCGGCCGCCGAACCCCCCAATGCGATCGGCTGCAATTCTGTCCAGCCCCGCGTCAATCGCCTCGCGGCCCAGAATAAAATGCTCGTCCTTCAGCAAGTCCCAATCGACGATGTCGCAACCCGTGAGCGGATGTTGGTCAGGCAAGGCGACGCACACGCCGGCATTCCAATATCTTTCGATATCGCAGCCAGGCGTTGGCGTTCCATCGACCAGAAAAGCGACGTCGAGACGACGCTCCATAATTCGCGCGATCTGATCCGGAGCCGGACCTTCGTAGAATTCCATGGCGACGGCGGGATGCGCCGCCCGATAATCGTACAGCAGCTTGCTCAGGCGACCGTTGATAGTGGAAGGGAGAACTCCGACGCGGATCATGCCCTCCGCGCCGCGTCCTGCCGCCAAAGCGTTCGCCACCGCACGATCGATTTCGGCGAACGCGGCCCGCGTCCGATCGAAGAATCGCTTGCCGGCGACCGTCAGTCGGACGCCATTCAACTGTCGTTCGAAGAGGGAAACTCCGAGTTCATCTTCGAGCGCCTGAACGCGACGACTGACAGCGGATTGGCGCACCCCAAGCGCCCGGGCGGCGTGACTGACGCTTGCATGGTCGGCGACGAGAAGCGCCTGCGAAATCGAGACGAAATCAATCGCCTTGTTCTCTCGTGTCGATCGACCCGATGTTTCACTCGGTTGGCGGATGCGCCGCGGGGGATTCGAATGTCGAGCCATAGCGTTGCGTCAATATTTATACGAGAGGCTTGCGGCGACGGTCCTTGGTTCGCCGTGATAGACGGCGCCGTTTGACGTCCAGTTGGATTGGTTGGTGAGATTTGCGGCGTTGAGTTCGAATCTGAGATTGTCGTTGAAGCTGTAGGCGAGCGACGCGCCGAGCATCTGCTGGGGCGCCAGCGTAAAGCCATAGGTATTGGGCAGCGTCGCCTCGAGGCGGCTGGCGTAATAATAGCTGACGCCGAGCTCCAGGCCTTTGAAGGCGCCCGAATCGAAGGCGTAACTGGCGTTGAAACTATAGACGCGCCTTTCTCCCTGGCGGCAGGAAAGTCGTCGTACAAGGCAACCCCCAGGCGATCGAATGCATAATCGTCAATCTGGTCGACAATGCGCTGCGAGCCGAGCCGGAAAATGGCGTCGTGGAAGTGAGCGTCGAAGGAGCGACGGCGTCGGTGATTGATCACGGCGCGGGCGTAGCCGCAGAAGATCGCGAACGCATTTTCGAGCCGTTTTGGCGAAAGTCCGACTCTACGCCCGGTGCGGGACTTGGTCTCGCGATCGCGAAGGAGATCATGGACGCCCACGGCGGCCGCATCTAAGTGGAAGAAACGCCCGGGGGCGGCGCGACGTTCAAGCTGTCGTTCAAGAAAGCGGGAAGAGTCGAGGTGCCGGCAACCCTTTAGGGACTAACCGGCAACGCCGTTGTGAGAGCAAGCCTCGGAAGCTCAGAGCCCCTGTTGAGAGGAAGTTCAACGGAAAACAAAGCCACACTTCGTCGGGGGAATGGCGGTAGCGCTCCCCAGTTTTCTTCTATCTCCCCGTTACCATCTCTCTGAGTCTTACAGACAAATTGGAACCGCCGGCATCCGATTTGCGCGAGAGGATATCCTTTTCTTCGACACGCAGCGCGATCGACTTTCAACAACGGGGTTGCGCAACCATGATCAGATTATGGACAACGCCGGAAGGATCTCGCGGCCGAAGAGAGCCCGTGGCGCTGTTGCCGCCCTTAGGAGCAGCGCGAGCAAGCGATCATGTCCTGCGGGGGACAAGGATTCGCGGCTAAATTTTCCTCATCCGCATCTTCAGCAAATTTGCGCGAATCAATCAGAAAGACAGGCCTTGCAAGTCGAACCGGATAGCGCGATTCTTCGCCTTGCGCGCGTCCTTGCTCGCCAAGCCGCGCGCGACGATCATGCGCGCGAATGCGCTGACAAGGCCCAAGAAAATGAAACGTGCCGCGATCTACGCCCGCTTCTCGACCGATCTTCAGGATGAACGATCGATCGAAGATCAGGTCTGTCTTTGCCGAAAGTACGCCGAGCGCGAGACCCTCGATGTTGTCGCGGTCTTCGATGATCGCGCACGCTCTGGCGGATCAATCCTCGGCCGCGATGGTTTGCTCGCGCTCATGGACAAAGCGCGCGAACGCTCGTTCGAAGTGATTGTCGTCGAAGCGCTTGACCGTCTCTCTCGCGACATGGAAGACCTCGCCGGCATCCACAAGCGTCTGTCGTTCTTGGGTATCGAAATTCGCGCGGTTCATGAGGGCGTCGTCAACACCGTTTTGGTTGGCCTTCGCGGCTTGGTTGGACAGCTCTACCGCGAGGACAATGCGCACAAGGTGCGAAGAGGGCAGGCGGGACGCGTCGGCAAAGGCCTCAATGCCGGTGGTCTCACCTATGGTTATGAGCCCGTGGCCGGCGATCCAGGGAAGCGCTCAATCGTCGAGGCCGAAGCCGAAGTCGTGCGTCGAATTTTTCGCGACTATGTCGATGGACGCACGCCGCGCGACATAGCTCACGATCTAAATGCGGAACGCATTACGCCACCTCGTGGTAGGGCGTGGAACGCTTCTACGATCAACGGTAACATGCAGCGCGGAAATGGGATTCTGAACAACGAACTTTACGCGGGCCAGCTCGTTTGGAACAAGGTCCGCATGGTGAAGGATCCGGACACCGGAAAGCGAATCTCTCGCCCAAACGCCGAGACTGACTGGCAAGCGACCGATGTTCCTGACCTAGCAATTGTCAGCCGAGAGCTCTTTGAAGGCGTCCAGAAGCGAAAGAAAGCGCGCAGCGTCACGCATCCAAATCAGCAACGTCGGCCACGTCATATCCTGTCAGGGTTGTTGAAATGCGGGGCATGCGGCGCCGGAATGGCGAGCAACGGTAAGGACCCATCTGGACGCATTCGCATCCGGTGCTCGGCCGCGACTGAGAGTGGAATCTGCCCTGAGCCGAAGACCTTCTATCTCGACACCGTTGAGGCAGCTGTACTTGGTGGACTGACCGCCGAACTCCGCCACCCCGAAGTCATCGCCGAATACGTTCGAACTTATCACGCCGAACGCAAACGGCTTGCCGCCGAAGCGGATCGCAAGCGTCTGCGGCTCGAGCGACGGCTCGGCGAACTTAACCGTGCGATTGACCGTCTGGTCGACGCCATCGCGAAGGGTCAGGGAGACCCGGCCGTTCTTGGTCCCAAGTCGACGCGTTTGGACGGCGAACGCAAAAAGGTCACCGCCGAACTCGCGGAATCAGCGCCGACCACCGAGGTCGTCGCCCTGCATCCAGCCATGCTCGCCCGCTACGAGGAGCAGCTGACACGTCTTCAAGCCGCCTTGGCAGGCGGAATCAGAGACGGCGATACGGAGTGTGCGGAGGCCATCCGGGACTTGGTCGAGACAGTGACCGTGTTCCGGGATGGCGCCCGCGCCGGCGGCGTTCAGGTTGAGATATCTGGCCGCTTGACAGCGCTGCTCGGCGAGCAAGCCTACCCCAACCGGGTCCGTGGAGTGTAGGGTAAGATGGTAGCGGAGGTCCGATACATCGCAAGACCCACTATGGAGAACGCTTTGTTCTGCTACTGGCGGGACGCCGCGTAGAACCTTCCTTTTCAAACGCTTCCGACTCCTTAACCGCCGACATGCGTCACCCCAATCACTGTTGTCGTCGTCGAACGGTATGTGGTGCGGTACGGACCATCCCGTTGAATGGCCGCCTCGATGGTCTTGTAAGTAAGGCAATGATGCCTTACTCTTCTCTTCGACCGCGTCGCACAGGCGGCGCCCGCCCGAGGCCATCATGAAAAGTACGTTGAAAATCACCTCGAAGGGGCAAGTCACATTCCGCAAGGAGGTGTTGGAGCAGCTTGGCGTCAAGCCAGGAGACAAGATTACGGTGGAGCTCATCTCTCCTGGCCGGGTTGAGGTGAGGCCGGCTGAGATGCCGGCGAAGCTAGAAGCGTTTGTCGGCTGCCTGAAAAAGCCGGGAGCACGAAAGCTGTCGATCGAAGAGATGAATGAGATTGCTCGCAAGGGTTGGGCGGGCGAGCGGTGAAAATCACGGCGGACACAAATGTTCTTGTCCGAGCCGCCGTCATGGACGATCCGGTCCAAGGCGCGGTTGCGGTCAAGGCGCTGCTTGACGCGGAACTCGTCGCGGTGCCGCTGCCTTCGCTTTGTGAATTCGTCTGGGTCTTGACGCGCGGTTACAAGAAGAACGCTTCGGAAGTGGCCGACGCCCTGAGAAGATTGATCGAAAGCGCGAGCGTCGTGGTCGATCGTCCCGCCGTGGAAGCCGGTCTCGCCGTTTTTGAGAAGGGAGGCGATTTCGCCGATGGCGTGATCGCCTTCGAAGGCCGGGGCGCGGGAGGTCGCGTTTTTGCGAGCTTCGACAAAGAAGCAGTCGAGCTGATCTCGGCGACCGGCGGAGAAGCGAAGCTGCTCGGGAGGAAATGAACGCGGCCTTGAGGAAAGCAAGGGGTGGGCCTGGATCACGACCGATTTCCTTTACGAGCTTCGTCGAAATCGTCCGTCGCCGCGAGAATTTCCTGGGCATTGTCCAATAGTGCGATCATTTTAGCGACCACTCGCCGCGCGTTGGCTACGCCCTGACGAGTATGATCGAATTCATCCCGTAGTTCGGCGATCGTCGGGGGGTATCTGTCCTTTCGCCAGATTCGAAGGATAGTGGCGGCGGTAATTTCCGGCGAATGAGCATCATCCCCCATGACCAGAAGCGCTCCTTCGACATATGTTCGGACGTTCGGGACCATGCCGCGCGGGAATCCGTCGAGCATCGTCGCAAGAAGGACCGAGAGCGTATGTTCGTCGGCTTTGCCGTCAAGGGCGCGATGCAATTCGTCGTCCCAAGCGTGAAGCGTTTCTCGCTCCGGCAACTGCTGGAGGCGGATCAACGCTCTCTCGCGCATGGCATTCGGGTTGCGCAAATCGAGCAGCTTTGCGCAAAGCCATTCGCCGAGCTGGGCGTCAATAATTTGGCGTAAGATGCGCTGATGTGTGAGCAGCGGCTCGAACAGCGCCCGCGCCCGATTGGCTTGGCGCCTGCTCGTGAGTGTCCGACGACCTCTTTCGTCGGAAAGGATCAAGGTGAGTTCTTCCATTTTCAGCCTCGTTTGCTGGTTCGTTGCTGGATGAGAGCGACGACCTCGTCGAATTCGTCGTCATCGTGCATTTGCGCCAATGCGGAACGATCAAATTGGCGGCGCGCCGGAACGCCGTCCCTTGGATGGCCGCTTGAAGATGGCGTTTGATCTCTCCAGCAAGCCTTGTTCAGCCATGTCGCCGGATTTTTCGTGTAGCGCGGGTTTTCGCCGTCGCGTTCGGCGGCGTAGCGCATTGCGCCGCGAATGATTTCGTCAGGCGGCGCTCGCTCGATCGCTTGCGCGAAGGCGCCGATCGCATCCGTCAAAGCAACCTTTTTCGGATAGACGCGCCAGAATTCCTCGAAGCGGCTTGGCGGATTTTGCGCGCGTTGCTCGGAGGACGATCGATAGATTAGATCATAGATTGATTCTTTAGATTGGGTTGGGTGAACCGGCGTTCGCCCTTTTTGGAACCGCTGTTCACCCTTTTCGGAACCGTGGGTCACCTTTTTCGATTGAATAGGGTGAACGGCAGTTCGCCCATTGCCGTCGGAGCGGCAAGGCGGGGGAGCCTCGCTTTCGCGACTGGGCATTTGGCTCGCTGTCGCCGAATAGGAATCGCCTCTGCGAACAACATCGCGTCCCTTGACGATCCAGCGATAGCGATTGGTTTCGCCCCGGCCTTGCCCGAATTCCACGAAGAGATGACCGTGTTCGATGAGCTGACGAACGATCTTCTGGACGCCGCGCTTCGTCGCGCGGCATTCGGCGGCGAGGAAGGCGACGCTGGGCCAGGCATAGCCGGTTCCCTCGTTGACGAGGTCGGCCAGCACATAGGCGAGCCTGAAGGCGAGCGGCGTGAGTAACGGATCGGCGCGCACCTGCTCGAGCCAGAGAAACTTGTCGCGATGGAACTGCGCGACGTCTCTATGGTCTGGTTCGCGCTCGTTGCGGAGTGGGTCGCGCTGACCGTTCGAATGTTGCAGGCAACGATCTGGCGAAGGTGGGGGCAAGCGATCTTTGAGCATTCCGCAAAGATCGGACGAGTCGGGGCGGATCAGAACTGCGGAATTCGTGCAGGGCGCTTCTGGCGCATGGCGTCGCGCAAAGACAGGCGATCGGCGATCGGGGCGCGGCGACGCGCGTGCGCCAGGCGTGGTTGCCAAAAGCGCAGAGCGCGCCTAATCGTGAATTCCCCAATAAAATCGTCTTATGGAGTGGCGGCCATGAAGGTTTTGATCGGCGGGCGCGCAGCGACGCATCGATTGTGCGGAGCGCCCGCATCCTGAAAATAGTGGAACAAACCCGAACCCTGACGCGCCAAGACCTGCGCGCGGCCGTCTATGACTGCTGCCCGCAGCTCTCGCGCGCCGAGGCGCGCGAGATTTTCGAAGCGACGTTCGAGGAGCTCGCCGTCGCGATATTAAGTGGAGAATCCGTCAAACTGCGGGGCTTCGGTACGTTTAGCCAGCGCGAAAAGCGTCAGCGCATCGGGCGCAATCCGAAGACCGGCGTCGAGGCGGTGATCAGCGCGCGGAAGGTGCTGACCTTTCATCCGTCCCCGGCTCTCGTCGCCCGAGTGAACGGATGGGGTGAAGGACAGTCTTGAGATTGACCTGCATTCAGCAGGGTCGCCCCGGTGGGAAAGCCAATCGGCGCTGCGCAATATTTGCGTTGCGCCAGCTCCCGCTCGGGCGCTTCTCTCGACGCGTTCAGAGACCAAGCCCGCGCTTTCGGCTAAAGCTCCAGTCGACCCCGCTGTCGCGCACGACGCCTGTAATATGTTGATCGAGGCGCTTGTCGAGAACGGGTTGCCAGGGGACGAGACTGAAACCGAGTCCGTCGTCAATCATTGCGAAGCGGCCACTGGCGAGTTGCGTTGAGCCGACGAGCTTGCCACTGACATATTCGCCGATTTTGGCCTCCTTGAAGGCGACGCCGCGCTCAGCCGCCATCGCGCGGCCGACGCGGGTGACTTCTGCGCGCTCCAGACGCGACAGCAAGTCGGCCGGCATGCGGAATGTGCCGTCGGTCTGGCGCGTGAGATAACCTCTCTCCACAAGCGAATGCTTGCGCCGCTCCAGGGCGGTCGACACATCACGGCCAAAGCCTACTTGGGTGAGCGGCGTTCGACACGGCGAGGTCAGTTCGCGATCGAGCCAGGTGGCGCCGTCGCTGCCGATCTGCGCTTCGAGGTCGAGCGTCGAGAGGATGCGCACGGAGAGTCCGTCGCCGCCACGGCTGAGGTCGTAGCGCATTCCGCGCTCGGCGATGTCGGCAGGGACGTGCCAGTTGTCGGCGTCGAGCCGTTCGACATGCCCGGCCCGGCGCAGCGCCTCCAGACGGCGAACATGGAAGCGGACGAAGGCGTCCGGGTCTTTGCCCTGCCGCTCGAAACTGTCGCGGATGAGGTCGAGATGACGGCCGGGTCGGTAAACGCCGCCATCGCCCTCGGCGACGATTGCGATGTTGCGATCCGCCGCCCTGGGCTCGGCGACGACCGGTTTCGCTCCGACAATCATCCCGCAGCGAACTTCGTCAAGGCGCTCCGGCTTGGCAAACTCAACGTGATGGACGCGCCCGTCGACGCCGTCGACGATCAAATAGACCCGCTCCCCCATCTCGTCCCCGGCCAGTCCCTTGTCGAGAACACGGCCGATGATCGGTTCGCCGGAGCGATCGCCGTGAAGGAGATATTGGTCTACGCCGCGTTGCTCGGCGAGGCCATGATCGGCGAGCGCCCGGTGCATGGTCTTGATGATGTCGCCTCGCTCGCCGAGTTGCTTCAAGGTTGCTTCGGCCTTGTCGGCGACAACCCAGCGTCCAGGCTCCTTCTCGGTGGCGAGGCCATAGCGCTCCAGCCGCTTCGCCCGGCTGATCAGAGTGTGCCGGTTCTCGCGGATGGGGTATGAGCTTCCCTCGCCCGGCCGCAGATCGACGACGCCCTGGTCCCGTTGCTCGGCGAGCAGCATCCTGTCGAGCCGCGTCAGGCGCTCGGCGTCAACTTCGCTCGCGAGCTTCCGGGCGAGTTCGATCTCGCTCTGATGCCCCAGCTCCAGGGTCACAAGTTCGCTCGCCCGCTGGCGGACGCCATGGGCGATGTAGTCGCCGGCGATGTTGAGAACTTTGCCGTCGTCGGTGACGCCCCGGACCAAGACATGGGTGTGGGGATGGCCGGTGTTGTGATGGTCCACCGCGATCCAATCGAGCCGCGTGTCGAGATCCTTCTCCATTTGCCGCATGAGGTCGCGGGTGAAGCGGCGCGGGTCGCTCATCTCGGCCGAGTCCTCCGGTGCGACGATGAACCGGAACTGATGCCTGTCCTCTCGTCCACGCTCGATGAAGGCGCGGCCGTCCGCTTCATTCTCGACCGCCGAATAGGCGCGTCCCTTTTCTCCTTCCCGGGTCACCCTGTCGCGTTCGAGATAGCGCAAATGGGCGTCGACCGCGCGGCTCGCGACGCCACGCAATTTTGGCCCGCGGGCGCCGCCTTGGCGCTGCGGATTGAGCTTCACCACCCGCGCCTTGACGACAACCCGCCGCGCTCGAAACCAGCCGGCGGAGTCACGGCACCATCCGACGCTCTCTGCCGCCAAGGACGCCGCCACCTTTGCGCCCCGGCCTCGTGCGTTGAACCGCCCATTCTTCTTCCCGGCTGGACCTCCGATCCGAGTCGGATTGCCGCCCGCCTTCCTGACGGCAGACTCGACTTGGCTCACGAATGACTGCGGGCGTGCTCCCGAGCGCGCGCCACCATTGCGAGGACGCCCAGGTCGGATGCGAAAATTATCGGTGTCGTCGCTCGCCATGCCGCAAGGATCGGACGCCAAATATCGCGTCGCAATGGGTGAAAAGCGCGCGTCGAAGGAAATCGAGAAATAGCGCATGATGTCGTGCAAGAAGCGGCGCGACCAATGACGCACCTCGCATTGCGGCACTGCGCTTCAGATTGAAATGATGAACGAATTTGACAGCGATCGTGCCATACGCACCTCGCACAGTGCTGAGACAGTGCTATTCCGAGGTGCAAAAAACAATGTGCAGACAAACACTTCTTTCGCGCAGCGAAAGGCGAACGCAAGCTCGCTTTATCTTGCCTTCACTGCAAAATTTCCAATGTATACGCTGTACCACGCCATAATACTACGACAACACAATATCGCCCGCAAGCAAAAATTCGTCGCAAGCTCGGTGCGAGCTTGCCTAAGAGCGCCCCGCGAACATCGGCGCGGGAAAGTTCGTGTCCCCAAACTGTGGGAAAGTTTGCGGTCCGCCGATATGCTCGGTTGCTATTGTGGCTGCATCAATACGGCGCTCGTGATGCGCACGTTCGCGTTCTCCATGTGCGCGCGGGCGTGTCGTTCGGATGCATCCTCGAGGCGGTCGAATTGTCGTCGTGTCGCAATTTCGCTGTAGGTCGAAATAGACTGCGGTATTGCGATGACTTGCAGCCAAGCCGACTTGCCGGGGTGTAAAAATTTCGTTGTCGGATGGCGTCAGGAATATCTGCTGTGGCGCGTTTGGAGATGCCATGACTATGTTGATCAGCGATACTCCCAAATCATCGAAACGAGCGGCAATTTCACGGGCGAAAGAATGATAGCGTGACCAACGCAACGCGCCACGAAGGAAGCAAATGATCGATCGTGCGTTGTGCCCCCGCGTCGCTTTCGCTTGCACGACGGACGTCGCTCACGTCCTCGCTATTGCGTCAACTGAGGCCATTTCGCCATCCGAAACGCCGCGAATTGACGGCGTCTTCGTCGAAAATTCGCTGCCCGAACCCGCGTCGAGAACATCGCTCGCCGCCGCCATGACGATCATGATCCTGCTGGTCAAAGGCCGCCTGGCGTTACTCGCGATTTGGTCGCACACGACTTCCTTTGACGCCCGACGCTCGTTGGGCGCTGGTGCGAACGAAGCTCAGCAATCGTCTCAGCGCCGGATTGTCATTGCCTGCGATCGACGCCGTGCGGACGGGAAGGTGTGCGACCCGATCCTTGCCTATGCACTCGCTGCCACTTGCAGGATTTTCGGCGTCGATCTAGGGTCCAGACCCATAAATTGCTTGGCACGATCCAAGCGTTGTGATTCACGGCTTCCGAAAGGAAGCGCCGATGATTCCCGATCGATTCTGGCTGACAGACGAGCAGTTTTCAAAGATCGCGCCGC
>Ga0194111_10007010_pt1 | contig 12696 bp, 12 predicted proteins | sample TA2KigC300mmetaG_FD_146194 | JGI IMG/M metagenome (GOLD analysis project Ga0194111, IMG submission 146194) | Freshwater microbial communities from Lake Tanganyika, Tanzania - TA2015033 Kigoma Deep Cast 300m | ecosystem: Environmental > Aquatic > Freshwater > Lake | place: Tanzania: Lake... | reverse complement strand
ATCGAGAGATGAGTATTTTCATCTCATCGAAAAGGAATAGGAAGTTGTACCCAGTGCCTGCGATAATGAAAAGTAAATCCAAAAAATGCAAGTCAAAATCACTAATCGAGATTTGTCACCCTGTTCCCTATTCAAGTTTCCTTTAATTGGCGCCGTAAAGGGAGATTTGATGTTTTGCTTTTCTGTCCCTCTGTAATTGTCAAGTCTAAAGATTTGACCCCCGACACACCAGGCAGTATCATAGAACCCTCCCTGAATATTCCAGCGCGTTGCTTTCAAATCATAAAAAGCCTGCTGGAACCAGCGCTGAGCCTCAGTTTTTCGCTTGCTGGTCATATATGAGCTGACCCTCTTCGATGATCATTTCGACAAAAGCATTTCCTTCGCGCTGCATGGCCGCAAATTCCTCCGGGGTATACACCAGGATATCTACCCCTCCGATTTCTGAAGGAAGCAGACGAGCCGCTTCCCGTAGGCGGTCCCAAAAAGGAGCAGTCGTTTGCTTGATTACCACCAGGTCCAGATCACTTAGCTCGTCCTCTTCCCCCCGGGCCCAGGAGCCAAAAAGATACAAACGCTCAGGCTGGTAAGGGAGAAGGGATTTGACCAGTTGGTGCACTTTCTTTTTCATGGGAATTTATCCATTATGAGCGTCGAAGTTACGGTAATTAAGTATAAGCGGTGCCTGGATCATTGTCAAGATAAACACATTCGGTGAATTGAAAGCCTAACCCAATGAATTTATATGTCAATCTTGCGGAAGCAGGGAAAGAAGGGCGTGACGGTCGTCCCGTCATCTTTCGCCCAGTCTGAGGTTTGAAGTCTACGGTCTTTTGTCCGCCATTTCCATTCCGCAATCCGCAATCTATTACTTATACCCCTTATTCCTTTATCTTTCGCTACATTGCTATATTGCTAATTTCCGCTATGCGCTATGCCTTATACCTTTAATGGTGGTTGCTAAATTGCCGCTTTACTTATGTGATATTGCAAGACCTGACCCCCAATCGTATATCCTATTGAATAACTTAAGGGCGTCCCCCTTCTGGAACATTGAACGAAAAATAAGTGGAACAAAATAATAGAATCTGGTATATTGTCCCTAGGCCATTCAATAAAAAAACCAGCAACGCTCTTTTAGGCGGAGAAGTGGCCGATAAAATTCATTTTTATCTCTTTTGTCGGGTGCCTGTAACCGAGAGGGCGGGAGCGGGTCATAAATATGGGCTTAAGGTCTGACAAACAAGCTCAAAGGGCAACGCGCAAGGCCCAAGCCGGAAGAGCAGAAGAGCCCTCGGTCTTTTACAATGGTGTGCCATTTCTTCCATCGTCCCAGCGAAGCGGTCTTCCCTCTTCCCTCTGTCTTTATCGCATGTACGCATGTGGACCAAGCAAAAAGAAAAATACTTTATTACGATTGCCTGACCCCATTCCCAACGATCTGTAATCAATAATCGAGATTTGACACCCTATTCATCAGAAAGTCTTCTGAAACATGACGAAACGGGACGGGCAGGCCAGAGAATGGACGACACGTCCAGCGCGAACCAGGAATTCGAATTCAATTCAAAGACCAATTACAGGGAAGGGTTAAAAGTGGTACAGCGGGAGATTAGAGATGAGCGGGGTAGGAAGATAGGAGATGGATGCATTAAAGCATACGGAAACTCCCCGGTGAATTCCTCCATCTCCAGAGCGAAGCCATCATCTCTTGGTCTTTTACTGTAGTTTCCCAGTTCATCCATCGTCCCTAGGTCTTTTCTTCCATCTTCCAAATCTCGAAGGGATGATGATGCTTCTTCCATCGTACCGTCTCCCTACGAGAAGGATATGATGCAACGAAGGAACCTCATCCCCAAAGATCCCACTTCTAAAAAAGAAAAGTAGAAAGGGATTTCCCTCACCATGCAAGATTTTATGGAACAGATTGCACAGGGAAGCTTAAACCTTCTAGACGGTGGAAAGGGAAAGCTGAAAATAATCGCAAGCGGTGATTTTTGTCCTGTGAATAGGGTTGAGACCTTATGCAGGGAAGGAAATATTTCTGCCGTGTATAACGACGCGATGGTTCTGTTACAAGGTGGAGATATAGGAATTATCAATTTAGAATGCCCTTTAACCGACAAACCAAACCCTATTCGCAAAGAGGGGCCGAATCTTATGGCCCATCCTGATTGCCTGGCAGCCCTTTCCCAGGGAGGCTTTAATGTTGTTACCCTGGCCAACAATCATATTATGGACCATGATCAAAATGGCCTAACCCAGACGATTGATGAATGTAATCGCAGATGCATAAAAACCGTCGGTGCTGGGAAAAACCTCCATGAAGCGGCTAATCCTTTATACCTTGAGGTTAAAAACACCCGTATTGCTATTTTGAATTTCGGGGAAGGGGAGTTTTCGGCTGCAGGTGACAATCGCCCTGGCGCCAATCCGCTTGACCCTGTTCAAAATTACTATCAAATCAAAACTGCCCAGCAGCAAGCGGACCTAGTGTTTTTGGTAATTCACGGGGGTAATGAGCACACCGCCATCCCTAGTCCGCGTATGGTCAAGACATGCCGTTTTTTCGCCGATCTGGGGGTTACGGCAATCATCGGTCATCATACACATCATGCAAGTGCCTTAGAATTATATAGAGGAACACCAATTTTTTATAGTTTGGGTAATTTTCTATTTGACTATCCCATGCCAGCTGGCTTTTCGCATTGGTATGAAGGCTATTGGATCGTAATCCACATAAATAATGAAAATCTATTAACTCGAATCGAAATCCATCCTCATGTGCAGTGCCGGGAAGAGGTAGGACTTCATCTTCTGAAGGATGAAGAAAAAAAGGCCTTTTTAAAAAGAATTCATGAGTATTCAAGGATTATTCATGATGAAAAGCTGTTATGGGATCACTGGGAAAGCTATTGTCAAGAAAGGCGGTTCTATTATCTGTCTAACGCCTTTCGGCTAAATAGGGTGCAAAGGTTATTATTTCGTAATCGTACGTTCTTCAAAAATAAAAAGAATCGAAGGCATTTACTTCGCCTATTTGGTATGTATGACTGCGAATCCCACCGTGATGTGATTGTAGAGATTCTCCGAAACGAAATCACTCGATTGGAAAAGGATGACACTACTAGATCCAGCGACATTAAGGCTAATAGCCCGTATTCTCTCAGTTTTATATTGTTTTGGTTTGCCCTCTACTATGCCCCAATCCTGAACTTCTATCTCCCAAGTACAAATTTCGGCCCTGGGATCCCCGATTTAGGTTTTCACGAGTTGATTCTAATTCTGTGGGTACTTGCAGCGTTTATTGACCGATCTATTAAAAATCTTACCCGTCGGGTTCATACCCCATGGATCACACTATTAGGGATTTATTCCTTTATTGTTATTATTTCCGTATCCTGGTCCCGTGAATCTTACAGTTCGAGCAATATTAGAGATTTGTTTTATCATATTTTTGTACCGTTTCTTTTCGGGTACGCATCCACCTTTTATACACTAAACGAAGAGTTTCGGCGAAGTTTAGTTAAACATGCTACCGTTGGCTGCGTTGTCCTATCCCTTCTCGGATTAATAAATTATATAACACAATACGGCGGTAAAATTGATGAGATGCGTTCAGCGGCTACACTTCACAATCCAAACGCCCTTGCAATATTTTTAGTTTTGAACATTCCACTTGTCCTTTATGGAATATATAAAAATGTATTAAATAGAAACCTGGGATATTTGGCGCTTATAATTATTTTATTGGGTGTATTGGGGACGATTTCACGCAAAGGAATTATCACAGCTGGATTGAGCTGTGCAATATTTTTAGTTATGAAGAGAAACTATAAGATTTTACTCTTAAGCATAATTCTCTGCGCTCTTTTTATCACATTTTCCATCGGCATAGAACCTATTGCCAAACGGTTTGACGAAAAGAAAATCAACGAACAAATAGCAGGGAAATGGAACATGACCTTAGCAGGATGGAATATGTTTCGCCAACATCCTTTAAAGGGCCTGGGCTACAAAGGGTATTATAATGAATTCGGTAAATATTTTAGGGATTCAGGCCGATTGAAATACGATGCTCATAATAATTTTATAACCGCGCTTGCAAACTTTGGATTAATTGGTATTGGTCCATTCTTGGGTATCTTTCTATTGCCCTTAAAATATTCTTTAAATATTTTGAAATATTTCGGGAGAGCAATTTCGACAGACGAACAAATGCGACAACTAACCGGTATTGCTATACTAATACCATTTATGTTCAATGCCTGGTTTGCAGGAGATTTAATGTACATGGCTGTCATTACCACCGTTTTTTATACTTTAATCGGTTTTTTTTGCATTTCAACCCCGAAATCCCTGCCTGTGGCCACAACCGCGGCCACGCTAAAATAATGATTGGGAAAGTCAGTTACCGAGGACCGAAAAACAAAAATAATCTTAGCAGCGACTTCCATATCTATGAGCAACTTAAACACGACAATGTGCAGGTCTGGGCAACCCCAGATATCCTAAAGCGCTTATAATGACGAAAAAAGGAAACGTGTAAGTCTTTTCAGATGGAACAGAATTCGGGCGAATATGGCGTAAAGCATTTATAAGATCCTTTAAAGTTGGGATCGAAAACGGCGGAATCTGTGTGTCGATATTATAATGTGTCTCAATCCCACAGCGCGAGGCGATATATAGAGGAGAACCATCGTGAAACCCTTTGAAACCCCTATCTATGTGACCAAACCCTTTTTGCCCCCGTTGGATGAGTTCTGCCAGGGAATTAAAGAAATCTGGGAGAGCCGATGGTTAACAAACAATGGGCCTATTCTCCAACGTTTTACTCAAGAACTCTGCCACTTATTCGAAACTGACAATCTCTGTTTGTTCAATAATGGGACTCTCGCTCTCCAAATAGCCTTGCAGGGGTTGGGAATTGCGGGAGAGGTTATCACCACCCCTTTCACTTTTGTGGCGACGACCCACGCGTTGTTCTGGAACAAAATCAGGCCCGTCTTCGTGGATATAGAACCCGATTATTACACTTTGGACCCTGAAAAGGTTGAAGCTGCAATCACCCCATGGACAACAGCCATCCTGGCAGTTCACGTCTACGGCCATCCTAGCAAACTCAATGCATTGGCTGACATTGCAAGGCGACACAATTTGAAGCTCATCTACGATGCTGCTCACGTTTTCGGGGTTAAAGTTAACAACAAGTCTATCGCCGATTTTGGCGATCTGAGCATGTTCAGCTTCCACGCTACCAAGTCGTACCATTCCCTGGAGGGAGGAATGTTAATTTTCCGCGAGACAGCGCTTAAAGGCGTATTTGACTATCTCAAGAACTTCGGATTCAAAAATGAATTTGAGGTGGTCATGCCTGGCACAAATGCTAAAATGAATGAAATGCAAGCTCTTATGGGGATTCAGGTTCTGAAATACCTTGAAGAAATCATGAAAAAGCGCGCAAAGATCAATGACCTGTACCGAGAACGTCTGAAGGAAGTTCCCGGCATTCGGCTCGTGCCGCCATTACCTCCGACCGTAAGACAGAACCATTCTTATATGCCAATCGAGGTGAATGAAGAAGAATTCGGGATGAGCTGCGATACATTGTATGAAACACTCAAACAATATAATGTATACTCCCGCCGCTATTTTTATCCCTTAGTTTGCGATTATGCATGCTATCGTAACATTTCGGTGAAAGACCCCTTGATAGTCGCGCGGCGAGTTTCTGGGCGCATTCTTACCCTTCCAATTTACGATAGCTTGCTACTATCCGAGGTCGATGCAATTTGCGAGATCATTGTATATCTTCAGCGGGGAAAGTACTAGCCTGCGCAAAGTAAAAAGATTTTGACAGTGCATGCAGGCCCTCTCTCTTGAAAGGTAAAAAGAAACAGAGAGAAATATTTTCCATATATAGACATTTTTCAATATCGAAGGAGCGTCTTATCTCCCAGAACTCTGTCAGCTTCTCATGATAATTTAGATTACATTTCTCGTCAGTGCGAGGTTTATTATTTAGGTCGGGCATAAATAGAATTCGACAAGGCATATAGAGATTTGTAGATAAAGATCATTTTTTTAGGCCCCCAAATTAAACAATATAATGGATATTAAAGTCTGTCATTCCCCCGTTGATTTCAAAGAGAAGCCGCTTGCCCCATTAGTAATCCAGATAATCCAGGAAGAACTCGTTATCTTAAGTGACCTATAACCTTATTGAAGACGAGAAGTAATGAACGAATAATGAAGCTCAAAAAATGAAAAAGAGAGGGAAACCGTAAGTATGGCTAAACGGGGAAATAACGCCGGGAAAAGAAAATTATATTATCAAAAGAAGGTAATAATTATGGAAAAAATTGTCATAATAGGTGCTTCCGATCACGCTCTTGAGGCTTATAACGTATTAAACGACTTAAATTATAAAAATAATATTTATTTTTACGAAGAGAATATATCGAGGTTCGAGCATCCCCATGGGCATTCCAAGATAATAGATTTAAAAAAAGTAAGTGGTAATATAATTGCAGTTCAAGGAGTCGGGACGCCACATAAGGAATTTATATTAAGAGTATGCAAATATGTGACAAAATGGATGCAAGTAATTCATCCCACGGTACATTGTTGCAATGATGTAATCGTGGGTACCGGAGTTGTCATAAAACAAAAAGTTATTCTGATGCCATATGTTAAATTAGGAAAATTTGTCCAGATAAATGTTGGAGCCTTGATTGGGCACCATGTAGAAGTTGGTGACTATAGTTGCATTGGTCCTTCGGCAAATATTATGGGAAGGGTCACAATAGGGGAAGAATGTTATATCGGAGTCAATTCAGTAATTCTTGAGAAATTAAAAATAGCAGATAGAGTAGTAATTGGAGCAGGGGCAGTAGTTAATAGAGATATATCCGAGGCTGGAACAGTTTGGGCTGGTGTCCCAGCAAAAATGATTAAAAAATAGAATAATAATTACATTCCGGGGGTCTCAATTGTTTAATAATTCTGTCTTTAGGTAAACCACAGGTTTTACCAGTGCGACTTGAAAAGGTTTGACCGTTAAGGCATAACATCCTCCTGTGGCTAGATGAGCAAGGAAAAGCACACAGGAGGATGCTATGGAAGAGGTTAAACAAGAGTATCAAAGTATATCGCATTCGAAATGGGATTGCAAATACCATGTTGTGTTTATCCCCAAAAAGCGGCGGAAAGCTTTGTTTGGCCAAGTCCGACGCCATTTAGGGAAGATTTTCCATGCCTTGGCGCAGCAGAAAGAATGTCAGATTTTGGAAGGCATTTGCTTCCGGATCATGTTCATATGTGCATCGCCATTCCCCCGAAGCACCCGGTGGCTTCGGTGATTGGTTTTCTCAAAGGGAAGAGCGCCATTGCCGTGGCTCGGGAATTTGGCGGCAAGGAGCGCAATTTCACCGGGGAGCACCTTTGGGCTCGGGGGTACGCGGTATCCACAGTTGGTTTTGAATTGGAGCAGGTCCGCCAATACATCCTCGCCCAAGAGGAAGCGGATGGATCGAAGGGCCATCTCTGAAAATTAAGCAACCAAGGCGCGCTTCAGCGCGACGTTTGGGTTAATCGGTTGACCGCCTTTGAGGCGGCCCCACTCATCAAGCCACCCGCTCTGCGGGGGGTGTCTGACTTGGTGCTACTTAGGTAGCGTTATAGATTTCAGAATGTCTGATCAACTCAGGAATAAAACAATAGGCGCCCTATTCTGGAGTTTCTTTGATCGCATCGGCCAAAACGGGTTACAGTTTGTCATTTCTATTGTTCTGGCCCGCCTGCTTGCGCCCGCAGAATTCGGTCTGATAGCGATACTTTCAGTTTTCATGGCCGTTGCCCAGTCGATCATAGACAGCGGTTTTGGATCGGCTCTGATTCAGAAACAGGATGTCAGCCACGTTGACGAATGCTCCATATTCTATTTCAATATCATTGTCGGAATTTTCGTTGCTGGGCTTCTGTGTCTGGTAGCGCCATGGATTGCGAGGTTCTACAATGCCCCCCTTCTTGTTTTTCTGACAAGAGCCCTTTCCTTGAATCTTGTCATCAATGCTTTCGGTCTCATCCAGACGTCTTTGCTGTCAAAACGTATTGATTTTAAGAGTCAATTTAAGATCAGCTTCATTGCGACAGCTTTTTCTGGCATGATTGGTATCCTTATGGCGTATAACGGTTTCGGTGTGTGGAGCCTGGCGGCCCAATCGTTAAGCCAGAATTTATTCCGGACATTCCTTTTATGGTATCTGATGAGTTGGCGTCCCTCATGGATCTTCAGCTTCCTGTCCATTCAGACGCTATTTGTCTTTGGTTCAAAACTTTTTTTCGCAGGACTACTTGAGACAATTTTCCAGAATATCTACCTGGTTATCATTGGGAAGTTATTCCCCCCCGCAGACTTGGGTTTCTATGCGAGGGCGAGGAGTATCGAGCAATTGCCGGTCCAGAACATCACCGGCACAGTTGGCCGTGTCACCTACCCTGTTTTCTCTTCAATGCAGGAGGATAGAAAGCGATTAAAATCCGCCGTCCGTAAGGCGCTTTTGACAATAGCGATGATGATTTTTCCTGTTATGATAGGCTTGGCCGCCGTAGCTGAGCCGCTTGTGAGCGCGCTCCTGACCGATAAATGGCTACCGTGTGTTATCTATCTACAGCTTCTTTGCGCCGTGGGCATCCTCTACCCGCTACATGCGGTCAACCTAAATGTTCTGAAAGCACAGGGCCGTTCGGATCTCTTCTTTAAAATTGAAGTATTGAAGAAATTTCTTGTCGTGGTTGCCATTGCAATGACATACCAAAGTGGTATATCAGCCATGATAATCGGTCAGATAGCAACTTCCTTTCTAGCCTATTACATGAACAGTTATTATACAGGAAAACTGCTTGACTATGGCGTAACAGAACAAATTAGAGATGTTATACCCGCGTTGATAATCTCCTGCATCATGGGCGGCGTTGTTTACGGAGTCACCCTTGTTCCTTTATCAACTCCTTTAATTTCAGTGATTGTGCAAATAACGGCTGGAATTATTTTATACATAGCTATTTGTTGTCTTGTCCGCAAAAACGAAATTTTGGAGATTATGACAATGATCAAACAACAATGGTTGATACTGAGGCGTGCCGATTCGAGAAATCTTAAAGGAGATTAGAAAACAAATGAGAGCGAGTATTTTAGACGAACTGGAAAAAAACTTTCTTCTTCAGGATGAGTATTTGGGTAACGACAAACCCATAAACAGAATAGCGCCGTTGGTGTCTGTTACTGTAGTCACTTATCAACATGCCAATTATATCCGTGAATGCCTGGATGGTATTTTATCGCAACAGACCGATATTTCTTATGAAATTATTATAGGGGAAGATGGATCAACCGACGGAACAAGGGAGATTTGCATGGAATATGCGAAGAAGGATCCGGACAAAATTCGCTTGTTTCTACGAAATAGAAACCACTCTCATTATATATCAGAGAATAAATCCGTAATGTTCAATAGCCCGTGGACATTTATGTCGGCCCGTGGAAAATATATCGCTATTTGTGAGGGGGATGATTATTGGATTGATCCGTGCAAGCTTGAAAAACAATTGGCCTTTATGACACAATATCCAAATCTATCCATGTCTTTTCATGGGGCGCGTATTAAATTTGCCGACAGTAATAAACCATCGAAAATATTTAGATATTATGACCGACGGTTCTTTAGTGCAAAAGAGGTCATCCTCGGCGGCGGTGCTTTTTACCCTACGTGTTCCGCCTTATTCAGACGAGACGTGATCGAAAATCTACCGGATTGGTATATTACTTCTCCTGTAGGTGACATCCTATTACCTCTGCTGGCTATCGGAAAAGGCGATGTGGGCTATATAGATGAGGTTATGGCCGTATACAATAGCGGTGTTTCTGGCTCATGGACACAGAGAATGAGAAAGAAAGATTTCAGGCAAAGATTGGATTATCTGCTCACCCTTGAAACGATCCGCAATGCTTTCAATCAATACTCAGGATTTAGGTACACAGCTTTTTTAAGAAAGAAAAATAGTCTTAACTTCCGAGATATATTGACCGAGACCTCTTTTGACAAGCAGCAGCGCAAAAGGATTTATGAAGATTTAAAAGATAGAATGTTTCCGGAGGATAAGCTTATGGTTCAGCTACATTACCTCTTAGACTCTTTATTATTTCTTGGATATGGGCTGAAGTTGTTTCGGGTGATTCGGCGCGCTTCAGACTTTGTGTCAATGCATCGTTAGCCCATCTTGCGTAATTAAATTATTGAATTGTAGTAATTATAGCTTGTTATTTTCCGATAGTGCGTTTATCTGCACCACATTTTCGAATATCTTGAGGAAATTTAGAACTCTCCCATTTGGTGGGCTGGTGGGAGCGGATAGAGTGGAAGGTCAAATGCTCAGATTCCGTCATTTAGCTAACTGCAAAATACCCGGATTGCATTTATAGAGCAGATTAGAACCTCCCGCGCTGGTTTGCCTGCTTCCTAGTGGGATATGCTGAATATCCAAAAGGTAAGCGTCAGCGCCAAATTAGGGCTACATGCACCAACTGAGAAATCCGACCGGCGCGGAAGGAGATTAATGATGCCCAGATTGGTTGGCATCCATCGAGATCCCGATCATGAATTCAATGGAGAGCTACACCGCTATGAAAGGATTCTCGATCACAACAAAATCGAACATGTGAAGCTATCTGTGGATGACCTGGATTTCTGGGAACAGGTTAGTAAGCTATGCTTATTTATTTACTGCTGGCGGCACGACGACCGGAGCCGTCACGCGGCGCAGGCTATTTTGCCGGTAGTCGAGCATGAAATAGGGATTCCGACTTATCCAAACACCAAGACATCATGGCATTATGACGACAAGATCCGGCAATGGTATCTGCTGAAGAGCCATGGATTTCCGATGATTCGGTCTTGGGTGTTCTGGGGTCGCGACCAAGCGCTGGCATGGGCCAAGGATGCCCCTTTGCCGGTTGTTTTCAAGCTAAAAAGGGGGGCAGGCAGCACAAACGTTCTTAAGCTGGATACCCGTAAAGCAGTGGTTAGGATGATCAATCTCATGTTCGGCCCTGGCGTAGCGGCCGAGGGATTGCCGAAATCCCTCAACAAGGGGGCTTGGAAAATGTTCCTTCGCTGGTGCGCGGTTCATAAAAGGATGTGGCAGGGCAAACCGGCACCATATACCATGCGAAAGCCGAATTGGGAAGTCCATCGCAATTACATACTTTTTCAGGAGTATCTGCCTGGCAATAACTGCGACATGCGCATCACGGTAATTGGGAATCGGGCTTTTGGGTTTCGCCGCATGAACCGTCCAGGCGATTTCCGGGCCTCCGGTAGTGGCCTTATTGACTACGACATAGCAGGGATAGATCCCAGATGTGTGGAGATTGCATTTGATATTTCGAGAAAGATGGGTTTCCAATCAATGGCCTATGATTTTTTGAAAGCCCCAAATGGAAAATGGCAGATAGCCGAGATCAGCTACCTGTATTTAGATACTGCCATTTGGCGCTGCTCTGGATACTGGGATGACAACCTTAAGTGGGTGCAAGGACACTACTGGCCCCAGTATTGCCAATTGGTCGATGCATTGAGGATGCCCGAGTTAAAGCAGCCGGGAATGGACCCTGGGGATTAACAACGGGCATGAGAAAATGGGCGACATGCTGTTGCTGCGAAAAGAAATAAGGAAAATATCGGAGGGGGAAGTGGCCGAATCGAGCACGGATGACTGGGAACAGGCAATTCGGCTTGAAAACGAAATGGCTGACGAGCTGCTCACAAGTGGGGATGCGCAGCGGGACGATAAATACACCGAGGTCTACGAGAAAGTGTATTCATCCCTAAGCGCTGAACGCAAGCGAGAAATGTCTGAACATTACCGCTCGGGTGCCCTCGTGTCGGCGAAGGCCTTTCTGAAGATCATCGGACCAGGGAAAAATGTATTGGATATAGGTTGTGGCTTCGGGCATTTGACACACTACGTGGCTCTGGGCGGAAATCGCGTTATCGGGATAGACATAAATCGGAAACATGTCTCCGAAGCAAAGGAGCTGTATGGACTTCAGAAAAATGTGGAATTCCGCGAAACAAGGGGAACTAGACTTGATTTTCCGGATGCAACATTCGACCATGTTCTCAGCACTTCGGTTTTTGAGCACCTTCATCCGAAGGATGTCTCTCGGCACCTGGCAGAAATACACCGCGTACTCAAATCGCGAGGAAAATACATCTTTACTGCACTTACTCCATATATGAGAGGCGATTTTGCACGACACAGCAAAGATCCGCTTCAACGTCAAAAACATGGTTTTCATATCAATGAACGAACGTGGACAGAATTCCGCTCACTTCTACACGCCCATGGGTTTCATGGCCGCACGGACTTCCTGCCAGGACGCTTTAGGCATCGCTTTCCAAAATTGCTCATTCCTGTATCACTTAAAGGCTTGATTGAAAGACATCTGCCGCTGAAGCCATTTGTGTTGCGTGTACTGCGGCTGGACAAGGTGTACATTGTGTCTAGTATAACGTTTCACTAATACATTTACATTAGAACGCATTGGCAAAGTCGAACTTCTTCCAATTATGCACAACAGGAGATTCATTGATTTCTTTTATGCCCAGCAGGATTCTTTCTTTAAGTTCCTGT
>Ga0194111_10007005_pt1 | contig 12703 bp, 12 predicted proteins | sample TA2KigC300mmetaG_FD_146194 | JGI IMG/M metagenome (GOLD analysis project Ga0194111, IMG submission 146194) | Freshwater microbial communities from Lake Tanganyika, Tanzania - TA2015033 Kigoma Deep Cast 300m | ecosystem: Environmental > Aquatic > Freshwater > Lake | place: Tanzania: Lake... | reverse complement strand
TGCCGCCAATTGAATCCCTGTTATTTAAACTATATATAATAACTTCAGAGTATTTACTCAAAGCCTTTATTACGCTTTCTGTCCTTAAGAAAGGCCCGCTTGATGGCGGAAAACGAAGATTACTTGTTACGAAAATTGTTTTCATTTCTTTAACCATACTGATAATCCAAAATTATAATTGTCATTTTCATTTAAAAAACCTTTTTCCAGTAAAAAACGGTAACTGCCAAAAATAAAAGAGTAATTACAATTAGCAACCAAGTTACCAGCCATGTATAACTCATTATAAAACCTTCCACTTTTGTAAACGAGTTTTCTGGGATATTCATATGGTATGCTAACATCATGAAAATGTACCAGAACTCCTTTTCTAATTATCGGTAAAATTTTTAAAAATATAACCGGTAAATCCCCGCCTATTAAAACGACATGGGTGGAATCAATAAATAATATATCATTTTGCTCCAAAGAAGAAAAAATTTTATCCTGATAACAATCCTGGATCTTTTTATCTATTAAAGATATTTTATTTTTATTATTACCAACTAATTCTTTTAGAAATTCCGAAGGGTATGGTTCAATACAATTAATGCTTGCATTTTTATTGATGTTGTGTACCGCTATAAAAGTAGAATAGCCTGCTCCTATTTCTATTATTTTTTTGGGATTATAATTCTTTATTATTTCACTGTAAATAAAAGCATCAAATCCACAAAACATTTTATTTGCTGCAATTTTAGCGATACTTTTTTTAAAAATACCCAGGTATTCTTTATCTAAAAATTTTTTTTCTATCTTTTTTTCAAATTCTGTTTCCGGTACATTACTCATTACCAGATAAGGCATTTTCGTAATAGAATCAATATCGCTTACCAGTGGAACCGGCTCACAATACCTTTGGGGCAGGGCACAAAAACCTAATTTCTGCATGAATTTCAGATAAACCATCCTTCTTCCACTATCTTTAATAAAAGGAGTGATTATTATTGATATAATTTTTAATATAACTTTTGCAACCAGATTCATTTATTATTTTATTATGATTTTATTAAAAAAAGTAAGTTTGACTAATTTTTTGCTCCAAATCTATCGACTACGTCTAACAATCCGCCTGATTTTCCTGGCAACATTTTTTTTATCCTGTACAGATATCTTGCCAGATATAGATTCCTGGAATTAACTCCGTTGCGGATTACATAAATAAATTCATATTTTTTATTGTTAATAAACCTCGCATATTCCGATACATTTGAATCACCGCATAAAATTCCATTGCACATTGAAAGCAGATGTGCATCGATTAAAACTTCCAGTCCCAATAAGTATCTATGGTTTTTTCTGGGATTAATATTATATGAGTTAATCCTGTAGTTCCGGTAACTATCAGTATAGTAAACTTTATTCCCAAATTTTTTAACAAACAGGTCAAGATATCTTTGCTCTTCTGTAACCAAAAATACTTTATCTATATCGTATTTTCCAATTATTTCATTAGTGTACTTAATCATTTGCTTTTCAGTCGGGGCAAAGGAGTGCCCGGGTGCAATATTTATCTCTTTTCCCCTAAAATGAACACCCAATACCTTATTATTAAATAGTTCCATATATTTTTTCAAATTATCTTCAATATAATCCTGCAGGAAAATATACTTTTTATATATTTCGTCATATAAGCCATTTATCATTGTTATGCTATAACTCATTGAAGTTGGGTAAAAACCACTGCAGAAAAAAACATTTTTACTTTCGTAAACTTCTTTTAGAGTAAAAGGTGAAACTGGTTTAAAATAATATTCCCATGCATTTTTTGTATTATTTACGGGCATATTGACGTTATAAAGATTCCTGAAATTCTGGAAATCTATTACTGGAACCATCCCCGATGCATCTGAAATTTTTAAGTGGCAGAGCACTGCAGATAGAGTTGAAAAAAAACCAGGGCCCGCATCAAGCCATATAACATAAAAAAGCTTATCAGGGTTTCTGTCGCCAAATGATTTAAAATAGCCCGGCAGAAAAGTTTTTGCGTCTATTCCAGTATCTTCAGAAGACATGGCCTCCTGGCAGAAAGGCCTCATAAAATATTGTTTCAAATTTCTCTTTACAGCTTTAAGCATTTACCTGCCGCACCAATCCTGGCGCAAAATATCTTTCCAAATTTTTATATACATTGTATGCTCCTAAAATTACGCCACCAATTGTAGAAAATTTTATAATCTGGTTTGTGTAAAGCATTTTTATTTCTTAATAAAATTTTTGGTTCAAATTTAATTTTTATCATAGTATATTAAAATGTGATATTATACAATTAACAAAAAATAAAATTACTTAAATAAATTAGAGAATAAAAACAACATATGCGAGAACATATAAAGGAATTTATCAAATTATGTATAGACACCTTTGACGCTCCTGAACCTATCTATGAGTTCGGCTCCCTTCAGGTTGAAGGTCAGGAAGAATTCGCTGATTTAAGGCCATTTTTTAAAGAAAAAAAATATATCGGCTGTGACATGAGAGAAGGTCCTGGTGTGGATGTTATATTGGATTTACATGATATCGACCTACCTTCAAACTCAGTTGGAACAGTGCTGTTACTTGAGACTTTAGAGCACGTTGAATATCCTTATAAAGCCTTAGACGAAATTTTCAGAATTTTAAAACCTGAAGGATTAATAATAATGAGCTCATGTTTAAATTTTCCAATTCATGGTCATCCTTATGACTACTGGAGATTCACTCCAGAAGCTTTCAAAAGTCTTTTAAAAAGATTCAAAACACAGTTTGTAGGTTATTTAGGTGAAGACGACTTCCCGCATACAATATTAGGATTTGGAATTAAAAATAAAGAAATATCAATAGAGCAATTTGAACTAAAGTTTCAAAAATGGAAAGAGGAAAAAGAAACAGAATTTAAAAATCAAATAATCCCAGTAGAACAATACATATCAAGGTTGAAATACTGGAAGTCTCTTGGATATAGAAATAGCAAAGCATTTATTATCTGGATTTTCCCACCATTTCTGCTGCCTATTATCCAGTTCTTATACAACAGAAAAAGATTCATTAAAATTTAATAATTATAAGTTTTATCCGTAAAAATCCCTGCTAATTACAATATATCTTATCTTATTTATTAAATTTTATATTTTATAAATAAAAACATTCTCAATAGTTTTTATAGGTCCCACTTTTTCGATAAATTCCAGTATTACCTTCTTTTCATTTTCATTGACAGTACTAAAATAATTTGGATTTAAAATAATATAAGTAAATCCACTTTCTTTTAAAGAATTTATAAATTCTGCTGAACTATCATATTTATAAAGTGGTTCTTTCATACCTAATTTACTTGGTAAAGCCGCACCATAGCCTATAAATACTATGGCATCATCACCCATATAATAAACTGCTGGAATAAAACTTAAAACTTTATCTCCTTTTTTAATCATACCCTTTAGTTCTATTATACCTTTACCAAAATTAGTTATATTTTCATTATCTTCCTTGTAAGTAAACTCAGAAGAAACGATTTCATCTACAGTCAGGTTGTGAAAAATTTTTGAAGCATTTTTTCTAAATAAATTATTTACTGGATGAAAATTCACATAGATAATTATACAAAAGCAAAGTAATAATATTGGGAAAATAATTTTTAATTTATCAAGTATTTTATCTCCAATCACCTCAATTAATATCTTTAAAGTCAATGCTGATAATAAAAATAAATATGGAAAACCAACAACAAAATAACGCAGAACAAATCCATGTGAATTAGACCACATGATATACAGAAATATGTACCCAATAAAAGTAATTAGAAAAAATTTAAAAGTATCTGTTTTGAATAGAGCTCTCCTTAAAAAAAGTGCCAGCAAAATTGTTATTGGAATAACTAACAATGTTATTATCCAGAGAATTGAAAAAATTTTCTCAGGTGAAGAATATAATTTCCCTGGCTCTTTTAATAATATGAAAGGCAATAATATCTTATTAACACCTTCAGTTAGTGCATTGGTTTCAAATCCAATAACTATATTTTGAGCTATCCAACTTTCATTTGAAATAGTTGTTTCAAGTCCACTTCCAAAGATTCTTCCAAAAAATGGATATAATGGATTCTTGAAATTATAAATATTAAAAAGGTATCCTGGTGATGCTGCAGCAAATGTTAATATAAGCCATATTGCTAATTTGGAAAATTTTCTTTTAATGCTGCTTGTATTAAAAAAAATTAATAAAAATAAAAATATCAAAACAATAAAACATATGTTAAAGTATCTGATACCTGCAAGAAATCCTGTAGCAATACTGTTCAGATAAATATATTTGTTTTTACCTGCTTCATTATTCTTATATATTAGAATGTTTATAAAAGTTATTAAAACAAAAACACTATAAGTAAAACAAATGCCATCTACCTTGGCAGTTTTAATTACAATATCAATTTGATGTCTCATTATTATAAAAATTAAAATTATGATACTGGAAATAAAGATATTAGTTCTCGTAATTAAAAAAATATAAAAAAACAAGATGCCTGCAAATGATAAAATAAAAAGTAACAATTGTGCCAGGATCCCAGAATTAAGTGCAATACCATAAGTCATCAGCAAATAACCATTTTTAGCATCATTACCAACTATTTGACCGACATTAATGATTGTATTATATTTTAAAAATAGTTTTGCAGCATTAAAATAAGTGGTTGAACTGTCAACTTCAAGAGAAGGAGTTGAGGATATTAATAACCCTGCTACAAAAAAATATATCAGTAAAATTAAAGTGAAAATAACAAACCAGTTATTATTTTTTTTAAAAAGTGCTTTTAATTTATTTATTAAAATAAAAAATAATTCTTTTATATATAAAAAAAAGTCTTTACTGAAAATAAATAGGACTACCTGAAAAATTAATAATCCCCATATGGAAAATTTATTAATACCACCAAAAATCGCAAATATATAAATAAAAAATATTATTAAAATAAAACCCAGGCAGATTGAATAAAATGAAATAAATATTCTGGTTTCTTCATCATTAATTTTGGTAAATCTAAATAATTTTAATATTAAAAATCCAAGATTGGCAGAACAAAATGTTATAAATAAAGCAAATAATATTATTAAAAAATTATTAACTATTGATAATTGCTCCAATTAGTACTCCTTTAAATTTTAAATACTCCATAAATTATATAAATATATTGGTTACTTAAACTTTTTATTACGATACATCCTCCCAAATCTACGGAGTAACAACTCGAAGAAAAAGTGACTAACTGATAAAAAATTTATTAATTTAAGTGCTGTTGATGCTCCAGTTTTTCTTTCTTGGGCTGTAGCAGAAATTTCCATATAACTCATCCCTTGGTCTAATAGCCTAGTAATAACATCTGCCTGAAAGCTAAATCCAAGATGGTCAGTATGCCAGCGCATTATATTGAAAGTTAAATGCAGAGCACACCCATTATAATACTTAATCCTATAGCCACTAATAATATTAGTCATGAAAGTGTAAATTTTAGAAAACATACAACGCATAAAGGACTTCCCCTCAACTTTAACAAAATACGGAATAATCATATCTGCTTTACCAAGAAAACTAAGTATCTTTGCCAATGATTGTTTTTGTTCGGCATTGTCTCCACATACTAATTTATAATAACGACCTCTTGCCATAAAAGCACCCTCTATATAATTCTGAGCAAGACCTACATTTCTTTCTCTAACCATAAGTTTAATATCGCAATCTGGGTGGCCTTTAATATAAGCATAAATTAACTCTCTGGATTTATCTACCGAAGCATCATCTATAACTATAATCTCCCATGAAAACTTAGTCTCAAACAGTACAGAAGTAATGGTATTAATAGTATTTATAATATTGCCTTCCTCATTGTAGCAAGATACAAAAATAGTAATATCTTTCTCCCATTTATAAGGCACGAATTCCAGTAAAGATTTGACATCTACAAATTTAATTGAATTACTTTCTTTTTGCATGAAATCTTTAGTCTCTAACTTCAGTATGCACTAAAATAAATTAACTTAGATACTTAAACCAATCTTTTGTTGCATCTCTAATGCTTTTTTCTGTCCAAACAGGAGCTCTGCTCCAATAATCAATGTTCTTTAAAACTTCTTTAACACCATCTTCAAATGAAACTTTAGGCTTCCATCCCAGGATTTTTCTTATTTTAGTAATGTCTGCAAAAGTACAATCTGGTTCACCTGGCCTTTTGGGTATATATGTAACATCTCCTTTTAATAACTTAACAAGCTTATTTATAGAATATGTACTTCCACTTCCCACATTAAATATTTCGTTTTCTATATTTGATTTTGCCGCAATTAAAAAAGCTTCAACAACATCTGTTACATAGGTAAAATCTCTAGTTTGATTGCCATCACCTATAACAGTAAATGGCTTTTTAGCAAGTTTTTGAGCTAAAAAAACACCAAATACAGCACCGTAGGTGCCTGATGTTCGTGAACGGGTTCCATATACATTAAAGAGCCTTAAAGAAATTATAGGCAATTTATAAAGCTTACCCCAGTGAATGATCAGCTGTTCTCCAAGATTTTTAGTCAGTGCATACGGGTATTGTGGGCAAATTTTTGATGTTTCAGGAGTAGGATAAGCATCAGGTATGCCATAGCAGGATGATGAAGCTGCATATATAAATCTTTTTACTCCATTTTTTCTCGATGCTTGCAGGACAGAAAAAGTTCCATCCACATTTGATCTAAAATATTTTTGAGGATTCTGTATGGAAGGCACTATATCAGCTAATGCAGCTAAATGAAATACCCATTCAATATTCATAAAATATTTCATTATTTTATTTTGATTACAGATATCTGCTTCAATAATTTTTAAGTTCTTAATACCCTTATGGTGCTCTAAATTCTCAATTCTACCTGTACTGAAATTATCAAGTACAATTACTTCGTGTCCGCATTCTAAAAGTTTATCTACGAGATGCGAGCCTATAAAACCACACCCACCTGTTATTATGGTTTTCATTAATTTTCTACCTTTCTGCCCATATAAAATCACATAGATTATAATTTTATGTGCTAATATAAAGAAACTATTATAATATGATAACTTGGATTATAAAATATATTCTAAATTCTAATTTGATAGACTTTCTAGTCTATTTAATGGCACTTTTTTAAAATAAACTATTGATGTTTTTTGCCCACCTATACCAAACTTAATAGTTCTAAAGTTTCAGAACTTCTCAGTTCTAAAACTTTTTTCTGAACAGTTTCTAATCATGTGTACAATAGTCTTATATCTTATTAAAAGTAACCATTAAATATCGAATAACATTTTTAATTATACTTATCAAATAAGGTCCTATCTCTATTGCTTATTGAAGAGAATAAAATGTTAACTCTCAAACCTCTTTACCATGCTAACATATTGCATTCCTCTTCCAAAAATAGAAGTTATTTTAGTTGAACTTGCTATTTTTTCTTCACTTAAATCATCATCTAAAAGTAACTCTTTTATTTCATCAAGCGCTATAGTGATTTTGTTATCAAGGTCTTTTGTTAGTATTTTTATTTCTTCCAAAATATCTATAATTATCAATACAACTCTTTTGTTTAACAATTCGTTGTTTTCCTTAACAGTCTGCTTAACCTTTTTACACAGTTCAGATATTTTTATGTTTTTATCAATACAATTTATGCTTTCTTTTAAATCTAAGCTGAGTAAAAGATGCCTTTTCCTATTAAACTGATCTATTATTTCATCTCTTAAACAAAAATCTGTATCTTTATACCAAGAATAATCTGTAAACATATTTGGGGAACTTCCAAGGAATTCAAAATTATCATCAAACTCCTTTATACAATCAGCTATGCTAAAAAAATCTCCATAAACTGCAGGATTTAACAAAACATCTATTACCCAATCCTCAATAAAACGCGATGAATATTTTAAGCTATCTAAGTGAGTATTAAATGCTCTTGAAAGTAATTCAACTTTCTCATGGAAAACTTTAACATTCTTAATTTCTACAAGTTTTAAAGCTAATAATCTCCTTAGATATTCAAAAAAAGAACTAATGTCATCTTGACATGTTACAACAACAACTCCACCCTTTTTAACCAAAGAAGATAATTTAAGTAAAACCTGGTGTCTATTGTTAATTCCTGGTATTAATCCCTCGGCTATAACTATATCATATAGTTTATCAGTATTGTAATCTTCAATCATGCCTTTATATAAGTTCCAGCTTTTCGAATCTATTTTATTTTTTGAAAACAATTCCACTATTCCTTTGCATCCAGTAGGATTAGGCTCTACCAAATCCACATTTGCACCCCAATGAAAAAAACAAAGAGTATTATATCCCCCTCCTGGACCAACCTCTAAAATATCCTTGTTAAAAAAAGTTATAATCGGTAATCCTATCGTTCTATAAAGTTTTTCTCTTCTTTTTTGTATTATTTGATCTAATCTTTTAAACCTCGCTAAAAGAAGGCTGCCTGAATAGTGTCCAAACGAAAATTCAGGCTACTTTCAATACACTTTTCTTTATTGATGGTTCCATTATACCTGAGAATAGTTAACTTTTCGTAAAGGTCTTTTCTATCTGTTAAAACCATGCCAGCTTCACCACAGGCTCCAAATACTTTCATCGGATTCATGCTAAAACAAGCCATCAGCCCGAAAGAGCCAGCTTTTTTATCAAAATATGACGCACCGAAGGCTTGGGCTGCATCTTCTATAATGGGAATTCCATATTTTTCAGAGATTTGCATCAGAAGAGCCATATTACATACCTTTCCAGTATAATGCACAGGCAGTACAGCCTTAGTTGCAGGGGTAATACATTCTTCAATTTTTGTTGCATCAATATTCAAGTCATTTCCTATATCTACAAAAACAGGTGTGGCCCCCGTTAAAGCAATGGCGTTGGTAGTCGCAATCCAGGAAAGCGATGTAGTAATAACTTCATCTCCTGCGCCTATTCCTATTGCTTTTAAAGCTAAAAAAATAGCATCTGTTCCAGAACTAACCCCTACCCCAAAAGATCTCCCGCAAAAATTCGCTACTGTATTTTCAAGTTCTGTTACTTCTGGTCCTAAAATAATTTTTCCATGTTGAAAAACCGTTTCTATTGATTGGATAATTTCTTTTCTTTCCTCTTCTCCAATTCGAAGATCCAAAAATGGAATTATCTTTTTCACTTTATCTCCTTGGTAAAAAAGCTAACACAAAATAATACCATGCCATCTTGTGATTCCCGGTATGGACCAATTCATCATTCATTGAAAATGATATTGTTCTACAAAAATTATTTTCGATAAGAATTTCTAGTTCCTTAAGATCATAACATTTAACATGAGATGCCTTACTAAGCTTGCTTTGGTAAGGATGAGAATAAATGCTTGGCGTACCAATAATAAACATCCCATTAGATTTTATATGCTTAGCTGCTTTTTCTATAAATAAAAGACCTTGTTTTTCAGATAAATGCTCAATTACGTCAAGTGCTACTACACCATCATAAAGTTCTTCATCCGAAATATTAAAAAAATCTTCTGTTTTAAAAGATACATTCTCTCTTTTATTTAAAACCATAGCCTCTTTAATTTCAGTAGTTTTAATATCAATACCAGTAACATAAGCACAGTGCTGACTTAAAAAAATGCTTCCCAAACCAGACCCGCAGCCTACTTCCAGCAAATAATCAGTATTTTTTATTATCCGGGCTACAAATTTATAGCGAGCCAAACGGATGAGCAATCTATGTAAGTCCTCCTGAACAAAATATGAATACTCAGGAGGAAGGTTTACGCCATCTTTATATTTAAAATATAATTCTTCAACTAATTTACGATATTCTGCAGAATCCTTGTTATATTTTCCTGTATCTATATTCATTTATAAAATCTCTTTTTCCGGTAATAATAATAAAAAAAATCACCTGTAAAAACTGATGCCTGGGGAAATATTTTAACGCCATAAATATTAGCCCGAGAACTGATCTTTCATTATAGGCTCCTGTCTAAAAAAATACCATAATTCTACTTCAAATAACAAGCGGGTTACTTTAATATTTTAACACTCCGCCCAAAACAATAAAATCACCAATACATTGGCAGAATCCAAAAATTTTTCTTCAGAACATTCTACCTTTTTATAATCAGTGACTCTTTCATCACCTGATATAATTAAATAAGTGCACTATTCCCCACTCTTTAAGCCAATAAAACATGGCTTTTCTGAGATATAGGCTTCGTAAAAAGCATTTATTGCTTCTTCCTTGCTTTTTGGAAAATATGATTTAATATTCTTAAAAAGCTTCATCAAACCTTCTGCGTTTATTTCAGCATGCGTTGGACCCTGGGTAGGATAATCTGCATATCCCACAAGCTTTACATTACATTCCTGTTCGTTAATATCAAGCTTTATCTGCTCAAATGGCCTCTCAATTAAAAAAGAAGTTATTGTATAAACATATGGCTTTAATCCTTCTAATGCCATACCTGATGCCACACTTATCATACTCTGCTCACATACTCCAAAATTAAAAAATCTTCCTGGATATTTTGATATAAATTCATCAAATATCCTGTAGCCTATATCCCCGACTATTAAAATAACCTTATCATCTTTTGAAGCGATTTCTGTCATAAAACTTCCAAATTCTTTTCTCATTCTAGTTCCTCATGAGCTTTTTTTAATAACTCTCCTTCAGGTATTCTGCTGTGCCACTCCGGTTTTCCTTCCATAAATGACAGCCCTTTTCCTTTGACAGTATTTGCAATCACAGCTCTTGGCATATCTTTTTTAATTGCTGATTTTGATAAATATTTAAGAATATAATTAAAGTCATGGCCTTCTATCTTATAAGTATTGCAGCCAAATACTTTAAATTTTTCATATAAATTATTCTCGCTAATTATTTTTTTTATAGAATCAAGGGCCTGAAACTTATTATTATCTATAATTATTGTAAGGTTATCAAGCTTAAAGTGCTTTGCAAGGTTTAATGATTCCCAAGTTGTTCCTTCCTGGCATTCTCCATCTCCAAGCATAACAAAAATATGTCCATTTTTTTTCATGTGCTTTTTTGCAAGCGCCATTCCCACTGCAATAGGAAGACCATGACCAAGGCTTCCAGTTGTACAGAAAACTCCGTTTTTTTCATCAATATCAGGATGCCCTGAATACTTGGGGCAAAATCCCCTATATTCAAGAATCGTATAGAGTGCAAGACAACCATGACCTTTGCTTAAAATAAATTTATCTTCTTCAACCATAATATTTTCATAAAGACAGATAAGAATCTCTACAGTTGAATATGCGGGGGCTATATGACCATCATTATGATTTATAGCCATCTCAAGTATTTTTTTCCTGATTTGTTTTGCCGTATTTTTAAGATACTCTAATTTATTTCTGTTCAATTTGTCCAACCATTATATTACTTCCAAACCAATATAATTTATTAACATAGAATTTTATACAAACATTAAATGATCTTTATCTGCATCTAAATATTCAAGCAGCAGCTTGTTTTTGCCATCAGCCACACAGTGATGATTGCATACCTCTGACGGATTTATCTTAAAGAATTTTGACTTATCATTATACCAAAAGTCCTTAAAGCGTTTATCTTTAATTGTGCCAATCAATCCTTCTTTGAGATTATATGCCTTATCCTGACATGGATAAATATTGAGGTCGGCACCAATAACAGGAAGTATCTGAAGATAAGGGCACCACTTGTAATTTTTTTTAAATGTTTCAAGCTGGTTATGATAGTCATCGAATATACTCAGATCCGGGTAACTTATTTTTACTTTATTTATCTGCTCTTTTACAGTATTAAAAATAGAATTATGGTACTTATTGTTTTCATTCCCATTATTACTTACAATACAGGGAGAAATCTTGATACTGTCAACACCTGCTTTTTTAAGGTTTGCTACCATTTCATATAAATGCCCTGCATTACTCCTGTCAACAATTATGCTTATTCCCAATATGCATTTGCCATTTAATTTTTTAAAATCATGGATATTATTCATTATTTTTGTATATTCACCCAGTCTTACACCCCTGTATTTAACATAGCTCTCATCATCCCAGCCATCCATTGAAATTCTAACCCAGCTTGCATACATGGCAAAAAGCTCTGCAATCTCACCGTTTAATAATGCTCCATTTGTAAGTACTGCAAACTTAATTTTTGTGTCTTTTAGTTTTTTTAAAGCATCAAGAATATAGGAGTAAAAAAGCGGTTCCCCGCCTCCTGAGAATGTAACAGCTTTTACATCCATTTCTGAAATATCATCAATAATTTCAAGCATTTTATTTTTCGGAATAAAATCCTTAATGACCATATCTTTTCCAAGCTGCATATCATCATTTCTATAAGCACAGTATCTACATCTGTGATTGCACATGTTTGTGGGTTTTATCCTTATGTGAATAGGTGCAAGAATTTTTTCATCTCCTGAAAGAGAATCCACTTTCTCTTTATAATGAAACACTTTCATTTTAGTGTAAATATTTGCCATAAATAACCTTCATTCAAAATAAATAAACTCATAATCTCCTGTATATTTAAATTCATTAAAGAGCCACTCCCATTCATCCTTTGAAAAAAAGGACTGGCATGTGAGAGCCCAGCACTCTAAATTAAATAACTCCTGTTCATTTCTATAGA
>Ga0194111_10007002_pt1 | contig 12707 bp, 5 predicted proteins | sample TA2KigC300mmetaG_FD_146194 | JGI IMG/M metagenome (GOLD analysis project Ga0194111, IMG submission 146194) | Freshwater microbial communities from Lake Tanganyika, Tanzania - TA2015033 Kigoma Deep Cast 300m | ecosystem: Environmental > Aquatic > Freshwater > Lake | place: Tanzania: Lake... | reverse complement strand
TCCCCTCGGCTTTCGCGCGGAGCGAGATGCGATACCAGTGGCCCTTCTCCATCGGCAAGTCGTGTTGGGCGAGCATGATCGTGCCGGGCTTCTTGTCGCCGGGCGGTGCGAGTGTGAGCCGCTGCGCCCAGCGAGGCGCGCCACCGGGTGGCACAGGCGTCTCGCCTGTGGCCACAGGCCGGAGGCCTGTGCCACCGCTAACCTGCCAGCCGTCAGCCACCCCGTCGCCATCGGCATCCAGGCTGAAATCGCCGTTCTTCAGAAGACTCGGCGCCGCCCCGGCCCCAACCGGCTCGGAGAAGCGGGCGAGGAGAGGCGTCTCTGCCCCCGCGCCCATGTTGCCCAGGAGCCGCGAGAGGAGGCAGCTCACCCGCCGAAACGTGCGGCGGGTCGGTATCTTCTCAGGGTCGAACTGCCAGGGAACCAATTGGCAGAAGACGACGCTTGCGTCCTGGGCCTGGCCCACAACGCCGCCGTCGGCCAGCAGGTCCAGCTCTCGCGGGTCGCGGTTGTGGACGTCGGCGGGGCCTATGCCCGCGAAGGTGGCACAGGCGTCTCGCCTGTGGGCCACAGGCTGGAAGCCTGTGCCACCAGAAATGTACTCGCCCTTCTTCATCGTCATGTTCACGGGCAGGAAGGAGCCGGCTTCGGGCTCGCTGAGGCCGATGGCGAGCGCGTGGCCGCCCTGCTTGAGCCAGCCCGAGATGGTGGCCTTGTGGGGCGCAAGCGTCGCCCCTCCGCCCGGACCCACCACCAGCACCTGGTCGGGCTTGAGTTGGCCCTCGAACGCCGCGACGCGGATGCCCGCCTTCTCAAGGTGTGCGCGGCCGGCGGGCTCGCCGGCGTAGACCGCTTCGCGCCGCGGCGCCGGCTTCCAGGAGCCAACGTAGTTGAGCAGGTTCCGAACGAGGCGCTCGGCTGCGGGCTCGCTCTCCGTGCGGCCGGTGACGTCCAGTTGGCAGAAGATGACCATCCCCTTGCCCTCGCGGCATTCGAGCAGGGGGCTGTATTGGAGGCTGAAACCGCCGTCCACGATGGGCAGGAAGTCGCCGCAGGCGGGTTTCTCGATGAGGACGGAGGCCACGGAGCCCTGGTTGCCGCAGCGCCAGACGCGGGTGACGGGGATGCCGCACCAGTAGACGCACTGGCCTTGCACGGATTTCGTCGGGTACGTCAACCGTGGCGGGAGGAGGGTGGCGGCGCCGCGCCAGTCGCGCAAGTTGTCTGCCATCAGCCCGGCAAGTGCGGGATGGTCGGGGACGCGGGAGAAGACCTGCCGCAGGCCGTACTCGGTCACACGGAAGCCGAGGCGTTGTTCGAGCACTTCAGAGGTCTGCTCGAAGACGAGCACCTTCAGCCCGTCCCGTACGCGGCGGATGTCCGGCCCCGGCCCCTTGGCCGTCAACGCCCCCTTCCCAATGATGAGCACTTCGTCTTGTGGGCGGGGCGTCGCTGCCCCGCGAAGCTCGTCGAAGGCCACCCCCATCGTGGTCAAGAGCTTCGCGGTCTCGCCCTTCGGGTCAAAGAGAGCGATCTTCGCGGGCGGCTTGGGGGCCGGCGGCGGGGGCAGGACGTGGATGGCGAACTCATCCTCCTGCGGTGGCACAGGCATCTTGCCTGTGCCCACAGGCGGGACGCCTGTGCCACCGGGACCAAACTTGGCTGTTAGTGACAGCTCGTAGACGCCCGGCGACATGTCCTTGGGCAGGGCGAGGCTCAGGGGGATTCGCACCTGCTCGCCCGTCTTCACGCTCTCCTTCCTGGCGCCTACAGGCGGGACGCCTGTGCCACCGACCTTTGGCGAGGCGAGCGACCAGGTGCACTCGCAGGTCACGGGGACGCGGGAGTTGTTGATCACGACGATCTGCTTCTCGACGGTCTCGCCGGGCAGGAAGTTGTGGTCCTTGCTGGTGACGCGCGCGGGCTTGCCCGCGATGTAGGCGAGGAGGGGCATGTTGTTCCGCTCCATCGCCTTGCCGTAGGGCGTGGCAGCCCAGTCCTTACGCTGGAAGGCGAGGTCCATCCGCTCGTAGCGCTCCTCGGTGTAGTCGGGGCTGAGGCCGGGGCGCTGAAGCTTGTCCCAATCCACGGGCAGCTCCTGGCGCCCTTTGTCAACGCCTTCTCGGAGCTTGTGGAGCAGGCCGTGCTCCCAGGGAGAGTTGGCCGAGAGGCCCCAGGTGCGGAAGGCGCGCCAGTTGTCGGTGGCATACTGGCCAAAGATTGGCGCGCGCTCGTCGAAGGCATTGGAGCCGAGATGGGTCGGGTAGTCCCAGCGGTGCCAGCCCTCTCTGGTCTTGGCCTGCTTGGCCTCCCAGCGGAGGTTGGCCTTCTCCCGCTCGCTGATCTTGAACGCGGCGTCGCCGAAGAACTGCGCGTTCCACTCGGCGAGGCAGAACTCCCAGGGGACGACTGCGGAGCCGAACTCGCGCTTGCCCTTGAACCAGCCGCGATACATCGCCCAGTCCCAGGAGAACGGCGCGCCGTACTCGCACAGGAAGACGGGCTTCACGCCCTTCGCCGCCCAGGTCTCGAACCAGTCGGACATCTCCTGGATGGGGACGAAGTTGGGGTAGAAGTTGCTGGCGTGGAGCGAGCCGATGTCGCCCGCGTGGTGGTAGACGATGCGGGAGGGGTCGAGGCCCTTGATGATGGCCTCGGCCCGGAAGGCGAGCTTGGAGTTGTTGGCCGACCAGGGGCCGCGCGGGATGTCCCCCTCCGGCGCCCCCAGAAAGTCGGGGTTCATGTCCTCGCCCGACCCTGTGGCGTTATGGCTCGTGGAGTAGGCCACGACGGCTGGGTGGCTGCCCGCCACGCGCGCGTAGAAAGCGGCGTGGCCCGCGTAGCCGTTCGCAGTATCGGCGTCGGGCGTCTTCCAGTCGTAATGCCCGAAGTGGGGCTGGGAGAGGGCGACGAGCATCCCAACGTCGTCCGCCGCGCGCAGCGCCTCCTCGAAGCTCAGGTGCGCGCCCGGCTCGCAGCCGTAGTTGTGGGTATAGACGAAGTTGATGCCGAAGCTCTTGAGGCGCAGCAGGCTCTCCTTCGCCCCCTCATAGCTCGCCCAGGCTGCGCCCACCTGCGCGTTGTCGAGCGGCACCGCCGACAGCCAGATGCGGCTGCCGCTCAGATAGAAGTCCCGCCCGTCAATCCAGAACTCGCGGAAGCCGAAGCGGACCGGAAACGCCGCGTCGAGCTCCTTCCCGCCGGCGTCGAGCAGCGAAACGCTCGCCGTGTGGACGTTCTGAGGGGTGTGGATGTCCCACAGCCTCTCCGGCTTCCACTTCTCCGTGAAGACGATTCGCCCATCCCTCAGTTCACCCCCCCTGAAGGGCTTGCTTATGAACTCAAAGGCGTTCGTAGTGCGGCCTTCAGGCCGTATCCTCGGTTCCGACGGGCTGAAGCCCGCACTACAAACGGCCCGCAGGGCGTATGACTTGGCCCCATCCAGCCCATTGAGCCTGGCCTGGAAGCTGACCTCGCCCTTACGGACCGACGTGTCCACCCGCACGTCTCCAATGCGCTCCGTCGGCGTGGCCGCGAGGAAGACATCGCCGCACAGGCCCCGCCGTGCGACGCGGCCCTTCACCTGCCGCGCCGACGACGTGTCGCTGTAGGACATCATGACGCCCTTGAGCGGCAGGGCGATGACGAGCATCGAGAGCACGTGCTTGCCCCCTGGGCGGCAGGCGGCCGTGAGGTCCAGCTCGTCGGCCGGATAGCGAATGTCGCCCACCTTCTTGCCGTCCACATACACCGCCGCTAGCGAGTTCACGTAGTCAGCGCAGAGCGCGATCCGGCGCCCGGCCCAGCCCGACGGAATCGCGATCTCGCGCTGATACCACGCCGCCGTCACCCCGCCCAACTTGTCGTCGGCCCAGCTTGGGTGGGGCAAGACCGTCTGGCAGTCCTTCTGCATGTAGTCGGTGATTCCCGGCCAGGAGCCAGGGACCTTGAAGAAGCCCCAGCTATCGGTGGGCACCACGTCGCTCGCCCCCTTGGCCGGCTGCCAACGCCAGAGGCCGTTGATGCAGACGCGCTCACGGGTCGGCGTCGTCTCACGCCACGCCTTGTCGAGGTCCCACACGGCCCTCACTCCGTTCGGCAGCGCGGCGGCCCCCTGGCCCCCCCTCGCCGACACGCCCAACAGCACCAACGCCACGATGAGGCTTGGGAACGACCAGTGACTGGGCATTGAGCTCTCCTTCCTGTCGCCGAGGCTCTGCGCCGTCCCGGGGCGCGAAGAGAATCAGGTAAAATGATTACGAGTAAAATGATAAGAGAAGAAGCAGTCGGGAAGCCAGAGCAGGCAACTGTAGTTGCGATCGCCCGGTTCGAATCCGAGTGCTTTTCTTTCTCCTATCATTTTACCCCTAATCATTTTACCTTCCCTCTTCTCCCCCCAATCGCCACCTCGCGCCCCTCCGCAGCCGAGGCGTAGATGGCATCGGTGATCTGCTGGACGACGAGGGCGCGCTCGAGGCTGGTCATGGGCGGCCGCCCCTCGCGGATGGCCGCCGCGAAGTCGGTCACTGGGCCGGCACTGGTCCGCGAGTTGTCCTCCTCGCCCTCCCAGAGCGTCCGCGTGGCTAGGCCCTGCTCGGACGTGGTGTCGTCGTGGACTATCGCCTTGGGGCTGCCCCAGGTCATCTTGAGGGTGAGAGAACCTTTGGTGCCGACGACCTGCCAGGCGTCCTCGGAGTGGGCGGGCATGTACTCGCCGCGCTCGAGGCTCAGCACCGTGCCCCCCTCGCAGCGGATGAGCGCGATGTAGTAGGTCTCCGCGTCCGAGCCGGGCGCGATGTGCGACTCGAATTGCGGCGGCACGGTCCACGTCTGGGCAAACACCGTCCTCGGCTTGAGTGACCAGCCCGTGATGCCAAGCAGGTAGTCGAGGTCGTAGCAGCCCCAGTTGACGAGGTAGCCGCCGCCGTTGAGTGCGCGGGTGAGGCGCCAGTCGGGGCGCGGCTTCTCGGGCTTTGGCCCCGCGGCGGCCAGGTTGCGGCAGCGGACGACCCGCAGGCCGCCCAGCGCGCCGCTTGCGATGAAATCGGCCGCGACTCTTGCCCCTTCCAGAAAGCGGAAGCGCGAGGAGCAGCAGGCGGCCACGAGCTTGCCCCGCGCGGCGATCATCCGCCGAACCTCGTCCGCGTTCATCGCCACGGGCTTCTCGACGAGCACGTGCTTGCCTTTGGCGAACGCCTGGAGCGCGAGCTCCGTCCGCTTGCCGGTCGGGAAGGCCAGGACCACCGCCTCGACCTCCGGGTCTTCGAGCAGTTCGGCGCCGCTGCGGTACGCATTCCTGGCCTTGAACTTCTCCGCCGCCGCGCGGGCGCGCTCCTCGATCAGGTCGGCCACGGCCACCAGCTCAAGGAGCGGCGACGCAACCGCCGCGGCCATGTGCGTCGGGCCGATCACGCCGCACCCCACCACTCCCAATCGAACTGGTTCCATTCAAGAGCTCCTTCCATCACGGGCCCACCGTTGCCTTGATGTCAGCGCGCGTGCCGGTGGCCACATCGCTGAACCGCAGGGTGTAGGGTCCTTCAGGCTCGTTGAGGGCCAGGGGGATGGCGAAGGGCGCCGAGCCGCTGCCCGCCTCAAGCGTCTGTGCCATGTAGCGGACCACCTGGCCGTCAGGGCGTGTGACCTGGAGGGCGATGAAGTGGCGGACCGCTCGCCCGCCGCTCTTCTCCACGCTCACCCGCCCCTCGATGGCGCCGCCGCGGCGGAACGAATCGCGCTTCAGCGTCACCTTGAGTCCCTTGACGGCATAGGGGAGGATGCTGAAGAGCTGCACGTCCGCCGCTGCGAGCTTCGCCTTCCAGGTGGGCTCCGAGCCGACGTAGCGGCCATTGAGGATGTCGTAGACGTGGCCCGGCTTGGGCGCGTGGACGGTGACTTCGCTCTCGCCTTCGAGCTTGACCATGCGCTGCTTGGTGAGGCCGATGTAGTGCGCCCGCCCGTCGGTGTGAATCGAGGCATCGAGGCCTGGCAGCCAGCCTCCACCAGGGCAGTCCACGCGAACCGGCGGCTCGATCTTGTGCGCCTTCAGGATGGCGGAGAGGAGCGAGCCAACGAGGCGGTTGTGGCCCGGCTCGCCGCTGTAGGCGTACAGGTGCTCGGGCGTCGGATAGCCGCGGTAGTAGTTGAACGGGATGTTGAGGCAGATGGCGGAGCCACGCCCAACGTCGTTGCAGGTGACGAGCGGGATGCCGTCAATCTCGCAGAGCGCCTTCGCGCCGTTGAGGGCCACAGCGGGGTCGGCGGGGAACTTCTGGGTGGGGGTCTTGATTGCGACGCCCTTGTAGGCGCCGCTGATCTCGCCCGTGAGCATCTTGCGGCCAAGTTCCCTCTTCCATGTGAGGCCGAAGAGGGCGGAGACGATGGCGTTGTTGCCGCCCACGCAGCCGCTCTCGTCGGCGAGGCCGGGGCGAGCGTCGGCGATGAGCACGCCACCGCGGCTAGCAAAGCGGAGCAGCTCGCACGCCTCCGCCTTCCCGATGGCGAGCGACAGGGGCATCATCAGCACCTTGTAGCCGCTGAGGCCGCCCTTCTTGATCTGTTCGTTGGCCACCATCGTGTAGGGCTGGCCGACCTGGTCGCGGAGAATCTGGAGGAGGAAGTGGAAGTCGAATGGCCGCTCGGAGCCGAAGTCGGGCAGTTGCGGGCAGAGGAGGCGGCTGGGCACGGAGTAGTGGAGCGCGATGCCGCCGTAGTCGCGGCGGGCGCGGGTGAAGACGTTGTAGTAGCCGCTGCGAATCGTCGCCAGGTCGCGGGCGTACTGCTGAAGCGTGGGCACGGGGGTGAGGCCGGGGCTGATGCACGATTCGTTGCCCGGCGGCGTGAGCTGGTAGAACCAGGTGCTCGTGAAGCCGCGGAGAAGTCCGTGCCAGATGCGCCAGTGGTGCCATTCGGTATCGGTCAGCTCCTCGCCGCGGCAGAAGGCGTTGTAGATGTAGCCGCCGTACTCGAGCCCGAGGAATGAGTCGGGCTTGGCGAACGAGCGGGCGTCCTCGTAGGGCAGCACCTCGCCCTCCTTGCCATAGGGGGCGAACATCTCGAACTCTTGCATGAACGTGAACCAGTCGTGCCCGCAGCTTGCCATCGGCCACATCGGGCAGTCCACCCCCACGCGGGCGTGTGGGTCGAAGCCCTTGATGACCGCGCGAGGGCGGCGGGCCATATCATTGAACGCTTTGTAGTTGCTCAGCCACTGGTCAATCCATCTGCTGAAGTTGCCCGTGGCCTTCGCCTGCTCCAGGTAGTCCTTTTCGAGGATGAGCTTGCCCTTCTCATCCTCCTTCAGTGTGCTGCGGCGGGCGATGGGGTAGACCTCGTCGAAGGAGGCGTAGGCCGTGTCCCACTGCTTGTTGAGTGCGGCGATGGTGCGGTAGCGGTCGCGGAGGAAGGAGCGGAAGTCCGCGACGCGGCCTGGCAGCTCGTCGCCGCCGCCGTAATCAATCTCGTCCCCGCAGTAGTAGGCCACGGGGTCGAAGGGGAGCTGTTCCTTGAGCTTCTCCGTCGCCTCGTGGGTCCGCTTCAGCTCTTCGGGCTTGAGGTCGAATGCATGGCGCGGCAGGCCCGAGTAGCCGGGCAGCGCCACCGTGTCCGCGGCCTCCAGGGTATCGTGCGTCACCCGCATCCCGCGTCCCGCATCAAAGCCCAGGCTCGCCAGCACACGGGCATACACGTTCCCCGCGTGGTCGCCCGGGAACCCCGCCCACCCCACAAAGAAGAACCGGTCCCAGTCCCGCCGCACTGCGGTGAAGCGCGCGACCGCCGTGTCGACCGCCGCATCGGCGAACCACAGTTCGGCCCGTACGCGGCCGAGGGTGGTGGCGAATGACTTGACCTTGAAAGTCGCCTCAGCAGCGCGCGCGCTCCGCGCCACCTTTACCTCTTTCTGCTCTAGCAGGCGGTCATAGTTGTCCAGGAGTTCGAAGTGTACGCTCGTGTAGGCGGATGCTGGGTGCAGGAGATCCACAGTAGCCTTCAAGGCGGCTGCCTTGCTGTCGGCCACGTCAATCCAGGGCGGAGAGAGCCGAAGAGCCCGAATGCGCCTACGCCAGAGATCAGTGACTGCCAAGGCGACCGTCCCCCAGTTCACGTTCCCCTTGGTGTCGGCGACCACAACATCGAGGAAACAGGAGCCACTGGGCAGGTCGGGCCGCGGGAACTGCATGTGCGCTACGCCGTCGAGCTTGACCTCCTGCTTCGCCTCATGGAGTGCGCGGAGGATCGCCTCGTTCTGTCTGGGTCCAGGCGCCGCAACGGGCTGATCTGGCGAGTAGTACAGGCGCTCGGGGCAGCGAATGGCGAGGGAGACCGTGTAGTCCCCCTTGCCCGCAAGGTGCAAGGCCAGCTCGCGCGGCGTTCGGTTATCGGCCTGCACTGTTGCGGGCAAGTCCTGGAACTGGACGGCCGGCTCGCGCCCGGCGGCCCAGAGCATGGCCTTGATGGCGAAGGACTGGTAGTATTCGTAGTGGAGGTCGTTGCGGTCGGGGGCGTTGGCGAAGAGGCCCCAGCCGCCGGCGAGGCCGAGGCGCATGACGCGGCCCTTGCCGAACTGGAAGAGCGCGGCCACCTTGCGGTAGTCCTTCTCCTTGTCCTTCTCGGTCAGGCGGAAGCCGGGCAGCGCCGCGTAGGGAATGCCCTGAGTCAGAATCGGCGGCGGGGTGGTGATGGGCGTGGCGGTGAGTTCCTTCTCGAAGGCAGGATCCATCACGGGCTTCTTCTCGCCCTCCTTCGTCACCTTGCGGGGCGGGATGGCGGTGTAGATGAGGCCGGTGCCGCCCTGGACCATCGCCTTGAGCCTGTCGGCGACGACTTCGTAGAAGACGCTCTCCTCGACGGGGCCGAGGATGATGGCGTCGTAGGTGCCCTGGAGCGCTTTCGTGAGGTCGGCCACGATGTCCTCCCGCCGCTGCCCCTTGGTGAGGGGAAAGAAGGGGGCGCGCAGTTGGTCGCGGGTGAACTCGTGGAAGTCGCTGAAGACGACCGTCGCGTCCACGTCGGCCCGCTGGAGCAGCTCGACGGTGTCGCGCTGGGTGACGCGGGGCTGGATGAAGAGAAGTTTCAGCTTGCCGCCCGCCAGCGGCTTCGCCCAGGGGATGCAGGGGGTCACAAGCTCCGTGTTCAGCCGATACCACTGTTCGGGCATCTCCATCAGGCGATTGCAATTGTTCCACCAGCCGCCGTTCAGCCCCCGCAGCACCTCCTCCGCCTTGCCCACCTTGCCGTCGGCCGCGCTCGAACAGTCCCACGTCTTGTCGGAGAGGATGGTCAGGGCCGTCCCGTTCGCCAGCTCGACCGTGCCCGCCACAAAAAGCCCGGCGAACCAGGTCTTGGTCTTGGCCTTGATCAGGAGCTTGTTCTTGCCCTGGGCGAGGAACGGCTTGATGTCGTAGGTCTCGAGCGTCTGCCAGTTTTCATCCGAGCCGGCCGGCTTGTCGTTGACCAGCAGGCTGTAGACGCTCTCCGCCGTCACCCGCAGCGTCGCCCTCCTCACCTCGCCCTCGATGGCGAGCTCCTTCGTGAATGAGAACTCGGAGGTCCGGTAAGGCTCCTGAATCGCATTCGTATCCTTGTCCCACCAAATCCAGCACGCCTTGTCCAGCAGCGGGTCGGCCTCGCCCGCCTGCGCGCCAGTAGCCGCGAGAAGCCCCACGCCGAGGCCCGCCACAAGGAGCCCCGCGGCCCGCAACCGCCCTTGCGATGCTATCACGCCTTCTCTCCTTCCCTCCGTGCCCGCAATCATAGCCCGCACCCACGCCAGGGTCAAGGTCGTGTCCCATGCAGCACGCGGAACGTGCCGGCTTGTCTGTGAGTATGGCTCCAGCTAGCGTCGCGCCAAGAGACAGCGAGACTCCCCGGTGCGCGCAGGCGCCGGATCGCATGCGGCAGCCTGTCGGAGTGCGGCGGCTGGACGCCGCTGTGGGCTTCGCGAGCGTCGGGGCAGAAGAACCCTCGCCGGGTGTAGCGGGGGCGATCCCAAGGGCATAGGTTGCTCGGGAGGTGAACGCTTCGGCAGTCCACAGCGGTCTCAAGCGACCGCACTCCGACAGGCTATCGCAAGTCCTCTGAGCCTGCGCGCGCGGAGGGGCGCAGCGGCGACCCGTGGCCGTCTTCCATAGATGGGGGCCAGTCTCCTCGTTCGTAGTTCGGCCTTCAGGCGGCCTCGATGGTCCCACTTGCAATCCCAAGACGACAGGCTATACTCGGGGCAGGCGGCCAGATTGCCACGTCCCCGCGCCCCTCACTGTCATGCTGAGGCGAAGCCGAAGCATCCCTCTTCGCCCGACCCGCCAAGAGGAGACCGCCCATGCGCCGCACGGGACTCGTCCTAGCTGGGCTTGCTCTTCTCGCCGCGGGCTGCGCCAGCCCCGCGGCCTACTGGCAGAACCGTTGGCTCGACTTGGCCGACTGCTTCACGCTGGAACTCGGCGTCGGGGGTCCCGTGGGCGTCGAGTTGGGCGCGAGCGATTGGTTCACTCTGGCCGCGGGGTGGGGTGCATCCGTGAAGTACGGCTTCGTGGGCAGGCACCGGGTCGGGCCTGACCGCGAGAACGGCGAAGACTGGCATTCCGGCATCTACCCGTTCGTCCCATTCTTGCCAACTGACATGTTGTGCGCCGAAGAATGCGGCCGCGAGCACGTTCAGGGATGGAAGCGCAACCTGCTCCTTGGGCTAGCCCATCTCTTCGTTGGCAGTAGTCACCTTCGCCACGAGAACCAATGCTATTCGCCTCGTCCACGTGATCCCGTTACAGCCCTGCGGGTGAGTGAGACCATCCTCGGAATCAATATGACCGCTCTCACCGAAAAGAACAGGGGCCGCGACGTCCCTGCGAAGTTGGCGGATTCCTTCGATCTGGACGTTTCCGGAGCGCTGCTTGTCGCGGCACGCATCGGTCTCCGCCTCGGCCAGATTCCCGACTTCCTCCTCGGCTGGACGGGGCTCGACATCGCAGGTGACGACGCGGCGGGCAAGAGCCCGCCTTCGCCAACACCGCAAGCGCCCCAGAAGGATGGGACCCCGTGATCGTGACGACCGCCCTCCGGCGCCAGGGGAGCATACCCAACCTCGACACCCACGCTACTACTGGGCAAAACCTTCTCGGCGCGCGCACATTTTCCAACGTCGAACGTCGAACTTTCGAACGTCCAACGTCCAACGTCGGGCTAAGGACCTCTTCTCGTTCAACGTTCGATGTTCGAAGTTCAGCGTTCGACGTTCTTTTGGTTGCGGCCAAAGGCCGCGCCGGGCCATTAGGAGCAACAGATGAAGACCTGGAGATGCAACAACTCCCTGCATGCTATCGCGCTGACGCTGCTTGCGGCGTCTCCTCTCCTGGCCGGAGAGAAGATGAAGATGGTCATGCTGCCCTCGCCCGACCAGTGCTACGGGTTCCGGGGCCGGCTCGACAATTCGCGGATCAAGATCGAGCGGGAGAAGAAGGCGCGGGTGGCCTTTCTCGGAGGATCAATCACGGAGGCGAATGGATGGCGGGTGTTCACGGCGGAAATGCTCCAGAAACGATACCCCGACACGAAGTTCGACTTCGTGAACGCCGGCATCTCGTCCACCGACAGCACGCTCGCGCCCTTCCGCCTCAAGAGCACGGTCTTCGCCAGTGGGCCGGTGGACCTGTTGTTCTTCGAGTTCGCGGTGAACGATCTGCACAACAGCCGCACGTCCCAGGAGAGCATCCGCGGCGTCGAGGGCATCATCCGCAAGCTCGACCAGTTCACCCAGTGGAGCGGCGGGCTGCACATCCCCTGGGCCTACATCTTCGACGCCGAGCTGAAGCCGGGGGAGCACGAGCTCACGCTTCGGATGTCAGCCGACAAGAACCCGAAGAGCCAGGGCTACGCCGCCCGAATCCTTCAGTTCCTCGCGAATTAGACTCTACGGTTGTCACTCGTGCGCGCCTTGCGCACGTGTTGGCGAGGATGAATGGATGCATGGATGGGTGGATGAATGTCAGACAATCATCCAATCATCCATCCATCCAATCATCCCTTTTGGTTGCGGCGTTTGGCCGCGTTAAGGTGTCGCGACTGAGGATGCGCGGAGGAGGGCCTTGCGGGTGGAGACCTCGGGGTGCGTCGCGGCGAGGGCGCGAACGGCCTCGACGCTCGCGGGGTCGGCGATGCGCTCGAGGGCCTCGGCGGCCGCGTGGCGGGTGTCGGGCGCGCTCTTCATGTCGCCCGCGACCTTGAGGAGGACGGGCGCGGCGCGCTTGTCGCCGATGCGTCCGAGCGCCCAGGCCACGGCGGCGCGCCAGCAGGGCGTGAGGTCGCCGTGGAGGAAGAGCACGCCGGGGCCGAGGGGGTCGGGATGGGGGAGCGAGCCTTCGGGGGGCGATTGGTCGAGTGCGGCGATGAGGTGCTCGGCGGATTCGGGGGCCGCCAGGTTGCCGAGCGCGCGGGCGAGGAAGAAGCAGACCCAGTGCTTCGCGGGGAGCTTGTGGACGACTGGGATGCCGTGGTCGAACTCGCGGATGATGTCCACCGGCTTCGCTCGGTAGCGGTCGAAGGCGGCGCGGATGCGCGGCTCCCACTTGCGGTCGCGGCAGGTGAGGGAGAGAATCTGCGCGGCGCGGTTCTCGGCGTCGGGACGCCCCGCCCAGGCGCCGTGGGTGCCGAAGGCGGCCTGAATCTCCTTGACGGGCTTCGCCTCAGCGTCGCCCAGGACGGCGAGGCAGGTT
>Ga0194111_10006999_pt1 | contig 12709 bp, 9 predicted proteins | sample TA2KigC300mmetaG_FD_146194 | JGI IMG/M metagenome (GOLD analysis project Ga0194111, IMG submission 146194) | Freshwater microbial communities from Lake Tanganyika, Tanzania - TA2015033 Kigoma Deep Cast 300m | ecosystem: Environmental > Aquatic > Freshwater > Lake | place: Tanzania: Lake... | reverse complement strand
TTCTTTGAGCGCCTGAAGGACGAACTCTCGTCGGGTCGCACCCTTCGCAACTCTGCACCGCGAAGCTTCGAGGGCGCATGGCGAACGGTCTTGGCGGCCGACACCGTGTCGTTCCTTGCTGCCGCGGTGTTGTGGTGGCTGACGGTTGGTTCGGTGCGTGGATTCGCGTTCTTCCTCGGGCTGGCAACGCTGGCCGACGTGACCATCGTGTGGTTCTTCACACGGCCAGCGATGCTCTTGCTGTCGCGTAGCAAGTTCATGTCCACACGTTCGATGCTCGGCATCAAGCAGCCCAAACCGGCGGAGGTTGCATCATGAGCGTGATGAGCGGATTCGGTCGTCTGTACCGCGGCGAGACGACCGTCGACTATTACTCGAAGCGCAAGCCGGCCTTCATCGTGTCGGGCGCCTTCATGCTCGTGAGCGTGATCGTGCTCGTGTTCGGCGGTTTGAATCTCGGTATCGACTTCCGCGGTGGCGTGGCGTGGGAAGCCCCAGCGACATCGACGCTCGACAGTGATGCCGTGCGCGACGTACTGGAAGCCAACGGTGTCGACACGACGAATGCCAAGTTGCAGACCCTTCAGGGTGCAGACGGTGAACGTATTCGCGTGCAGGTTGGCGACCAAACCGACGCAGTGCGTTCTGCCGTGCAGGTTGCACTCGCCGAAAAGGCGGGGCTGGAAACCGAGGAGGTCAGTGTCGCCGCAGTTAGCTCTTCCTGGGGTCGCAGTATCACCGTGAAGGCGATACGTGCATTGCTCGTCTTCTTCGTTTTAGTGTCGTTGTTCATCGCCTGGCGGTTCGAGTGGAAGATGGCCGCCTCGGCGATCATCGCAATGGCCCACGACGTGCTGGTGTCGGTGGGTGTCTATGCCATTTTCCGCTTTGAAGTCACGCCCGCCACGGTCGTCGCCTTCCTCACGATTCTCGGCTATTCGTTGTACGACACCGTGGTGGTGTTCGACAAGGTGAACGAAAACATCGTGCGATTCAACACGTCACGGATGTCGATGGCCAACATCGTGAACGTATCGAGCAACCAAGTGTTGGCCCGCTCGCTCAACACCACGCTGTCGTCGGCACTGCCGGTGATCTCATTGCTGGTGGTCGGCTCATTCATCATGGGAGCCACCAGCCTGGAGGAATTCGCCATCGCCTTGTTGGTCGGCATGTTGACGGGTACGTATTCGTCGATCTTCGTGGCGACGCCGTTGTTGGCGATCTTCAAGAACCGCGAGCCGAAGTACGCGGCTGTTGCCGGCCAAGTTGCCAAGGGAGCAGAGATGGCTGCCTTGTTCGAACACTCCACGACGCGCGCCGCACAGAAGGCTGCCGCCGTGGAAGCGGGGGCGAGCCGCGAGGCGTCGGTGTTGAAGAACACATCGAGCAATGTGTTGACGCATCCACCGCGTCCGCGTAAACGCAAGCGCCGCTAGTCGGCGAGCCACGCGTTCGTAGACTTTCGTTATGGCAACCGGTTCGCGGGTGCTGCCATGGCGGCGCCACCAAGCAGCGACCGCGCACGAGCTCGCGCCCTTGCTTGCCGCCTACAAGCGCCGCCACCCGAAAGGGTCGGTTAGCTCGATCAACCGTGCCTATGACACGTCGCGTGAGGCGCATCGGCACCAAACACGCACCACCGGTGAGTCGTACATCACGCACCCCGTCGCCGTAGCAAGTGTCATCGCCGATATCGGGCTCGACGAGGCGTCGATCATCGCGGCTCTCTTGCACGATGCCGTTGAAGACACGGAGTTGACGCTCGCCGACATCAGTCAGGCGTTCGGCGACGAGGTCGCTGGCATCGTCGACGGCGTTACGAAGCTCGATCGTCTGCAGTTTGACTCGCTCGAGGCGCAGCAAGCTGCGACGATGCGCAAGATGCTCGTGGCGATGGCCCGCGATTTGCGAGTACTGATCATCAAGCTGGCCGACCGACTGCACAACATGCGCACGCTCGCCTCGAGCCCGCTGGAGAAACAGCAGCGCGTGGCGCAAGAGACGCTCGACATCTATGCACCGCTTGCCCACCGACTCGGCATGCAGGAGATCAAGCAGCAACTCGAAGATCTCTCGTTCGCCGCTCTCTATCCGAAGCGCTACGCAGAGGTCGAGCATCTCGTATCGACGCGTGCCCCGGAGCGCAACGTGTATCTCGCCCGCGTGCTGGGGCAGGTGGAAAAGATGCTGGGTGGCGTGAAGATCAAAGCCGAACTCACCTCGCGTGGCAAGCACTTGTGGAGCATCTACGAAAAGATGGTGCAGAAGGGTCGCGAATTCGACGACATCTTCGACCTGATGGCGATTCGTATCGTGGTCGACAACGTGCGCGACTGCTACGCGGCGCTTGGCGTGATCCACGGTCATTGGAAACCGGTCGTCGGTCGTTTCAAGGATTACATCGCGATGCCGAAGTTCAACTTGTATCAGTCGCTGCACACCACGGTGATCGGGCCGGACGGCAAGACCATCGAGGTGCAGATTCGCACGCGTGACATGCATCAACGCGCCGAGTGGGGGGTCGCTTCGCACTGGGCGTACAAGGATGCACCGAGCGCGCAAGAAGTCGAGTGGCTGAACCGCATCATCGACTGGCAGGGCGAAGTTTCGGACCCGCGCCAGTTCTTGGAGGGCTTGAAGACCGACCTCGAGCAGGACGAGCTCTTCGTATTCACCCCGAAGGGTCGCGTGGTGTCGCTGCCGCTCAAGTCAACGCCGGTCGACTTCGCGTATGCGGTGCACACCGAGGTGGGGCACTCATGTGTCGGCGCACGTGTGAACGGGCGACTCGTTGCGCTCGATTATCAACTGGCCTCTGGCGACACGTGCGAAGTGCTCACGTCGAAGGCCGAAGGTACCGGCCCGTCGCAGGGCTGGTTGGAGTTCGTTGCATCGACGAAGGCGAAGAACAAGATCAAACAGTGGTGGACGCGCGAACAACTGGAAGACATGGTCGACGAGGGACACGATGAATTCGTCGAAGAACTGCGCCGGGCCGGATTGTCGATGAGGCGCGTCGAGGCATCACCCGAGCTGGCAAAGGAACTCTCATCGCTCGGCTACGCCGACCTGAACGGGTTGCTGGCGGCAATCGGACAGAAGAAGATCGTGGCGCGCCCGCTCGTCGGCCGACTCGTCGAGGCCCTGCGCTCGCCAGATGCGTCGGATGAAGTGCCCGTGCTGCCGACGATGCGTGCCCGCAGCAACCAAACACGGTCGAAGAACTCCGTCTTCGTGGAGGGCCTCGATGACGTTCTCGTGCGGTTGTCGAAATGTTGCACGCCGGTGCCAGGCGACGAGATCATGGGTTTCATCACCCGCGGCCGCGGAGTCACGGTGCACCGCGTCGACTGCGCGAATGCGATGGCACTCACCAGCGACCAGGGGCAACGCGTCATCGACGTTGAATGGGCCAACATCGACTCGGCGGACACCTTCGTCGCTGCCGTCGAGGTCGTCGCGCTCGACCGCACGCGTCTGTTGCGCGATGTTGCGAATGCACTGTCGGATCAACGAGTCAACATCGTTTCGTGCACCACGCACACCGGCAGCGATCGTGTGGCGCGAATGCGCTTTGAATTCGAGTTCTCCGACCCCGGACACTTGCAGTCGATGCTGACGGTGATCAAGAACATCGACGGTGTCTACGACGTGTACCGATTGATGCCCGGCAAAGCCGATTCGGCAGCCGTCACCGACGACGACATCGCCAGCACGCACCCATCGGCGAATTAGCCTCGGTTCGTGCCGAAGTTCGCCACCAGCCCAGGCACACGCGACATCCTCGCCCCCGACTCGGCGCGGTGGCGGCATTTTCAGCAGGTCTTTGCCGATGTGGTCGAACCTGCCGGCTACGCGCACATCATCCCGCCGATGTTCGAGGACCTCGGCGTCTTTTTGCGTGTTGGTGAAACGACGGAGATCGTCACGAAAGAGATGTACGACTTCGAGGACAAGGGCGGTCGCCGGATCGCATTGCGACCCGAACAGACGGCCAGCGTCTGCCGGGCGTTCGTCGAACATCGGCCGGTCACGCCGTGGAAGGTGTGGTACGGCGGACCGAACTTTCGCTACGAAAAACCACAGCAGGGTCGCTATCGACAGTTCGACCAGGTAGGCATCGAGGCGCTCGGGCCTGATGATCCGCAACTTGATGCCGAAGTCATTGCACTGGCGATGCAGTTCTATGCGCAACTCGGGCTGCGGCAGGTGCGACTGTCGATCAACTCACTGGGCGACTCGGGTGATCGTGATCGCTATGCGACGGCCCTCCGGGCCCACTTTTCTGCACATCTCGATGCGTTGTCGGCGGAGAGCCGCGCGACGCTCGAGCGCAACCCGCTGCGCGTGCTCGATTCGAAGCGGTCCGAGGATGCCGCCGTCATCGCCGCCGCACCAAAGATGGCCGATCACCTGAGTGCGGATGCCGCAACACACTTTGCGCATGTGCAGGCAGCACTGCGGTCAGCCTCCATTCAGTTCGTCGTGGATGACCGACTCGTGCGCGGACTCGACTACTACCGGCGCACCACGTTTGAGTTCGTCTCGACGGCGCTCTCCGCCGCGCACACCGCAATCGGCGGCGGCGGCCGCTACGACGGCCTCGTTGCCGACCTCGGCGGCCCCGAGACGCCCGGCATCGGCTTTGCGCTCGGACTCGACCGCACACTCCTGGCATGTGACGCCGAGGGCGTCTTCGCGGCGCCGGCATCGCGAGTCGACGTCTTCGTCGTCGATGTCACGGGCGGGGCGGAGGCGACCAGCATCTGTTCGGCATTGCGGGCGGCAGGAGTTGGTGCCGATCGGGCGTATGAAGGCAAGAGCATGAAGTCGCAGATGAAGGCCGCCGATCGATCGGGTGCGCGGATTGCCATCATCATCGGTGACGACGAACGCACCACGAATACCGCGATCATCCGTACGATGGATGACGGTTCGCAGCAATCGGCGCAGCGCGACAATCTCGTCGCAAGCGTGCGCCAAGCGCTCGGCCGCTAGCACCCCATGTCGACTTCCACCACACTGCGTACCCACACCTGCGGCGAACTGACCGCAGCCAATATCGGCAGCACGGTGCGCCTCGCCGGCTGGGTTGCCCGGCGCCGCGAACACGGCGAGAAGCTGGCGTTTCTCGACCTACGCGATTATTCAGGCGTTATGCAGTGCGTGATCGACGATGGAACCGACGCTCGCAGCGAGTGGGTCGTGCAGATTGAAGGCACGGTCACCGCGCGACCCGCCGGCACCGTCAACGCCAACCTGCCGACCGGAGAAGTGGAGCTCACCAACTGCACGCTCACCGTGCTGAACGCTGCTGAGCCCCCGCCGTTTCCCATCGACCAGCGCGCCGACGAAGTCGACGAGAACATCCGTCTCAAGTATCGCTATCTCGACATTCGTCGCGAGCGAATGCAGCGCAACCTTCGACTGCGCGCGGGCGTGAACGCCGCAATTCGCTCGGCAATGGACGAACAGGGTTTCGTCGAGGTCGAGACGCCGTTGCTGATGCCGTCGACGCCGGAAGGTGCCCGCGAGTTTCTCGTACCGTCGCGCAAGGAGCCGGGTTCGTTTTACGCGCTGCCGCAGTCGCCGCAACTGTGGAAGCAATTGCTGATGGTCGCCGGACTCGACCGCTACTACCAAATCGCACGCTGTTTGCGCGATGAAGACCTGCGCGCCGACCGCCAGTACGAATTTACGCAACTCGATGCGGAGATGAGTTTCGTCGCCAAGGATGACGTGCTCGAAGCCATCTCGCGAGCCGTGATGGCCGCGGCGAAGTCGGCGACTGGTGACGCGCCGCCACCGATCGAGCGCATCACCTGGCACGACGCGATGAATCGTTTCGGCACCGACAAACCCGACCTGCGGTTCGGGCTGGAGTTGGTCGAACTCACCACGGTGTTCTCGGGCACCGGCTTCAAAGCGTTCGCGACGGCCGCGTCGATCAAGGGTTTGCGCGTCGACGCAGCGTCGTATCCCGAGGCCGCTGCGATGGGTCGCAACAAGCTCGACCAACTCACCGACCGCGCCAAGCAACTGGGGGCCAAGGGGCTCGTATGGATGAAGGTCGGCGATGCGGGTGCACTCGACTCGCCGGTCGCCAAGTTTCTCTCCGACACGGAGAAGTCCGCGCTCGTTGCAGCGCTCGGAGCAACCACCGGCGACCTCCTGTTGCTCGTCGCCGATGAGTGGAGCACCACGTGCACGGTGCTCGGACAACTGCGTAACGACATCGCCCGCCCGCCGGTGCACGAGGGGCCGTACCGATACGTGTGGGTCGTTGACTTCCCGTTGTTCGTCGGCGTGAATCCGACGACAAAGAAGCCGCAGCCTGGTCACCATCCGTTCTGTCACCCGCACCCCGACGACCTTGCCAAGTTGGAGACCGACCCACTCAATGTGCGCGCACTCGCGTACGACCTCGTGCTCAACGGCTGGGAACTCGGCTCGGGATCGATACGTATCCACGAACCCGAATTGCAGCGCCGCGTCTTTCAACTGCTCGGCATTGATGACGAGACCGCCGACCGAAAGTTCGGCTTCTTCTTGCAGCCGTTCAAGTACGGCGCACCACCGCATGGCGGGTTTGCCTTCGGTGTCGACCGCCTCGTTGCGATTCTGGCCGGCGAGGAGAACATCCGCGAAGTGATCGCCTTCCCGAAAACGCAGTCGGGGCTCGACCCGATGACCAACGCGCCGGGCCCCGTCGAAGCGACGCAGCTCGGCGAACTCGGTCTACGCACGCTGCCCAAGCCCGCGAACTGACCTATCGTCGGGTGGCGCAACGAATGCGACACCATGGCTGAACCAAGCGAAGATCTCTTCACGCAGTCGGCACTGCGCACGCTGCGCGAGCAGGCACCGCTCGCGGCCCGACTGCGCCCGCGTTCGATCGACGACATCGTCGGTCAGCAGCATCTGCTTGGGCCGAACGGGCCGTTGCGCCGTCTGATCGAATCCGACCGATTGTCGTCGATCATCTTGTGGGGTCCGCCCGGCACCGGGAAGACGACCGTCGCGGAGGTCATCGCAGTCGTGACGCAGCGCGAGTTCGTGCGACTGTCGGCGGTCACATCCGGGGTCAAAGACGTGCGCGAGGTGATCGACGCAGCGCAACGTCGGCTCGGCGAGCAACAGCGCCGCACCATCGTGTTCGTTGACGAGATCCACCGTTTCAATGCCGCACAACAAGACTCGCTGCTCCCAGCCGTCGAGGCCGGTCTCATCACGTTGATCGGCGCCACGACGGAAAACCCGTTCTTTGAGGTGAACGCGCCGCTACGCAGTCGCTCCACGTTGTTGCGTCTCGAGCCGCTCACCAACGAAGACGTCGGCAGACTGCTCGATCGCGGTGCGCACGTCGAACACGCCCTTCTCGACGACGCCGCACGCGCACTTATCATCGAGCGCAGCGGGGGAGACGGTCGTCAGGCGCTGACCTCGTTGGAGGTCGCCATCGCACTCGCGCCGGAAAAGAAGGTGTCGCTCGCGCATGCCGAGGCGGCGTTGTCGACGAGCGCCCTGCGCTACGGCCGCAACGACCACTACGACGTGGTCTCGGCCCTGATCAAGAGCATGCGCGCATCCGATGAGAAGTCCGCACTGTTCTGGCTGGCGCGGATGCTCGAAGCGGGCGACGATCCACGGTTCATCGCCCGTCGTCTGATCATCTTCGCCAGCGAAGACGTGGGGCTCGCCGACAATTCGGCACTCGCGGTGGCCGTTGCTGCGGCTCACGCCGTCGAATCCGTCGGGATGCCCGAAGCCCGATACAACCTGGCGCATGCCGTGATGCATCTCGCGGGCGCGGCAAAGAGCCGAGCCGTCACCGATGCGATAGGGGCGGCGCGCGATTCGTTGCTCGGTGGTGCGTCGATCGAAGTGCCGGAACATTTGCGTGACACGAACTCTCCGCACGGCTCCGTGATTCCGCCCCGACGGTACGATTGAACAGGTCATGTTTCGCCGACTCTTTTGGTTCGTTCTCGGTGCTCTCGCAGCACTCTTCGGTTACGGATGGTTGCGCCGTCAGGCCGACCAACTCGCCACCAAGGAGTCGGTCGACCAGTTCATTGACGGTCTCGTCGACCGCGTGACCGCCGTGAAAGAGAAAGTCTCCGACACGGTGGGCGGCGCGACGAGCGGCAAACGCGACTCGGCGAGCGACGACCTCTTCGAGTAGCGCGATGGGCCGCGCCACCATCCAGACGGCCGACGACCTCCGCCGCGCCTTCGTCGGTTTCTTCGCCGACCGTCAGCACACCGTCGTTCCGTCGGCGAGCCTCATTCCCTTCGATCCGACGATCATGTTCACGGTCGCGGGCATGGTGCCGTTCAAGCCGTACTTCGTCGGTGAAGAGACCGCGCCGTACGACAGGGCAGTGAGCGTGCAGAAGTGCGTGCGGGCGGGTGGCAAGCACAACGATCTGGACGACGTCGGTCGCACCAAGCGCCACCTCGTGTTCTTCGAGATGCTCGGCAACTTCAGTTTCGGCGACTACTTCAAGGAGAAGGCCATTCCGTGGGGTTGGGAACTTGCCACTGAAGTGTTTGGCTTCGACGGCGATCGGCTGTGGATCACCGTGCACGAAAGCGACGACGAAGCCGAGCAGATCTGGCACGACGTGGTCGGTGTGCCGATGAATCGCATCCAGCGTCTCGGCGACAAGGACAACTTCTGGCAGATGGGGGACGTCGGACCGTGCGGCCCGTGCTCGGAGATTCACATCGACCGCGGCAGCGCGTTCGGACCGGATGGTGGGCCGCTGAACGATCCGGCAGGCGATCGGTTCCTTGAGTTTTGGAACCTCGTCTTCATGCAGTACAACCAAAGCAAGGACGGTTCACGCACGCGATTGCCGCGCCCGTCGATCGACACCGGTGCGGGCTTCGAGCGCATTCTCACGTTGGTGCAGGGCGTCGACTCGATCTGGGAGACCGACCTGTTGTCGCCGCTCATCGACACCGGTCGCAGCCTGACCGGGGCCGAGTATCGCGTCGGCGACTACGGGCACAGACCGAGCTTCAGTTTGCGCGTGCTTGCGGAGCATGCGCGCTCGTCGATGATGATGGTCAACGACGGCGTCTTCCCGTCGAACGAAGGTCGCGGGTACGTGTTGCGACGCATCATCCGTCGTGCGGTGCGACATGCGTACCTGCTCGGCTGCGAGAAACTCGTCATGCCGTCGCTCGTCGAGACATCGTTGTCGATCATGAAGGGTGCGTACCCCGAACTCGCCACAAACAGCGATTTCATTCTCGGGGTCATCACGCGCGAAGAGGAGAAGTTTCGCGCGACTCTGCGCAACGGCTTGTCGATTCTCGAGAGCGAGATGGCCGAGTCATCGAAGACGATCAGTGGCACCGCCGCCTTCACCCTGCACGACACGTACGGCTTCCCACTCGAGTTGACGGAGGAGATCGCCGGCGAGCGTGGTGTCGGCATCGACACCGAGGGTTTCGAGCGCGAGATGGATCAGCAGCGTGAGCGAGCCAAGAGCGCTCGCAAGAACGAAGCCACCGATCCGCAGCGCGTCGCGGCGTACAAGGCACTCGTCGACAAACACGGTGCCACGAACTTCGTCGGCTACGAACGCGACAGCGCCGACGCCACCGTGCTCGCCGTGCTCGGGCCGTACGACCATGAGGACGGCTCGAGTGTGCACGAGATATTCCTCGATGCGACACCGTTTTATGCCGAGAGTGGTGGCCAGGTAGGTGATACCGGCGTGATCGTGTCGACGGCCACCAAGGATGGTCAGGCGTCGGCTGCCGCGCAGGTCATCGACACCACGTTCGCCGCCCCGGGACTTCGTCGTCACCTCGTGCGTATCACGCGCGGATCATTTGCGCCCGGTGCCAAGGTGACCGCCAGCATCGATTCGGTCGCGCGGGCATCCACGCGACGCAACCACACCGCAACGCATGTGCTGCATTGGGCGTTGCGCGAAGTGCTGGGCGAACACGTGAAGCAGGCGGGTTCGCTCGTCGCACCGGATCGTTTGCGCTTCGACTTCAGCCATTACGACGCGGTGACCCCGGCGGAGATTCGCCGCATCGAACAGATGGCGAATGCAGAAGTGCTCGCCAACAGTCGTGTCACGGCCACGGAGATGTCGAAGCAGTCGGCGACCGACAAAGGGGCCATCGCGTTCTTCGGCGACAAGTACGGCGACACCGTGCGCGTACTCGCAGCCGGGCACTCGCTGGAACTGTGCGGTGGTACGCATGTCTCCGCGACCGGCGACATCGGGCCGATCAAGATCGTGAGCGAGGGTTCGATTGGTTCCAACCTGCGCCGCGTGGAGGCGCTCACCGGCGAACATGCCGTGCGCTACATGCTGGACGTAACGGCGACGCTAGAGAGTGCGGCGGAAGTGCTCGGTACCAAACCCGACGACATCGTGGCTGCCGCCCAACGCGCAATCGACCAATCCAAGGCGCTCGCCGATGAGGTGAAGAAGTTGCGTCAGGCGCAACTCGGACTGCAGGCCGGCGACTTAGCGGCGCGCGCCAAGAGTGGCGCACTCGTCACCCGGGTTGATGGTCTCGCGCCCTCCGATTTGCGCGATCTGGCGATTGCGATTCGTGCCAAGCAGGGCATCGAAGCGGTGGTGCTCGGTGGAGTTTCGGATTCGGGTGGTGTCGCGCTGGTGGCGGCGGTGACACCAGCGAGTGGCATCAAGGCTGGCGAGTTGATCAAGGATGCCGCGAGGCAAGTGGGCGGTGGCGGCGGCGGCAAGGGCGACATCGCCACGGCGGGCGGGAAGAATGCCGCAGCACTCGACGACGCACTCGTCACCGCGACGCAAGCGGTCGAGGCCGCACGTCGCGCGAAGTGATGCGCTGTCTCGGTCTCGACCTCGGCTCCAAACGCATCGGCGTGGCCCTGTGCGACCCCGACGAGCGCGTAGCCACCCCGCTCACGGTGGTGCAGCGCGGCAAGTCGCGTAACGATGATCACGCGAAGATCGCCTCGCTCGTCACAGAGTATGAGGCACAAGCCGTTGTGGTCGGGCTACCACTCAACATGAGCAGCAAAGTGACGGCCGCGGCACAGGCGGCGATTGAGGAGACCGAGCAATTGCAACGCGCGCTCTCGGTGCCCGTGCATCTCCACGATGAGCGCTTGACCACCGTGGCCGCCAATCGATCGCTGTTGGAGATGGAAATGAAGGCCGATGCCAGGCGGCGCGTCGTCGACAAGGTGGCGGCTGCGGTGATGTTGCAGTCGTTCCTCGATCACCGTCGCAATCAGCGTGATTCGGCAGGAGACGCGCGATGACGAACGAGACGAATCGCCCCGACGATGCTGCAGGTATCGAACGACCGTGGAATGAAGATCCGTGGGATCCCGTTTTACCGACGGACGATGCGGACACCGACGGCATGCTTCCCGACCTGCGGGCGTACTCCAAACAGATTCTCATCGGCCTCGCAGTCGTAGCGGTCGTCTTTGTTGCGTGGGCCGGACTCCAGGTCCGGCGCATCGCGACGCAAGTCGATGCACCCGATACGGCGATGGCGCCGGCTGACAATGAAGTCATCGAGATGGAGGTCGTCTTCCCCGAGGGTTTCACGCTTCGCCAGATTGCGCAGCGTTTGGAGCGTGATGCACCGGGCTTCACTGCCGTCGACATCGAGGCGGTGTTGGCCGAGAACTCCCTGCCGGCACCGTTCCGGCCGGAGGGCGTCACTTCGTACGAGGGTCTGTTGTTTCCGGCGCTGTACCGCGTGGCCGCCTACGAAACCGAAGCCGACGTGCTCGCCCGCATGATCGAAGAGATGCGCACGCGTGCGATCGCCAACGACATCGAAGTCGCAGCACAACGACTTGGGCGCACCCCGTACGAGATCATCATTATTGCGTCGTTGATCGAAAAGGAAGTGAAGATCGCCGACGAGCGCGCCCTCGTGTCGCGGGTCATCCACAATCGCCTGCAACTCGATCTCGAACTACAAATTGATGCGGCCCTCTACTACGGGGCAGCAGACGGGGCGAGCTTCGCCGACCTGAAGGGCGCCGACACGCCCTACAACGTGTACCTGCGTAAAGGGCTGCCGCCGACACCGATTGCCAGCCCTGGCGAGGCCGCGCTCATCGCAGCGATGAACCCGGCCGACGACCCGAGCGACGACGACGAGTTGTGCACCGCGCGCAACCGTCGCGAGAAGCGCGACGAGTGTCGTCTGCTGTTCTACGTGCTGAGCGATACCGAGGGTCGCCACGCGTTCGCCACGACCTATCGTCTGCACGAACAGAACGTTGCCGCCGCCAAAGCCGCCGGGATTCTGCCGTGACGCCAACCAGTCGGACGAGAATCGCGGCCGTCATCGGCAGTCCGGTGCGCCACAGTTTGTCGCCGGTCATCCACAACGCCGCATTCGCCGCACACGGCGACGACTGGGTGTACGGAGCGTTTGAAGTGCAGCCCGAACATGCCGCCGCCGCCATCGATGCCATGCGCATCCTCGGGATCGCCGGTCTGTCGGTGACGATGCCGCACAAGGAAATGGTGATGGCGGCGCTCGACGAGGTGTCGCCTGTCGCCGCGCTCGTGCGCGCGGTGAACACCGTCGCCCGTCGCGACGACGGTCGTCTCGTCGGTCACAACGTCGATGGCGTGGGGTGTGTCGATGCACTCACGCGTGCGGGCGCCGATTTGTCGAGCGTCGCCGTGATCGGTGCTGGCGCAACGGCACG
>Ga0194111_10006983_pt1 | contig 12729 bp, 11 predicted proteins | sample TA2KigC300mmetaG_FD_146194 | JGI IMG/M metagenome (GOLD analysis project Ga0194111, IMG submission 146194) | Freshwater microbial communities from Lake Tanganyika, Tanzania - TA2015033 Kigoma Deep Cast 300m | ecosystem: Environmental > Aquatic > Freshwater > Lake | place: Tanzania: Lake... | reverse complement strand
GACCACGACACGGCGCAGGGCACGGTCACCCTGGTGGTCCAGGAGGTGGGGAAGACCACGGCGCAGATGGGCACCCTGGAAGTGGGAGACACCATCGCCACCGTCGCCGGGCCCCTGGGCCATCCCACCGAGATCGCGGCATACGGAACCGTGGTCTGCGTCGGGGGCGGGGTGGGCATCGCTCCAGTCTTTCCCATCGCCCGGGCGCTGCAGACGGCGGGGAACCGGGTCCTGTCGATCATAGGGGCCCGCTCCCGCAACCTCCTCTTCTGGGAGGAGCGAATGGCCGCGGTCTCAAACGAACTCATCGTCTGCACCGACGACGGCTCCTACGGCCGACCCGGCCTGGTGACCGAGCCTCTGCGAGAACTGCTGGAAGCGCGGCCCGGCGAGATCGCCCGCATATGGGCCATCGGCCCGGCCGTCATGATGAAGTTCGTCTCCCGCACCACGGAGCCCTTCGGGGTGCCCACCACGGTGAGCCTCAACACGGTGATGATCGACGGCACCGGCATGTGCGGCGGGTGCCGGGTAGTGGCCGGCGGCGGGGCCCAGTTCGTCTGCGTCGACGGCCCCGAGTTCAGCGGCTGGCAGGTGGACTGGGACCTCCTGCTGTCGCGCCTGCAGTACTACCGCCCCCAGGAACAGGAGGCCTTCGAGCAGTGGCAGCGGGGCGCCTGCCGCGTCGAGGAGACGACCGCCTGATGCCCCGGATCATCCCCACCCGCACCCCCATGGCCGAGCAGCCGCCGGCCCAGCGCATCCACAACTTCGACGAGGTCCCCTACGGCTACACGCCCGAGGAGGCCAAAGCCGAAGCGGCGCGCTGCCTCCTGTGCAAGCGGCCCACCTGCATCGACGGCTGCCCGGTGCACATCAACATCGTCGGCTTCCTGGAACTGACCGCAAAGGGCGACTTCCGCGGGGCCATCAACCTCATCAAGGAGTCCGATGCGCTGCCGGCCATCACCGGCCGGGTCTGCCCGCAGGAGACACAGTGCGAGCAGGTTTGCGTGATGGGCCGCAAGTACCAGCCGGTGGCCATCGGTCGCGTGGAGCGCTTCCTGGCCGACTGGGAGGCCTCGCGGGGCGACCTGTCGGTACCGGAGTTGGCGCCGCCCACCGGGAAGACGGTCGCGGTGGTAGGAGCCGGGCCGGCCGGGCTCACCGTCGCCGCCGACCTGGCCCGGCTGGGGCACCGGGTCACCGTGTTCGAAGCCCTGCACGAGGCCGGCGGCGTGCTGGTCTACGGCATCCCCGAGTTCCGGCTCCCCAAGGCCATCGTGCAGCGCGAGGTCAACTACGTCTGCAACCTCGGGGTGAGCCTCATCAAGGACTTCGTGGTCGGCCAGACGGCCACCCTCGACGAGCTCCTAGAGGACTACAACGCCATCTTCCTGGGGTCGGGAGCCGGCCTCCCCTGGTTCCTCGACATACCCGGGGAGAACCTCAGCGGGGTCTACTCGGCCAACGAGTACCTCACCCGTTCGAACCTGATGAAGGCTTACCGCTTCCCGGAGTACGACACCCCGATCGCCCGGGGCCGCCGGGTCATCACCATCGGTGGCGGCAACGTGGCCATGGACGCCTGCCGCACCGCCCTGCGGCTGGGAGCCGAGGAGTCGATGGTCGTCTACCGCCGCTCCCGCGACGAGATGCCCGCCCGAATCGAGGAGATCCACCATGCCGAGGAGGAGGGCATCCGCTTCATGTACCTCACCACCCCGGTGGCCATCCACGGCGACGATCAGGGTCAGGTGAAGGAGTTGGAATGCCTGCGCAATGAGTTGGGCGAGCCCGACGCGTCCGGGCGGCGGCGGCCTGTGGCCGTCGAGGGATCCAACTTCCGCGTCCCGGCAGACATCGTGATCATGGCCATCGGCCAGAGCCCCAGCCCACTGATCCCCCGCACTACGGCCGATCTACAGACACAGCGCGACGGGGTGGTGGTCATCGACGAGGCCACCGGCAAGACATCGATGAAGGGCGTGTTCGCCGGTGGTGACGTAGCGACGGGCGGAGCCACGGTGATCCTGGCCATGGGCCAGGGGCGCACCGCCGCCGCCGCCATCCACGACTACCTGAAGACGGGGGTCTGGTAGCCGCCACCCCGGCGGGAAGGCGCCGCTCGGCCGCCGGGAGCAGCCGGGGCAACTACCTCAGGCGGCGACGCGCCGATCGCCCCCGCCGCAACGCGGGCAGGTGGGCTCCGGGCAGCGCTCCACGCATTCCGCCCGCAGGCCGGCGGACGCCAGCAGGGCCACCACCGCCTCGGCGGCGACCCGGCGCGCTGACCGCTCGGAGAAGTCGGCGTCGGTGTTCTTCATGATCACAAGGTATCCGGCAGGAGTGACAAGAAAGTGACCGCCGGGTGAAGCACGAGGCAGGTCTTCCCTGCGGCGGCGGCAACGACGCTTATCCTGCCCGCCGTGCGCTTCCTGGTGGCCGGTTCCATCAACGTTGAGACGACGGTGCCCGTCGAGGGGTTCCCGATGGAGTACCTGCCGGTCCGCTACCCCGCCGGCATCGCCTCCGCCGTATCCGGCGTCGGCTGGAACATCGCCCTGGCCCTGCACACCCTGGGCAGCGAGGTGACCTTCCTGAGCCTGGTCGGCCGGGACGCGGCCGGACGAATGGTGCGAGAGGAAGTGGGCGGTTCCGGAATCGCGGCAGTGCTCGAGGACGCCCCGGCCACCCCGCAGTCGGTGATCCTGTACGACCCCTCCGGCCGGCGCCGGGCCGAGACCGACCTCAAAGGGACCCTCGAGGCTGCCTATCCCTTCGCCCGCTTCGATGCCGCCCTCACCGGCTGTGAACTGGCGGTGCTGGCCAACGTCAACTGGACCCGGCCGCTGCTCGCCCGAGCCGCCGCCGCCGGAGTTCCCATCGCCACCGACCTCCACGACATCGCCTCGCTGGACAACCCGTACGACGCCGACTACCTGCAGCACGCCGCGGTGCTCTTCTGCAGCGGGGAGAACCTGCCGGAGGCCCCGGAGCGCTTCTGCCGGCGGGTGTGGGAGCGGGCCGACCCCGAGGTCGTCGGCATCGGCCTGGGGGCGGACGGCGCCCTGCTGGCGGGACGGCGCACCGCTCCGGTCGTAGTGCCTGCGCCCCGCCTGCGCCCCGTGGTCAGCACCATCGGGGCAGGGGACGCCCTGTTCGCCGCCTTCCTCCACTTCCGCCGCCGCCTGGGCGACACCGAGGCCGCCCTGCGGCGCGCCGCTACCTTCGCCGCCTGGAAAGTCGGAGAGGCTTCGGCCTCTGCCGGATTCCTCACCGAGGCCGAAGTGGAGGCCCTCTGCGGCTAGCGGCCTGCGGCGGCGAGGAGGGCCGCCACCACCGCGTCGGGCACCTCGTCGTACTCCTCGTACCAGTCCTCCACGCGGCGAAAGGGCAGCGGCTGCTGCGGACAGACCACCTCGTCCACTTCGGCGGCGATCAGGTCGATGGTGGCCGGGAGGCCGACGGGAACGGCGCATGCCAGCCAGGCCGGCCCCGCCCGCCGCACCAGCGCCAGCGCCGCTCGCAGAGCGAGCCCTCCTCCCACCCCGTCGTCGGCCACCACCACCGTCCGCCCGGCGAAGCGCCGGGCCCGGCCCCCGAGCAAGGCCCGCTCGCGCCGCGCCGCCTCGGCGGCGCGCTCCCGGGAGGCGGCCGCCAGATCGGCCGGGCCGAGGCCCAGGCGGCCCAAGAGGTGCTCGTCGAACACCGCCGGGCCCGCGGAAGTCACCGCCCCCACCGCCAGATCGGGGTTGTCGGGAGGGCCGAAGGAAAGCGCCACGATCACTTCGAGTCGGCCGTCGAGGGCCGCCGCCAGTTCGGCGGCGATCACCATGCCGCCGCCGGCCAGGCCCGCCACCAGGGGGTTCTCCCCCCGGTGGTGCGCCAGATGGCCGGCGAGGGCCCGCCCGGCCTCTCTGCGATCACGGTAGCCCGCCACCCGCCCAGCGTACCGGCCCTCGCTCGGGGCCCACGCTAGGTATCGACCAGCAGCACCGGGGAGACCTCGAGATCCTCGGCCAGCCCGGCGGCCTCGCGGGGATCGAGCACCCCCCTTTCGGTGACCACCGCGGTGATGAGGCCGAGGTCGGTGGCCTCGTAGCGCCCTCCGAGGCGGCCGGCGCGCACCGCCCGGTCGAACAGCGGCGCCGGAAGCACCTTGTCCACCGACGCCAGCACGTAGAAGGGGACGCCCAGGGGGCGGGCCTCGGCGGCGATCTCAGGGGTGCCCGCGGTGCTCATGACCCGACGGGGCCCTAGGGCGTCGGCACCCACGATCACCAGGTCCACGTCTGGGAGGATCTCGTTCACCTGGTCGTCGGGGGTCACCTCCACCGCCAGCCCGGCAGCGGCCAGGTCGGCGGCCAGTTCCACCCCCTCGCCCTCCGGGAGGGTGGCGGCGCAGGAGACGAAGAACCGGCGAGTCTCGGCGGCCTGCACCAGCAGGGCCTGCACTGAGCCCGAGCCACCGTGGGTCAGGACGATGCCCCCTTCCTCGATGAGCTCGGCCCCCACCCGGGCCAGAATCCCGGCCGAGGCCGCCATGCGCCGTTCCACCCGGCGCAGTTCGCCGGCCAGGGCGGCCGGGCCGGCCTCCAGGTTGAGGTGGACCGTGTTCACCAGGGAGAGAAGCGGAGCCACCGCGGCGCACCGTTCCACCAGTTCCTCGGCGATGGTGCGCACCGCCTGGGGGTAGGCCTCGGGGGCATACTCCTCCAGGCCTTCCACCAGTTCGGCCAGGCTGGCGGCGGCCAGGGCGCCGGTGGCCGCAGCCGAACGACCCACCGGGGCGCGCGCGATGGCCACCAGACGCCGCCACGCGGGCCATTGCACCCACTCGGTCACGAGGAGGTGGCTTCCGCCGGTGAGGCGCTCGACCCGGCCGGGTCGGTTCGCTGCAGCGTCGCCTCGGCCTGCATGGCCTCCACCGTCACCTCGGCAACCGAGGCGGCCAGGGCGGCCCGCTCCCATACCATGCGCCGCAGGGGCGCCCCCAGGCCGCGCTGGATCTCCTCGGCCGCCACCGCCGCCGCCTGCGCCGTCCTCTCGGGCTCCACCACCCTCCGGCCCGCCCGGTTCAGGGCGGCGGGGTACTCGGCTTCCATGCGGGCGGCCGCCCGGCCGATCACCTCCTCGATCCGGGAGGTGGGGAACGAGTGCCGCACGCGATGGGCGAAGGGGCCTCCGGCCTCGGCGGCGAGGCGCCCCACGAGATCCTCCAACCGGCAGGTGGCCTCTTCCATCGCCCCCGGGGCCGGACCGGCGACGGCGAGGGAGGCGGACACCGCCTCCACCACCTCCGCCCACCGCTCCTCGAAGTGCAAGGTGCCCCCCTGCCGCAGGCCGGCGGCGTCGGCCAGCGCCCGCACCGCCCGGCGGGTGCCGGCCAGCAGCCGTCCCAGGTACACCCGCTTGGCGTCCAGGCGATGCCGCAGGTGGGCGGCAAGGTCCTCGATCCCGAGGGGAGGCCGTCCGGGAGGAGCCGCGGCGACGGCGAACACCACCGGGCGCTCCACCCCCTCGGCCTCCAGGATGCCCCTGAGATCCCGCACCACCGCCGCCACCTCATGGGCGGCCAGGCGATCGATCTGGTTCAAGACGAAGAGGAACTGGTCGGAGGAGTCGGCCAGGGGCGCAATGAAGTCGTCGTGGAGCACCGGGTCGTGATACTTCTCGGGGTCCAGCACCCAGATGATCCCGTCCACGTCCGGGAGCAGGCGCTCCACGGCCGTTCGATGGGAGGCGTTCACGCTGTCGACGTCGGTGAGGTCGAGCAGGGCGAGGCCCGGGAAGCGCTCCTGGGCCACCCGCTCCTCGACTCCGAGGCGATCCAGCAGGCGCCCCAGCGCCGGCTCGGCCCCGGCCGGCACCCAGGCCAGCGGACGCGCCGTGTGGGGCCGCACCGCGCTGACGGCGGCCACCTCCTCCCCGGCCAGGGCGTTGAGCAGGCTGGACTTGCCCGAACCCGTCCCGCCCAGGAGCGCCAGCACCAGGGTGCCGCCCAGGTGCCCGCGCCGCTCCCGCGCCCCCCGGGCGTCCCCACGAGCCCGGTCCAGATCCTCGGGGTGCACCTGCCCTCCGGCCAGGGCCACCACCAGGTCGAGCCCGTCGATGACCGAGATGACCTCGCTCACTTCTCCTCCTCGGCGAGGCGCAGACGCGCCAGCAGCGTCCCCGAGGGCACCGGTCCGATCAGGCTTCGGAATCGCTCCGCATCGGCCTCGAGGACGACCCGCCAGGAATCGGCCAGCGCGGCCCGGGCCTCTCTTGCCGCCCGTACCAGGAAAGCGCCGGAGCCCCGCGTCCCGGGCTCCGGCCGATGGAACGGATCCAGGGCCAGGCGGTACAGCATCGCCGCCTGCCGGCGCGCCCGGCGCCGGCGCCACCTGATCCGGCGGCCGGCGGCCCGGCGGCCCAAGCCCGCCGCCCAGGCCGCGGCCTGCGTCCGGGCTTCCTCCGCCGTCTCCGGGGCGTGAGCCCACAGGTCGGGCCGGCCCGCCAGCAACGCGGCTCCCGCCGGCCCGGCCTCCCAGGCCGCCGCCACCCGGCGCGCCGCCAGGCTGCTGCGCCGCACCACGACCGCCGCCAGCGCCTCGGGGGCCTCCGCGGCCAGCGCGGCCAGGCGCCCCCCGCGCAGCGCCGCGGCCAGTTCCGACTCCACGGCGCGGTAGCCGGCCTCCACCGCGTCGCCCAGGGCCAGAGCGGCCACCGCTTCGTCGACCAGCGCGCCGCGCATGGCGCCCAGCCCCCTCCGCACCTCGTGCCAGGCGGCCCCGATGACCCGCTCGACCGCCCGGCGGCGAGCCAGCGGATCGGCCAGAGCCTCGATCTCCTTCCTCAACCCACCGACCCACTCCGGTGGCAGGCCCCCACTCTCGGAGAGGACGGGCCCTTCGGCCACCCCCACCACTCCTCCCCTCCCGGCTCCGGCGAGCACCCCGCGTGCCGTCAGGCGCCGGGCGAAGTCGTCCAACAGCAAGTTCTGGATCTCGGGCGCCCGGGGGAGGCGGTTGATGACGAACAGGGTGGGCAGGCGGCGCCGGGCCGCCAGGTCGATGAGGTCCCAGCCGGCGGCGTCGGCGTAGCGGATTCCGCTGGCCACGAAGACGCAGGCGTCGGCGGCGTCGAGCACCGCCATCGCCGCCGCTCGCTCGCCGTCGGCCGCCACCGAGGGAGGGGGCGTGTCGACCACGATGAGGCCCTCGGGCGGGGGAGGGTCGGCGACCACCCCCCGGCCGGCCACCAGGGCGGGGAAGCTCCCCAGGGTGGGGGGCAGTCCCTCCCCCGTCCACACCAGCGGCGTCAGCGTGGTCGGGCGCAGGGGCCCCGAGGCGCTGATGCGGCGGCGGGCCAGGGAGTTCACCAGAGTCGACTTGCCGCTGCCCGAACCTCCCACCACCGCCACCACCAGGGCGGAGTCGGGATCGAGCAGCCGGGGAACCAGGTAGTCCCGGATCCGCGCCCGCAGCGCCCGGCGCCCCTCGTCACCCCCGCCGTGCCTCAGCCGGAAGGAGCCGAGCGCGTCGCTCACCCCGCGCAGGACCGGGAGCAGGCCGTCGGGATCCTGTGCCGCGAGCACCATGACCGCAGATTGTGGCACACGGGAGACCCGCGGTACCCGACGACGCACCTTCTCCTTTGCCGGGAGAGCCTTCCCGCCTGCGGCGCGAGATACCCGGTGAGCCCTTGGTCAGGCCTTAACCTCCGCCTGACGAATCCCTAGCCCACCAGGCGCGATGCTTCCTCTCACGTCGACCAGTACCCGCCGGCGGCGGGGCGCGGCACTCTGGGCCGCGACGGCTCAAAGAGCGAGCGTGTCGCTCCCCGAGGGACGCGCAAGGGATGGGACCACATGAAGCAGGACCGGGCGGTCGCCGAGGCGGTGACCCGCAAGTTCGCCGAGGTCGTCCGGCTGCGCGACGAGTCGCTGGCGAATCACCTGCACCGCACCGCCGAGGTGGCCTGCGCGCTGGGGGCCCAGTTGGGCGCCGATGTGGACACGCTCGACCTGTTGTACACCGCGGGCTTCCTGCACGACGTAGGCAAGCTGGCCATCTCCGAGGCCATTCTGTGGAAGCCTTCCGGCCTCACCCGGGCCGAGTGGCGGGTGGTGCGGGAGCACCCCGAGGAAGGACACCGCCTGGTGGCCGACATCATGGAGCGCGAGGTGGCCTCGGCCGTCCTCAACCACCACGAGCGCATGGACGGCGAGGGCTATCCGCGCGGCCTCGACGGACGCACCCTGCCCATGGTGGCTCGCATCGTGCAAGTGGCCGATGCCTTCGACGCCATGACCAACCACCGCCCCTACCGGCCGGCTCTGCCCACCCCCCTGGCCGTCGAGGAAGTCCGGCGCTGCGCCGGCTCGCAGTTCGATGCCGAGGTGGCGGACGCCCTGGCGGCCATCTTCGACGGCCGTCCCGAACGCCGGCCGCCCGCAGAGCGCCGCCACTACCCCGCCTTCTTGAACGGAGCGGTGCCCGAAGGGCCGCCGGCACTCGTCAGGCTTCGGGATCGATCAGCCTGACCCCCACCCCGCGCACCGTGTGCAGATAGCGGGGTTTGGACCCCGACTCCTCCATCTTGCGCCGCAGCCACGACAGGTGCACGTCGAGCGTCTTGTCGGGCCCCCCGTAGGGCTGATCCCACACCTCGGCCAGCAGTTCTCGCCGGGAGGCCACCCGACCCTCGCGACGCGCCAGGGCGTGGAGCAGGTCGAACTCCTTGCGGGTCAGCTCGAGCCGCCGGGCCCCCAGGCGTGCCTCCCGCCGCGCCGGGTCGACGAGCAGTCGGCCGACCTGCACCGGCGCCTCCACCGGCTCGGGGCGAAAACGGCGGCGCACCGCCCGGATCCGGGCCGCCACTTCTTTCGGCGAGGGCCGGCCCGGCACGACGTCGTCGGCCCCGGCGTCGAACACCACCACCACCTCACTCGGATCGGCGCCCAGCACCACCACCGGGAAGTCCCCCACCGAGCGCATCATGCTCAGGAACTGGCGCTCCGTCAGGTCGGGAAGGGGCAGCGCCGCCACTACGGCGTCGCACGGCTCGTGCAAGGCCTGCTCCAGTCCCGCCAGGCCGTCGGCGGCGCCCGCCGCCCCCAGCCCCTCGGCAGCCAGCCCGGCCACCAGCCGCCGCCGGGCGGCGGGGTCGGGGTCCACGACCAGCACGCTGCAGCCGAAAGTCGGTCCCAGCACTCTTCTCCTATCGGCGGGCCCGCGCCATTCTTGAGCCGAACTTAACCGGCGCTTGGGCCGGCGGCGGGAACCCGGCGCCGCATCTCCGGCGTCGAAGGGGAGGACGAACCCGACATGGAGGAAGCACTCGCATGCGCAAGGTACTCATGCTGGTGGCCGCCGGCGCGCTGCTCCTGGCAGCCTGCGGGAGCGGCGAGGAGTCGCTGGTGACCCCCGCCGGCAGCGACGGCAGCATCACCAGCGGCATCAACGTCAGCGGCCAGGGCAAGGTGACCGGCAAGCCCGACACCCTCACCGTCAGCCTGGGGGTGTCCGTGCTGCGGCCCACCGTCGATCGGGCCACCGGCGACGCCGCCGCCCTCGCCGCCGCCATCATCGACGCCCTCAAGGGCAGCGGGGTGGCCGAGGCCGACATCCAGACCGCCAATTACACCATCAACCCGGAGTACGACTGGAGCGGCGAGACGCAGCGCCTGCTCGGCTATCGGGTCAACAACGAGGTGCGCGTCAAGATCCGCAACATCGACAACGCCGGGGTCATCATCGACGCCGCCACCGCGGCCGGGGGCGACAGCACGGTGGTGAGCCACCTGGCCTTCAGCATCGAGGACAACGCCGAGCTGCTCCAGATGGCCCGCACCGCCGCCTGGGGAGACGCCGAAGGCAAGGCCCGCCAGCTGGCGCAACTCGCCGGCCTGCAGTTGGGCAAGGCGGTTTCGATCACCGAGTCCATCAGCTACGACACCCCGCCCATCTACTACGAGCGGGCCATGGCCGCCATGGAGGACGGGGCTGCCACCCCCATCGAAGCGGGCACCCAGGACGTGATCGTCAACATCCAGGTGACCTTCCGCATCGGCTGATCCCACACCGTCAGGAATCGAGGAGGGCCGTGGCCGCACGGCCCTCCTCGCATTCGTCCAGCAAGGGGCACCAGCGGCACCAGGGCCCGGCCGACCGCTCCAGGTGGAGGTTCGCCGCCAGGGCACGCCGCAGGTGGCTCACCGCCGCCGCCGCCGCTTCAGCCGTGGCTTGCACCCCGGATCGGGTGGGCACTTCCTCGACACGCTCACCGGAAGCCAGCGAGACCGCCTCCACCCTGCCCGGCAGGTCGGCCCGCTCCAGCGCAAACAGGAGGGCGTAGAAGCTCAACTGCGGCAAGGGGTCGCCCAGCGACCCGGTCTTCCAGTCGGTGAGGCGCGTCCCCGCCTCCTTCTCATCGAAGATGGCATCGACCTTCCCCCGCAGGGTCACTCCCTCCGCCGGCACGGCTTCCAGCATCACCTCCGCACCGGCGAATCCCTCCAGGCCCAGACGGCAGAACCGCCGGTAGAGCACCGCCACCTCCTCGATCACCCCCTCCAGCTGGCGCGGACGCAGTCGCAGATCCGCCAGCGCCGGGTTCAACCCGGCGCCGATCTCCTCACGGCACGCGGCGGCCAGGGCGCCCTCGGGAATGGGGCCGGAGGCCAGGTGCCGGGCGAACACGCGGTGCGCCAGCTTCCCGGCGAAGGCGGGACGCGACTCGGCGGGGAACATCCCCCGCAGACGCCCCAGCGCCTGCTCCGGGCAGCGCAGGAAGGTGACGAAGGTGGACGCCGAGAGCACCACGGGATCCCCGGGCGCAACGGAGGGGAAGGCCAGCGGCGGATCGAGCGGCATCGGGTGATGGTATTCGCCGGCGACGGGACAAGGGGGCCCTCTCACTAAACTTCCTCTCCTCCTCTGCAACGGAACCGTGGGCCGGACAGCATCCAAGGCAACCCGCATCGGCGTCATCGCCGCCGCCGCCCCCATCGCCCTGGTGGCCTGGGCGTCGGTGGTCTTTGCCCTCGACCGGGTGAGCAACGCCGGTGAGGTGCTCGGCGGGGTGGCGGTGGGAGGCGTGGAGATAAGTGGGTTCTCGGAGTCCCGGGCGCGGGCCGCCCTGGAGGAGCTCGAAGCCGAGATGGCCCGCACCCCCCTCGTCTTCGACGTCCAGGGAACGCGGTTCGAGGTAATCCCTTCGGCCATCGGCTTCGATCTCGACGATGACGCCATGCTTCGGGAGGCCCTGCGCCACGGTCGCGAGGGAGGGCTCGGAGGCCAGTTCCGCTGGTGGCTGGCTCACCTGGGCAGCCGCGGCTCGACCTCCATTCCCCCGGCGGGCACCTGGGACTCCGCCGCCCTGGAGCCCTACCTCGCCCAGTGGGAAGAGACCGCCATCGCCGACCCGCCCTTCGAGGGCGCCATCACCGTGCAAGGACTGTCGGTGGTTCCCCAGAACCCTCGGCCCGGCACCGGCATCGACCGCGTCGCCACGGCCGCCCTGGTCGACGCCGCCCTCTTCGACCTGGGGCGGAGCACCATCGTCGTCCCCACCGCCCTGCGCTCCCCCGTCCTCGGCTTGGCCGAGATCGGCACCGCCGTCGCTCAGGCCGAGCGCCTCATCGCCGGCCCCGTGGTGCTCTCCCGCCTCAACCCCGACGTGCAGGTGCGCTTCCCGCGCGAGGTGCTGGCGGAGGCTTTGCGCAGCAAGGTGGTCGGCCCGGCCGACGGCCCGCAGATCGAGCTCTCCTTCGCCCTCGAGCCCCTCCTCGAGCACCTGGCGCCGCGCCGCTCCGCCATCGAGTTCCCTCCGGTGGACGCCCAGGTGGTTATCCGCCCCGACGACGTCCCCGCCATCATCCCCGGCCGCTACGAACTGCTCATCGACGAGGAGAGCCTGGCTCCGGCGGTCCAGGTGGCCGCCGCCTCTACGACCCGCACCGGGGTCTTCCCTTACGCGGAGGGGGCCCGGCCCACGCTCACCACCGAGGACGCCGAGGCCCTGGGCATCAAAGAGATGATCAGCGTAAAGCACACCGACGCCGGCATCGACAGTTGCTGCACCACTTTCTACACCCCCGGGGGCGACTGGAAGAACCAGAACCGGATCCACAACATCCAGCTCATCGCCGACATGGTCAACGGCGCGATCGTCATGCCCGGAGAGACCTTCTCGCTGAACGAGCACGTCGGCCCCCGCACCGAGGCCAAAGGCTTCAAGCAGGCCGGGGCCATCATCGGGCCCATCATCGAGTGCTGCGACGACCCGGCCAACTGGGGCGGCGGGGTCAGCCAGTTCACCACCACGCTCTACAACGCGCTGTTCTTCGCCGGCCTGGAGGACGTCGATCACACCCCGCACACCCTCTACATCTCCCGCTACCCCGAAGGCCGGGAAGCCACCCTGGGCTGGCCCAGCCCCGACCTCAAGTTCCGCAACAACACCGACGCCGCCGTCTACATCAAGTGCGAGTACACCGGTGACAGCATCACCGTGAAGATCTTCGGCGACAACGGCGGCATAAAGGTGTCCTCCGAGCTCTCGGAGCGGCGCAACTTCACCGAGCCGAAGGACTACTTCGACCCCGACGAGCGGATCACCCCCGGCGAGCAGAAGGTGACCGACCAGGGGTCTCCCGGCTGGACGGTGACCGTGTACCGCATCATCGACTTCCCCGACGGTTCCCAGACCACCGAGAGCTGGATGTGGCGCTACCACCCG